>WBZT01001628.1_pt1 | contig 16277 bp, 6 predicted proteins | sample 5204241 | NCBI WGS metagenome assembly WBZT01 (sample SAMN12344358, study PRJNA552823) | activated sludge metagenome | biome: Activated sludge suspended growth; feature: Nitrification reactor; material: Wastewater; isolation source: activated sludge from nitrification reactor of wastewater treatment... | reverse complement strand
TGTTGCTGACCACGGCCGGGCTGTTCCTGCTCGCCAGGGCCTTTGCCTCCCGCATGAGCCAGCGCATGCAGCGCCTGAGCAGGCGGCACGAGGAACTCGTGCAGTCGATCGACGGCATCGTCTGGGAGGCCGATGCGAAGACCCTGCAGTTCACCTTCGTCAGCGCCCAGGCCGAACGCCTGCTGGGTTTTCCGGTCGACGACTGGGAACAGGCCGACTTCTGGGTGGCGCATCTGCACCCGGACGACCGGGACTGGGCAAGCGCCCAGCGCAGGATTTGCAGCGAGCAAGGGCTGCCCTACGATCTCGAATATCGTTTCGTCGCCGCCGACGGACACACGCTCTGGCTACACGACCGGGTTCGGGTCATCGCCGAGGACGGCCAGCCGACGAGATTGCGCGGGCTGATGTTCGACGTCAGCCGCGAGCACGAGCAGAGCGAGCAGACCCGGCAGTTGCTCGCCGAACACGAGACGATCCTGAACAACGCGCTGATTGGCATCACCTACCTCAAGCACCGGCGGGTGGTTTCGTGCAATCGCCGCTTCGAGGAAATCTTTGGCTATGGACCCGGCGAGCTGTCCGGGCAGTCGACCGAGTGTCTGTATGCCTCGCGCGCCATTTTCGATGCCGTCGGCGAGCGCGCCTACGCCAACTGCGGCGCCGGCAGGAACCATTGCGAGGAAGTGCTGCTGCAACGCAAGGACGGTCAGCCTTTCTGGGGCGTACTGAACGGCCGGGCAATCGACCCCGCGCATCCCCAGGAGGGAAGCATCTGGATCTTCGCCGACATTTCCGAACGTCGGGCCGCCGAGGAGGAAGTCCACAAGTTGCTGCAGGCGGTCGAGCAGAGCCCGGTATCGATCGTCATCACCAGTCGGGAGGGTCTGATCGAATACGTCAATCCGCGTTTCGTCCAGGTCACCGGTTATCCCCGGCACGAGGCCATCGGCCAGAACCCGCGCCTGCTGAAATCCGGCCAGACCTCGCGGCAGACCTATCGGGAAATGTGGGAGACGCTGCGCGCGGGCGGCGAATGGCGCGGCACGCTCCTCAACCAGCGCAAGAACGGCGAACTGTTCTGGGAAGAAGCCTTGCTCTCGCCGATCGTCGACGAGCACGGGACGATTACCCACTTTCTCGGAGTCAAGCAGGACGTCACCGAACAACGACTGATCAAGCAGCAGCTCGAAGAGCATCGGGAACACCTCGAAGAGATCGTCAAACGCCGCACGGCCGAGCTGACCAGCGCGCTGGCCGCGGCCAAAATCGCCGACCAGGTCAAGGACGCCTTCCTGGCCAACGTCAGCCACGAACTGCGGACACCGCTCAACGCCGTCATCGGGCTCTCGGCACTGGCGCTGCAAAGCAGCACCGACGCCCGCCAGCGCCAGTATCTGGAAAAGGTCGGCGACGCCGGCCAAACGCTGCTGGCGATCATCAACGACCTGCTCGATCTGACCCGGATCGCGAGCGGCGAAATGAGGTTCGAAGCGCAGCCGTTCAGCCTGCGTCAGACCGCCGCGCGCGTTTTCTCGGTGATCGGCCACCGTGCCGCCGAAAAGGGGCTGCGGCTCGAAGCGCAGATCGACGAGCGGCTTCCCGAAAGGCTCGTCGGCGATTCGCTGCGCATCGAACAGATTCTCCTCAACCTGCTCAACAATTCGATCAAATTCACCGAGACCGGCGGCATCGTCGTGCGCATCCTCGTCGAACACCTCGACACGCAGCGCGCCGATCTGCGGCTCGAGGTCGAGGATTCGGGAATCGGCATGAGTGAACACGAGATCGCCCATATTTACCGGCCTTTCGTCCAGGCCGACCTGTCGATCACCCGCAAGTACGGTGGCAGCGGCCTGGGCCTGGCGATCTGCAAGCAACTCGTCGAAGGCATGCAGGGCTCGATCGAGGTCAGCAGCCGGCCGGGCGACGGCACGTGCTTTGGCGTCCGCCTGACCCTGGCCCTGGCGACCGAAAACGAACTTCCCGACGGCGAAGAAACGCCAAACGCTCAGGCCCTGCCGACGCATTACCACGACGCGCGCGTCCTGGTGGTCGACGATCAGCCACTCAACCGCGAGATCGTCTTCGATTTGCTGGCCACAGTCGGCATCGTCCCGCGCCTCGCCGAAAACGGCCTGGAGGCAATCAAGCTCCTCAGCGAGGCCGGCCCCGAAGCCTTCGACCTGGTGTTGATGGACATCCAGATGCCGGTCATCGACGGCCTCACGGCAACACGCCGGATCCGTGCGCTACCGGGCTTTGCGACGCTACCGATCGCCGCCATGACGGCGCACACGATGGAACACGAAAAGCAGGTGTACCTGGACGAAGGGATGAATGACCATCTCGGCAAACCGTTCGCCTTGCCCAGTTTCTTTGCGCTGCTGGCCAGGTGGCTGGCGCATCGCGTCGACGCCCCGCCGCTGCCGACCGCGCCCGTGGCCATTGCCGCCAGCGACGGCGAGCTGACGGCGATCGACGGTCTGGACGCCAGCGCAGCACGGCAGCGCTTTGCCGGCAATGACGCGCGGTATCGGTACTGGCTGCGGGAATTCGTCGGGGATTCGGCGGACTTCATGGCCAGGCTCGACGCGCTGCTGCGCGATCGGGACTACGCCACGGCCAGGCAGATGGTGCACGCCTTCAAGGGCCGCGTCGGTACGCTCGGCATGACCGAACTGCACGATCAAGCCGCGGCACTCGAGCAGTTTCTCCGGGCCGGCGAGGCCGCCAGCGAAACGGGCAGCGAAACGGACAGCAAAACGGACAGCAAAACGGACGGCCAGTCGGATAGCCATTCGGACCACAAATCTGGCAGCACGATCCGCCAACAACTGCTACAGTCGATCGAACGCATGCGCGTCAACCTGCAGGCAGCGCTCGGCCCCGGCAGGCCGGCCACGACGGCCGCAGCAGCTCGGCCTCAAGGGCCGATGCCGCCCGCGATCGCGGCGCTGCTGCCCCTGCTGGAGGCTGCGGACGGCGGCAGCGCCGCAGCCATCGCCGCCTGCCTTGAACAACTGCCGGATTGCGACTGGCAAGCGCCGCTGCAGGCAGCGCTGGCGAAAGCGGAAAGTTTCGATTTTGCAGCGGCGCGGCAGCTCATTACCGAAGGCATGGGGACACCGACATGAAACTGGGTTCAAAACTGCTCCTCCAGACCGTGCTGCCGGCCGTCTTAGCCGTTTCGCTGTTGCTCGTAATTGTCACCCTGGTCGCCAGCAAGGCCCTGCAGGAATCCGCCGAACGCGGTTTGGCGGCCGTTGCCGAGGCGCGCCGCGAAGACCTCCGGAACCACCTCGAACGGATGCGCGACGACATCGTCAGCATGGGCAACGCCCCGGCCGTGATCGCCGCCATGCAGCAGTTTTCCGCCGCTTTCGCCGCCTGCGGCGCCCGCGCCGACAGCCAGCTCCAGCCGTTGTACGACAGCAACGTGCCGCACACTGCCAACTCCGCCAACTCCGCCAGCCATCCCTGCCGCCATGGCTACCAACAGGCCCATGGCGAGCATGATGTGTTCTTCCGCAGGCGCCATGCCGTCTATGGCTGGCAGGACATGCTGCTGGTCGATCCGCAGGGCCATGTCGTCTATTCCCTGCTCAAGGATCACGATTTTGCGACCAACCTGTTCACCGGGCCGTGGAAGGACAGCGGCCTGGCGCGCGTGGCGACGATCGCCCTGCGCCAGGCGGTGAGCGGCGTGCCGGCTTTTGCCGACGCCGAACCCTACGCGGCGGCGGGCAACCGGCCGGCGATGTTTCTCGCCATCCCGATTCGCGCACCCGAGACCGGTCAGCCGCTGGGCGCGCTGGTGGCGCAGATCGCTTTTGCACCGCTCGACCGGCACATGCACTTCAAGGCCGGACTCGGCGAGAGCGGCGAAGCCTTTCTCGTCGGCAGCGGTGGCTGGCTGCTGACCAACACCTTTTTCGACCCGGAATCGTCGGTCCTCAAGCGGCAATTGCAGACCGAAGCCGTCAGCCGTGTGCTCGCCGGCAACGAAGGCAGCGATCAGCTCGTCGATTATCGCGGCCAGCCCTCGTTCATCGCTTACCGGCAATTGCAACCGTTTGCCGGCGCCCTCGGCGACCAGCCGCGCTGGGGCGTGATCGCCAAGATCAGCCGCGACGAAGCGCTGTCCAGCCTGTATTCGCTGCAATGGCTGATCCTCGGCAGCGGCCTGCTGATCGCCGGGGCCGCAACCGCAGTGGCAGTCATCAGCGGCCGGCGACTGCTCCAGCCGGTGCTGGCGATGCAGACGGCGCTGGTGCGCCTGGCCAGTGGCGAAAAGACGGCGATTCCCGGTCTCGACCGTCAGGACGAGATCGGCGACATGGCCAAGGCCGCGGAAAGTTTTCGTGAGATGTCCGAAGCGGTTGCGCGTGACCGCTGGATCCACGAGAACGTCGCCGCGCTGACCACCGCCGTCAGCCAGGAGGAAAGACTCATCGACGTGGCCGACACCCTCCTCGGCCATCTGCGGCGGCAGCTCGACGTTCCCGTCGCGACGCTCTTTCTGCGCGATGCCGACGGCCACTACCAGCGTGCGGGCGCCCAGGGACTGGCCCGGCGCAGCCAGTCGCAGGACCGCTTCGCGCCCGGCGAAGCGCTGGTCGGCCAGTGTGCCCGCGATGGCCAGGCGGTGATCCTGGCGCCAGTGAGTGGCGGCCTGATGCTGATCGCCAGCGGACTGGCCGAGTTTCCTCCCGAGGAACTCGTGCTCTACCCGATCACACATCAGGACGAGACGCTGGCGGTCGTCGAACTGGCCGCGACGCACCGGCTGTCGCCCGACGAGCACGCTTTTCTCGCGGCCCTGGTGGGCCCGCTCGGATTGCACCTGGCGAACATCGAAGCCGCCGAGCGCAATCTCGCGCTGCTCGATGAAAGTCGCCGGCAGACCGAGACCCTGGGCCAGCAGAAGGCCGAACTCGCTGACAAGAACCATGAAATGCAGGCGTTGAGCGACGAAATGCGTGCCCAGTCCGAGGAACTCAAGGCACAGAACAGAACCCTGCGCGGCGCCCAGGAGGAACTGCGGGTGCAGCAGGAGGAGCTGGCCGAGAAGAATCGCAGTCTGGAAGCGCAGGGCCGGCAGCTCGAACTCGGCCGCAGCGAGGCCGAGACGCGGGCGCGCGAACTCGCGCAGGCCAACCGTTACAAATCGCAGTTCCTGGCCAACATGTCGCATGAACTGCGCACACCGCTGAACAGCATCCTGATCCTGGCCAGGCATCTCGCCGAGAACGCCACCGGCCACCTCGACGACGACGAAGTCGAGTCGGCGGGCGTCATCCACGAGAGCGGCAGCCAGCTCCTGTCGCTGATCAATGACATTCTCGACCTGTCGAAGATCGAGGCCGGCAAGGTCGAAATGCTGATCGAGGATTTTCCGGTCTCCGAGATCCTCCTTTACCTGCGCCGCCTGTTCGAGCCGCTCGCGGCGAAGAAGTCAATCACTTTCACGATCGAGGTCGAAACCGCCGCGGCGCCGATCATCCACAGCGACCGCCGCCTGCTGACCCAGATCCTGACCAACCTGCTGTCGAACGCCGTCAAGTTCACCGACCAGGGGTCGGTGCGGCTGGTGCTGTGCGCCGAAGAGCGGGGACTGCGTTTCGACATCATCGACAGCGGCATCGGCATCGCGGCCGACCAGATCGAACGCATCTTCAACGCCTTTCAGCAGGTCGATGGCGGCAGCGCACGCAAGTACGGCGGCTCCGGCCTGGGGCTGGCGATCAGCCGCCAACTCGTCGATCTGCTGGGTGGCCGCATCGAGATCGAGAGCACGCCCGGCAGCGGCAGCCGCTTTTCGGTGCACCTGCCGGACATCGTCTGCGACAGCAGTACCCCGGCACCCGCCAGAGCGCTGACGACAGAGGCCGAGCGCACGGCCACCGCCGGCCGCCACACGCTGATCCTGGTGGTCGAAGACGATGGCCGGCTGGTGACCCTCGTCACCCGCCTGATCGAAACGCTCGGCTACGCCGTGCTGGCGGTGGATAGCGGGGAAAAGGCGCTCGCCCTGATCGCTGCCGAGCCCCCGGCCGGCGTTCTGCTCGACCTCGGTCTGCCCGACATCCCTGGGATCGAAGTCCTGCGCCGGATGAAGTCCGATCCGGCCAGCGCCGGCATTCCCGTGTACATCATCTCCGGTATGGCCGACACCGGCGAAGCGGCGGCACTCGGCGCCGACGGCTACATCCGCAAGCCGATCACCCGCGACGCCATCCTGGCCGCGCTCCGCGACATGCTCGACCGCTCGCCGGTGCCGGCTGCCCTGCCCGCCGGCCGGCGGCAGGTGCTGCTGATCGAAGACGACCCGGCGAGCAACCAGGCCGTGCGCGTCCTGTTCAAGGATACGAACATCGAACTCAGTCAGGCACACAACGGCAGCGAAGGTCTGGCGGCCATCGCCGCTGCGCGTTTCGATGCCGTGATCCTGGACCTGATGCTGCCCGACATGAGCGGCTTCGAATGGCTCGAACAAGTCGCGACCGCAACGCCGCAGCCACCGCCGGTGGTGGTCTACTCGGCGCGCGACCTCGACGACGCCGAGCTGCTGCGCCTGCATGCGCACGCCGACGCGGTGATCTCCAAGGGACGGCTCAACGGCCAGGCAAGCGCGCGCCTGCGCGAGGAGGTCCTGCTCGCGGTCGCCCGGCAGACGCGGGCATCCGTCGCCGCACCGGCGGCCACGGCGATGCGGCACGACGCACTGCTGATCGTCGATGACGACGTTCGCAACCAGTCGGCGCTGTCGAAAGCGCTGCGTGCCCGCGGCTTTGCCGTCAGTGTCGCCGGCAGCGGCGCACAGGCGCTCGACATGCTCGCTGCCGGCCAGTTCGCGGCGGTTCTGACCGACATCATGATGCCTGGCATGGATGGCTACGAACTGATCCGGCGAATGCGCAGCGGCAGCACCGGCCAGATCCCGATCATTGCCGTCACCGCCAAGGCGATGCCCGGCGACGTCGAGCTCTGCCTTGCCGCCGGCGCCAGCGATTATCTTGCCAAGCCGGTCGATATCGACCGTCTGCTGCAGTTGCTCGAGAAATGGCTCTGAAACGCCAATCCGCGCGCCCGCTCGAGGCCATCGAGGTCGACCTGCTGCTCCTGCTGCTGCGCGAGCGCTACGGCTACGACTTCAGCGGTTACGGTCGAACCTCGCTGATCCGCCGGCTCAGACAGTTGGTCGATACCTTCCAGGTCGGCAGCCTGGTTGAATTGCTGCCGACCCTGCTGCACGACGAGCAGGTGGCACAGACCGCGATCAACATGCTGTCGGTGCCGGTCTCCGAATTCTTCCGCGACCCGCCGGTATGGAAGTATCTCCGCGAACAGGTGATGCCGGAGCTCGACAGCTTCCCGCGCATCAACGTCTGGCAGGTCGGCTGTGGCTATGGCCAGGAAAGCTATTCGCTCGCCATTCTGCTGCACGAATGTGATCTGGCGTACAAGGCGCGGATGATCACCACCGACATCAACGCCGACCTGCTCAGGGTCGCGCGCCGTGGCCGCTGGCCGGCGGACCAGTTTGCACAATGGCGGGCCAACTATCTGGCGGCTGGCGGCAGCGCCTGTTTCGACGATTATTTCGATACCCATGGCCATGACGCCAATGAGACAATGGCCATTCGTGCAGACTCCCTACAAGCCATGGAATTCGTCGAACACAACCTGGTCACCGATGATGCCTTCCTGGAAACGCAGTTGCTGATCTGCCGCAACGTCCTGATCTATTTCGGTGCGGCGCTGCAGGCGCGGGCCCTCGACCTGTTCGAACGCAGCCTGCAGCGCGGCGGTTTCCTGGTCCTCGGCAGCGCCGAATCGATCCTCGACCGAAACCGCACCTGGGTGCCGCTGCAGGCCGAACTGCGGGTTTTCCGAAAAACCATGGCGGGGGCGAAATGAACGGCGTTCCGAAGATCCTCGTCGTCGATGACCTGGCCGCCAACCGCCTGGCGATCCGCACCGCCCTCCGGGGTATCGAAGCAACGATCGTCGAGGCCGGCAACGGTTTCGACGCGCTGGCGATTACCCTCGAAGAGGAATTCGCGCTGATCCTCCTCGACGTACAGATGCCCGAAATGGACGGCTTCGAGGTCTGCGAACGCCTGTCCGCCAATCCGCAGACCTCCGACACGCCGGTGATCTTCATCACCGCCGCCCACAACAGCCCGGAAGATCGCATCCATGGCTACCGGACGGGCGCCACCGATTATCTGGCAAAGCCGATCAACAACCCGTTGCTGCGCGCCAAGACACGGGTGTTTCTCCGCCTCTACCAGCAGAATCGCGCCCTGCAGGCGGCGCTGGAAGCGGCGAAAGTCGCCGACCGGGTCAAGGATGCCTTCCTGGCCAACGTCAGCCACGAACTGCGGACACCGCTCAACGCCGTCATCGGGCTCTCGGCTCTGGCGCTGAACCAGAGCAGCGACCCTCGCCAGCGCGAATACCTGGAAAAGGTCAGGGACGCCGGCCAGACGCTGCTGGCAATCATCAACGACCTGCTCGACCTGACCAAGATCGCTGCCGGTGAAATGACCCTCGAAAGCACCCCGTTCAGCCTCCGGAAGACCGTTGCACGCGCCTTGTCGGTGATCGGCCACCATGCCCTCGAAAAGGGCTTGAGCCTCGAAAGCCGGATCGACGAGCGACTCCCCGAATGGCTGGTCGGCGACCCGCTGCGCATCGAACAGATCCTGCTCAATCTGCTCAACAACTCGCTCAAGTTCACCGACACCGGCCGGGTCGTGGTGCGCATCGCCATCGAGGACCTCGACGATCAGCAGGCCGGATTACTGATCGAGGTCGAGGATACGGGAATCGGCATGAGCGAGAGCGAGATTGCCCGCATCTACCAGCCGTTCGTCCAGGCCGATCCGTCGATCACCCGCAAGCATGGCGGCACCGGCCTGGGCCTGGCGATCTGCAAGCAACTCGCCGAAAGCATGCAGGGGTCGATCGAGGTCAGCAGCCGGCCGGGCGAAGGCACGCGCTTTTGCGTCCGCCTGCGCCTGGGCGTGGCCACGACCGGCGAGTGCCCGACCGGCGACGACCCGGCCGCCGCCGAGAATCTGCCAACGCATTACCCGGCAGCGCGCGTGCTAGTGGTCGATGATCAGCCGCTCAATCGCGATCTGGTCTTCGAACTGCTGGGAAGCGTCGGCATCGTGCCGCATCTCGCGGAGAACGGCCAGCAGGCGCTGGACATTCTCCGCGAGGCCGGCGCGCAAGCTTTCGACCTGGTATTGATGGACATCCAGATGCCGGTTCTCGACGGCCTGGCGGCGACCCGCCGAATCCGTGCGCTGCCGGGTTTCGCCATGCTGCCGATCGTCGCCATGACGGCGCACACGATGGTGCACGAGAAAGAGGTGTACCTGGCTGAAGGCATGAACGATCACCTCGGGAAACCATTTTCGCTGCCGGCCTTCTTCGCGCTGCTGGCGCGCTGGCTGGCCGTGCAGGGGATTGCCCCGAGCACAGCGGCGCCCGCTGCGGCCACCGCTGCCGACGCCGGCGAGAACGAGTTGGCACCGATCAGCGGCCTCGACAGCGCCACGGCACTGCAGCGATTTGCCGGCAACCGCGCGCGTTACCGCCACTGGCTGCGGGAATTCGTCGGCGAATCGGCTGGTTTCACCGCGACCATCGATACCCTGCTGGCCGCTGGAGCGAGCGAATCGGCGAGACAGGCGGTGCACGCCTTCAAGGGCCGCGTCGGGACGCTCGGCATGCGCGAACTGCAAGCCCTGGCCGAGGCGCTCGAGCAGGCCCTGCGGGCCGGCAAGGCGAACAGTCCGGCGGGCCATGCCTTGCGCCGGCAACTGGCGCAGTCGATCGAGGCGATGTGCGCCGGCATCCAGGCGGCGCTCGCCCAATCGCCCCCCCGGCAGGCGACGAGTCGAGCGGCCGGATCGCCACCCGCAGCAGGACCCGCCGGGCCGATGCCGGCTTCGGTCGCGGCCCTGCTGCGCCTGCTGCAGGATGCGGATGGCGGCAGTGCCACGGCGATCGCAAACTGTCTTGCAGAACTGCCGAACAGCGACTGGGAACCGCTGCTGCAGGCGGCGCGGGCAGCGGTGCAGAAATTCGATTTCGAAGCCGCGCGGCAAGTCCTCGCCGGCCGCGAGGAGGCCGGATGACGATGCTGCGCAACTGGAGCGGACTGCTTCTGCTCTGGCTCTGCTGCACCGGCCTCGCCGCGGCCGACGAGGAGTATTTCGCACGCTACGCGCTGCCCCGAAATGCCGCTTCGGTCGACCTCGGCGTGCAGCCGCTCGGTTATCCGGCGGCCATGATCGGCGCGCTACTGCAGCGCGATCGAATCCTCAAGCGTCGGCTCGAAGAACTCGGCCAGCCACTGGCCACTTTCGCGTTCCGGCGCGGCAGCGACATGCTCGATCTGCTCGCCGATGGCCGGCTCGAAGCCGGACTGCTCGGCGACCTGCCGACGATCCGCCTGGCGGTGGGTACCGATGTCGCGATTGCCGGCCTCACCAAACGCAGCGCGACGGCGCTGGTCACCCGCCAGGAAGGCTTGCTGACACACCTGCAAGGCAAGCGCCTGGCGTATGTGCCGGACTCCAGCGCCCATTACACGCTGCTGCAGGCGCTGGCCAGCGTCGGGCTGAGCGAGCGGGAAGTGACGCTGGTCGCCCTGACCATAGACGAAATGCCGGCTGCGCTGGCGCAGGGGCGGATCGATGGGTTTGCCGCCTGGGAACCGGCGCCGACTGTCGCCCTGGCCAGCCATCCGCAGGCGCGCATCGTCTTCCGTGGCCCCAGCTCGGACTATCTGGTGCTCACCAGACGCTTCGTGCAACGGCATCCCGAGGCGGCCAGGCATCTGGTCGCCGCGCTGGTCCGCGCACTCGAATGGATGCGTCAGAGCCGCGGGAACATTGAAACCGCTGCCCGCTGGGCCATGCACGATGGCAGCGCTTTCAGCGGCCAGGCGCCCGTGTTGCCCCTGGCACAGGCGGTGACGATCGCGCGCCGCGAAATTCTCGAGGTCCCCGCTGCGCCGGCCATCCCGGCCGCAAGCGGCGATCGCCACCTTCTGCTCGGCGAGTTCCATTTCCTGCAGCAGCGCGGCAAGCTGCCTGCGAACACCTCCTGGGAGCGCCTGGCCATGGCTTTTGCCTACGACGGGCTGCAGCAGGTCACGACAGCGCCCACCCGTTATCGCCTGTATGTCTTCGACTACGAGCCCTGACGGACGCATGCACCGTGCCGCAGAGAACCCTGCCGTCAGCCGGACATCGCCGGGCACCGGCATCGTCCTGCGCGTCGCCGGCCTGTTCGGCACGCTGCTGGTGCTGGCGATTATCGCCCTGCTCAGCGCCTGGCTGTACGGATTGCCGTTCTTCGACTTGCCGGGGGCCAGGCAGATCCACCTGGCCGATGCCCGGCAGGCCCTCGAACTGAGTGCCGACAGCCGCAGCACGCAGATCCAGACCGCCCTGCGGGAACGCCGCGGCAATCTCCGCCTGCTCTCGGAAAACCTTGTCCTCAGACAGGCACTGGCCACGCCGCAGACCCCCGCGATGGCTGCCGCGGCCAGTCGCCACTTCCAGTCGGTGATGGGCGCCTACCCGGATGTTTTCGAATCCCTGGCGCTGCTGTCGACGGGCGACGGGCGCGTGCTCGCCGCCAGCGACGCCACCCTGGTCGGACGCCCCCTCGCCGACGCCGATCTGCTCGGACGCCTGTCGACGCCGGGTCTCATCGAACATATCGAAACCACCGCTCCGACGGTCGCCGGGGAACCCAGCCTGATCATCGCCCGCCAGGTCCCCGAGCGGGACGCTGCCGGGACTCCCACTGGCAAATTGCTCGGGGTGCTGGTGGCCAGCGTGTCGATTCAGGAACTGCTGGGCAATTTCGATCGTGTTGAACTGCGCTCGCTCGGCAATTCCGGTTCGGTTTCCCTCTTCGATCAGCAGCAGCGGCTGCTCGCGACCTTCCGTCTGCTGGCCGGGACGGGCGAGCGGCCGCCACCGCCCGCTTCCCAGGGAATGGATGGCAGTTTCGTCGAAAATGCGGCGGACGGACGATCGGTCCTTGCCACCTATCGCTTTGTGCGCATCGCCGCCAACGAAGGATGGAGTCTCGTGGTTCGCCGCGAGCGCGACGAGATCCTGCACGAAATCGAGCAGCGCGCCTGGCAACTGCTGCTCTTCGGCCTGCTGTTCACCGTCTGCGGCCTGATCGTCGTGGCACTGGCGGCGCGGCATGTGACGCGTCCGATCCGGGAACTGGCGAACGTCGCACAGCGTCTCGCCGAGGGTGAACTGAGCGCCCGCGTGACGCGGGCGAAGCCGCAGCACGGTGACGAGGTGGCGACCCTGGCGACAGCCTTCAACACCCTGGCCGAACGCGTCGAGACCTGGCATGCCACGCTCGCCAGCGAAGTCGCCACGCGCACGCGCGAACTGATCGACCAGCAGTTGCAGCTCGAAGAACTGGTCGAAAAGCGTACCGCCGACCTGAGCGCGGCGCTGGCTGCAGCAACCCAGGCCGACCGCGCCAAGAACGCTTTCCTGGCCAATGTCAGCCATGAACTGCGCACGCCGCTGAACGCCGTGATCGGCCTGACCGAGCTCGCCCGGCAACTCAGCCGTGATCCCCGGCAACAGGACTACCTCGACAAGATCGGCCGTGCCGGCAAGTCCCTAGCGCAGCTGATCAACGATCTGCTCGACCTGACCAAGATCGTCGCTGGCCGGCTGGAGTTCGAGAACACCCCGTTCAGCCTGCGCGGCGTGTTCGAGCGCTGCCAGTCGGTGCTGATGCACCAGGCCGCAGAAAAGGGGCTGACACTCGTTGAACGCATCGACACGGAGGTTCCCGATACCCTGATCGGCGATCCGCTGCGCATCGAACAGATCCTGCTCAACCTGCTCGGCAACGCCATCAAGTTCACCAGCAGCGGCCACATCGAGCTGCGGATCAGCGTGCTGAACACGGAAACGACGCGCGTTCGCCTGGCCATCGATGTCGAGGATACCGGTCTGGGCCTCAGCGAGCAGGACATCGCGCAATTGTTCCAGCCTTTTGCGCAGGCCGATGCCAGCATGACGCGCAAGTTCGGCGGCAGCGGCCTGGGACTCGCCATCTGCAAGCGGCTCGCCGAGAAGATGGATGGTGACATCTGCGCCAGCAGCCGGCCCGGTTCCGGCAGCACCTTTCGCGTCACGCTCTGGCTGGGATTGGGGACGCCGGGGGATCAGGCAAGGCCCGCGGCCCTGCTGGCGTCCGCACTGCCGACAGCCTATCACGGCGCGCGGGTACTGGTCGTCGATGATCATCCGATCAACCGCGAGATCGTCGAAGCCCTGCTCAGCGCGGTCGGCATCACGCCGGAGATGGCCCACAATGGCCAGGAAGCGGTCGATCGCCTCCGGATGAGTGGCGCGAACGCTTTCGATCTGGTGCTGATGGACATCCAGATGCCGGTCATGGACGGCTACAGTGCGACCCGCGAACTGCGTAGCCGCGCCGGTTTCGAGGCCCTGCCGATCGTCGCCATGACCGCGCACATCATGGAACATGAAAAGAGCCTCCAGCGCGCTGCCGGCATGAGCGACCACATCGGCAAACCCTTCGACCACCCGACCTTCTACCACATGCTGGCGAAATGGATTCCCGTCCACAAGCAGCGACAAGCCGCCACCGTGATCGACGCCTTGCCGCCTGCGCCCGACGCTCAGGACATGCCCGCCTGGCCGGCTCCCGGCACGATCGACAGCGCCGCCGGCCTGGCCCGCTTCGCCGGCAATACCGCACGTTACCGGCACTGGCTGAGCGATTTTGCCGACCAGGGCAGGTCCGAGGTCAGCAAGATCGAACAGGCGATGGCGACCGGCCAGCGGGAACAGGCCCGCCAGCTCGCCCATGCCCTGGTCGGCCGCGTCGGCATGCTCGGGATCACCCGTGCGCAGGCTTTTGCCCGGCAGGTCGAGGCGGCGGCGAGCCGCGACGAAGCCGCCGATGCAGCAATCATCGGTCTGGCGGCAGCCGTCGACGAGGCCAGCGAACAGATCAGGCGGGCATTCGGAAGCGGCGCTGCCGACGCAACGCCGCCGGCAGCACTCGCCAGTGTGCGAACGAAAGTGTTGGGCGGATACCCGACTCCCCTCCCCCGCGATGGAGGGGTTGGGGGAGAGGGGACGTCCATGCCCTCACAGAGGCCACCAGAGCAGACCGACGGCTCTGGCCAGGTGCTTTCGCAAGGATTTGACGAACTTGACGAACTCGTGTGTCACGATGACCCCTCTCCCCAACCCCTCCCCCGCGAGGGGGGAGGGGCGATCACCGATGCCAGGGTCTCTCCATCGGACAAAGGACTTCGACCAACCCTTTCATTCGCACCTGCACTCGCCACGCCGCTGCCCACCGGACCCCTTCCGGCAAGTATCCTGGCCCTGCTGCGCCGGCTCGAGACCGCCGACGGCGACAGCGAGCGCGCCATCCATGACTGTCTCGCGGAACTCGGCGAGACGGCCTGGGCAGCACCGCTGCACGCGTCTCTGGCATGCGTGCGCAGTTTCGATTTCGACGCCGCCAGACGGCTATTCCCCGATCATGAAACAACCCACAACCTGGATGAAAGATCATGACCACCATTCTCCTGATCGATGACGATCCGGCCACCCTCGAAGTCATCAACGAATGTCTGCTCCCGCACTTTCGCACGCGCATCGCGACGCGCGGCGGCAAGGGCATCGAGCTGGCGATCATGTCGCCAGCACCCGACCTGGTACTGCTCGACCTCGAATTGCCCGACATGAACGGTTATCAGGTCTGCTCGGCGCTCAAGCGGGATACCCGTACCGCCGAGATCCCGGTGATCTTTCTTTCCAGCCACACGGATATGGCCGACATCATCCGCGGTCTCGAACTCGGTGCCGTCGATTATGTGCCCAAGCCGGTCGCACCACCGATCCTGCTGGCGCGCGTACGCACGCAACTACGGCTGCGCCAGGCCCAGATCCATCTGGCGGATCGCAATCTCCATCTCGAAGCGCTGGTCAGCGAACGTACGCATGCCCTCGAGGCCCGGACCCTGGACCTGCAGCGCAGTCAGGAACTGACCATCGTGGCCCTCGGAGCGATCGCCGAAACCCGCGACAACGAGACCGGCAACCATATCCGCCGCACCCGCGCCTACGTCCGGACGCTCGTCGAATACCTCCTGCAACAACCCGCACAGCAGGAACGCATGCCCCTCGAAGAATGGGGGCTGGTCTGGAAATGCGCCCCCCTGCACGACATCGGCAAGGTGGGAATTCCCGACCAGATCCTGCTCAAGGAGGGACCACTCGACGCCGGCGAGTTCGAAATCATGAAGCGACATACGACGATCGGCCGCGATGCCCTGCTCGCGGCCGAACTCGGGGTCGACACCCAGCACCCGTTCCTGCGGATCGCCAGCGAAATCATCTATTCGCATCACGAACGCTGGAACGGCACCGGCTATCCGGAGGGCCTCCGCGGCGATGACATCCCCTTCGCCGCACGCCTGATGGCCATCGCCGACGTCTACGATGCCCTGATCAGCAAGCGCGTGTACAAACCCGCCCTGCCCCACCGCAAAGCGGTGGAAATCATCGCGCAGGGGCGCGGTGAGCACTTCGACCCGCTGATCGTCGATTGCTTCCTGGTCTGCGCCGACACTTTCGACGCGATCGCCACCGGCCACTCTGACGCCTCACGGCCAGTCGCCGGCGCATCCCTGGCGACGGCCCGATCCGGGGATGCAACCGGCCAGAGCCGCCTCCCGGAACGCCGGCAGTCCTGACCGATTCAACCATTCAGCATCGGAAGCATTGATGAGCGACAAGAAAATCCAGGTCATGATCGTCGATGACTCGCCGCTGGTTCGCCAGGTCATCGCGCAGGCACTGGTCCGGGAGACCGGCATCGAGGTCATGGGTACGGCGGCCGATCCGCTCTTCGCGATGGACAAGCTGCGCAGAAGCTGGCCGGATGTGGTCATTCTCGATATCGAAATGACGCGCATGAACGGCCTCTCTTTCCTGCGCAAGCTGATGGCCGAACGACCGACGCCGGTGATCATCTGTTCATCGCCTGCCACGACCGGCAGCGAGACGCTCCTGCAGGCGCTTGCGGCTGGTGCCGTGAGCATCATCAACCGGCCGAAATTCGGGCTCAAGGGTTTCCTCGAAGACGCGGCCAACGACATCATCGCCGCCATCCGCGCGGCCGCCCGGACCCGGGTCGGATTGCCCGCCGGA
>WBZT01001627.1_pt1 | contig 16283 bp, 10 predicted proteins | sample 5204241 | NCBI WGS metagenome assembly WBZT01 (sample SAMN12344358, study PRJNA552823) | activated sludge metagenome | biome: Activated sludge suspended growth; feature: Nitrification reactor; material: Wastewater; isolation source: activated sludge from nitrification reactor of wastewater... | reverse complement strand
GAGGCCCTGGATGATCTGGTCGTACGCCGGCTTGAACGCGTCGGGTCCGGTCTGGCCGAAGCCGGAGATCGCGCAGTAGACGAGTTTCGGGTTGATCGTCTTGAGCACGTCCCAGCCCAGTCCGAGTCGCGGCATCACGTCGGGGCGGAAGTTCTCCACCACGACGTCGGCGCCGGCGACGAGCTTCTTGAACAGCTCCTTGCCCTCGGGCGACTTGGTGTTGAGCGTGACCGACTTCTTGTTCGCGTTCTGCGCCAGGAAGCTCGTGCCCATGTCCTGGTCGTTGAGTTCGGGCACGATGCCGAGCTTGCGCGCGAGGTCGCCGCCCCTGGGGTTCTCGATCTTGATCACCTCGGCGCCCATGAGCGCGAGGTGCAGCGTGGCGAACGGTCCGGCGAGCACGTTGGTGAGGTCGAGGACGCGCACGCCCTCCATGATCTTGCGGCTCATGCGGGCACTCCCGCGGTGATGGGTCCGGTCTTGTGGACGCGCCCGGGCATCTCGCGCCCGAAGTGCGCCTCGACGTCGCGCGCGACCTCGATCAGCCGAGCGAGGTCCACGTCCGTGCGCATGCCCTGACGCTGCAGCGCGTGGACGAAATCCTCGGTGGCCACGTTGCCGGCGGCGACCTTGGTGAACGGACAGCCGCCGAGGCCGGCGAACGACGTCTCGAAGCTCGTCACGCCCGCGCGCATCGCGGCGACGATGTTCGCCATGCCGAGGCCGTACGTGTCGTGGAAGTGGCACGTGCACTCGATCGACGGATCGATCGCGAACACGCCGGCGAACAACCGCTCGACCTGCGAGGGGTTCGCCTGCCCCGCGGTGTCCGCGAGGCTGATCGACTTGAGCCCCGCCTCGACGTAGGCGCGCACCATGCCGAGCACGCGCGCTTCGGGGATGGGGCCTTCGAAGCCGCAGCCGAACGCCGACTGCACCGACACCTGCACCTTCTTGCCGGCGGCGACGGCGGCCTTCGCGGCGCCGACGATGCGCGTCGTGGCTTCCTCGCTGCCCATGCCGGTGTTCTTGCGACTGTGCGTCTCGCTCGCCGAGGCGCCCATGCAGAACATCTCGACGCCGCACGCGAGCCCGCGGTCGAGGCCCTTCTCGTTGAGCACGAGGCCCGAGAGGATCGTGCCCGAGGTCTTGTTCGCGGTCAGGCGGCGGAACAGCTCGTCGGTGTCCGCCATCTGCGGCACCTTCTCGGGGTGCACGAACGAGCCGACCTGCACGATGTCCACGCCCGAGGTCATCAGCGCGCGGATCCAGCCTTCCTTCTTCTCGATCGGGACGACGGTCTTTTCCATCTGGAGCCCGTCCCGCGGCCCCACCTCGTGCAGCACGATGCGCGACGCCATGGCGTGGTCCTCCGCGACGACGGTCGCGCGGGCGGCGTGGGGAGGGCCGCCCGCGCGGATCCCGTCTAGCCGCGCGCTCCGACGGCGGTGCCCAGCTTCGACGCGATCGCCTCGGCCATCTGCATCGTGGTCGCCGAGCCGCCCATGTCGTACGTGCGCACCGTGCCCTCGCGCAGCACCGTCGCCATCGCGCTCTCGATCTTGCGCGCCTGCTCGGCCTCGCCGAGCCAGTCGAGCATCATCTTCGCGGCCATGATGGTGGCGATCGGGTTCACCTTGTTCTGCCCGGCGTACTTGGGCGCCGAGCCGTGCGTGGGCTCGAACACGGCGAGCTTCTCGCCGATGTTGCCCGAGCAGCCGAAGCCGAGGCCGCCCACCATCTGCGCGCACAGGTCGCTGATGATGTCGCCGTAGAGGTTCGGCGCCACGAGCACGTCGTAGTTGAACGGGTTCTTGAGCAGCCACATCGTCATCGCGTCGATGTTGGCGTCGTCCATCGCGATGCCCGGGAAGTCCTTCGCGACGGTCTTGGCGGTCTCGAGGAAGAGTCCGTCGGTCGCGCGCACGACGTTCGCCTTGTGGACGACCGTGACCTTCTTGCGCCCGAACTTCTTCGCGAACTCGAACGCCGCGCGGATGATCCGCTCCGAGCCCCTGCGCGTGTTGATCTTCGTCGAGATCGCGTACTCGCTGCCGGCGATGTTCGCGAACGCCTTGAACGGCGGCGACAGCTCCATGAGCGTGTCGCGCAGCTTGTCCGGCACCGTGTTGAACTCGACGCCCGCGTACAGGTCCTCGGTGTTCTCGCGGAACACGACGAGATCGATCCCTTCCTTGTAATTGAGCGGGTTGCCCGGATACGCCTTGCACGGGCGCAGGCAGACGTAGAGGTCGAAGAGCTGCCGCATGCGCACGATCGGCGAGCGGTACACGAGGCCCTTGCCCTGGAGCTTCGGATCGAGCTCGGCCTCGGCGGCCTTCACGGGCTTCGAGGTGATCGCGCCGAACATCGCGGCGTTCACGCTCTTGAGCAAATCGACGGTGCGCGTCGGGAACGCGTCGCCTTCCTTGCACCAGAAGTCCCAGCCGATGTCGCCGTGGATGTATTCCGCGTCGAAACCGACGCGATCGAGGACCAGCCGCGTGGCGTCCATGACGTCGACGCCCACGCCGTCGCCCGGCAGCCACGCGATCCTGTGCTTCGCGCTCATACGCCTCTCCTCCGTGACGGCCGATGCGGTCGTCACGCCGGAATGGACCACTTCCGATCGCGGAGGGCGCGGGGTCGTGGCGCTGCGGCGTCGTGGGCGTGGACGGGCTCGCGGCACCGCTGTGGCGGGCGGGCGCTCGCATGGAATGCGGGCGAGGTCCACCCGATGTCGCACCGACTCTATCGGCGCCGCGCGCACGAAATCACTGGTGCGGAAGGCGCACTGCTCGCGGTCCGTGCGACGTTCCTTCGTGCGGACCGCGCGGGCGCTGCGGCTTGTCGAAGTCGTCACAGCGACAGGCCGCGGTCACGTTTGGGCGCCGGCGCTCGAGCGGCGCCGGCGCACGTTCCGGACGCCCCGGGGCCGTCCGGTCCGCGGAGGTCGAGAACGCGTTTCCGCCTGCCGAAAACGGAGCGGGCGCCTGCAGGGCATGGAACTTGATTGACCGCCTCGCGCCATCGTCCTGCGCATCGAATGGGTGTCTCGTCCGTGCATCCCGCACGGCGGCGCGCCCGGATCCGGAGCATTCCGCATGCGTCGAACCGTCCTCGGAGTGATCGCGTCGCTGATGCTGTGGGCCGTCCCGGCCGCCGCGCAGAACGCGTCCACGCCCGGTTCGCTCGAGCTCTACCCGACACTCGAGGCGATCGGCGTCCGGCTCGCCTACACGGGCGACGCGGACGGCGACGCGACCGCGAGCCTCGAGTGGCGCCTCGCCGGCGCGGGCGCCTGGACCCCGGGCGTCACCCTGACGCGCATCACGAACGCGCGCTGGGCGGGCAGCGTGCTGTGGCTCGCGCCGGGCACCGCGTACGACGTGCGCGTCACCATCACGGATCCCGACGGCGGCGGCGTCGCGAACGGCTCGGTCACGACGCGGCCCGAGATCTCGCGCACGGTGAGCGGTCGCCAGTGGTGGGTCGCCACCAACGGTAGCGACGCCGGCGCGGGCACCTCGGCGTCGCCCTTCGCCACGATCCAGCACGCGGCCGACCTCGCGCAGGCGGGCGACGAGATTCGCCTGAAGCCCGGCGTCTACTACCAGACGATCGACACGCCGCGCGGAGGCACGTCGTCGGCGCCGATCGCGCTCGTGGGCGACGGCCCCGGCGTGATCCTCGACGGCTCCGATCCCGCGTACCTCTCGCGTGCCGACTGGCAGGACGACGGCGGCGGGGTGTACAGCGTGCCGTACACGTCCGCGACGCGGCTCGTGTGCGTCGACAGCCTCATGCGCCTCTACCGGCAGGCGACCGTCGCCGACCTGCGCGCGAACACCAACGGCGTCTCGCAGGGCTGGGTGATCGAGAACAGCCGGCTCAGCGTGAAGTTGGAGGGCGGCGTCTCACCCGCCGGCCACGCCGTGCACGTCGCGCGCTACGCGCAGGGCGTGTACGTCGACACGCCGTACTGGCGGATCGAGAACCTCGAGATCCGGCACTACTCGATCGCCGCGGGCGGCGCGGGCATCCGCGTGCGCGCGACCGACCACTGCGTGATCGCGAACAACTACATCCACGCGATCGGCGGCCGCTGCATCTACCTCAACGCCGGCGCCTCGGACGCGCTCATCGAGCACAACACGCTGCTCGATCCGCGCATCTCGACGTGGCCGTGGGCCGCCACCAAGTCGCACGAGGAAGAGATCTCCGCGGTCGCCAACCGCGGCGGCCGCGGCAACGTGATCCGGCACAACACCGTCAGCGGGCTCTTCGACGGTCTCGACGCGGGCGACGGGCCCACCGACGAGAACGTCGCCGCCGACGCCGACTACAGCGACAACGTCGTCACGCACATCGCCGACGACGGCATCGAGACCGACGTCATCTCCGCGATCAACCTGCGCGTGTGGAACAACACCTTCGACCGCAACTACAGCGGCATCTCGGTGGCGCCGAACTACCAGGGCCCCGAGTACATCCTCTACAACACGATCACCAACACGACGCGCGGCGCCTTCAAGTTCTCGCTCTCCAGCACCGGCCAGACGTGGATCGTGCACAACACGGTCGCGAGCGACGTCTCCGGCTCGCCGGCCGTGCACCCGAGCGGCGTGTACTCGAACATGCACTTCCGGAACAACATCCTCGGCGGCTGGGGCGCGGCGTCGGTGAGCGACGACACGGGCGAGAGCGCGACGGGGAACGACTTCGACTACGACCTGCTGTACACCAACTACGCCGCGCTCTTCCGCTGGAAGGGCGTCAACTACACCACGCTCGCGGCGACGCGCACCGGCACCGGTTTCGAGACGAACGGCCGCGCGGGCGATCCGCTCTTCACCTCGGCCGCGAGCGGTGACTGGACGCCGCAGGCCGGCAGCCCCGCGATCGACGCGGGCGTGCGCCTGCCGGGCCTCAACGATCGCTACACCGGCGCCGCTCCCGACCTGGGCGCGCGCGAGCGCAGCGGCACCACCGACACGATCCGCCCCGCGGCGATCAACGACCTGCGCTGACGCGCGCACCGCGAACGCACGACGCGCCGCCCGGGCGAACCGGGCGGCGCGTCGTGCGTTCGCGGGCGCGGACGACTCGCGGCTACTCGCGCCCGAGGAACAGGAACCCGGCAAGCACGATCAGCAGTCCGCCGAGCACGCGCGTGACGAGCCGGTCCTCGCCGAACATCCGGCCGCCGAAGAACGTGGCGTACACGATCGACGTGCGCTTGACCGCGAGCACCAGCGCGACCGGGCCGACGCGCGTCGCCTGCAGCTGGAAGAAACGGTAGCCGAGCGTCATCACCGCGATCGCGAGCAGCAGCGGCCACTGCTTCCGCGCGCCCTCGGCGACGACCGAGAGCGGCACGCGGCGCACGAGCAGCAGCAGGCCGAAGAGCGTGCAGTAGACGACGTGCTGGTGGAAGAGCACGACGTTGGGCGGCACCTTCATGCCGGTGACGAGCAGCTTGTCGCCCACGGACGAGATCGCGAACAGCAGCACCGCGCCGAGCATCACGTGGTGGCGGCCCGAGGCGAACACTTCGGCGAGCGGCGCGAAGAAGCCGCCGCGCGGCTTGGCCTCCAGCGCGTAGACGCCGGCCGTCATGAGCCCGAGCCCGATCCACTCGCCGCCGTGCAGCCGGTCGCCGAGCAGGAACGTCGCGAGCACGCCCGTCACGGCGGGCGTGAGGCCCATGAGGGGCAGCGCGCCGCTGATCGGGTTCTTCTCGAGCGCCGTCATCACCAGCAGGAAGGCGGTGCCGCCGATCACGCTCTTGAGCGCCAGGACACCGAAGGCGCGGGGGGGGAGCGCGAGCACGTCCGTCGTGAACGGCACGAACGAGGAGAGCAGCAGCACCGTGAGCGAAACGAGGAACGAGAACTCGAGCGCGTGCACGCGGAACAGCGTGCGCTTCTGCGTCACCGCCGCGGCGGCGGAGAGCAGGGCGGACACGGTGGCGAGCACGATCCAGTTCACGACGTCCTCCTACAGCGTGACGGTGGCCGAGGCCCACACGTTGCGGCCCGGCTCGAGCCGGATCGTGCCGCGCAGCGTGGACAGGTGCTGACGGTAGGCGCGGTCGAACGCGTTGTCGACGCCCGCGCGCACGCGCAGCGCGTGGCCGGCGAACGCCAGCGGCGCGGTCGCGACGTTGGCGTTCCACACCGTCCAGCCCGGCGTCTCGGTCTCGCCCGGTCCCGGCGCGACCTGCGCGCGCATCGCGACGCAGCCGACGTCGAGCGTGCCGGCGCCGCCGGCGCGCAGCGTGACGCCGCCGGTGCCGGAGAAGGGCGGGACCTGCGTGAGCCACACGTCATGCGCGGTGTCGCGTCCGCGCGCCCACGCGAACGAGCCCTTCAGAGCGACGAAGCCGCCGAGCGCCTGCTCGCCGGAGAGCTCGCCGCCCTCGATGCGCGCACGGCCGATGTTGGCCTTCACGTACGCCGCGCGGCCCTCGAACGTGCCGGGCACTTCGCTCACGAGGTCGGTGAAGCGGTTGAGGTACACGTCGACGCGCACCGCGCCGCCGTGGCCGTGCAGGTGGGCGCCGGCGTTCAGCGACACGCTGCGCTCGGGGCGCAGGTCGGAATTGCCGACGTGCAGGTTGGTGCCGCCCAGGTCGAGGAACTGGAAGCGCTCCTCGAGCGACGGCGACCGGTACGCGGTCGCGACGAGCGCCGAGAGCGACAGCGCACGCGCCACCGCGACGTTGAGGCCCGAGCTCGCGTCCCACGACGCGTCCCACGTCGTGCGCGCCTTCCACAGCACGACCTGCCCGGCGGGCGCGTCGTTGCGCACGCCGTTGTTGATCACGTACACCGGGTTCAGCGTGCGGTCGTTGTGCGTGCGCCCGGCGTCGTAACGCGCGCCGGTCACGAGCCGCGCGCGCGCGCCCGCGAACGCCCACTCGTCCTGCGCGTACGCGCCGCCGCTCGCGAACTGCGAGCGCGGCACCGGCCGCTCGCCGGTCACGCGCTTGAGCGCCCACTGCCAGCGCTCGCGCCGGCTGTCGAGGTTGCGGCGCCACGCGTCGAGCCCCGCGGTGAGCACGTGCGCGCCGCCGGGCAGCAGCCGCGCCTCGACTTGCGCCGACGTGGCTCCGTGCACGGCGTGCGGCGTCACGGTCACGGTGGGGCTCTGGATCAGCTCGACGCGGCGCACGATTTCCTGGTGCGACGCGCGAACGGTGACGAGCGCGACGCGGCGCGACGGGTTCGGGATCGTGTACTCGAGGCTCGCGAGCTCGCGGCGCGTGAGCGGGAAGCGCGCGATCGCGCTGGTCGCGAACGGCGCGCCGCCGGGGATGCCGGTGTTCTCGGCCTGCACGCGCTGGTAGGAGACGAGCAGCGACTGCTGGCCGAACGTGCGCTCGGCGAACGAGAGCGACGCGTTCCAGTCGTGGACCTGCGAGTGCGGCAGCGCTCCGGCAGGCGTGTCGGTGTCGCCGGTGTTGTGGAAGCCGCCCGCGAGCCGCAGCGACTGGCGCGGTCCGGCGATCTCGGCGGCGAGGTGGTGCGACGCGCCTTCGTCGACGCCCGTCACGCGCTCGGTCCACTCGGCGCCCACGCGCGTGCGGTCGGCGAAGCGCGCGCGCTTCGTGACCATCTGCACGGCGCCGCCGAACGCGCCCGAGCCGAACAGCACGGAGCCCGGCGACTTCATCACCTCGACGCGCTCGAGATCCGCGACCGAGACGAGCGACATCACGCCGCCGATGTCGTTCGCCGTCTCGAGCCGCACGTCGTCGACGAGCGTGACGATGTTCGAGCGGCTCATGCCACGGATCGCGATCGCCGTCGCCCAGCCGCCGTCGCGCACGAGCGCGAGGCCCGGCACGTCGGCGAGCACGTCGGCGACGCCGAGCGAGGGGCGCGCCTCGATGCGCTCGACGCCGAGCGCCTCGGCGGGCAGCGCGCCGGAGCGCGCGAGCGAACTCGAGCGCGTGCTGCGCACGATCACCTCGTCGGTGCGGTAGAGCGCGGGCCGCAGCACGATCTCGAGCGGCGCGTCGCCGCTCGCGTGCACCTCGATCGTGCGCTCGGCGTCGGCGAACGCGAGGTGGTGCGCCGAGAGCGTGTAGCGCCCGGGCGCGAGCGAGGCGAACGAAAAGCGCCCCATCGCGTCGGTGTGCGTCTCGCGCCCCGTCTCGACCAGCCGCACGAACGCGCCCTCGATCGGGTGCGAGGAGCCCTGCTCGAGCAGGTGCCCCGAGAGCGTGGCGGCGTGAGCGGCGGGCGCGGGAGCCAGTGCAGCGAAGACGGCGAGTGCGAGCGCGAGGAGCGCGAGGGAAGCGCGGCGCGGAATGGTCATGTGAAATCACCGGAGCGTTCGGGTGAGCGCGCATGGGGGCGCGGGATGGATTCGTGCCGGCGCGAGCGTAGCAGCGGCGCGCCGCGCGCCCAACGTGCGCGCGCTCGCGGGGGAGCACGCGAATCGCACGCGCACGTACGAGTCGGACGCGCGCGACGCACGCCGTCTTCTTTGCACGGCGCGGACAATGTTCCGATGTCGTCATCGGAAGTACGAAATCCTGCGCTCGTCGGAGAAGCGCGTTTGCGCGCTCTCGACGGACGCCGATACCGTTGATGTCGGACGATGCTGTCACGTCGCTCGTGCGTCGCCGGAGCCCTGAAACGGCGCACCAACGCGAACACGTGGCGATCGCATCGGATCGCGGCGGAGACGCGAGGAACGAAGCGCCCGCCGGGGCGGCCCGCGCGCCGCGAGGAAGATCGAGCGATGGCACAGGTGGTCTACGGAGTGTGGGACGGAGTCGTCCACGATCATCGGGACGCGGCTCCGGGCGCAGCCGGGGAACTCCTCGGCCTGCAGGGTTTCGACGCCTTCAACGACGGCAACCCGATTCGCGCGTTCGTGGGAGACCGCGGCTTCTTCGTGTTCGATGCCCGCGTGAACCTGCTCGACGCGCTGTGGCGATACATGGAGAAGGCCGCGGAGCAGTCCTGCGGCAAGTGCACGCCCTGCCGCATGGGGACCGTGCTGGTGCGCGACGCACTGGGTGCGATGCGTCGCGGCGAACGCGGCGCAATGGCGCTCGCCGACGTGAAGGCGCTGGCGGAGCAGATGGCGACGACGTCGCTGTGCGGACTCGGCCAGACGTGCGCGAAGGCGCTGCTCGGCGCGCTCGAGCACTTCGAGGACGTGATCGAGCAGGAAGCGAAGGCCGCGCCGGCGCCGGTGCAGCACGGCATGACGTACATGACCGCCCCGTGCATCGAGGCGTGCCCGAGCAAGATCAACGTTCCGCGCTACATCGACTACATCCGCGACGGCAAGCCCGCGCACTCGCTGGGCGTGATCCTGCAGAAGTACCCGATGGCCGCGACGTGCGGCCGCGTGTGCGTGCGCTTCTGCGAGATGGCGTGCCGCCGCAACCTCGTCGACGAGGCGGTCGGCATCAAGACGCTCAAGCGCTGGGTCGCCGACCAGCAGAAGGGCCCGCACGCGCTGACGTTCACGCGCGACATGGTCGCGGAGCCGCTCGGCCCCGAGATGCGCGTCGCCGTGGTCGGCGCCGGCCCGGCCGGCATCTCGTGCGCGTACCACCTGCTGCTGCACGGCTACCACGTCGACGTGCTCGAAGCGATGGAGGTCGCGGGCGGCATGGCCGCGATCGGCATCCCGAGCTACCGGCTGCCCAAGGACGTGCTGCGCTCCGAGACCGGCATCATCACCGCGCTCGGCGGACGGCTGCTCTACGGGCAGGCGCTGGGGCGCGACTTCTCGGTCGACGATCTGTTCGCGCGCGGTTACCGCGCGGTGTTCCTCGCGCTCGGCTGCCAGGAAGGCTCGCTCATGGGCGTCGAGGGCGAGGATCCGAAGATGCCCGGCTACGAAGCGGGCATCGCGTTCCTGCTGCGCGTGCACGACCACGTCGCGGGGCTCAACAAGCACTCGCTCTCCGGCACGGTCGTGGTGGTCGGCGGCGGCAATGTCGCGATGGACTGCGCGCGCTCCGCGCTGCGCATGGGCGCCGACGAAGTGCACCTCGTCTACCGGCGCACGAAGGAAGACATGCCCGCCGACCACGAGGAGATCGAGGCGGCCGAGAAGGAAGGCATCGTCTTCCACTTCCTCGCGAATCCCTCACGCATCCTCTCGAGCAAGGGCCGCGTGAGCGGCGTCGAGCTGGTCGAGATGCAGGTGGGCGAGCCCGACGCGCGCGGACGCCGCAGCGTGAAGGCGGTGCCGGGCAGCGAGTGGACGCTTCCGTGCGACACGCTCGTTGCGGCGATCGGCCAGCAGGTCCGGCGCGGCGCGCTCGCCGAGCAGGACGGCGTCGGCTTCGACCGCTGGAACTGCGTCTCCGCCGACGAGACGAGCACGATGACGTCGCGCCCCGGCGTGTTCGCCGGCGGCGACTGCGCGTCCGGACCCTCGACGCTCATCCACGCGATGGCCGCCGGGCTCAAGGCGGCGCGCAGCATCGACGACTGGCTGCGCGTGGGGCAGGTGCGGTTCTCGCCGCGCTCGCGCATGCGCACGCTGCTCAACGACCACCGCATGCTCGCGGCGGACACGCCCGAGTTCCCGGTGCGGCACCAGTACCGCGTGCACCATCCCGAGCTGGATCCGGAGGTGCGCACGATGATGTTCGAGGAAGTGGAGCAGACGATCAGCGACGCCGACGCGTACGCGGAGGCCAAGCGCTGCCTGCGCTGCTACCGGATCTACTCCGTGATCACCGAGCAGCCCATCCCGGAAGGAGCGGCGTGACGCCATGAAGAAGAAGACTCCGACGCCCGCACCGGAAGCCGCCAAGGTGAGCATGATCCTGAACGGCCGCTCGGTCGCGGCCGAGCCCGGCGAGACGATCCTGCAGTGCGCGCGCCGCAACGGCGTGCACGTGCCGACGCTGTGCGAGATGGACGACATCGACCACGCGCCGGGCACCTGCCGCGTGTGTCTCGTCGAGCTGACGCTGCCGGGCAAGGACGAGCCCGTGCTCGTCACCTCGTGCAACACTCCCGTGCACGAGGGCGCGGTCGTCGCCACGCGCACGAAGCGCGTGCGCGAGATGCAGCGGCTGCAGGTCGAGCTGCTGCTCGCCGACCACGACCAGGACTGCGCGACCTGCATCCGCCACGGCAACTGCGAGCTGCAGGACGTGGCGCAGTACGTCGGCCTGCGCACGAACCGCTTCTTCGATCCCGCGCGCGTCGCGGCGCGGCCGGTCGACACGTCGTCGCCGGCGCTGATCCGCGACATGACCAAGTGCATCCGCTGCCAGCGCTGCATCGCCATCTGCCGCGACGGCCAGGGCGTGGACGCGCTCGTGGTCGCGGGCAGCGGACAGGACACGTCCGTGGGCCTGCGCTACGGCCTGTCGCAGAAGGAGTCGACCTGCGTCACGTGCGGCCAGTGCGTGCTCGTGTGCCCCACGGGCGCGCTCGGCGAGCGCGACGAGGTCGAGAAGGTCATCGACTTCCTGCAGGACCCGAAGATCACGACGGTGTTCCAGTTCGCGCCGGCGTTGCGCGTCGGGTTCGGCGAGGAGTTCGCGATGGCGCCGGGCACCAACGTCGAGGGGCTCATCGTCGCCGCGCTGCGGCGGCTGGGCGCCGACGTCGTGCTCGACACCAACTTCGGCGCCGACGTCGTCATCATGGAGGAAGGCACCGAGCTGCTGCGCCGGCTCGGCGAGGGCAAGCGCCCGACCTTCACCTCGTGCTGCCCGTCGTGGATCAACTTTGCCGAGAAGCACTACCCGGCGGTGCTGCCCATGCTGTCGTCGACCAAGTCGCCGCAGCAGGTGACGGGCATCATCGCCAAGACCTACCTCACCGAGAAGCTCGGCCTCGATCCCGCGAACGTGCGTGTTGTCTCGCTGATGCCGTGCACGGCGAAGAAGGACGAGGCGGTGCGCCCGGCGCTGCAGCACGGGCACGTGCCCGAGATCGACGTGGTGCTCACCACGCGCGAGTTCGCGCGCCTGCTGCGTCGCGAGGGGCTCGACCTGCGGCGGCTGGAGCCGTCGACGTTCGACAACCCGTACATGAGCGAGTACTCGGGCGCCGGCGTCATCTTCGGCACCACCGGCGGCGTGATGGAGGCCGCGGTGCGCACCATGTACCACGCGATCAACGGCCGCGAGCTGGAACAGGTCGAGCTGACGCAGCTGCGCGGCTTCGACGGCGTGCGGCACGCGACCGTCGACCTCGGCGGCGCGATCGGCGCCGTGAAGGTGGCGATGTGCCACGGCCTGAAGCCCACGCGCCAGATCGTCGAGGCGGTGCTCGCGGGCACGGTCGATCTCGACTTCGTCGAGATCATGGCCTGCCCCGGCGGCTGCGTGGACGGCGGCGGCACGCTGCGCTCCAAGAAGGCATACCTGCCGCACGCGATGAAGCGCCGCGAGACGCTGTTCGGCATCGACCGCACGCGCACCGTGCGGCAGTCGCACAACAACCCGCAGGTGCAGGCGCTCTATCGCGACTTCCTCGAGCGGCCGTACTCGGAGAAGGCGCACTACCTGCTGCACACGTACTACAGCGACCGCCGCATCGAGATGACGCGCACGGTCAACGAGATCTGGAACGAGATCACGATGAGCACGATGATCTACTGACGCGCGGGTTCCGGTCCGCGCGTCCGCGGGAAGCAGGCCGAGCATGGGTTCGTCCTTCATCACCACCGTCACCGAACGCTGCCGCATGTGCTACGCGTGCGTCCGCGAGTGCCCGGTGAAGGCCATCCGCATCGCCGACGGCCAGGCCATGGTGATCGGCGATCGCTGTATCGCGTGCGGCAACTGCGTCTGCGTCTGCTCGCAGAACGCCAAGCTTCTCCGCAGCACGGTGGACGAGGTCCGCGCCCTGCTCGCCTCGGGCGAGCAGGTGGTGGCGTGCGTGGCGCCGAGCTTCCCGGCCGAGTTCCCCGGGCTCGATCCCGAGAAGCTCGTCGGTGCCATCCGCGCGCTCGGCTTCCCCATGGTGGTGGAGGTGTCGTTCGGCGCCGACCTCGTCGCGCGCGAGTACGCGCGGCTGTTCGAGCGCGAGGACGACCGCCGGTGGATCTCGACCACGTGCCCCGCGATCATTCGCTACGTCGAGCGCCACGCGCCCGAGATGGTGGACGCGCTGGCGCCGATCGTCTCGCCGATGATCGCGCTGACGCGCGCGCTGCACCGCGAGCACGGCGAGAAGCTGAAGATGGTGTTCATCGGTCCGTGCATCGCCAAGAAGCTCGAAGCCGTCGACCCGGACGTCGCGGGCGAGATCGACGGTGTGCTGCTCTTCCCCGAGCTGCGGCGCATGTGGGACGACGCCGGCATCGACCCGCAGCAGGCGGAGCCGAGCGATTTCGATCCGCCGCACGGCGGCGCGGGCGGCCTGTTCCCGGTGAGCCGCGGCATCCTGCAGGCGGCTCAGCTGCCCGAGGACCTGATGACCGGCGAGGTCGTCGCGACGCAGGGCCGCAAGCACGTCGTCGAGGCGATCAAGGAGTTCGCGACGGGCGACCTCGGCGCGCGGCTGCTCGAGCTGCTCTGCTGCGAGGGCTGCATCTCCGGCCCCGGCGTCACCAGCGACCTCACGCTTTTCCACCGCCGCCGCAACGTGCGCCAGTACGTGAGCCACCGCATGCGCACGTTCGACCGCGAGCGCTGGGAGCGCGACATGGAGCGCTTCGCCGACCTCGACCTCGCGCGCACGTACCACGCGCACGACCAGCGGCTGCCGGCGCCGTCGATGCAGGACCTGATGCCGATCATGAACCGCATGGGCAAGTTCGCCCCCGGCGACGAGCTCAACTGCGGCGCGTGCGGCTACGACTCGTGCATCGAGCACGCGAGCGCGATCTTCCGCAACCTCGCCGAGTCGGAAATGTGCCTGCCGAACACGATCGTGCAGCTCAAGGACGCGCTGAAGGAGATCGAGGCGTCGCACGGGCAGCTCAAGGAAGCGCAGGAGGCGCTCGTGCAGTCGGAGAAGCTGGCGAGCATGGGCCAGCTCGCCGCGGGCATCGCGCACGAGGTCAACAACCCGCTCGGCGTCGTGCTCATGTACTCGCACCTGATGCTCGACGACTGCGAGCCGGCGTCGCGCATGCGCGAGGACCTCGCGATGATCACCGAGCAGGCCGACCGCTGTAAGCGCATCGTCGCGGGCCTGCTCCATTTCGCGCGGCAGAACAAGCTGAACCGCGAGCCGCACGACCTCGCGCGTGTGCTCGAGCACGGCCTGCACGCCATCACGGTGCCCGACACGGTGAAGGTCACGTTCGAGCACCACATTCAGGACCCGCGCTGCGACATCGACCGCGACCAGATCATCCAGGTGTTCACGAACCTCGTGAGCAACGCGGTCGCGGCGATGCCCGAGGGCGGCACGATCACGGTCCGCACCAGCGACGAGGCGGAGAAGGTGCGCTTCGCGGTCACCGACACGGGCACCGGCATCGCAACCGAGAACTTGAAGAAGATCTTCGAGCCGTTCTTCACCACGAAGCCCATGGGCGTCGGCACCGGCCTGGGGCTCGCGGTGTCGTACGGCATCGTCAAGATGCACACCGGCGACATCGACGTGGCGACGCGCACGGATCCCTCCGAGGGTCCGACCGGCACCACGTTCACGGTGACACTGCCGCGGAAGGCCTGATGGAGACGCTGCGAGTCCTGGTGACCGACGACGAGCCCGGCATGCGGCTCGGGGTGTCGCGCGCGCTGCGCGACTACCGCGTGTGGATCCCCGACACGGAGACCGAGGTCGCGTTCGAGGTCGAGCAGGCCGAGAGCGGCGAGGAGGCGCTGGAGAAGATCCGGCTCCGCGCGCCCGACATCCTGCTCCTCGACCACAAGATGCCGGGCATCAGCGGGCTCGACGTGCTCGACCAGGTCGCGGGCATGAAGCTCGACATGCTCACGATCATGATCACCGCGTACGCCTCGATCGAGACGGCTGTGACGGCGACCAAGCGCGGCGCGTGGGAGTTCCTCGCCAAGCCGTTCACGCCCGACGACCTGCGCGACACGCTGCGCAAGACCGCGGCGCGCGTGCTGCTGGCGCGGCGCGCGCGCGCGCTCGCCAACGAGAAGCGCCAGGTCCGCTTCGAGTTCGTACGCGTGCTCGGCCACGAGTTGAAGGCGCCGCTCGCCGCGGTGAGCGGCTTTCTCGACGTGATGCACGGCCGCCACCTCGGCGACTCGATCGCCGACTACGACGAGGTGCTCGCGCGCTGCGAGGCGCGCCTCGCGGGCATGCGGCGCCTCGTGGGCGACCTGCTCGACCTGACGCGCATCGAGTCGGGGCAGAAGGTGCGGCGGCTCGAGGCGCTCGACGGCGCGGCGATCGCGCGCGGCGTGATCGAGACGCTGCAGCCGCTCGCCGCGCGCCGCAGCGTCACGGTCGCGCTCGCGCCGGGCGGCGCGGCGCCGCTGGTCGGCGACGCGGGCGAACTCGAGATGGTGACCACGAACCTCGTCTCCAACGCGATCAAGTACAACCGCGAGGGCGGCCGCGTCGACGTGTCGTTCGCGCGCGAGGGCGAGCGCGCCGTGCTGCGCGTCGCGGACACCGGGATCGGCATGACGCCCGAGCAGGTCGAGCACATGTTCGACGAGTTCACGCGCGGGCCGGGAACGACGGCGATCGAGGGCACGGGGCTGGGCCTGTCGATCGTGAAGAAGCTGGTCCAGCTCTACGACGGCACGATCGAAGTCGGGAGCGAGCCCGGCCGGGGAACGACGGTCGTGGTCTCGCTGGCGGCCGACGCGCCGGAGGCGGTGGCGAAGACGGTGACGTAGGCGCAACGGCCTGCGGCGCCACACGCGCCGGACGTTCTCCGTTCGGCGCGCGAAACGATGTTCCGCGGAGGGAACGCCGGATCGTTCCCCTCGCGGGCGCTGTGCAAGAGTGCCAATCGTCGTGCCGAGTGCCGGACCCATCCGGGCCGGACCGCCACGGCCACGTCCATGGGGCAACGGCCTTCCGATGGCCACGTCGAACCCGAACACGCCGGTCGCGGGACCGAACGAGCGCACGTCGCTCGTCGAGCGGGAGCTGCTGCACAGCCTCGACTGGCTCCTGTCGCTGCGGTGGTTCGCGGGCGCGACGGTCCTCGTGGTGACGCCGCTCGCGGCCTTCGTCTTCCGGGCTCCGCTCCCCACGAGCCTGCTCTCGGCGACCGGGTTCGCGATCCTCGCCTACAACACGGCGCTGTGGTGGGCGCTGCACTTCATGCGCCGTCGCGACCCGGATGCGCACGGCGCGTTCGAGATGTTCGCGCGCGTGCAGATCGTCCCATTGAAT
>WBZT01001546.1_pt2 | contig 16283 bp, 17 predicted proteins | sample 5204241 | NCBI WGS metagenome assembly WBZT01 (sample SAMN12344358, study PRJNA552823) | activated sludge metagenome | biome: Activated sludge suspended growth; feature: Nitrification reactor; material: Wastewater; isolation source: activated sludge from nitrification reactor of wastewater... | reverse complement strand
TGACCGAGCTCCAGTTGCTCGTGCTCTTGCGCGGCGTGAAGCGGATCACGTAGCTGGTCTGATCGAGGCTCTTGCGCAGGCCGTCGATCCAGCCGAAGCAGAGCGCCTCGTCCACCGACTGCGGCCACGTGATGCTCGGCTCGCCCGTGCCGACGCGGCGGAAGCCGACCCACAGCACCTCGGCGCTGGCGTGGTGCTTCGCGAGCCACGCGCGCCACCCGGCCGGCGTCGCGAAGAAGCGCGGGTGCGCGGCGTCGGTGCCGGGAGCGCCGGGGCGAGCGGCCGACGGCGCGGGCTTCGCGGCCTTCGCGCGCGCGGCGCCGCTCGCGCGCGTCGCGTCGGGCGCTCGCCGCGGCGACGACGTTCCGGCCGTGCGCCGCTTCGCCGCGCTCAGTTCGCCTCCACGAGACCGAGCCGCCAGCGCACGGTGACCACCGCGACCTCGTCGCCCGCGGCGTCGCGGATCGTGGTGACGACGTCGTGCTCCACGTCGCCGTCGACCGCGGGCACGGTGACGCGGCTCTCGGCGAGCAGCCGGCCGCGCGCCTTCTTGGCGTACGCGATCGAGAGCCCGGTGACGATGCTGCGCACGTTCGTGGGCAGCGCCGTGGTCATCGCGAGTCCGCTCGCCATCTCGCCCAGGTTGGCGAGCGCGATCGCGTGGACCGAGTTCAGGTGATTGCGCACGCCGCGGCGGTCGGCGAGCGAGACGATCACGTGGCCGGGCTCGAGCGACTCGACGCGCGCACCGAGCGCGCCCGAGTACGGCACCATCGCTCCGAACGTGCGCGCGAAGAGCCAGCGCCCCATCGGCAGCGGCGACAGCCGGCGCCACAACGCGAGCACCCGCGCACCGGGCGTGGCGTTCGCGCTCACCGGTGCTCCGCGCGCTCCTGCGCCAGCTTCTGGCGCCCGACCTGCACGAGCAGGTCCCACGCGATGCCGGCGGCGTTCACGAGCATCAGCGCGCAGACGAATGCGAAGTTGAAGAACCACGTCGGCCGCGGCTCCACGAGGAAGCGGATGGCGCTCATGATCGCGAAGCCGGCGATGGCGCCGGAGGCCAGGTAGCGCCGGCGCAGAAACTGATCCTGGCCCCACGCGCTGCCGCGGCCCCGATTGCGCAGGACGCCCCAGACCGTGTTTCCGAGCAGCAGGATCGACACGGCGAGCAGCGTCGTGTCGAGGAGCTTCGGCCGCAGTCCCGGGGCGAGGAACGCGAGTGCGATCAGCATCACGAAGATGAAGTTCATGAACGCGAGCCGCGCCGCCGCGAGCAGGTGCGCCTTCTCGTCCCTGAGCAGCGTGTCGAGGTGGAACGAGAGCGCCACGAAGAGCAGGCCGACGAGCGTCACCGCGGCGGTGCCGGCCATCAGGTAGTACTCGTGCCAGTGCTCCACGATCTCGGCGATGGCCGGCGCCGCGAGCGCGGCGGTGGTTCCGGCGAGCGAATCGGCGGCCGCTTCGTGCATCAACCCTCCCGTACGTTCGGGTCGGCCTTGAGCGCTTCGAGCACGAACGCGATGTGCTCGTCGAGATCGACGCCCAGTTCGGCCGCTCCGTTCACGATGTCGTCGCGATTGACGTTGCGCGCGAAGTCGGCGCGCTTGAGCCGCTTCTTCACCGAAGCCGCTTCGACCACGGCGAGCGAGCGCTCGGGCATCACGAGCGAGCACGCGACGACGAAGCCGCAGAGCTCGTCGCACGCGAAGAGCGCGCGCGCCATGAGCGTGTCGCGCGGCACGCCGGTGTACGACGCATGGCCGAGCACGGCGCGGCGCACGTCCTCGGGCCAGCCGAGGCGCTCGAGTTCGGCGACGCCCGCGACCGGATGGCGCTCGGCGTCGGGGTGGCGCTCCCAGTCGAAGTCGTGGATCAGGCCGGTGAGAGCCCAGCGCGCCTCGTCTTCGCCGAAGCGGCGCGCGTAGGCGCGCATCGCGGTCTCGACGCAGCGGCAGTGGCGGCGCAGCGCCGGATTCTCGACCCAGGCTTCCAGCAACGCCAGCGCCTGCTCTCGCGTCGGCAGCGCGTCCACGCTCATCGGGCCTCCGGGAGCGGCGGGGCCGCGCGGCCCCGCGAAAACGGCGGCGCGAGACGCGCCGCCACTCGAACCGATCGCGCCGCTACTTCTGGAAGAAGGCGCGGTTCTTGGCGATGAAGCCGTGCCACTTCTCGGGCACGCCGTTGTCCGGGAAGATCGCCTGCACCGGGCACGCGGCCTCGCAGGCCTGGCAGTCGATGCACTCGTCGGGATGGATGTAGAACTGGTCGTCGCCCTCGTAGATGCAGTTGACCGGGCAGACCTCGACGCAGGACTTGTCCTTCACCCCGACACACGGCTCGGCGATGATGAACGGCATGGAAACGACCTCCGGAGGATGGATCGGACGCGCTTCGGCGCCCGCGGACGTGCGGACCGTTGGGATGAGCGGCGCAGTCTAGGGATGCGCTCCGGATGAGGCAAGGTGCGGGCGGTTCGCGATCCGAGCGGCCCGCGGAGGCCTCCGGGTTCCGCAGCGCGGCCGACCATTCGTCGGCTCCGAACGACATTCCGACGCCGCGCGCTTGACCCTCCGCCGTGCGCACCGGATCATCCGGCGTCCACGTTGCCCCCTGTCGACGCACCCAATCCCGACCGCTCATGACCACGCCCTCCGACCTCTCCGCGCTGCGCATCGATCGCAGCACGCCGCCGCCTGCTTCGGGCCGCGGCCGCCTGCCGCTCGTCGCCGGCCTGCTCGTCGTCCTCGTCGTCGCGGGAGCGCTGGCGTGGCTGCGGCTCGCGCCGCGTGCGGCGGCCGTCGAGGTCGGGCTCGCCGAGGCCACCGGCGGCGGCAGCGCTTCGGGCGAGGGCATCTCGGCCAACGGCTACGTGGTCGCGCGCACGAAGGCGTCCGTGTCGGCGAAGATCCTCGGGCGCCTGTCGTGGATCGGCGTCACCGAGGGCTCGGTGGTGAAGAACGGCGACGTGATCGCGCGCATCGAGGACGGCGACTACCAGGCCGCGCTCGGCGCGGCGCGCGCCAACATCGCGCAGTTCGAGGCGCAGATCGCGCAGGCGAAGCGCGACCTCGCGCGCACGAAGACGCTGCGCGACCAGAACCTGGTCGCCGACGCCGAGCTCGAGAACGCGCAGACGCGGCTCGACGTGCTGGTGGCGCAACTGGGCAGCGCGCGCGCGCAGTCGAAGGTCGCGGAGACCAACCTCGAGAACACGCTCGTGCGCGCGCCGTTCGCGGGCACGGTGCTGCGCAAGGACGCCGAGGTCGGCGAGATCGTCGCGCCGTCGTCGGCGGGCGGCGGGCTCACGCGCACCGCGATCGTGACGATGGCCGACCTGCAGACGCTGGAGGTCGAAGTCGACGTGAACGAGGCGTAGATCGCGCAGGTGCGCGGCGGCCAGAGTGCGCGCATCACCCTCGACGCCTACCCCGACACGTCGTTCAGCGGCCGCGTGCGACAGGTCGTGCCCACCGCCGACCGGCAGAAGGCGACCGTGCTCGTGAAGGTGTCGATCCTCGACCGCGACCCGCGCATCCTGCCGGAGATGGGCGCGAAGGTCGTGTTCGAGAGCCGCGGCGCCGCCTCCGCCGCGGCACCGCGTCGCGTGCTCGCGCCCGCCAACGCGGTCGTGCAGGCGGGCACCGGCGCGTACGTGTGGACGGTGGACGGCGCCGTGGTGCACCGCGTCAACGTCGACGTGGGCGGCACGCGCGGCGATCGCGTCGAGATCCGCCAGGGCCTCGCCGGCGGCGAGAGCCTCGTGCTCGCGCCCCCCGCGACGCTGCACGAGGGCGGCAAGATCAAGGTCCAGGCGCGCTGAGCGCCGGACGTCACTCCGAGGGAGCACTCATGGCATTCGTCGAGGTCGTCGACGTCCGCAAGGTCTACGCGCGCGACACGCAGCAAATCACCGTGCTCGACGGCCTGTCGCTGTCCATTCCGGAGGGCGACTTCGTCGCGCTCATGGGACCGTCGGGCTCGGGCAAGACGACGCTGCTGAACCTGATCGGCGGCATCGACCAGCCGACGTCGGGCGAGATCTCGGTCGCGGGCACGAACATCTCGCGCATGACCGGCGCGCCGCTCGCGAAGTGGCGGTCGGAGAACATCGGCTACATCTTCCAGCTCTACAACCTCATGCCGGTGCTCACGGCGATCCAGAACGTCGAGCTGCCGCTGATGCTGCACCGCATGAGCGGCGGCGAGCGGCGCCAGCGCGCGAAGCTCGCGCTCGAGCTCGTCGGCCTCGGCGACCGGCTCGACCACTTTCCGCGCCAGCTCTCGGGCGGACAGGAACAGCGCGTCGCGATCGCGCGCGCGATCGTCAGCGATCCGCGCGTGCTGCTCGCCGACGAGCCGACCGGCGACCTCGACCGCAAGGCGGGCGAGGAGATCCTCGAGCTGCTCGAGCGGCTGAACTCCGAGTTCAAGAAGACGATCGTCATGGTGACGCACGATCCGCACGCCGCCGAGCGAGCGCACCGCATGGTGCACCTCGACAAGGGCGTGCTGTCCGCCTGAGCCACGGAGACCACCATGCTCTCGCTCGTCTTCGTGAACCTGTTCCGCAACAAGATGCGCACGTTCCTCACGCTCGCGAGCGTGTTCGTGGCGCTGTTCCTGTTCAGCTCGCTCGGCGCGATCCTCGACACGTTCCAGGCCGCGGCGGACTCCGGCAGCCGCGAGCGCCTCGCCGTGCGCCACGCGATCTCGCTCACCAACTTCCTGCCCGGCTTCTACAAGAGCCAGATCGTCGCGATCCCCGGCGTGAAGCGCGTCTGCACGCAGACGTGGTTCGGCGGCATCGACCCGCAGGACCGCAAGGCGATGAAGCAGCGCTTCGCGGTCGACGACGACTTCTGGCCGATGTACCGGAAGGACTTCACGCTCGTGCAGTGGTCGGAGCCGCAGGCCGCCGTGTCGCTGCCGCCCGAGACCGACCCGCACCTCGCGGCGTACTGGATGGAGCGCAACGCGTGCGTCGTCGGCGCCGACCTGTTCCGCGAGCGCGGCTGGAAGCTCGGCCAGACGATCCACCTCGAGGGCACGCTCTTTCGCGGGACGTGGGACTTCGTGATCCGCGGCGTCTACCACAAGACCGAGGACGGCACGTGGTCGGACGACCTGATCCTGTTCCACAACGAGTACCTGCAGGAGCGCGGGCTCGGCGGCCGTGACCTCGTCGGCGTCTTCAAGGTCGAGATCCCCGACAAGTCGCAGTCGGCGACAATCGCGAAACAGATCGACGTCCTGTTCGAGAACTCGGACAACGCGACGCTCACGCAGAGCGAGCAGGCCTTCGGCGCCGGCTTCATCAGCATGTTCGGCAACGTGCCGTTCGCGCTGCGCATGATCGGCTTCGCGGTCGTGTTCACGATCCTCGTGATCTCCGCGAACACCATGGTCATGGCCGTGCGCGAACGCACCAGCGAGATCGGCGTCCTCAAGACGCTCGGCTTCACGGACGGCGCCATCTTCGGCATGGTCGTCGCGGAAGCCGCCATCCTCACGACCGGCGGAGGACTGCTCGCCGCCGCCGTCGCCAAGTTCGGGCTCGATCACGCGCCCTTCCCCATCTTCAACACGCTCACCATCACCTGGACGACCGTGCTCACCGCCGTCGGCATCGCCGTCGGGCTGGGCGTCGTGAGCGGGTTCATCCCGGCGTGGCAGGCCTCCCGCCTGCGCATCGTCGACGCGCTGCGGCGCGTGGACTAGGAGGCGCGCATGGCGATCCCGATCGTCTACAACGTCCGCAACGTGCTCCAGCGCCCCGTGGCCACGGCCGCCACCGCCATCGGCATCGGCCTCACGATCGCGGTGCTGCTCGCCGCGCTCGCGCTCGCCGAGGGCTTCCGCTCCACGCTCCGTTCCGCCGGCTCGCCCGACAAGGCGCTCGTGCTCAGCACCGGCGCCGACTCCGAGGTGATGAGCGGCTTCGCGCGCGGCGCCGCCGACATCCTCCGCGCTCATCCGGGCGTCGCGACCGCCGCCGACGGCCGCGCGGAAGCCTCGTTCGAGATGGTGGCGACCACGAACCTGCCGCGACTCGGGCAGAAGGGCTCGTCCAACATCCGCATCCGCGGCATCGACCTCGCCACCATCGGCGTGCGCGCGACGCCCGTGCTCGTCGCGGGCCGCCTGTTCACGCCCGGCACGGACGAGGTCATCGTCGGCACGGGCATCTCGTCGCGCTTCGCGCACTGCCGCGTCGGCGACGCGATCAAGATCCAGCGCCGCGAGCTCCGCGTCGTCGGCACGTTCGCGGCCGGCGGCTCGTCGTACGAGTCCGAGGTCTGGGGCGACGCCAATGTGCTCCAGCCGCTCTTCCATCGCGACGGCGGCTACCAGGTCGCGCTGCTGCAGATGAAGGACCCCTCGAAGTTCCCGCAGCTGAAGAAGGAGCTCGAGAACGATCCGCGCCTCGGCGTCGAAGTGAAGCGCGAGGACCAGTTCTACGCCGAGCAGTCGCAGGGCGTGGCGATGCTGGTCACCGTGCTCGGCGGCTTCATCACGATCATCATGGCGGTCGGCGCGCTGTTCGGCGCCGCCAACACGATGTTCGCGGCGGTGAGCGGCCGCACGCGCGAGGTCGCCACGCTGCTCGTGCTCGGCTTCAGCCCGTTCGCGGTGCTCGTGTCGTTCGTGATCGAGTCGGTGATCATCGCGCTGATCGGCGGGCTGCTCGGCTGCGTGATCGCGCTGCCGATCAACGGCATCACGACGAGCACGACGAACTTCCAGTCGTTCAGCGAGGTCGCGTTCCAGTTTCGCGTGACGCCGGTGCTGATGGGCAAGGCGCTCGTCTTCGCCGCGGGCATCGGCCTGCTCGGCGGCTTCTTCCCCGCGCTGCGCGCCGCACGCCAGCCGATCGCCCGCACGCTGCGCGGCGGCTGACGCCCGCGCCGCACGTACCGCACGCACCGGCGCCCGCCGCGCGACTTTCCGCGGCGGGCGCCGGCGTTTCGGTGGGCGGCGCGTTCAGTGGCGCGCGCGCGCCGCGGCCACCGGGTCGAACCAGACCGACCACGTGTCGTAGCGCTGCGCGGGCTCGTCGAGCCACTCGGGCAGCGGCACCGAGGCGTGCGCCCAGCGCACGCCCGCGATGTCGCGCCACGGCAGCGTCACCGCGCAGCCCCACGTGTCGCCCGTGTAGTGCGTCGCCGACTCGAAGTGCCCGTAGCGCAGCGCGAGCACGCGCGTGACGGTCAGTTCGGCGCCGTACGCATGCAGGTCCGAGTGCCAGCTCGGCTGGTCGACACCGGTCTGGTGCACGAGATCGCACGCGAGGCCGAGCGAGAGCAGCGGCCCGAGCGTGGGCGCGAGCCACGCGGGCGCGCCCGCTGCGACGCGCTCCGGCATCGCCATCGCGGCGCGCGCCGCGAACGCGTGCCGGCCGTACGTCGTGAGCGGCGCGAGGCGCCCGTGTCCGCCGCCTCCGTTCTTGCGCGACCAACCCCACGCGGCGTCGAGCCGCACGTGCGGCGCGAACAGGATCGAGCGCGAGGTCGTCGTGCCCGTGCGGACGAGCAGGCCGATGTCGCGCGCGGTGGCGTGCAGTGGCGGCTCGCCCGGCGCGGCGACGTTCACGGACAACACCTTCTCCGAGTACCCGAACGCGACGTCGCCGTGACGCGCCCACGCGGGCGGCTCGGCGCCGCGCAGCGTCGCGATCGTCGCGGTCAGCTGCGCGACGCTGGCGCCGACGCCCCACGAGCGCGTGCGCTCGAGGTACGTCGAGGTGCCGGTGGGATACGGCTCGTAAGCGGTCGTCGAGTTCAGCGGCTCGGACTCGCGCTCGAGCTTGCCGAAGCCGTGGAACGGCTGGCCGACCGACGAGACGCCGAGCCCGCCCCCGCCGAGGGTCAACTGCTGCGCGCGCTGGTGATAGAGGTCCATGAACCGGCTTGCGAGGTATTCGTAGTGCGCTCCGGTCGCACCCGCGAGCAGCGCGGGGTTCGCCCACGCGTTCGCGCCCTCGTCCCAGAACACCGCGCCGCTCGCGCCGGCCATGCCGGCGGCCGCCGTCGAGGGATCCAGCTCCCGGTACGACTTGCTCACGTTCTCGAAGATGTTCGCGTGCGTGCCGGCGAGCGCGGCGGGTGCCGCGGCGAGCGCGAGCCCGGCCACACAGGCGACGAAGGTGCGACGGTCCATGGAAACCTCCGTGACGAGTAGGAGCGAGTGGATTCGTGCGCGACGCTACGACCGCTGCCACCGCGAAGTCACGGCGCCGGGTCCCGCGGGGTGAGCACGGCACCCGCCGCGCGCACGGGTCCGCGCGCGCCTCGCGTCACGCGCGCCGCGACTCCGCTTCCTCCGCGAGCACCGCGTGCGCGACGCGCAGCGCCTCGCGCTCGAGCGGCCCGCCCGGATAGCCGGGCGGCTCGAGGCATTCGAGCAGATACGCGGAGAGGAACGGTGCGAGCCCGCCGAGCCGTTCGTGCTGCGCGACGTGCGTCAGCTCGTGCGCGAGCAGCGCGCGATTGCCCGCCTGATCGTGGCGCAGCCAGATGCCGTAGCCGATCGAGACGCCGACGATGTCGGCCGGCGCGAGCCGCAGCCGGATCGCGAGCGTGCGCAGCCAGCGCGGGCCGGGCCACGGCAACTCGGCGACGATCCGCACGCGCACGTGCCCGGGCCGCGCGACGCCGGCGGCGCGCGCGTCGGCGAGCGCGACCGCGCCGAGCGGCGCGCCCGAGGCGAGCGCGTCCGCCTCGGCGCGCAGCGCCCACGCGTGCACCAGCGGTGTCGCGAGCGCGACGAGCAGCCGCCGCATCATCGCGAACCGCGCGCGAGCGCGCGGAACGAATGGGACCTGGACACGAGGGATCTCTCCGGGGGGCGCGGCCGCGTGGGGCGCACCGGCACCGGAAGGAGGTCCGGGGCCGGTCCGCCGCGCCAAGAAGTGAGGGCGGCACCTTACGAGGCGTGCGCGCGCCAGCGCCAGCGCGCGTTGTCCAGCCGGTGGCAATCCTGCGGGACGCGCGGTGCGTCCGCGCACCCATTCGCGACCGCTCGCCTCCAACGGGACGACCCCGCGTCCGGTAGCGGCCACACGGACCGGACGCTAATATCCTCGCCGCTCGTTCCACCGCATACGAATCGCAGGAGGACCCGTGTCCCACGTGCACGACGTGATCATCCTCGGCTCCGGCCCCGCCGGCTACACCGCCGCGATCTACACCGCCCGCGCGAACCTCAAACCCGTGCTCTTCACCGGCCTGCAGCCCGGCGGGCAGCTCACGATCACGAGCGACGTCGAGAACTACCCGGCGTTCCCCGAGGGCGTGCTCGGCCCGGAGCTGATGGAGAAGTTCCGCGCGCAGGCCGAGCGCTTCGGCACCGAGATGAAGGACGCGATGGTCGACAAGGTCGACTTCTCGCAGCGCCCGTTCCGCGTCTGGTCGGACGGCGTCGAGTACGCGGCGAAGAGCGTGATCGTGGCCACGGGCGCGAGCGCGATGCTGCTCGGCCTGCCGAGCGAGCAGGCGTTCATGGGATTCGGCGTCAGCGCCTGCGCGACCTGCGACGGCTTCTTCTTCCGCGGCAAGCGCGTGATCGTGGTCGGCGGCGGCGACACCGCGCTCGAGGAAGCGAACTTCCTCACGCGCTTCTGCACCGAGGTCGTGCTCGTGCACCGGCGCGACCAGTTCCGCGGTTCGAAGATCATGCAGGAGCGCGCACTCTCGAACGAGAAGATCCGGGTGATCTGGAACGCCGAGATCGCCGAAGTGCTGGGTGAGAAGGACAAGCGCGTCACGGCCGTGAAGCTGCGCGACACGAAGAGCGGCGCGATCACCGAGATGCCGATCGACGGCGTGTTCGTCGCGATCGGCCACAAGCCGAACACGGAGTTCCTCGGCGGCCAGCTGGCGACGGACGGCAAGGGCTACGTGCAGGTGAAGCCGGGCACGTCGTACACGAACGTCGAGGGCGTGTTCGCCGCGGGCGACGTGCACGACTCGGTCTACCGCCAGGCGATCACCGCGGCCGGCAGCGGCTGCATGGCCGCGATCGACGCCGAGCGCTGGCTCGAAGCGCAGGCGCACGCGGAGCAGCACGCCGCGGGTGCGGCGAAGCACTAGAGGCAGGGATCCCCCACACCGGCCGCCGCGATCGCGCGCGGCGCGTCCGAGGAGGTCGTCGTGGAACGCGAAGTCCTGGAGTTCGACGTCCAGTTCGTCGGCGCCGGCCCCGCGGGGCTGGCCGGAGCCACCCATCTCGCGAACCTGATCGAGCGCCACAACCAGGCGATCGCCGCGGGCGCGCCGGGCGAGGCGATCGGCGAAACGAACATCGCCGTGCTCGAGAAGGCGGCCGAGGTGGGCGCGCACGGCTTCTCGGGCGGCGTCATGGACCCGCGCGCGATGCGCGAGCTGATCCCGGACTTCGTCGAGCAGGGCTGCCCGCTCGCCGCCCCGGTGGCGGGCGACGACGTCTACATCCTCACCGAGACGGGCCAGTTCAAGCTGCCGTTCCTGCCGCCCGCGCTGCACAACGACGGCAACTTCATCGTCAGCCTCGCCGACCTCACGAAGTGGATGGCCGGCATCGCCGAGGCGAAGGGCGTGCTGATCGCGACCGAGACGCCGGCGTGCTCGCCGCTCGTCGAGAACGGGCGCGTGCTCGGCGTGCGCACCGGCGACAAGGGCGTCGCGAAGGACGGCTCGCACAAGGGCACGTACCAGCCCGGCGCCGACTGCGTCGCGAAGGCGACCGTGCTGTGCGAGGGCCCGCGCGGCACCGTGACCAGGCAGCTCGAGAAGATCCTCGGCCTCACCAACGGCAAGGACCCGCAGGTCTACGCGACCGGCGTGAAGGAGCTGTGGGAAGTGCCCGCGGGACGCGCGACGAAGGGCCGCGTGATCCACACCATGAACTGGCCGCTCGCGGCGGACACGTTCGGCGGCGGCTTCCTCTACGGCATGAGCGACACGACGTGGGCGGTCGGCTTCTGCACGGGTCTCGACTCGCCCGACCCGACGAGCGATCCGCACGCGAACCTGCAGCGCTTCAAGACGCACCCGCTCGTGCGCGCGCTGCTCGAGGGCGGCAAGCCGGTCGCGTACGGCGCGAAGGCGATTCCCGAGGGCGGCTGGTACGCGATGCCGAAGCTCGCCGCCGACGGCGTGCTGCTCGCGGGCGACGCGGGCGGGTTCCTCAACGGCGGACGGCTGAAGGGCATCCACCTCGCGATCAAGTCGGGCATGCTCGCCGCGGAGACGTTGTTCGAGTGCCTGCTCGCCGGCGACTTTTCGAAGGAGAAGCTCGCGGGCTACGAGACGCGCGTGAACGCGTCGTGGGCGGCCGACGAGCTCCGCTCGATGCGCAACTTCCACCAGGCGTTCGACGGCGGGCTGTGGCAGGCGCTGCCGCGCACCGGCTTCCAGATGGTCTTTGGCGGCCGCGATCCGTTCGGCGACCGGCTGCACGGGCACTCGAGCCACGAGCGCATGCGGAAGCTGAAGCTGGTGCATCCGGGCGGCAAGCCGGCGCCGGTCAAGACGGACGGCCAGCTCACGTTCGACAAGCTCGCGGACGTCTACCTTTCCGGCACGATGCACGACGAGGACCAGCCCGTGCACCTCGTGGTCGCGGACACGAGCGTGTGCGCGACGAAGTGCCGCGAGGAGTACGGTAACCCGTGCCAGCACTTCTGCCCGGCGAGCGTCTACGAGATGGTGCCCGACGAGTCGAAGCCCGGCGCGCTGCAGCTGCGGATCAACGCGTCGAACTGCGTGCACTGCAAGACGTGCGACATCGCCGATCCGTACCAGATCATCACGTGGACGACGCCCGAAGGCGGCGGCGGCCCGAACTACAAGCAGCTCTAGAGGTCGATCGTGAAGCTCGTCCGAGTCCTGCCCGTCTTCGCGCTCCTCGCCCTGCTCAACGGCGCCTGCGCCGTCACCGACGAGCAGGACCAGCTCGGTCCTTCCGCGTACGCGCCGCGCGCCGAGGATCCCGCGCGCATCGCGCTGCCCGCGGAGTACCGGCCGTTCTACGACGCGCTGGTGGACGAAGGGGACTGGACGCTCGTCGAGCCGTACGGCTACTGCTTCCGTCCGCGCGTGAACTTCACCGCGTGGCGTCCGTACCAGGACGGCTGGTGGGAACCCTCGGACACGTTCGGCTGGATCTGGAACACCGACGAACCGTTCGGCTGGGTGACGTATCACTACGGCGCGTGGTTCTACGACGAGTACCAGGGCTGGCTGTGGCAGCCGGGCACGATCTGGGGTCCGTCGTGGGTCGCGTGGGTCGACACCGGCGACTACATCGGCTGGGCGCCGCTCGCGCCGGTCGCGTACGACCAGTTCGACCGCGTGCCGGACGGCGTGTTCACCTACGCGGCCACCTCGCAGTTCTCCGCCCGCAACGTCGCGCAACAGGCGCTGTACGTCTCGCGCCTGCCGCAGGGCACGTCGACCTACCACGCGATCGTGAACCTCGGCCGCGCCAACGGCGCGACCTTCAACAAGGGCCCCGACCCGGTCGCGCTGCGCACGCGCGGCGGGCTCGTGGGCTCCACGATCGACGCGGCGACGCTGCCGCGCGTTCCGCTCGCGCGCGAGGCCGTGAAGCCGAACGAGGCCGACGTGATCGCGCGCACGAACCGGCTGGTGGACGAGGGCGAGCGCGAGCTGCGCCGCATGCGCGCGGGCCAGCTGCCGCCGCAGGCGCCGCACTTCCTGCCGCCGCCCGCCGCGACGCCGCGCGCGCTGCCACGCTCGAAGCCGGCCGCGCGCGACACGACGGCGCATCGCGACAGCACGCACGCCGTGGCGCCCGCCGACAGCACCCGCCACCGGCCCACGCCGCACCGCACGCCGCCGCGCCAGCGCGACGGTCGGCTGCCCGACACGACGTCGGCCCGCTGAGGGCAGCCGCGCGCATGACGCCGACGGCGCGGCTCAAGGCGCGTGCGCTCGCGCTGGGCTTCGATGCCGTCGGCGTCGCGAGCGTCGGCCCGCTCGAGGCGCGCGAGCGCTACGAGGCGTGGCTCGCCGCGGGGCGTCACGGCGAGATGACATGGCTCGCGAACGCGAAGCACCGGGCGCGACGGGCCGATCCGAACCTGCTCGTCGACGGCATCCGCTCGGTGCTGTGCGTGGCGCTCACGCATCCGCCCGATGCCGACGCGGCGCGCGACGCGCGGCTCGGCCGCATCGCGCGCTACGCCGCGGGCGAGGACTACCACCGCGTCATGACCGAGAAGCTCGGCGCGCTCGAGGACTGGATCCGCACCGAGCTCTTCCCGGGCTCGGGCTCGCTCTGGTACTCGGACACGGGCGCGATCCTCGAGCGCGGCTGGGCCGAGCGCGCGGGACTCGGCTGGATCGGCAAGCACTCGGGCCTGCTCACGCAGGCGCGCGGCTCGTGGTTCGTGCTCGGCGAGGTGCTGATGGACCGCGAGCTCGAGCCCGACGCGCCGGTCGAGCGCGAACGCTGCGGCACGTGCGTGCGCTGCCTCGACGCGTGTCCGACGCGCGCCATCGTCGCGCCGTACCAGGTCGACGCGCGGCTCTGCCTTTCCTACCTCACGATCGAGCACCGCGGCGCGATCCCGCGCGAACTGCGCCCCGCGATGGGCGACTGGATTTTCGGCTGCGACCTCTGCCAGGAGGTCTGCCCGTGGAACCGCTTCGCGCCGCCGGCGCGCGAGGCGCGCCTGCACGCGCGTTCGCTCGACGGCTGGTCGCTCGCGGGATTCCTGGCGCTCGACGAGACCGCGTTCCGCTCGCTGTTCGCGACGAGCCCGATCCGGCGCGCGGACCGCGAGGGCTTCCTGCGCAACGTCTGCGTCGCGCTCGGCAACCGGCGCGACGCCGAGGCGGTGCCGGCGCTCGTGCGCGCGCTCGATCGCGATCCCGCGCCGCTCGTGCGCGCGCACGCCGCGTGGGCGCTCGGGCGCATCGCCAGCGCCCCGGCGGCGCGCGAGGCGGAGCGCGCGCGCGAGGCGCTCGCGCGGGCGATCGCGACCGACGCCGACGCGACCGTGCGCGACGAGGCGCGCCTCGCGCTCGCGGAGGCTGACGCATGAGCGCGCGGCTCCGAAGCGGACCGCCGACGGCCTCGCGGGTCGCGGCGCGGCGAACGGCGCGGTTCGCCGCGACGATGCTCGTCGCGTTCGCGCTCGCCACGTTCGCCGCGCAACCGGCGCGCGCCGCGCGGCCCGGGCGCGCGACAGCGCTGGTCGCCGGCGCCGACGTCTCGTCGCTGCCGCGCAGCGAAGCGGGCGGCGCGGCGTTCCGCGACGGCGAGGGCGCGGGCGACGCCCTCGCGATCCTGCGGCGCGCGGGCTTCACGGCCGTGCGACTGCGCACGTGGCACACGCCCGCCGAGGGTGCGTGCGACCTCGCGGCGACGGCGGCACTCGCGCGCCGCGCGCACGCGCTCGGCATGGACGTGATGCTCGACCTGCACTTCGCGGACACGTGGGCCGATCCCGGGCACCAGCCGACGCCCGCTGCGTGGCGCGGCCTCGCGTTCGAAGCGCTCACCGACAGCGTGCACGCGTACGCGCGCGACGCCGTCGCGGCCGTGAGCGCGGCCGCGGGCGCGCCGTTCGCGGTGCAGATCGGCAACGAGATCGACGCCGGCCTGCTCTGGGACGCGGGCCGCGTCGGCGGCGCGTTCGACACGCCGGAGCAGTGGGGGCACCTGACGACGCTGCTCGCGGCGGCCGCGCGCGGCGTGCGCGAGTCGGCGCCGTCGGCGCGCGTGGTGGTGCACCTCGCGCGCGGCGGTGACGCGGCGGCGTGCGCGCACTTCGTCGACCGCCTCGCCCAAGCGCGCGTCGACTACGACGTGATCGCGGTCTCGTACTACCCGTGGTGGCACGGCTCGCTCGCGGCGTTGCGCGCCAACCTCGCGGCGCTCGCCGCGCGCACCGGCAAGGACGTGATGGTGGCCGAGACGGCGTACCCGTGGACGCTCGCGTGGTTCGACGCCGAACACAACCTGGTGGGCGCGCCGTCGCAGACGCTGCCTGCGTATCCGCCGACGCCCGCGGGACAGGCGGCGTTCGCGCGTGCCGTGCGTCGCGCTGTGGAACAGGTGCCGCACGGCCGCGGCGCGGGCGTCTGGTGGTGGGAGCCCGCATGGATCGCGGCGCCGCGTGCGGGCTCGCCGTGGGAGAACTGCTCGCTCTTCGACTCGACCGGCGCGCTGCTGCCCGCGGCGCGCGCATTCGCGCGCTGAACACGCGCTCGCCCGGGTGAGCGGGTCGGTGCTCGGCGGCGCGCCCTCGTTCGCGCGGCTGCTCGCTCAGGCGAGCGGCGTGCCCTTCACCCAGTCGGCGTCGCCGTCCGCGAAGAACTCCTTCTTCCAGATCGGCACGGTCGCCTTGAGCTCGTCCATCACCCAGCGGCACGCGTCGAACGCGGCGCCGCGGTGGGCCGCTGCGATCGTGACGACCACACTCGCTTCCGCGGGCGGCACGACGCCGAGCCGCGCGATCACGTCGCACGTCGCGACGCCGAAGCGTGCGCACGCCTCACGCTCGAGCCGCGCGAGGCCTTCGAGCGCCATGCGCTCGTAGGCTTCGTACTCGAGCCGCAACACGCGGCGGCCCTCGTGGTGGTCGCGCGTCGTGCCGAGGAACTGCACGATCGCGCCGCAGTCCACGCGTGCGGCGGCGGCCGATCGCGCCGCCGCGTCGATGACCTCGCGCGTCAGCTCAGCCACGCGCGGACCTCGCGCGCAGCGCGCGGCGCAGGATGGGGCGCGTGGGAGAACGGCGCGCGACCTCGCGGAAACCCGCCGCCGCGAACGGCGACACCGTGCCGTGCCACACGAACGCGGCCGCCTGCTTCTTCCCGCGCGTGTCGATCGGGTAGCCCTCGACGAAGCGCGCGCCGCGGCTCGCGGCGAAGGCGCACGCCGCTCCGAGCAGTGCCGCGACGAGCCCGCGCCCGCGGTGCGAGCGCGCCACGAAGAAGCACGGCGCCGACCACACGGGACGCTCGTCGACCGGCGCGAGGACGCGCGAGGACTCGAGACGGCGATACACCGCGCGGGGCGCGATCGCGATCCAGCCGACGGCCTGCTCGCCGTCGTACGCGAGCAGCCCCGGCGGATCGCCGGCGCGCACCACGCCGCGGATCAGCGTGCGGCGCTGATCGGGTGTGCGCTCGCGGTACTCGGCGTGCGTGAGCCGCGCCCACGTGCACCAGCAGCCGCCGCACGCGCCGCGCGGACCGAACAGCGCGGCGAAGTCGCGCCAGCGCTCCATCGTGAGCGGCTCGAAGCGCCACGGGGTGGCGGCGCGGCGG
>WBZT01001626.1_pt1 | contig 16287 bp, 12 predicted proteins | sample 5204241 | NCBI WGS metagenome assembly WBZT01 (sample SAMN12344358, study PRJNA552823) | activated sludge metagenome | biome: Activated sludge suspended growth; feature: Nitrification reactor; material: Wastewater; isolation source: activated sludge from nitrification reactor of wastewater... | reverse complement strand
GCCCGCCATGACCGACTTCATCTTCATGGTGAAGGACTCGTCGTACATGTTCGTCACCGGCCCCGAGGTCGTGAAGACGGTGACGCACGAGGAGGTGAGCGCCGAGGAACTGGGCGGCGCGACGACGCACAGCGCCAGGAGCGGCGTCGCCGACCTGGCGCTCGAGAACGACGTCGAGGCGATCCTGATGACGCGGCGCCTGTTCAACTACCTGCCGCTCAACAACCGCGACCGGCCGCCGGTGCGCCGCAGCGACGACCCGGCCGAGCGCCTGGACACGAGCCTGGACACGCTCGTGCCCGACAACCCGAACAAGCCCTACGAGATCAAGGAACTGATCCTCAAGGTCGTCGACGACGGCGACTTCTTCGAGATCCAACCCGACCACGCGCAGAACATCGTCATCGGCTTCGGCCGCATGGAAGGCCAGACGGTGGGCATCGTCGCCAACAACCCGATGGTGCTGGCCGGCTGCCTGGACATCAGGAGCAGCATCAAGGCGGCGCGCTTCGTGCGCTTTTGCGACGCCTTCTCCATCCCCATCGTCACCTTCGTCGACGTGCCCGGCTTCATGCCGGGCACGGCGCAGGAGTACGGCGGCATCATCAAGCACGGCGCCAAGCTGCTCTACGCCTACGCCGAGTGCACGGTGCCCAAGGTGACGGTGATCACGCGCAAGGCCTACGGCGGCGCCTACGACGTGATGAGCTCCAAGCACCTGCGCGGCGACGTCAACTTCGCGTGGCCGAACGCCGAGATCGCGGTCATGGGCGCCAAGGGCGCGGTCGAGATCATCTTCCGCGAGGACAAGGGCGATCCGGCCAAGCTGAGCCGCCGCGAGGCCGAATACAAGGCGCGCTTCGCCAACCCCTTTGTCGCCGGCGCGCGCGGCTACATCGACGACGTGATCCAGCCGCACGAGACGCGCCGGCGCATCTGCCGCTCGCTCGTGATGCTGCGCGACAAGAAGCTCGACAACCCGTGGCGCAAGCACGGCAACATCCCGCTCTAGGCGCAGCGTGGACGTCGTGCTCACCGCCACCTTGACGTGTCCGCACTGCGGCCACGCCACGCGCGAGACCATGCCGCGCGACGCCTGCGTCTACTTTCACACCTGCAGCGCCTGCGGCGTGCGGCTGACGCCGAAGCCGGGCGACTGCTGCGTGTTCTGCTCGTACGCCGACGTGAAGTGCCCGCCGAAGCAGCAGGGCGAGGCGTGCTGCACTTGAAGAACCGACATGCCCGCGAGGTCCATGATCGCCCACGAAGGGCAATTCGGCCGAGCCGCCCGTCGACCCGCGCCGCGGCTGGCTGCAGGACCTGTGGCGGGTGCGCGGTGCGAACGGCAGGCGGCTGCCGTGTGTGCGGGTCCAGCCCGGGTCCGAGGCTGCGCCGGGGCCGCCAGCGCAGTTCGAGCCGGGCGCAGTTCGTGCGACCGGAGATTGATCGCCGCGAGGCGCTGCAGAAGGTGTTGCCCGTGAGCGAACCCTCGCAGCTCGACGCCCTCTTCGACGGAGTCCACCGATGTTCGAGAAGATCCTGATCGCCAACCGCGGCGAGATCGCGTGCCGCGTCGTCAAGACGGCGCGCAAGATGGGCATCGCCACCGTCGCCGTCTACTCGGACGCCGACGCCGGCGCGCTGCACGTGCGCCTGGCCGACGAGGCGGTGCGCCTGGGCCCCGCGCCCAGCCGCGAGAGCTACCTGCTGGGCGACAGGATCATCGCCGCCTGCAAGGACAGCGGCGCCCAGGCCGTGCACCCTGGCTACGGCTTCCTGAGCGAGAACGAGGCGTTCGCGCGCCGGGTCGAGGACGAGGGCATCGTCTTCATCGGCCCCAAGCACGCGAGCATCGCGGCGATGGGCGACAAGATCGCCTCCAAGAAGCTCGCGCGCGAGGCGCAGGTCAACACGATCCCGGGCTGGAACGAGGCCATCGACACGCCCGAGCATGCGGTCGCGATCGCGCGCGACATCGGCTACCCGGTGATGATCAAGGCCAGCGCCGGCGGCGGCGGCAAGGGCCTGCGCGTGGCCTTCGACGACAAGCAGGCGTTCGAGGGCTACACGTCGTGCCGCCACGAGGCCAGGGCCGCCTTCGGCGACGACCGCGTGTTCATCGAGAAGTACGTGCTGAACCCGCGCCACATCGAGATCCAGGTGCTCGGCGACGCGCACGGCAACGTCGTCTACCTGAACGAGCGCGAGTGCAGCATCCAGCGCCGGCACCAGAAGGTGATCGAGGAGGCGCCCTCGCCGTTCATCGACGACGCCACGCGGCGCGCGATGGGCGAGCAGGCGGTGGCGCTGGCGCGCGCCGTGAACTACCAGAGCGCGGGCACGGTGGAGTTCGTGGTCGGGCGCGAGCGCGACTTCTACTTCCTCGAGATGAACACCCGGCTGCAGGTCGAGCATCCGGTCACCGAGTGCATCACCGGCATCGACCTCGTCGAGCAGATGATCCGCGTCGCCGCCGGCGAGCCGCTCGCGTTCACGCAGGCCGACGTCGCGCGCCGCGGCTGGGCGATGGAGTGCCGCATCAACGCCGAGGATGCGCTGCGCAACTTCCTGCCCAGCACCGGGCGTCTCGTGCACTACCTGCCGCCGGCGACGACGATGGAGGCCGCCGGCCCGGTGCCGGTGGGCGGCGCCGTGCGCGTGGACACCGGGGTCTTCGAGGGCGGCGAGATCCCGATGTACTACGACTCGATGATCGCCAAGCTCGTCGTGCACGGCTTCGACCGCAGCGACGCCATCCGCCGCATGCGCGAGGCGCTCAACGGCTTCGTGATCCGCGGCGTGGCGAGCAACATCGCCTTCCAGTCGGCGCTGCTCGCGCACCCCAGGTTCGTCGCCGGCGACTTCGACACCGGCTTCATCGCCGAGCAGTACCCGCAGGGCTTCCGTGCCGAGGACGTCGTGCACGAGGACCCGGACTTCCTGCTCGCGCTGGCCGCCGTCACCTACCGCCGCTACCGCGAGCGCGCGGCGCGCATCACGGGCCAGCTGCCGGGGCACGAGATGCGCATCGGCGACGAATTCGTCGTCGTCGTCAAGGGCGCGGGGGGCATCGGCGAGCACGTGCCGGTGCACCTGCGCGCCGACGCGGCCGCGATAACCGTCGAGCTGCGCGGCAAGAGCTACGCGATCAGCGAGGACTGGACGTTCGGCGGCATCCGCGCCGGCGGCAGCTGCAACGGGCACAGCTTCACCGCGCAGGTCGAGCGCGACGGGCTGTGGACCCGCGTGGCGCACAACGGCCGGCGCATCGAGGCGATGGTGATGTCGGCGCGCGCCAGCGAGCTGCTGCGCGTGATGCCGTTCAAGCCGCCGCCCGACCTCGGCAAGTTCCTGCTCTCGCCGATGCCGGGGCTGCTGGCGCAGCTCGCGGTGCACGCCGGCCAGGCGGTGCACGCCGGCGAGCGGCTCGCGGTGATCGAGGCGATGAAGATGGAGAACGTGCTCACGGCGACGCAGGACGGCGTCGTCAAGGCGCTCCTCGCCGCCCAGGGCGACAGCCTGGCCGTCGACCAGCCGATCATGAGCTTCGAATGAGCGCCGGCACGAACACGGCCGCCAGCGGCCGCAAGCCGTTTCGCATCCTCGGCCTGCAGCAGATCGCCATCGGCGGCCCCAGCAAGGAGCGGCTGCGCGCGCTGTGGGTCGACATCCTCGGCCTCGAGACCAAGAGCACGTTCAGGAGCGAGCGCGAGAACGTCGACGAGGACGTCTGCGCGCTCGGCCACGGGCCCTGTGCGGTCGAGGTCGACCTGATGCAGCCGCTGGACCCCGACAAGAAGCCCGCGGTGCACGCGACGCCGCTCAACCACGTCGGGCTGTGGGTCGACGACCTGCCGCGGGCCGTCGAGTGGATGACGGCGCACGGCGTGCGCTTTGCGCCGGGGGGCATCCGCAAGGGCGCCTCCGGCCACGACATCTGCTTCATCCACCCGCGCGGCAGCGACGAACACCCGCTCGGCGGCGAGGGCGTGCTGATCGAACTCGTGCAGGCGCCGCCCGAGGTGGTGGCGGCGCTGGGCGGGGACAATCCCGAGGCGGCGCCCGGCGCCGACCCTTAGACTCGGCGCCGCCGCTGCACCCCGGATGCGCCGCGTGGCGACGCGGGGGCACAGCGGCATCGACCTTCCACCCCGAGCCAGCTGCCGAGCGCGCGCATGAGCACCGACGTGATTCTGGAAACGCGCGCTCTGGCCAAGGACTTCAAGGGCTTCGTCGCCGTCGACGGCGTGAACCTGCAGGTGCGCCGCGGCACGATCCATGCGCTGATCGGCCCCAACGGCGCCGGCAAGACGACCTGCTTCAACCTGCTGACCAAGTTCCTCGAGCCCACGCGCGGGCAGATCCTGCTCGAAGGCGTGGACATCACGCGCGACAAGCCCGCGCAGGTGGCGCGCCGCGGCGTCGTGCGCTCGTTCCAGATCTCGTCGACGTTCCCGCACATGAGCGTGCTCGAGAACGTGCGCGTGGCGCTGCAGCACACGCTGGGCACCGAATACAGCTTCCTGAAGTCCTCGCGCACGCTCGGGCGGCTCGATGCGCGCTGCCTCGGGCTGCTCGACGAGGTCGGTCTGGCCGAATTCGCCGCGCTGCCGGCGCTGGAACTGCCCTACGGGCGCAAGCGTGCGCTCGAGATCGCGACCACCCTCGCCATGGACCCCAAGCTGATGCTGCTCGACGAGCCGACGCAGGGCATGGGCCACGAGGACGTCGACATGGTCACGCAGCTCATCCGGCAGGTGGCGGCCCGGCGCACCGTGCTGATGGTCGAGCACAACATGGGGGTGGTGGGCCGCATCGCCGACACGATCACCGTGTTGCAGTTCGGCCGCGTGATCGCCGAGGGGCCCTATGCCGAGGTCTCGCGCAACCCGCAGGTGCTCGAGGCCTACATGGGCAGCGCCGACGTCGAGCTCGAGGGCGCCGATGGCTGAGGCCGCGGCGAGCGCGACCGCACCGCGCGGCCCGGGGTGCCGCGCGGGCGCCGGCGTGCCGGCCATCGAACTGCTCGACGTGCATGCCTGGTACGGCGAGTCGCACATCCTGCACGGCGTCGGCCTCGCGGTGCAGCCGGGCGAGGTGGTCTCGCTGCTGGGCCGCAACGGCGCCGGGCGCACGACGACGCTGCGCGCACTGATGGGGCTGGTGGGCCGGCGCAGCGGCGTCATCCGCGTCAACGGCATCGACACGGTCAAGATGGCGCCGCACCACATCGCACGGCTGGGGTTGGGCTACTGCCCGGAGGAGCGCGGCATCCTGACCTCGCTCAGCTGCGAAGAGAACCTGATGCTGCCGCCCAAGGTGGCCGAGGGCGGCATGAGCGTCGACGAGATCTACGCCATGTTCCCCAACCTGCAGGCGCGCCGCGCGAGCCCCGGCGGGCGCCTGTCGGGCGGCGAGCAGCAGATGCTGGCGGTGGCGCGCATCCTGCGCACCGGCGCGAAGATCCTGCTGCTCGACGAGATCTCCGAAGGCCTGGCGCCGGTCATCGTGCAGGCGCTGGCGCGCATGATCCGGCAGCTGCGCGAGCGCGGTTTCACGGTGCTGATGGTCGAGCAGAACTTCCGCTTCGCCGCCCCGCTGGCCGACCGCTTCTACATCATGGAGCGCGGCCTGATCCTGCGCGAACTCCGCGCCGCCGAACTGCAGGGCAACATGCAGATGCTGCACGAATACCTGGGCGTGTGAGTCCTCGATTCCGACCGTTCGACGCCCCGGGCCACCCCCCGACACCCTTTTCGGACCACCACAAGGAGACACGAGATGAAACGCAGACTGCTGAGCACGCTGATCGCCGCACTGTGCGCCGGCCTGGCGGGAACGGCGCAGGCCGCGATCGCGGGCGATGTCGTCAAGGTCGGCGTGCTGACCGACATGTCGGGCCCGTATGCCGACCTCTCGGGCCCGGGGTCGGTCGTGGCGGCGAAGATGGCCGCCGAGGACTACGTCAAGCTGACCGGCTCCAAGCTGAAGATCGAGATCGTCTCGGCCGACCACCAGAACAAGCCCGACGTGGGCTCGAGCATCACGCGCAAGTGGATCGACTCCGAAGGCGTCGACATGATCCTCGACGTGCCGACCTCGTCGGTGGCGCTGGCCGTGGCCCAGGTCGTCAAGGAGAAGAACAAGGTCATGGTCAACTCGACCGGCGGCAGTTCCGACCTCACCGGCAAGGCCTGCACGCCCAACACCGTGCACTGGACCTACGACACCTGGATGCTGGCGCACGGCACCGGCAGCGCGGTCGTCAAGAGCGGCGGCGACACCTGGTTCTTCCTGACCGCCGACTACGCCTTCGGCCAGGCGCTCGAGAAGGACACCTCCGACGTCGTCAAGGCCTCGGGCGGCAAGGTGCTGGGCAGCGTGCGCGTGCCGCTGGGCACGCAGGACTTCTCGTCGTTCCTGCTGCAGGCGCAGGCCTCCAAGGCCAAGGTGATCGGCCTGGCCAACGCCGGCGCCGACACCATCAACTCGATCAAGCAGGCGGCCGAGTTCGGCATCGTCAAGGGCGGCCAGAAGATGGCCGGCCTGCTGGTGTTCATCAGCGACATCCACGGCCTGGGGCTGCAGACGGCGCAGGGCCTGCAGCTGACCGAGACCTTCTACTGGGACATGAACGACGGCACGCGCGCCTGGTCCAAGCGCTTCGGCGCGCTGCACGGCGGCAAGATGCCGACCATGGTGCAGGCCGGCGTCTACGCCGGTCTGCTGCACTACCTGAAGGCGGTCGACGCGATCCAGGAGGACGCCGACGGCGCCAAGGTGGTGGCCGAGATGAAGAAGCTGCCCACCGACGACCCGCTGTTCGGCAAGGGGCTGATCCGCATCGACGGGCGCAAGATCCATCCGGCCTATCTGTTCGAGGTCAAGAAGCCGAGCGAGTCCAAGTACCCCTGGGACTACTACAAGCTGGTCGAGACGATCCCGGCCGACAAGGCGTTCCGCCCGCTCAACGAGGGCGGCTGCTACCTGGTCAAGTAGGCGCGCTGCGGCGCCGGGGGCAAGGGCAGGGAGGGACGCCATGGAGGTCTTCGGCATCCCGATCCAGGCCATGATGGGGCAGCTCCTCATCGGCCTGATCAACGGCTCCTTCTATGCCCTGCTCTCGCTGGGCCTGGCCGTCATCTTCGGCCTGCTCAACATCATCAACTTCGCGCACGGCGCCGTCTACATGATGGGCGCCTTCGTCGCCTACCTGCTGCTCAACAAGGTGGGCCTGGGCTACTGGTGGTCGCTGGCGATCGCACCGGTGGCGGTCGGGCTGTTCGGCGTCGTCGTCGAGCGCACTCTGCTCGAGCGGCTGTACGGCCTGGACCACCTGTACGGCCTGCTGCTGACCTTCGGGCTGGCGCTCGTCGTGCAGGGGCTGTTCCAGAACGAATACGGATCGTCGGGCCTGCCCTACGCGATCCCGGCGCAGTTGCAGGGCGGGCAGAACCTGGGCTTCATGTTCCTGCCCAACTACCGCGCCTGGGTCATCGTGGCCTCGCTGCTGGTGTGCCTGCTCACGTGGTTCACGATCGAGCACACGCGTCTGGGCGGCTACCTGCGCGCGGCGACCGAGAATCCGCAGCTGGTGCAGGCCTTCGGCATCAACGTGCCGCGCATGATCACGCTCACCTACGGCTTCGGCACCGCGCTCGCGGCGCTGGCCGGCGTGATGGCGGCGCCGATCTACCAGGTCAGCCCGCTGATGGGCTCGCACCTGATCATCGTCGTGTTCGCGGTGGTCGTGATCGGCGGCATGGGCTCGATCATGGGCGCCATCGTGTCGGGCTTCGGCCTCGGCCTGATCGAGGGGCTGACCAAGGTCTTCTATCCCGAGGCGTCGACCACCGTGATCTTCATCATCATGACGATCGTGCTGCTGATCCGTCCGGCCGGGCTGTTCGGCGCGCAGAAGTGAAGCCGATGGCCGCTGCGCCCGTGCCCGCATCGCCGACGCCGCCCGCCGGCAATGTGCCGCTGCCGCCTGCCCCCGCGAGCCCGGCGCGCACGCACCTGGCGGTGTTCGGCGTCATGGTCGCCGTCTTCGTGCTCGCGCCGCTGCTCGGCGTGTACCCGGTGTTCATGATGAAGGTGATGTGCTTCGCGCTCTTTGCCTGCGCCTTCAACCTGCTGCTGGGCTTCGGCGGCCTGCTGTCGTTCGGCCACGCGATGTTCCTGGGCAGCGCCGGCTACGTGGCGGCGCACGCCGCCAAGGTCTGGGGCCTGACGCCCGAGCTGGCCGTGCTGCTGGCCACCGCGGCGGCGGCGGCGCTGGGCTGGGTGACGGGCTGGCTGTCGATCCGCCGCCAGGGCATCTACTTCGCGATGATCACGCTGGCGCTGGCGCAGATGGTCTTCTTCTTCAGCCTGCAGGCGCCCTTCACCGGCGGCGAGGACGGCATCCAGGCGGTGCCGCGCGGGCGCCTGTTCGGCCTCGTCGACCTGTCGCATCCGCTCGCCATGTACGGCTTCGTGCTGGCGATCTTCCTCGCCGGCTTCGGGCTCGTCTACCGCATCGTGCACTCGCCGTTCGGCCAGGTGCTGCTGGCGATCCGCGAGAACGAACCGCGCGCGATCTCGCTCGGCTACGACGCCGATCGCTTCAAGCACCGCGCCTTCGTGCTGTCGGCGGCGCTCTCGGGCCTGGCCGGCGGCACCAAGGCGATCGTGTTCCAGCTCGCCTCGCTCACCGACGTGCACTGGGGCATGTCGGGCGAGGTGGTGCTGATGACGCTGGTCGGCGGCATGGGCACGATCTTCGGGCCGGTGGTCGGCGCCGCCGTCGTCGTCACGATGCAGAACTACCTGGCCGAGGTCGGCTCGTGGGTGACCGTGGTGCAGGGCGCCATCTTCGTGCTCTGCGTGCTGGTGTTCCGCCGCGGCATCGCCGGCGAGATCGCGCGCGTGCTGAAGAAGCCGCTCTGAGCCACCTGCGAACGAACCACCCACGCCCGCTCGACGCGCCTTCACGCCCCCGCTCGGCATTGCAGATGCTCGCCCTATCGCGCGATACGGCTGCGCGTTGCACCTCGAGCGGCGCCGTCCTGTCGCGCCGCTCGGGCGCGACCGATTCATGCACAGGTTCTGAGTGCCCCCGGGGGCGGGTGGCACCGCGACCGAGGCGCCGCGGGGCATCGGGGCCAGCGGCAGACCCGGCTCGGCGCGAGGGGCGCCCGGCGGCGCGGGCTTCGGCCCCGCCGCCGGGTCGGACTGGCGATCTCGCGGACAATGGCAACTGTTGCCCGGCAGCCCGGCCATGACCGCAAGAACCCTCTACGACAAGCTCTGGGACGACCATGTCGTCCACACCGAGGACGACGGCACCGCCATCCTCTACATCGACCGCCATCTCGTGCACGAGGTGACGAGCCCGCAGGCGTTCGAGGGCCTGCGGCTGGCGGGGCGCAGGCTGTGGCGCGCGAGCAGCGTCGTCGCCACCGCCGACCACAACACGCCCACCACCGGCTGGGAGCGCGGCTACGACGGCATCGAGGACCCCACCAGCAAGCAGCAGGTGAAGACGCTGGACGCCAACGTCGCCGCCTTCGGCGCCGCGGCGTACTTCCCGTTCCTCGACCGGCGCCAGGGCATCGTGCATGTGATCGGCCCCGAGAACGGCGCCACGCTGCCGGGCATGACGGTGGTCTGCGGCGACAGCCACACCAGCACGCACGGCGCCTTCGGTGCGCTGGCGCACGGCATCGGCACGAGCGAGGTCGAGCACGTGATGGCCACGCAGACGCTGCTGGCGCGCAAGGCCAAGAACATGCTCGTCCGGGTCGAGGGCCGGCTCGGCCTGGGCGTGACGGCCAAGGATGTCGTGCTGGCCGTCATCGCCCGCATCGGCACCGCCGGCGGCACCGGCTACACGATCGAGTTCGCCGGCAGCGCCATCCGCTCGCTGAGCATGGAAGGGCGCATGACGGTGTGCAACATGGCGATCGAGGCCGGCGCGCGCGCAGGCCTGGTGGCCGTCGACGACAAGACGATCGAGTACGTCAGGGGCCGGCCTTTCGCACCGGGCGGCCCGGCGTGGGACGAGGCCGTGGCCTACTGGCGCACGCTGGCGAGCGACGCGGGCGCGAAGTTCGATGCCGTGGTCGAATTCGACGCCGCGCAGATCGTGCCGCAGGTGAGCTGGGGCACGAGCCCGGAGATGGTGCTGCCGGTCGACGGCCGCGTGCCCGACCCCGAGAAGGAGAAGGATCCGGTCAAGCGCGCCGCCATCGAGCGCGCGCTCGTCTACATGGGCCTGCAGCCCGACAAGCCGATCACCGACATCGCGATCGACAAGGTGTTCATCGGCTCGTGCACCAACAGCCGCATCGAAGACCTGCGCGCGGCCGCCGAGGTGGTCAGGCGGCTGCACCGCCGCATCGCGCCCAACGTGCGCCTGGCGCTGGTGGTGCCCGGCTCCGGCCAGGTGAAGGCGCAGGCCGAGCGCGAGGGCCTGCACGAGATCTTCGAGGGCGCCGGCTTCGAGTGGCGCGAGCCGGGCTGCAGCATGTGCCTGGCGATGAACGCCGACCGCCTCGAGCCCGGCGAGCGCTGCGCCAGCACCAGCAACCGCAACTTCGAGGGCCGCCAGGGCGCCGGCGGCCGTACGCACCTCGTGAGCCCGGCGATGGCCGCGGCGGCGGCGCTGCACGGGCACTTCGTCGACGTGCGGCGCTTTGCCTGAGCACACCGGCGCGTTGCCCGCACATCGAGTACACGACATGCAAGCCTTCACCGTCCACCAGGGCCTGGTCGCGCCGCTGGACCGCGCCAACGTCGACACCGACGCCATCATCCCCAAGCAGTTCCTCAAGTCGATTGCGCGCTCGGGCTTCGGGCCCAACCTGTTCGACGAGTGGCGCTACCTGGACCACGGCGAGCCGGGTCAGGACGCGGCCGCGCGCCGGCCGAACCCGGACTTCGTGCTCAACCAGCCGCGCTACCGGGGCGCCTCGATCCTGCTCGCACGCCGCAACTTCGGCTGCGGATCGAGCCGCGAGCACGCGCCGTGGGCCCTGCAGCAGTACGGCTTTCGCGTGCTGATCGCGCCGAGCTACGCCGACATCTTCTTCTCCAACTGCTTCAAGAACGGCCTGCTGCCGATCGTGCTGCCCGAGGCGCAGGTGGCGCGCCTGTTCGACGCCGTCGCGGCGTTTGCCGGCTACAGCCTGACCGTCGATCTGCCGCGCCAGGTAATCGTCGAGCCCGACGGCAGCGAACTGCCCTTCGAGGTGCTGCCGTTTCGCAAGCACTGCCTCGTCAACGGGCTGGACGACATCGGCCTCACGCTGCGCCACGCCGACAAGATCCGCGCCTTCGAGGCCGAGCGGCTGGCGAGGATGCCGTGGCTGGCCAAGACGCAACTCGGTTGACGGACGCAGCATGAAGATCGCGATCCTGCCGGGCGACGGCATCGGCCCCGAAATCGTGCACGAGGCGGTGCGGGTGCTGCATGCGCTCGAGCTGGCGTTCGAGAGCGAGACCGCGCTCGTCGGCGGCGCCGCCTACGAGGCGCAGGGCCACCCGCTGCCCGGGGCGACGCTGGCGCTGGCGCAGGCGGCCGACGCGATCCTCTTCGGCGCGGTGGGCGACTGGAAGCACGACCAGCTCGAGCGCGCACTGCGCCCCGAGCAGGCGATCCTCGGGCTGCGCAAGCACCTGGGCCTGTTCGCCAACCTGCGCCCCGCGCTGTGCCACGCGCCGCTCGTGCAGGCCAGCTCGCTCAAGCCCGAGCTGGTGACCGGGCTGGACATCCTCATCATCCGCGAGCTCACCGGCGACATCTACTTCGGCCAGCCGCGCGGCCGGCGCACCGCGCTCGACGGCCACTTCCCCGGCACCGAGGAGGCCTTCGACACGATGCGCTACTCGCGCCCCGAGATCGAGCGCATCGCGCATGTCGCGTTCCAGGCCGCGCGCAAGCGCGCAGCGGCAGGCGGGCGCGCCGGCGCGCGTGGCAAGGTCACGAGCGTCGACAAGGCCAACGTGCTCGAGACCTTCCAGCTGTGGCGCGACGTGCTGGTCGAGGTGCATGCGCAGTACCCCGACGTCGAGCTCGAGCACATGTATGTCGACAACGCGGCGATGCAGCTGGTGCGCGCACCCAGGAAGTTCGACGTCGTCGTCACCGGCAACCTGTTCGGCGACATCCTCTCCGACGAGGCGGCGATGCTCACCGGATCGATCGGCATGCTGCCTTCGGCGTCGCTCGACAGGAACAGCAAGGGCCTGTACGAGCCGATCCACGGCAGTGCACCCGACATCGCCGGCAAGGGCGTGGCCAACCCGCTCGCTACAATCCTCTCCGCTGCCATGATGCTGCGCTACTCGCTCGACCGGGCCGACGCGGCCGATCGCATCGAGTCGGCCGTCCAGGCCGTGCTCGCCGCCGGGCTGCGCACGCCCGACATCTGGAGCGAAGGCACGAACAAGGTCGGCACGCGCGAGATGGGCGATGCGGTGGTCGCTGCGATCACCGGCAAAACGATTCCCTCCACCCGGCGCTAGCGCGCCCGCGGTTCGTCTCGCCCCTTGCTCCCTCTCCTGGACCCCGGCGATGCGAGCCGGCAGGCACCAGGGGTCCGGATCCACGGCAAAGGCAAGGACAGCAATGGCAATTCCCAGCAATCCGAGAGTCGGCCTCGTCGGCTGGCGCGGCATGGTCGGCTCCGTGCTCATGCAGCGCATGGCTGCCGAAGGCGACTTCGCGCACATCGAGCCGGTGTTCTTCAGCACCAGCAACGCCGGCGGCGCGCTGCCGGCAACGATCGCCGGCTACGCGAAGAACGAGCGCAGCTTGCTTGCCGCCAGCGACCTGAAGGCGCTCGCCGCGTGCGACGTCATCCTCACCTGCCAGGGCAGCGACTTCACGAAGCAGGCCTACCCGGCGCTGCGCGCAGCCGGCTGGAAGGGCTTCTGGATCGACGCCGCCAAGACGCTGCGCATGAACGACGACGCGGTGATCGTGCTCGACCCGGTGAACATGCCGGTCGTCAAGGATGCGCTGGCCCGGGGCGTGCGCGACTACGTCGGCGGCAACTGCACGGTGAGCTGCATGCTGATGGGCGTGGGTGCGCTGTTCAAGGCCGACCTCGTCGAGTGGATGACCGCCACCACCTACCAGGCCGCCAGCGGCGGCGGCGCGCAGCACATGCGCGAGCTGCTGGTGCAGATGGGCACGCTGCACGCGAGCGTCAGCAGCCTGCTCGACGACCCGGCGAGCGCGATCCTCGAGATCGACCGCCTCGTCGCCGAGCGCCAGCGCGCGCTCACGCCCGAGGAGACGAAGAACTTCATGGTGCCGCTGGCCGGCAGCCTGATTCCCTGGATCGACGTCGACCGCGACGACGGCACCAGCCTCGAGGAGTGGAAGGGCAGCGTCGAGACCAACAAGATCCTCGGCCGCGGCCCCGGCTTCGGCCGCGAGGCGACGCCGATCGACTCGATCTGCGTGCGCGTCGGCGCCATGCGCTGCCACAGCCAGAGCCTGACGATCAAGCTCAAGCGCGACGTGCCGCTCGCCGATATCGAGCAGATGATCGCTGCCGACAACGAATGGGTGCGCTTCGTGCCCAATACGCGCGAAGCCACGATCCGCGAGCTCACGCCGGTGGCCGTGACCGGGACGCTGCAGATCCCGGTCGGGCGGGTGCGCAAGCTCACGCTCGGCTCCACCTACCTGGGCGCGTTCACGATCGGCGACCAGCTGCTGTGGGGCGCGGCCGAGCCGCTGCGCCGCATGCTGCGCATCCTTCTGGAGCAGTGATCCGGGCGTCGTTTTCGCGCGTTGCACATCGGCAACAGCTGTAACAGCGCGCGGAAACAATGTTTTTCCTGCCGTTTTGTTCGCAGTGGCGTGAGCTTGCGCTCCTATATGCTTGATGTCGTTGCGATTTCGCGGGGCTGCGGTGCGTCGAGCCGGAACCGTCCGGGGTCGCGTTGCTGGACTTGCGGCACAGCCGCTTTAGACGCGGCCCGATTCGCCTGGGAGGACAAGCCTTGAAGCATCGCCCGTGCACCGATACGCCCATTGCCCGGCCCGCTGCGGCACGCTTCGCGCTCACCGGCGTCGCGCTGGCGGCCGCCTGCCTGTGGGCCACTCAGGCGTGGGCGCTGGGGCTGGGACGGCTCACGGTGCAATCGGCGTTGGGCGAGACGCTGCGCGCCGAGATCGAAGTCACCGCGCTCACGCCCGAGGAGGCGGCGTCGCTGCAGTTGCGCGTGGCGTCGCCCGAGACCTACCGCGCGCAAGGGGTCGACTACAACGCGGCGCTCACCAACGCCCGCGTGCAGCTGGTGCGCCGGCCGGACGGACGCAGCGTGCTGCGCGTGTCCAGCGATCGCACCGTGCTCGAGCCCTTCGTCGATGTGATCGTCGAAGCCTCTTGGGCCTCGGGCCGCCTGATGCGCGACTACACGATGCTGTTCGACCCGCCGTCGATGCGCACCGCGCAGGCGCCGGCACCGACCGCGGCTGCGGTGGCCACCGCGCCCGCCGCGCCAGCCGTCGTGCGGCCGTCGGTCGTGCCGCCCGCGCCGGCTGCCGCGCCGGCTGCGGCAACCGCGCCGGTTGTGCCGGCCGCGCCGCCGGCCGCCGCGACGCAGACGCGTGCGGCGCCGCCGCCACGCAGTGCGGCGGCTCCGGCCGGCGAGGCGGCGGGCACGTACCGCGTGCGCCCTGGCGACTCGCTCAGCCGCATCGCCGGCCAGCAGCGCACCGCGGGCGTCTCGCTCGACCAGATGCTGGTGTCGCTGTTCCGTGCCAACGCACATGCGTTCATGGGCGGGAACATGAACCGGCTCAGGGCCGGCGCCGTGCTCTCGGTGCCCTCGGCGGAGGCGACGGGTCAGATTGCGGCCAACGAGGCGCGCGAGATCGTCGTCGCCCAGAGTTCGGACTTCGCGGCCTATCGCCAGCGCCTGGCCGGCGCAACCAGCGCCGTGGCCGAGGCACAGCCGCCGCGCCAGGCCTCCGGTCGCGTGCAGGCGCAGGTCGAGGACCGCAAGCCGACCACCGCGGCGCCCGACAAGCTCACGCTGTCGCAGGGCGCGGTGCGGCCCGAAGCCGCCGAGGCCCAGGCATCCGCCGCGGCCGAGCAGCGTGCGCAGGCGGCACGCATCGAGGAGCTCAAGCGCAACGTCGAGGACCTGAAGAAGCTGCAGGGCGGCGCGGTCACCGTGCCGGCAGGCACGGCCGCTGCCCCGACGCCCGCCGCCGAGGCCTCGGCGCCGGGGCCCTCGGCGCCCGTGGCGGCCGCGCCGACACCTGAACCCGCGCCCGCGCCCGCGCCCGCAGTGGCGCCCACCGTCGCGCCGCCCGCTCCGGCGGCACCCCCGGCGCCCGTGGCGCCGGCGCCCGCTGCCGAGCCGGGGTGGTTCGGCTCGCTGCTCGACAACCCGTTGCTGCTGCCCGGTGCCGGCGTGCTGGTCCTGCTGCTCGCAGGTCTGGGCCTGTACCGCGTGCGCGGCCGCATGCGCAAGACCGGCGGCGAGACCTCGTTCCTCGAGAGCCGACTGCAGCCCGACTCGTTCTTCGGCGCCAGTGGCGGGCAGCGCGTCGACACGCGCGAGGCGGCGAGCAGCCAGAACTCGTCGTCGATGAGCTACTCGCTCAGTCAGCTCGACGCGATCGGCGACGTCGACCCCGTGGCCGAGGCCGACGTCTACCTCGCCTATGGTCGCGATCTGCAGGCCGAGGAGATCCTCAAGGAGGCGATGCGTTCGAACCCGGAGCGCATGGCGATCCGCACCAAGCTGCTCGAGGTCTACGCGAAGCGCCGCGATGCCAAGGGTTTCGAGCTGCTGGCCACGCAGGTGCACAACCTGACCCGCGGCGAGGGCGAGGATTGGGCCAAGGTGCAGCAGCTCGGTCTGGGCCTCGATCCCGACAACCCCCTGTACCAGCCCGGCGGGCATCCCGAGGCGGTGATCGGCGGCGCCGGCCAACCGGTCGAGGCGTTGAGCGCGTCGACCGTGCCGTACACCGCGCCGGTTGCGCCGCCTGCATTCGAGCCCGCCGCCGATGCGACGCTGGATTCCGGCGTCGATCTCGATCTCGATCTGGGTGGCAGCGGCGCCAGCGCGCCGGCAACGGTCTCGACCGAGGCGACGCAGCCCCTCACGACGCAGGCCGGCGCGCTCGACTTCGAGCTCGATGCTCCGACGCTGCCGGCGCTCGGGCGGCCGACGCCGGAAACGACGGCCGCGCTCGATTCGTCGATGCTCGACTTCGACCTCGGCGATTTCGGCACCACCTCGCCGGGCTCGGCGCCCGAGCCCGAACGC
>WBZT01001623.1_pt1 | contig 16298 bp, 11 predicted proteins | sample 5204241 | NCBI WGS metagenome assembly WBZT01 (sample SAMN12344358, study PRJNA552823) | activated sludge metagenome | biome: Activated sludge suspended growth; feature: Nitrification reactor; material: Wastewater; isolation source: activated sludge from nitrification reactor of wastewater... | reverse complement strand
GGGCCTGGGTCATGTGAGCCGCTTTTTGAGCACGGCTCGCCTCTACCGCAAGGGTACGAAGCACTTCTCTCGCTAAGAATAACGGATAACTCCGTCTCGGTATATAATCACACGGCTCTCGACACATAGGGTGAGCGGACAAGAGGGTCGTCTCCATGGATGGGATCCGTATTGTGCAAACCCTGGGGAGCCCTTTGCAAATGGGATCCGGCGCTGCTGAGCATAGAGGCCGCTCATCAGGCAAACCTTATAAAACAGAAGCGTGCTATGCTAATCTCACTGGCAACCTATCAAAAAAGTAGTAACCGCAGGATCTCATGGCGGATTTCAAGGGCCATCTCTACGGTGCCGCTGCTACCAGCGGCTTGGCGGCTTTATCCGTTTACAGTCTGGGCTGGACGGCACCGCGCGCGACTCAGTTCCTCTTCCTGATCGGCATCGCCGGGGGCCTGCTGCCCGATATCGATTGCCCCAAGTCTACCCCCATCCGCGGCTTCTTTACGCTGCTCGGGGGGGTACTGGCCTTCGCCATGACCTTTTCCTTCGTTGGCCGTTTCCCCCTGACGGGCCTGGCCTTGATCTGGGTCCTAGTCTTCATGACGGTACGCTATGGCATTTTCGTGCTGTTCGCGCGCTATACGGTTCATCGCGGTATTTGGCACTCCGGGTTGGCGGCCCTCGCCGCGGGCCTGGCAAGTACCAATCTCGCGCACCAGGCGCTTGGCTTGACCGCCTGGGAGTCCTGGCTTGCCGGTCTCTTCATGGTCCTGGGCTACCTCACCCATCTCTGCCTCGACGAATTCGCCAGCGTTGATCTCCAAGGTCACCGAATCAAGCGCTCGCTGGGTTCGGCCCTCAAGCCCTTCAGTCTCGACTATCCTTGGGCAAGCCTGGCGATGCTGCTGGCGGTGCTCGTCCTCGGAGCCTCCGCCCCAAGCCTGGCGCCCCTGGTGGCGGTGGCGGATCATTATGGCCTGGAGCTTGCGCTACCGCGGGTGCGACTGCTAGGCGTGGGCGCTTAGGGGGTTGGGGACGCGCCGGTCGCGCGGCCCTGGTCCTGGCCCGGGTGCCACTCGGCTCCCCATCCGAAATGGCCAGCAAGAGGCCCAGGATGGCGAAGGCCGTCAAGAGGCTGCTCCCGCCCTGGCTGATGAAGGGCAGGGTAATGCCGGTCAGGGGGATGAACTTGGTCACGCCGCCGATGTTGAGGAAGGTCTGGGTGGCCAGGACCGTGGTCAGGCCGCTGGCCAGCAAGAGTCCGAAGGTAGATCGGCTCCGGTAAGCGATTTGCAGTCCCCGCAGGAACATGAGCAGGAAAAAGGCCATCACCAGGGCGGTGCCAACAAAGCCCAGTTCCTCACCAATCACCGCGTAGATGAAATCCGACTCGGCGATGGGGGTGTATTCTGGATTGCCCGCCCCGAAGCCTTCGCCCCAGAGTCCGCCCGCATACATGCCCGACAGCCCCTGGAGGACTTGCCAACTGTCCCCGGTCGGGTCGGCGAATGGCGCTAGCCAGGCCTGGATGCGCCGCTCCCCGTGTTGGAAGACCCCCAGCAGCAGCCACCCGAGGAGGCTCGCTCCACCCAACCCATAGCCCATGTAACCCCAGCGTCCCGTGCCCAGGACCAGCAGGATGGGCAGGATGAGACCGAGCATGACAACCATACCCAGGTCGCGCTGGATGAGCAGTAGCATCACCAGGGCCACCCAGATGCCGATTAGGGGGGCGAGGGGGCGCCAAGGTGGCAGCAGGCCATGAAATTCCCAGGCGCCGAGGGCCTTGCCCTGACGGTCGACATAGGCGGCAGCGAAGAGGACGAAGCTGACCTTGAGCAGCTCGGTCGGGGTCATGAAGCCGGCCCCAAACACGGCGCCGCGAAAGCGCTGACCCGTGATCAGCAAAACGAACACCAGCAGCAGCGAGATCCCCGCCCAGCCCCAGACCCAATGGCCCTCCGCCAGGGCCCGGTAACGTCCGCCCATAAAACCCCAGGCGATGGCGAGCATGATCAGAAAGCCCCCGACGAAGGCGAAATCGGTCAGTCCCGACCAGCCCGTGCCGGGGTCGAAGGCCCCCAGCCGTGTTTGCGCCAGTAGCCCAAAGCCGGCTAAAAAGGACACCCCCACCACCAGGATCTGGTCACCGCGAAACCCGGCCATGACCAGGCCCAGGTGCAGTCCGATAAGGCAGAGGGCATAGAGGAGGAAAGGCAGCAGATTCGTCAGACCCAGCGGCTTGCCGGTGCCATGGAGGGAGCCCATGACCAGGATGATGCCTAGGCCGATGCCACCCAGACAGATCAGCAACAATTCCCGCTCGGGTCTTCGCAGTTCCCAGGGGGTCGTGGCCTTCATTCCATCAGCCCCAGGTCTTGCGCCCGGAGCAGCAGATCCCGGGCGATAGGGGCGGCACTGGTGGACCCGAAGCCGCCCTGTTCCACCAGCACCGCCACCGCCAGGCGTGGCCGATCCGCCGGGGCAAAGCCCACGAACCAGCCATGGGCCGCACCCCGGGAGTTCTCGGCTGTACCCGTCTTGCCAGCGATGGCCAGCTTGTCGGTATTGATGGGCCTACCCGTGCCCGTGGTCACCACCCGCCGCATCATTTTTGCCAGCCGACCGGCAGTGGATGCGGACATGAGTTGGGCCAGGACCGCCGCCGGCTCCGTCGCGATCAGGCGGGGCTTCATGGCCACGCCCTGGTTGGCGACCGCGGCAGTGATGAGTGCCATATGGGCGGGGGAGGCCGTCATGACCCCCTGGCCAATGGATGCCTGGGCCAGACCATAGCGATCCTTGTCGGCGATGCGCGGCACTCGGCTGGTATTGATGGCCCCGGTACGGTCCAGCCCCGGATAGAGGCGGACTGTCTGGCCAAAGAGCAGGCGCTCCAGGTTGGCGCGAAAGGCCTCGTGGCCGTACTGGACCCCGAGTTGCGCGAAGAAGACGTTGGATGATTCGACAAAGGCGGTGGTTAGATCGAGATTGCCATGCCCGCCCCAGGACCGGCCGGCGCGTTGGGCACTGTAGTATTCGTGATCACGGATCAGGGGGTAGCGGGGCGAGGTGGTGAAGCCCTCCGCCGGACAGTGGAGAGTGCCGGAAAAGCCCTTGTCAAGGGCCTCCGCTGCCACGGCAATCTTAAAGGTTGAGCCCGGGGGATAGAGGCCCTGAGTCGCACGGTTCAGCAACGGCGAGTCCGCGGGGTTGCCACGAAAGAGGGCGGGGGAGAGCTGGCCGGGATCGAAGGAGGGGGTGCTCGCCAGGGCCAGGATGGCACCGTCGGCGGGTCTTATCAGGACCACGGCCCCGCGCCGGTTGCCCAGGCCCTGGATGGCCGCCAGTTGTAATTCAGAGTCCAGCGTCAGGACCAGGTCCTGGCCGCGTGGCCGCTTGTCCTGGATCAGGAGGTGGCGGCCCAGTTCGCCCCAGGACTCCAGACGTTCCGGCGTGGCACCATTGAGGTGTTGACTGGCCGCTGCCTCGACCCCGGCGGCGCCAAACTTGGGATGACTGTAGCCGATGCTGTGGGCAAAGGCCGCGCCGAAGGGATAGCGGCGCCAGACCAGGCCATTCGCCTCCTCGCTGTAGGCCAGTACCACACCGCGCCGGTCCAGGATGCGCCCGCGCTGAATGCCATGGGCTGGGTTGAACAGGCGTCGATCATAGGTCTGCATGAAGGCCAGGAACTGGGGTCGGAAGATGCCGGCCAATTGCCAGCTGCCCTGATAACCCAGCACGGCCCCAAATAGCAGGATCAGCCCCAGGGCCGGGGTCAGCAGCGGTTTGCGGGCTGGACCCAGATGGCGCGGCTCCGTCTCGCGGCGCCAGTCATAAACCCGCTTGAGGAGGAAAAAGGCCACCACAAAGAAGGTGCCATGCAGACCCACGCGCAGATAGGGCCAGGCCGCGGAGTCCACCAAGGCCCCAAAGAGGTCAAAGGGGTTCAGAAGATCCTCCGGCTAGCGGGTAGGGGCCAGTCACCTGTATCCATCCTGCTACAAGGCCTCCTCCCAACTCAGTGAGAGTCGCGCGGCGCAGTGGATAAGTCCCACCATGGAATAGGTTTGGGGGTAGTTTCCCCACAACTCGCCGGTCTCGGGATGGATGTCCTCGGAGAGCAGCCCTAGGTGGTTACGTCGCTTGAGCATAGACTCGAAGAGTTGGCGCGCCTCATCCACCCGGCCCAGAGCGGCCAAGGCGTCGATATACCAGAAGGTGCAGATGGTGAAGGCGGTCTCCGGACGACCGAAGTCGTCCTCCACCCCATAGCGCAGAAGCAGGTCGCCGCGTCTCAGGTTACGCCCGATGGCTTCGACCGTGCCGACGAAGCGGGGATCCGTGGCCGATAGAAAATCCAGTTCGTGGAGGAGTAACAGGCTGGCGTCCAGCGTGTCGCCGTCAAAGGCGGCCACGAAGCTGCCCAGCTCCTGGTTCCAGGCGCGCCGGGAGATCTCCGCGTGGAGACGGTCGGCCGCCTGCCGCCACTGCGCCGCGCGTTCGGGCAGCGCCAGCACACCCGCAATCCGTGCCAGGCGGTCGCAGCCGGCCCAGCACATTACAGCGGAGAAGGTATGGATGGCCGGGCGGTTGCGCAGTTCCCAGGGGCCGGCGTCCGGCTGGTCGAAGACGGCAATGGCCAACTGACCCAGCTCCTCCAGCCGTTCGAACAGGGCTGGGTGACCCGCTAGCGGCATGCGCCGATCGAAGAAGGTATGGGTCGCGGCCAGGATGACGCTGCCATAGACGTCGTTCTGGATCTGCAGATGGGCCTGGTTGCCGATCCGCACCGGCCCCATGCCGCGGTATCCCGCCAGGGCCGGGGCGATGCGCTCATCGAGGTCGGTCCTGCGGGTGATCCCGTAGCAGGGCTTGAGCATGCGATCCTCACTCTCCCCGATGATATTGGCGATATAGCCGAGATAGCCCTCCATGGTGCGGGTGGTGCCCAGGCGGTTGAGTGCGCTCACCACGAAGTAGGCGTCGCGCAGCCAGCAGAAGCGGTAATCCCAATTGCGTTGGCTGCCGGGAGCCTCCGGGATCGAGGTGGTGAGGGCGGCGACGATGGCCCCGGTCTCTTCGAAGCTGCAGAGCTTCAGCGTGATGGCCGCGCGGATCACCTCTTCCTGCCACTCGAAGGGGATGGACAGTGAGCGCACCCAGTTGTGCCAGTGATCGAGGGTACGCTCCAAAAAAAGCTGAGCGGTGTCGGGGATACTGGCGGTTAGCGACTCATCGCAGCCCAGAATGAAGGTGAGCGGGCGGTCGAGCAGGAAGGGCGTCTCCTCGACGACATAGGACAGGGGGGCGTCCGTGGTGAGCCGTACGGTGCCAGCCTGACTCTGATAGCGTGCATGGTTAGAGCCGAGCGTGATATGGGGTGACACCTCACCATAGGCGAAGCGCGGGCGCACCCGCACCCGTAGGTGCGGACGGCCCTTCACCGCGACCAGCCGCCGAACCAGGGTCGGAGGGCGGAACATGCGCTCGAACTGCATGAAGCGGGGGACGAAGTCGGTGATCTCAATGGCATTACCCTCCAGGTCCTCGATCCGGGTAACCAGGACGGCCGAGTTGATCTGATACCACTGTCGGGTCTCGGCCAGGGTTCCGACCAGTTCGCAAGCAAAATAGCCGCCGTTATCGGGCTCCTGAGGACGATAGGACCGGGGGCCTTGCAGCAGGCTGCAAAAGATGGGGTCACCGTCCAGGCGGGGGAAGCCGCACCAGACCACGGTGGCGCAGCGGTCGATCAGGGCCGCCAGGGTACCGTTACCGATGACCCCGAGGTCCAGGTTACTGGCGTCTTGTCTCGTCATGTCTACCTCGATTGAAGACTCGCTACCAGGCCTGCGAGCCAGTCACGCACCGCGGCCGGCGAGTGCAGTTGAAATCGGGCTTGGGTCGGTGACCCTTCCCCGACCCGGACGGAGCACCCGCCGAGCCTGTTGACCACGGCGAAGCCGTCCTCGTCGGTCCGGTCGTCGCCGACGAAGACCGGCGTGCGCCCGGCATAGGGGGGCTGACCCATGAAACGCTCGATGGCGACGCCCTTGCCGGCCTCGGCTGGCAGGATCTCGACGACCAGCTTACCGGCCTGGCAGCGAAAGTCTGGGCCTAGGACCTGCCCCGCGTGCTCCGCCAGCGACCAGACCTGCGCCTGCCGATCGGGGGCCTGGCGATAATGCACGGCAATAGCATGGGGCTTACGTTCCAGGATGACGCCGGGCAGGCCCTTGGTCTCTTCTGTTAGCGACGCAAAAATCCCTACCAGCGCGGCATCGATCGCCAGTCCCGGCCCGGTCTCGGTCCCACCCAGGCGCCACTGGGCGCCGTGGGTTCCGGCCGCATCGAAGTTGCCGGGAAAGAACCGGTCGATGTCGCTCAAGGGTCGGCCGCTCACCAGGGCCAGTGCCCCGCCCAAGCCGCGGGAGAGGGCCGTGAGCTGGGCCGGCAGTCCCGCAGGTACGCGCACACTCTGCGGCTCGGGGGCCAGGTCGAGCAGGGTTCCATCGATATCCAGAAAGAGCGCCCAAGCGTCTATCCAGCCAGGGCATGCCTGCGGCATGGGCGGGTGAGGTCCAATCATCGGTAATTTCGGCGCCACCGCCAACCCAAGGGGGCGGAGACCTGGACGATCTGTTCCTCAATCCGCTGGCGCTTGCGCAGGCGGGCGGCCTGCAGGAGCATCCGCCCGGCCCAGAAATAGATGTTGTGCTCGCTGACCAGGGCGCGCATCAGGTGCATCCGTTCCCGCCGTTGCTCCCGGGGCATCAGGAGGGCACGATGGATCGCCTCGCCCATGGCGCCGCTGTCGTAGGGATTGACGATCAGGGCCTCCAACAGCTCGCGGGATACTCCGGCGAAACTGCTCAAAACCAGCACCCCGTCATCGTCGTCGCGCGCCGCGACGAACTCCTTGGCCACCAGGTTCATCCCGTCGTGCAGGCTGGAAACCAGACAGATGTCCGCGGCCCGAAACAGGGTGAAGACCTGCTCGGGCTCGTGGTGCCGGGCGACCAGCGCAATGGGACGCCAGCCAGGCCGACCAAAACGCTGATTGACCTTGGTGGCGACGGCCTCGGCCTCAAAATGGGTTTGACGGTAGGCCGGCAGGGCACTGCGGGTCGGGGCGGCGATCTGCAACAGGGTGAAGCGGCCGATCCATTCCGGGTGGTTAGCGAGCAGGTTTTCCACGGCGCGAAAGCGGTCGGCAATTCCTTTGGTGTAGTCGAAGCGCTCGACACCTACTGCCAGCAGGACATCGGGTCCAAGGTCATAGTCCCGGCGCACCTTGACGCGGCATTCCGCCATCGGCGGCTGGCCGAGGAGTGCGGTGGGCGGCCACTCGATCGAGATCGGATAGGGCCGGACCAGGGTGGCCCGGCCAGCGGTACGGGCGGTGCTATGCTCCCGGTCGATGCGGCACTCCAGGAAACGATCCACTGAGTCCAGGAAGTTCAGGCAATGGAACTGGGTATGGAAGCCCATGATGGAACTGCCCAGCAAGCCTTGCAGGATCTCCTCCCGCCAGGGGCAGATGCCGAAGACCTCGGGGTTGGGCCAGGGGATGTGCCAGAAGGTGATGATGGTGGCTCCGGGCAGTCGCTCGCGGACCATCTGGGGTAACAGGGCAAAGTGATAGTCCTGCACCAGCACCAGGGGGTTGGGCGACTTGGCCTCGTCCACCACGGCGTCGGCAAACTTGCGATTCACCACCACATACTGCTCCCAGTCGGAGTCGCGAAAGATTGGGCGCACGAAGACGATATGACACAGGGGCCAGAGCCCCTCGTTCGCCAGGCCGTAGTAGTAACCCTCCTGCTCCTCATCCGAGAGCCAGATCCGGCGCAGGGTATAGGCGGGGGCCTCCGGGGGGACTTGGATGTGGCCTTGCCAATCTACCGTCTCCGCGTCCGCCGAGCCACTGCCGTGGGCGATCCAGGTCCCGCCGCAGGCGCGGGTGATGGGTTCCAGGGCGGTCACCAAGCCGCTTGCCGGACGCTGAACCAGGATGGTGTCACCATCGCGGTTGTGGATGTAGGGCTCCCGGTTGGAGACTACCATTACCTCGGTCCCTGGGAGTTCCGATTTAAGTAAAGTGCGGAGGGTTTCTGGAGTCCAATCTACCCGAATCGCCTCGGAGATCCCTCGTGGCACGTCCAAGTCGCGGAGCATCTCGCGCATCTCGCTGACCAGCCGTGCGATCTCCGGCTCGGGCGCACGCTCTGGCGCGCCGCGGGTGCCGCTCGGGATCAACCCCTGGCGCACCGCTCGCACCCACCCGCGGAGCGTAAAGCGCGCGACGATGACGGTGAAAGCCGCGATGAGCAGGCCGAGTGCGGCGAGAAAGACGGTCAGATAGCGCTCCACGTTAGTGCTGCGCCGCTCGATGAAGCTGAGGTCATGGACGATCACCAGATCGCCCAGCCGGGTATCCTTGTCGTTGAGGGCAAAGGCCGCGGTGAGGACAGTCCCGGCGTTCAGCGGCTCGACCTTGAAAACCGGTGCCGCGGCTGCCGCATCCGCCGGCCGCAGTGGGCATCCCAGGGATAGTGGCCAAGTGGCCGAGCGGTGAATCAGGCGGCCATCGGGCGCGCACAGGCCTACCGCCAGCAGGCGCTCATCCTGAGCAATGCGCTGAAAGACCACGTCGATCCGCGGGCCGGCAGAATCCTCCGCCAAACTCACGACCGTGTCCTGGACGGCATCGAAGACCAACTGAGAGCGCATCTCAACATCGGTGCGAAACCACCGCTGCATCAACTCGTGGAGGAGGGGCGTGGTTCCCCATGCAATACCAACCAGGATTAGCAGCAGCGGCACCAGGAACCGCAGTGCCATACGCAATTTCAGTACCTCCGGAAAATCGCCAGGGCCACCCGCCACGAAGGGTGGGCTAAACAGCGTAACATAGTGGCAACAGGTTTCGCCCGACTTCCAGGGTTACCGAATAATCCTCAGAACCCCGCGGACGTACCTTGCTCGGTGAGCCAATAAAAACGACCGGGGGGGATCTCCAGCCGACCATCGGAGAGGGCAGGGCTATGACCGCTGGCCAGGTCCTGGACCTGGCCGACGCGGAAATAACCCCGTTTGCTCAAGCTCTCCAGGTCCAGGTATTGCGGGGTGACATCAAAATTGGCGACCACCAGTATGCTATGCGTCTGGAGGGCGGGGTGGGTGCGCAGGAAGGCGAACAGGTGTGGATTTTCCACCTCGATCAGTTCTCGGTTGTTGAAATCGGCGAAGGCGGGGGTGGTCTTGCGCACCGCAATCAGATGCTTGAGTCCCTCGAAGATGCGCTGCTCAGGCGTTCCGCGGTTGCGGCGCTGCTCGGCGCGCTCCCAATCGATGCGGGGACGGTGGACCCAACGGGAATCGCCGGCCTTGGTGGCATCATCGAGGAAGGAGTCGTCGTTACGGGTGCCGATCTCGTCACCGTACCAGAGCAGCGGGATGCCGCCGAACGATAGGATCATGGCGTGCAGGGTGAGGATCAGATCGATGGCGTCGTTGATGGCGACCGGGTCTTGATGTTCCAAGGCAACCTCAAGCCCGGCGAGGGAGGCGAGCGCCCCGGCGATGCGGGCATCGCCGGTCTTGGGGTTGACGCCGAAGGGCCGGCCCCGGGCGGGTGAGCCGTCGAACCGGCCGGTGAACCAATCGATCAGAAAGCGCCGGTGGGCCTGGGGCTCATAACCGCAGGCACGGATGTCACCGTCGTCGAAGCCCAGGCCAATGTCATCGTGGCAGCGAATATAGTTGAGCCAGGTAGCCCGATCCAGCTTGTTCGGCAGGCTCTTCAAGCCCTGAGTCAGCAGCCTGGCGTTCTTGGTGGCCACCCCATCCCACAGGAGCGCCATGAAGGTGGCGTTGTAGGCGATCTCGCATTCCTTGGCGATCACCGCATCCTCCCCGAAGTACTTGATGATCTCCAGTGGAGCTACGATGGCCTCGGCGATGAAGAGTACGCCGGGGGCCACTACCTGACAGCAGTCCTTCATCATTTGCAGGATCAGATGGGCCTCGCGCTGATTCTGGCAGCTGGTGCCGAGCTTTTTCCACAGGAAGGCGACGGCGTCCAGACGAATGATGTCAGCGCCGCGGTTGGCCCAAAACAGGATGATGTCCACCATCTCGATGAACACCGCGGGATTCGTGTAGTTCAGATCCCACTGATAGCTGTTAAAAACCGTCATGACCCAGCGGGCCATCTGCTCGTCCCAGGTAAAGTTCCCGGGTGATGTTTCCGGGAAGACCTCCGGCATGGTCTCCTCGAAGATGTCTGGCAGGTCCCGGTTGAGAAAGCAGAAATAGAAGTCCTGGTAGGCCGGATCCCCAGCGCGGGCCTGTTGGGCCCAGGGATGCTCGTTGGAGGTGTGGTTCACTACCACGTCCAACGCCAGCAAGATGCCACGCTTGCGCATGGCGGCGCCGAGTTCGCAGAGGTCATTCAGGGTGCCGGCGCGAGGGTCGATATCGCGGAAGTTGCTTACTGCATAGCCGCCGTCACTGGCGCCCTGAGGGCATTTGAGGATAGGCATCACATGGACCATGTTGACGCCCAACTCAGAGAGGTAGGGCAGCCGTTCAGCGAGTCCTTTGAGGTCACCGGCGAAGCCGTCCGTATAGAGGGCCATGCCCACCCACTCCTCGGACAGGAACCAGGTGTGATCCTCCTGCCGGGCCATGTCGATCTGCCGGAGTGGCGGCGGGCGGTCGATATAGGCCTGGGCCAGCCGTTCGGTGAGATGGACCATCTGCTCCTTGAAGTCTGGTCGCCGTCCGTAGAGTTGTTGGAACAGGGTGTGGATGGCGTAGAAGTTGGCACCGAGTCGGGTGTAGAAATGGCGCAGATCCTCGGCCTCGATCTCGGGACGTAATTCGTCCAGGATGTCGTTCAGCAGGGCGTGGGAAACTTGTTCGTACATGGGTGCTTGCGGTCGCTCGGCGGTTGTCGGGGTAGGGAGTTATCGAGGTCTAGAGACTGCCCAGGGCGGCTGCCTATGACTCCCGTTCCAGCCCCCATTGATCGATGAAGGGCTGGTAGAGGCTGGGGTCGGCGGCAGTGGCACCGCGCTGGCCGACGATGCGAGCGGCGAAGGATTGGGCACGCTCCAGTGTGGTGCCCAGTGGCCAACCGCGCCGGATTCCCAGGATGGAGACCGCCGCGAAGGCGTCGCCGGCACCGACGACGTCCACCACCTGGATATCGGTGGGGGGGGCCACGGTTACCGGGGGGCCCACGGCGGTCAGGCCGAGCGCTCCCTGGGCACCCAGGGTGAGGATCAGTCCCTGGAGGCCGTGGGCCTCCACGAAGGTCGAGGCGCGGGCCTGCAAATCCCCTTGGGTCTGGGACCCGCCGGCGCCGGACAGGAGGTCCAGTTCATCACGATTCAGCTTGACCCAATCCGCGCCGCCCACCTGGGTGAGGACCTGCTCCTTGCTCCACCAGGGATCGCGCAGATTGACATCGAGGAAGACGCGCTCCGGCCCCCCGATCTTGAGGGCCTCCAGGGCCTGGGCCGACACAGGTCCCCGCAGGGCGAGGGTGCCATGGTAGAGGAGATCGCAGTTAAGTCCGCTGCGCGGAGGCTGGATGTGGTCGTAGGCGCGTCCGGGGATGATGTCATAGGTCGGCTCGCCGTCGATCAGGCTAATGGTCACCTCGCCGGTAGGATGATCCGGGTCGGTGTCCAGCCCCTGCAGGCCCATCCCCCAGTCGAGCATGGCCGCGCGGATCTGGCTGCCCTGGGCATCATCGCCCACGGAACTCTTGAAATAGGGCTGCTCCCCGAAGGCATTGAGGTGCCAGGCGACGTTGAAGGGGGCACCGCCGAGCACGGCACGGCCATCGGGAAACCGGTCGTACAGGACTTCCCCGAAGACACAGATGGATACTTGGCGCATGGGTCGAGTTCGCGAATGCTGACAGTGGAGGTTGAGGCCGGATGTGGCGGCACGAAGGTGCGCGGTAGGCGATGCGTCTGAATCAGGGCATCGGCAGCAGGTCCGGTCGGAAATGGGCGATTCCCTCTAGGATACCCGCGCTGTAGTTCCCGTTCATACCCTCCCAAGCTCCGACGGCCTCATAGAGCCGCTCCGGGTGGCCCTGGGCCTTGGCCAGGCGGTGTGCCTCGGCCCGTACCGCCGGGTGCCCGTTGGCGACGAGGATCGAGGGGATGTGGCTCGCCAGCACCTCCAGGTCGTTCCCGCTGTCGCCGGCGAACAGGGTGGTGGCTTCGTTGTGACCGGTGAGCCCCATGAGAAAGACCACGGCATGATATTTGGTGGCGCCCTCGGGAAGGACGTCCAGGAGCCCGAGGCCGGCGGCATCGTCGATGCTCCAGACGAGGCTCGCATGGATGCCGGCGGGTGCCAGGCGCTCGCGCATCCGGGTGATGAGGGGTCCGGGGTCCAGTTCCACGCTCGTGTAGTAGCTCAGCTTGAAACGGTTCTGCTTCGACGCTTCCTGGAGCCTAAGCTCCGGAAGGTCGCCGAACAGGGCGGCGATACCGACTCGGTCGGCACCTCCCCAGTCGGCTCCGATGAGCTCCTGCCAATCCAGGATCTGTAGCCAGCCCCCATCGGTGACCCGGTAGATGCTGGTACCGACATCGCCGATCACATAGTCGGGCAGGGGCAGGTCGTAGCCGCTCATCGCCTGTTCGACTAGGGCGCGGTGGCGGCCCGTCACATAAGCTAGGGTGACCTCGTCTCGAGCCGCAAAACGACCAAAGCGCTCCCGTGCCCCCGGCGTCTCGGGCTCGGCCCCGTTCGGGATCAGGGTGCGATCCAGGTCTGTGCACAGGAGTAGAGGCGTCATGGCTCTACCTCCGGTACCCGGCAGGTGCGGAAGAAGTCATAGTGGTCAATGGCCTCCAGGATGCCAAAGGCATAGGGGCGTTCGGCAAAATAGACCCGCTCCATGTCTGCGAGCTGGGACAACTCCTCGTTGTGTCGGTTGGCGACCACCACGGCCAGGGTGTTGCCGCGCATCATGTCTTCGTCCGCACCCGATCCGCCCGCCACCAGGATATGCTCCAGGGGAATGCCGAACCGATGGGCGACATAGCGCAATGCCAGGCCCTTGCTGGCCCGGGCCGGCACGATATCCAGATACTGGCCAAAGGAATGGATGACGTTGGCGTTGATGTCCTGAGTGCGCAGCAGCGCGAGGATCTCATCCACCGGCGGGGCAAGCGCCGGGTCGTAGTGATAGGAGAGCTTGAAGCGGCTCTGCTGGATTTTGGGCTGCAGCGCGAGGCCCTGCAGGTCCGTAAGGACACGACGGACCGCATTCGGCTTCCAGAGGTGATCCACATGCTCGGACCAGTGACCGTCCGGCTCCAACTGGGCGGTGTAGTGGATCTGGGTGCCGAGGCTGGTGATCAACACGTCCGGAATGGGAATACCATGGCGCTTGAGGACCGCCAGGGCGGAATCGAGCCGCCGCCCGGTGACGATGCCAAAGTTGGTGCAGCGGCGATTCGCGCGCATGGTCCGGGCGAACTGCTCCACTCCCTGCGGGTCGCCGAGCAGGCTCTGATCCAGATCGGTGAAGAGTGCCCGGTCCCGGTAGATGAGACTGCGCCGCATGGGTCGGGTGTCCGGGATGGGAGCACGGTGTTCCAGCAATGGCTGGACGTGCTCCAGGTAGGCTTCTGCATGGGCGGTCCAGGCGTAGTGCTTGCGCACACCCGCGAGCCCCTGCTCCGAGAAACGCTGCCAGGTCCTAGCATCGCTCAGGATCTGCGTCAGGGCGTCAGCGATGGCGGTGGTATCGAGCGGGTCCACCAATAGCCCATTGTTACAGTTACCGATGATGTCGACCGGCCCGCCGTTTTCGGTGGCAACCAGGGGCAGACCGCTGGCAGCGGCCTCCAAGAGGGTGAGACCAAAGGGTTCCGTCAGGGCGGGATTGATGAAGACGCCTCGAGACGCGCTCGCCAGGCGGTAGATCTCCGGCACCTGTTCGGCACGATGATGCTTGGGGATGGCGACCCGCCCGTAGAGGTCAAAGGCATCCACAAGCAGTAAGAGTTCAGTCAGAACGCCGGAGGCGCCTTCATCCAGGTCACGGATGTCGTCCCGGTTACCGGCGACAATCAGCAGGTTCGCGAGCGCCTGGAGAGCGACAGACTCGCCGAAAGCCTGGACCAGCGAGGCGATGTTTTTGCGCGGGTCGGCGCGGGACAGGGCGAGGATCAGGGGCTTGGTCGGTTCATCGAAGAAGCGGTTGATCTCGGTGGCAAATGCGCAGGATGGCTCGCCCGCGGCCGGGGGCTGGAACTGGGTGAGGTCCGTCCCCGGCGGGATAACCACCATCCGCTCGGGTTGGTAGTAGTCGTAAAGGCCGTACTGCTCCTCGATCTCGTTGTGGGTGCTGGTGATCACCAGATCAGCGGTGGCGAGCGTCTCCTCCTCGGCGTCGATGCGCCGGACCATGCTGTAGCGGCGGTCGATGTCCTCGCCATCCATGCCCGCCGCCAGCAACCGCTGACGTTTGTCACGCCCCAATGAATGACCGGTATGGACCAGGGGTACCCCAAGCAGATGGGAGAGCCTCAGCCCCACGTAGCCTCCGTCCGCGTAATGGCTATGAATGAGATCCGGCCAGCGACCCTGTTCCCGCAGCCGGCCGTGGAGGTTGTCCACCAGGACGTCCAGGTGGTCCCAGAGTTGCTCCTTGGGGAGATAGCTCTCGGGGCCGGCATCGATGCGAACGATACGGGCCTTTGCCGATAGGGGTTCGATGGGGATGGCGTAGTCTGGGCTCACCGCCTGGTCCAGTACCCGCCGGGTGACCAGATCGACTTGGGCGACCTCCGCCCGATCCCCGAGGGCGCGCGCCAGATCCACCACATATTTAGTCTGGCCACCGGTGTCAGCGTCGCGTCCGAGCTCAAGGTCATGTCCACGAATCAGGCCATGAATGCTGAGTAGCAGGATATACATCACTCGTCCCCATTTTTAGTTCGACTCACTGAGATCATGGTAACACGCCCGCCGCGAGCACCTCGCGGAGGCGGTTTTCGCCACGGGCGGCGTATGCAGGTGCCTGCGCGACTTTGACCAGGATACCGGCCAGTAGCGGCGACTAAGCGCAGGGCATCCATTATTTGTTGCTAGTCCGGTCCTGGCAGGGTGTCGGGAGCCCCAGGATCCTTACATCCAGGATGAATCTGATCCGCTAACTGATTATTCGGTAAGGCGCTATGCAGCCTACCCGACATCGGGCTCAGAGCCGGGCTGGTTAGATTCGGAATGGTGGGGGGGGTTCCGTCGCCTCCTTGATCGGCCTGCGTCAAAAACGGCGGGAGCGCAACGCGCCTTTGCCGCTTTTCTTTGCCTCGTACATCAATTCATCCGCGGCCTTGAGTATGGCGGGGAATGGCTGATCCGATAAGGAAAACCAGGCCACGCCCAGGCTTGCAGTCACCGGCGGGAAGCTGCTAAGCCGTTCCTCCACTGCAGTGAGGACCTTGTCGGCCACAGCCACGGCATCCGGGTAATCAACCTCCAGCAGCAGGATCGCGAATTCATCGCCGCCGAGGCGGGCGACACAATCGCTGGAACGTACACTGCCCAGCATAGCCTGCGCGGTCGCTTGCAAAGCTTTGTCGCCGATGTCGTGGCCCTGCGAGTCGTTGAGTTCCTTGAAGTTGTCCAGATCGAGAAGAATCACGGCCAAGGGATTCGGATGGCGCCGCGACCGTTGCACCTCGCGGCAACCCTCATCGAAGAAATGGCGGCGATTGTTCAGGCCGGTCAGAATGTCATGGTTCGCGTATTCGCGCTCACAGTCGAATTGGCTCCGTACCTGTCCCACCAGCTGGGCAACGAGGTTATAAACGATGAGCCGGGCCGCGAAATTGCCCCAAGGCACCCAGGCCGCACTAAATTGCCACCCGGCAGCGAGATCGAGTACGAGCCACATCGCCGCGGCAAAGTTGGCAATAATGGCTACTGACGCCCTGCCGCCGAACCAGGCAGCCATCAGCACCGGCAGCAGCGCCGCGGACGTGAAGGTGACTTCCGCGTCCGTGGCAGTCCTGATGGTGCCCAACAGGAGCAGGGAACCGAGGCAGACTGACCACAGCCCCCAGTACCTCCAGCCGGTTCTGAACTTACTAAAGAAGACCTCAAAATGGCTCATTCGGCTTTAAGGAGACACTGATTTATTACACCCTTACTGATTGCATGTGATATAATGCTTTCCATCTTCTCCCCCGACCGCGAATTGCCCCATGCCCCAGCAGATCTCCTTCGCCCAAGCCGAGTATGACGCC
>WBZT01001621.1_pt1 | contig 16308 bp, 28 predicted proteins | sample 5204241 | NCBI WGS metagenome assembly WBZT01 (sample SAMN12344358, study PRJNA552823) | activated sludge metagenome | biome: Activated sludge suspended growth; feature: Nitrification reactor; material: Wastewater; isolation source: activated sludge from nitrification reactor of wastewater... | reverse complement strand
GCCTCGAGGCCATGAGCTGGCTGCAGGCGGGCGGCCACGGGCTGCTCGACGTGTTTGGGCTGGCACTTGACGATGTGTTGCCGGTCATTGAAGCCCCACGGAATCTCAACAAGGCCACGTACGGCCGCTACGCCCGCCCCCCGGAGCCACCGCCATGAACCCCATCGAACGGACGGCGCGCACCTACCGCCTGCGGCCCAGCGTACTGGCCCAGCTCGACGCGGCGTCCGCCCGGTTGGCGATCCCGCAATCGCTGCTCGTCGATGCGTTGCTGGCGCATGTGTTAGAGGAGGAGGCCGCGGGACGGCTCGTCATCGCCCGCAAGCCAACTGCATGGGCTATCGAGTCCATCTACACTACCACCGAGTGAAGCCGCGGATTGTGGGTGCAATTTTCCGCTTTTGCCGGTTCTGAGCGGGTGGATCGCGCTTGCGGCCTGAAGCTAACATTTCTAACGCGTGGGCTGCAAGTGGGTGCAATTCGGATGCAGCGGATTGGAATGTCCCTTTTGTCGCCCATGACCGCAAAAGTTGACGCGTACCCAAATTGGCGCGCCCATATCCCAAATCGGCACCCTGCAACGCTTTGACTCGTGATACATCGTTGCGTCCCATGCGCACGCAAGGCAATGTGCTGCGAGCTCTGCAGCTCGCCACCTCAAAGACCTGCGGGGCGGCTATCGCCCGGCCTGGCCAATCCGCTGGGCGCACTCGGACCACTGGCTACAACTGCGCACTCGCATATCTTCAGCGCAGCCACCAGCGTCAACTACTATAGGCTGGCCGGCTATCGCCGCGCCACGCCACCCACACCGCCTGCGAAATTTATTATCTTGAGACGCTTGCCCGCGCAGGGAGAGGCAACATGCTCCGACATCCATTCTTCACGCTGAACTTGGCCCTTGCTGCCCTTGCTGCCCTCACCATGCAAGGTATACCCGGCCCGGTGGCCGTGGGGATCGTGGTCGTCGGCGTCGTGCTGCTGGGGCTGATCTGGAGAACGTCTTCCCCTGGCCCGTCCAACCTTGATCCAGTAAAATATGACGACTCCGGCATCCCTATATACCCGGTGGTGAGCTTGATTTTGCAGAATGGGCAGCTGCATCAGACATCGCTCGAACTCAAGCGGCTTGTCCAATACGACTCTCCGGCGAAAGCGGTTGAGGAGTTGCGGCTTGGCCTCGTAGCTTTAGTCACACCGGCTGATGTGGAGAAGGTGATTGCCCTCCTTGCGCGTCGCTGAGCGCCCCACGTTGAACCGGCCCAGGAACGCAAAACGCCGGCCCGTTTGGGTCGGCGCTGCGCTGGCCTTTCGACACCACTCGTTGGGCCGGCTGTCTCTGTTTCGTGGTAGCGAAGCGAGAGGACGCCCCCAGCATACACCCGGCGCGCCCTCCCGTCAAGGCCGATCAGAACGGGATTTCCGGCCCGTCCATCACGCCGGCCAGGCTCACCGGCTGCCCCGTGGCCACCGCCTCCCCCAGCGTCAGGCCGGGCGGCTGGGCCGGCTGCTCGTGGCCGTTCGCCCTGGGCAAGAAGCGCACCGCATCGGCGCGCACCTCCAGGCTCGCCCTGGGCTTGCCGTCCCGGTCCAGGAACGCGCCCGGCTGCTCGAGCTCGCCCACCACGAGGACGCCGGCCCCCTTGGTCAAGTGCTGCCCGACCGTCTCCGCCAACTTGCGCCAGGCCGTGCAGCGGAACCAGAGTGTCGCCTCCCGCACCTCCCCGGTCTTGGCGTCCGTCCACTTTTTGGCCGTGGCCACCGTGAAGCTCGTCACCGCGTCGCCGTTGGGCATATACCGCATGACCGGATCTTGCCCCAGGTTGCCCATGATCGTGATTGACTGATACATCGCTCGTTCCTTTCCTGAGTAGGGGGGCGGGCTAGGCGCCCACCCCGTTCGTTGCCAGTAGCACCGCACAGTAGTGCTTGCAGAACTTCCGGCCGGCGTCGTCGTGGGGTGCGCGCCCGTCCGGGCAGTTACACGATCCTTCCGTCACATCCACCACATACACGTTGCCGGCGCTGCCATCCACCAGGTACAGGGAGCCACCCAGGGGCCGCACGTGGCCACCGGCCACCAGCTCCGCACCCCGCACCGCCCGCTCGTGGGCCAGGAGAATGAGGGCGGTCAACTGCCGCCCCATCCCGAACCGTGTCACCGTCGCCGCTGCGCTCATGCGAACACCTCCCGCCACCAGTCCGTTACCTCCTCATCCGCCCGCCGTGGCCCCATCGCTGCGAAGGCTGCGCCGGCGTCCTCCTGCCGGGCGATCTCCGCTGCGAACAGCAGGGCCGCTTCATCCAGATCCGCCGCCTGCCAGGTCTGCACATCCCCCAGGATCTGGCTCGTCACCTGGTTGCCGGCCTGCGCCACCACCGCGATCCCGTCCGTCCATGTTCGTGTCATCGTCGCATCCTCCGCCGTGAGGGGAGGACCGGGAGGGGGTTCCCGGTCCGTCCGTCTCAGTAGGCGCCCCCGGCGACGAACATGGCCTTGGCGTCGGCCCGCATCGCCGCCTGCTCGTCCACCCAGGCGTTGAAGGCGTCCAACTCCTGCCGGCCTTTGGCGAGGAGGGCTGCTGCTTCGTCCCGCATCGCCGCCAGCTTGCAGTCTACGGTGTAGCTGCCGCTGCGAATTTCCAATGCCCCGGACTCCACCAGTTCGCTCAGGAACTCAACCATCTCGAATGTTGCGTTGCTCATCGTTGCCCTCCTTTTGGGCTTTGCTACCACTTGAGAGCCGGTCTGTGGTGTTGCTCTCTGATTGAAATTGTACCATAGATTTATTCAAATGTCAACAGTCAATTTGCCTGAAAATACTTGAATTATTCTATTGACAAAATTCAAATTGTGTGCTAGAATTGAGACATGGCCGGGGAACACCACAGACCGCCCGGCAAGTGGTAGCAGAGCTTGAGGAGGCTCACATGACGACACACACAGACGTAGAGCACGACGGCAAAGAGTACGACCTGGTGACCCAGGTCATCGACGCCGAAACCACCGACTGGTGGCTCGTGGACCCGGCGACCGGCAACTTGGTTTTTGCCGACCGCTACGACGTAGACGAGGCCACCACGATCAGCGAACTGGATTGGGGCTGGCTGGAAGCGGTCAAGGCGCTGCGGTAGTAGCAACCGGGGAGGGGCGACCCTCCCCTTACCAAAGAGGAGACAGACACCATGAACATTCTCGATTTTGCTGGCCCCTGGCTTTCCGGGCTGGATTTGCAGGGGCGCACCGTCACCGTCGTGATCGACCACGTGGCGGTGGAGACGGTCCAGAACCAACGGGGCGAACGCCGCGAAGTCCCCGCCGTGGCCTTCCGGTCCCTGAGCGGCGCACCGCTGCGCAAGCGGCTGCTCCTGACGGCCAAGACGAACGTCGTGGCGCTGGCCAAGCTCCTGGGGCCGGACACCGACGCCTGGGCCGGGCAGCCGGTCATGCTCCGGGCCGAGGACGTGTCAGCCTTCGGGGCGGTCCATTCCGTGGTCCGCATCGCCGGCAAGGGCAAGCTGCCCACGCCGGCCACCACCGGGGCGACCGTGGCCACCACCACGACGCCGGCCACGGCTGACAACCCGTTCGTGGAGCAGGAGGCAGCCGCATGATCAGGGCCGATGAGAACATCCCGGAACCGACCGCGGAGGAATGGGAGGAGATGGAGCGGCGCGACGAGGAGGACGCCCATTGGGCCTATGTGCGCCAGTGGGAGGAGGAGCACGACGCCGACGCCGGCGACATTGCAGAGACAGCGTAATTCAGGCAGAATCAGGGGCGGGGGAACACCACACCACCCGCCCCCAAACAACGGGAGGACACCCACCATGCAAGACAAAATTGATACCCTGCGCTCCTGGCTCACGCGGGCGCACCCATCCACCGAGGCGGCGCTCGAATCCGCCGTGGCGGTCTTCCAGGATTGCGCCGCCACCATCACCCAGCTGCAGGCGGTCCAGGCTGACGCCAAGCTGCTGATCGGCGAGATCTTCAGCGAGACGGGCCGCACCGAGGCCGCGACGCCGGCCGGCCGGGTCTACATCACCAAGCCAGGCTATACCGTCACCTACGACGCCAAGGGGCTGGACGGCCTGGCCGCGCTGGACGAGGAGCTCGCCGCCCTGCTGGAACCGTTCCGCCGTCAAACCGAGCGGGCCGGGACCATGACGATCCGGGCCTTCGATGGCAATGGCCGGGCAGCGAAGTAACAGGCACCACTGGGCCGGCCACCACCGACCGGCCCGTTATCAAGAGAGGATGAACCACCAATGACAACAGCAACGATGGGAGCAATGGACATGGCAGCACAACGCGGGGGAGCCCGAGCCGGGGCGGGCCGGCCTAAAGGCAGCGGGACGGCCCCACCGGCCAAGGTCGTGAGTTTGTACCTGAGCGAGACGGAGATCCAGGAGCTGGACGACCTGGTGGAACGGCTGGGACCGGACGCCAACCGGAGCACGGTCATTCGCTGGCTGCTCGCCAATCCCTGGCTCGTGAGCCTGACGCCGGCGCAACTGGCCACCCTGCGCGCCAAGGCTGGCGCCGGGCATGGAGACTGAGCCATGAGCCAACGCCTAACACCGGAGGAGCTACGGGAGCCAGATGTAACGCTTGTGATCCCCTACGCCAAGTGGGACGCGCTCCCGCAGGCGGTGCGCGATACGCTGCGCTACTGGATCGGCAAGGACACCGGGACTGCCTACGTCTACACTGTGCCGGCCTATCGGGTGCGTGAATTTGAGGCCATCGCCGTGGAGCCGACGCCATGACGCACTTACAGATCCTGCGCGCCGCGCTCCAGGCCGGCTATAGCCTGCAGCTGGACCGGCTGGACGACGGCTATCACATTGCGGCCACTGGCCCCAGCCAGGCCGGGACGCCCTACGTGTGGGAAGCCGTCGATGGGCGGCTGGACCAGGCCATCAACCAACTGGCCGTGCAGCTGGGGCTGCTAGGGAATCAGGAGAATCCGCAATGACTGACGCAACGATGGAAGAACGAGAGAGCAAAAGAATTGCCTACCATGAGGCGGGGCATGCTGTGATGTGTTATCGGCAGCACGTTGCCTTTCGCCACGTCACGATTGTGCCTGAAGGTGACGTTTCTCTAGGGCATGTAGCTACGACTGGTTATCCTGCGTCGTTCCAGCCAGACATCAACGAGGACGCAAAGACCAGAGACCGCGTCGAACGCGAAGTTATGATCTTCTTCGCTGGCGCTGCGGCTGAGGAAATCGCGGGTTTGTACGATCCTGAATTGGCAGGCGAGTGGGCAGACAACCATGCGCTTATAGACCTGGCCTCATATGTTTCCTCTGAAACCGAGGAGTTGGAAGCCTATCTAGCCTGGTTACGCCTGCGCACCAGAAATATACTGAGTGCCGCCTATCTGTGGAGCGCAGTCGAAGGCTTGGTAACGGCCCTGCTGGCCGAAAAAACAATCAAGGTGCGCAGGGCGCGGGCAATCATCCGGGCTTCTATCGCTGCCTATGTTCAGGACGAACAGCATCGTGCAAAGATTGATGCTTCCCTTGCTTCTTATTTTCAGAAGGAGGCTGAGCGGGAGCGTGCTGCTTTCGAGGATGCCTCTGCTGCACTGAAGGCGAACGCGCTGGCCTAAATCACCCGCGCAAATAACTCTTTGCAGCGGTAATCCGCCCGGGCGCCACCGGGCCAAAACGAGAGGACAGACACCACATGCAAGACACCGCGGCACTCGTGTTCGTCGTGGCCGAGGAGGACGCCACCGCCCAAATGCTGATCGACATTCGCCCTGACCCGGCCGGCCTGGCCCCCAGCTTGGGCCTGCCGGCGTCCATGCACCCGGCGCTCGTCTACCTGGCCGCGCTGTCCAGCAACAACAGCCGGCGCACCCTGCGCGGAGATCTGGACAATGCCGCGCGCTGGCTCACGGCTGGCGCCTGCGATGCGGAGACCTGCCCCTGGGCCATGCTGCGCTTCCAGCACACCAACGCGCTCCGGGCCTGGCTGGCCGCCACCTATGCCCCGGCGACGGCGAACCGGGTGCTGGCTGCCGTGCGCGGCACGCTCAAAGCCGCGTGGCAGCTGGGCCAGTTGGACACCGACGCGTGCATGAAGGCGTGTGCGGTGAAGGCGGTCAAGGGCGGTCCCACCGAACCGGCCGGCCGGGCGCTCACTGAGGGCGAGAAGGCGCGGCTGCTCCAAGCCTGCGCCGCGGACCCATCACCTGCCGGGGTGCGTGACGCCGCGGTGCTGGGCCTGGGCCTGTATGCCGGGCTGCGCCGGGAGGAGATCGCCGGCCTGGCGCTGCACGCCTACGACCCGGAGCTGCGCGTGCTGACCGTCATCGGCAAGGGGCGCAAGACGCGCCGCGTCCCCGTGGCCACCGGCCTGGACGATGTGTTGGCCGACTGGCTGCGCCTGCGGGGCGCTGCGCCTGGCCCGCTGCTCCTCCAGGTCAACAAGGGCGGGCGCATCCTCCCGGCTGGCATCTCCGGGGCAGCCGTCTATGACGTGCTGGCCAAGCGCGCCACGGCGGCCGGCGTCAAGCGCACCACGCCCCACGACCTGCGCCGTTCCTTCGCTACGGCTACCCTGGACGCCGGCGCCGACCTGGCCGTCACCGGGGATCTGCTCGGTCACGCGCGCACGGACACCACCAAGCGCTATGATCGGCGGGGGGAGCGGGCAAGACGGGCCGCGGTGGATCGGCTGCACATGGCCTGGACGCGGCGCACGGCCTGAGCCATTTTGTAAGACTGGAGCCAAGGCAATGGCACGTGTGCCGTTCGGATACAGGCAAGCGGGCGACCACTGGGCCATCGACGTGGACCAGGCCGCCGTGGTGCAACGCATCTTCGCCGAGTTCACGCGGCCTTACTTCCATGCCGGCCTGACGGAGATCGCCCACGCCCTGAACGTGGACGGCATCCCGACCCAGCGCGGCGGCCAGTGGCACGCTTCGACGGTGCGGTACATCCTGGGCAATGCGGGCTATGTGGCGATCGTGGGGGAGGAAGTGTACCAGGTCGCACAGGATCGCCTGGCTGCGCTGTGCATGGGGCCGACGCGGTGAATAGAAGCGCGGGGAACGCCCCCCGGCCTGCCGTGCTTCCTGAACGCGGTGCATAGGAACGTCCGTTTTCCTTCTTGGAATAGGTATTCTAGTACCATGTGCTCAGCAGCGGCGCGTAGAGTGACAGGGTGTGACGCGGAGACGCGTTTTTTTGCCTATCCCAGAACGTTCGTTCCGCTTTTGCCCGACTCCCACCCACCGCGCGGCGCAAGCTCATTTTTTGAAACTGAGAACGAATGCACTGGTAGCGAGAGAGGACACACCACATGGACCACGCCGAACAGCAGCGCCTGAAGCTCGCTTACCTGCTGGCTCGCACCCACGCCGCAACCTGGGCCGGCACCGGCCCAGTGGACGAGACCCTTGTCGAAGATCTGTTGGCGGGCATCCTGCGCGCGCAGGCAGAGCAGGGCCAGGCAGAGCCTCCAGCACAGGCCGGTGCACCCACCGCTGGGGAGGGCGCCAGCGGTGCCTAATACCCACTACTATGGCGACAACCTGCCCGACCTGCGCAGACATCGTGACGGTGCAGCGGCTTATGGGCCACAGCAACACGGCCACCACCGCCGGCGGTGAACAGTGAAGCGGAAGGCTGTAACCAATCTGCATGTACCCTGTGTGCGGCGATACAAGATTGTCAACGGAGGGGGGATTGACGTCCATGCGCAAAATGAGCAAAAGACGTGCAGCTTATGAGGCTGCCCTTGAGGCCCAGGAGGTCCGAGAGGCTAAAGAAAGAAACGAGTATGTTTATGCCTTGTGGGAACAAGAGCAAGCAGAAGCCGAAAGTAGATGGTGGGATCGAAAGTACAGCGAATACTTGGCTATATTGGGGCCTGACGCTGACTATTCTGATACCCAAGCCAGCGATGCACTCACATGGGACTATAAAATTGCCAGCAAACCGGATGCTGACCAGGGCGATCTTGTAGCATGAGGAGGAGCAGGCTACCATGCCCGCACACCCAGCATGGGTCCAAGACTGGACTCCACCCACCACCTGAGAGGACACACCACACCGATGCCGAACACCCTGTACTATGGCGACAACCTGGACATCCTGCGCGAACACATCCCGTCCGCCAGCGTGGATCTCGTCTACCTGGACCCGCCCTTCAACAGCAACCGGAGCTATAACGTCCTGTTCAAACAGGAATCGGGCAAGGAATCAGAGGCGCAGATCCAAGCCTTCGACGACACGTGGCATTGGGCCGGGGCTGCGGCCACCTACCACCAGCTAGTGACGGTCACAGACGGCAAGGTGGGCGAGATGATCGGCGCGCTGCACAGCGTGCTCGGTGAAAACCCCATGATGGCCTACCTGGTGATGATGGCGGCGCGGCTGGTGGAGCTGCACCGGGTGCTGAAGCCGACGGGCAGCCTGTACCTGCATTGTGACCCCACGGCGAGCCATTATCTGAAAGTGGTGCTAGATACCATCTTCGGGGTGCAGAACTACCGAGCTGAGATCGTCTGGAAGCGATACAGTTCACACAATGATGCCAAGCGCACATTTGCGGCCGTGACCGATACGATCCTTTTTTATGCAAAAAGTGCTGCAGCTTCATTTCACGTACAGAGAACAGAGTACGACGAATCGTATATCGAGCAGAGTTTTTCCCGAATTGATGCTGACGGGCGTCGCTACGCAATAAACAACTTGCAGAGTCCCAATCCACGTCCGAATCTGACTTACGAATACAAAGGGTATCCGCCACCGCCTAACGGGTGGAAGGTAAGCCCTGAAAAAATGGAGGAACTAGACCGACAAGGCCGGCTCTATTTTCCAGAAGACAAACGAGGGCGCATCAGATTGAAATACTATCTTGATGAGCTTCCAGGCATGATTGTTAGCAATCTATGGGATGACATTCAATCATTGTCCGGTGCTCATGCCGAACGCCTCGGCTACCCGACGCAGAAGCCTGTTGCCCTCCTGGAGCGCATCGTCGCCGCCAGCAGCAACCCCGGCGATGTGGTGCTCGATCCCTTCTGCGGCTGCGGGACGACCATCGCCGCGGCGCAAAAGCTGGGGCGCCAGTGGATCGGCATCGACATCACCCACCTGGCCATTGCGCTCCAGAAGTACCGGCTCAAGGATGCGTTCGGGCTGGAAGCGGGCAAGGACTACGCGGTGGTGGGCGAGCCGACCGACCTGGCCGGGGCGCGCCAGCTGGCGACCGAGGACCGCTATCAGTTCCAGTGGTGGGCGCTCTCGCTCATCGAAGCGCAGCCCCTGGGCGGCGATGCTGGCAGCAAGACCGGCAAGAAGGGCGCGGACAAGGGCATCGACGGGCAGATCGTCTTCATCGACGACAGCAGCGGCAAGCCCAAGCGGGTGCTCGTCCAGGTCAAGAGCGGGAACGTCAACGCGGCCACCGTGCGCGACCTGCGCGGGACCGTGGAGCGGGAAGGGGCCGCCATCGGCGTGCTGATCTCGCTGGACCCGGCCACCAAGCCCATGCAGACCGAGGCCGCCGCCGCGGGGTTCTACACCAGCCAGGGCTGGAACAAGACCTATCCCAAGTTGCAGATCCTGACGGTGGAGGAGTTGCTCCACGGCACCAAGCGGCTGGAAATGCCGCCGACCTCCGTCACGTTCCAGCAGGCCCCGAAGGAGAAGCCCAAGAGCGGGGTGCAGCAGGCAGGGCTGGGGCTGGAGTAGCCCGCGCCAGGGACCCCAGCCAGTGTGACATGGTTTACCCCACCGAACTTGCTACCGCTAACCTGTACTCCCTGTTAGCCGCTACTATACCAATGGGAATTGTCATCCCCGCGTAAGTGCCCACAATAGTCACCTCCATTGGGTTTGTCAGCGCAATGCAGCAGAACTTTCCATTGTCCTGATGGATGCTGGTGGATAGCAGGCGTTTTTCATTGGCAAGCTGCCATTCATCCATCAATTCGTAGAGGCCGCGCATGGACTCATGCTCAAAATAGACTAGGTTGTGCTTGTTCAAGTCAGACATGGCTTATCCCTTTCTAGACAGAAATTCTCCTCACTCGCTTTCCCGCCCGCCGAACACGGCGCGCCACCACTTGGGAGCCTGCCGGCGCTGCGCCTTCACCGCCTTCAGTTCGCCGGCCAACTCCCCCACCTGGCGCTGGAGCTCCACCACCTGATCCTGCAATTCCCGCTCCCTGGCCTGGGCCGCCTGCTCCCGCTGCTGCGCCTCGATGCGGGCTTCCTGCTCCCTGCGGAGTGCGTCCAGCCTGAGCTCGTTTGCGGCCTCAAGGAACGCAAGCGGCACCAATGCGGTACTTTGCTCCCCTTGCGGGCCTTGCGCCTCACCTGACCGCACAGTTACAGACGGCGGGGCATCCCACGCGAATTGTTCCAATTCGCCGGCCTGCAACGCGGCGGTGACATCGGCGTGATTCTGGTTCTGCCGCTTCGTGCGGTCGATGATGAAGGCGACGAGCTTCACGTCCTGCGCGGTGAAGCGGCGCGGGACCGTCGTGGCTTCGGTGGAGAGCCATCGCTCATAGTCGCGGCAGTAGTTCCTGACCGCGCTCTCGGAAGCTCCGGTCAGATCCCGCACGTCTTTGGGGCTGTAGTATCCGTCTGTATCCATCTTGCGGGCCGTGTTGGCGTGCTGTATCTTGCGGGCCATCAAGGGCGCAACGGGCACAATGCGGGCCGCATGTGGCCCCTATTGCTCGTTTGGCAGTTGACTTCGCAAGCGAGTGTGATACACTTCAGGAGTAGTGTACACACCCCATCACCGGGGTGTCAAAGCAAACGGCCGGCGCAAGTGGTTGCACACTCACGCCGGCCTGACCCAACCACGCGACAGGGCGCGGGCCGGGCTGCCTCGGATGCTACCACAGAGGCCCCTTCCCGTCACCTGGCGCATATCCCAAGCGCGCCGACAGGGAGGGCGCAACCCATGAACCATCTGCTTCGCAATGTTGGACCCTGGCTGCTCGTGGCCACCGTCGCCGGGCTGGGCCTGGCGCTGCCTGTGGCCATGCTCGTCCTGGGGGTGCGGCCATGATGCGGCTGAATATCGTCACCGTGCTGGCTGCCAGCACCCTGGCCGGCTGCACCTCCCGCGCTGAGTGGTCCGCGCGGGCTGCGATGGCCCAGGCCGATGCTGCCGCCCGGACCGCCGAGGCCGACGCCCGCGCCGCGGCGGCCGTCGCCAACGCCAACGCCGACATCGCGACCACGGCGATCTGGGCCGGCACTACGCCCGGGCTGCTCCTGCTCGTGGCCGTTGTCGTGCTGATGCTCGTCGTGCTCTGGCTCTGGAATCAGCACGCCAGGCGCCAGGCGGAACTGGAGCGGATACGGCTGATCACGATGGCGCAGATACTCCAACTGCCGGCGCCAACGCTGGCAGCCCGCACGGCACTGCCGGCGCCGCGCAATAAGTGGCAGCTGGCGCCCGACGAAATCCCAGCGTGCCGGCGACCATTGCCCGATCCCTTGCCGTCACTACTGCCGAGGAGCGAGAGATGATCAACCGCAATCAGACCGTAGTCACGCAGATCCGGCCCGGCACTATCGACTGGACGGAGGACGACGCCGGCCCCTGCACCAACATCGTCCAGCGACAACGGCAAACCTACGTACCCGCGGCACCCAGCCGGGTAGAAATGCCGCGGGTGGAACTCGCCCGCCCGGATCTGGCTGTGCAGCTGGACTACATCCCCACCTCGACGACCCATGTGCAAGTGACCGGCGATCACGTCAACCGCGCACAAGCCTGGCTGCGCTACTCGCTGCCGTTGTGCCTGAGCTTTGCGCTCGTGGTGCTCGTGGCGGCCTGGCTGTTCTCGCCGTTGCTGGACGTGGAGTTCGGCTGGGCCTTCCTGCGGGCCGTGGGCCTCTACTTCGCCGTGTTCGTCGTCAGCTATGCCGGCATGTTCGTCTACTACACCAACCGCTCGCCAGAGGGCCAGGCGTACCGCAACAGTCGCGACATGTGGCAATTCCTGCGCACGGAACAGAGCCATCGCCACACCATCGAACGGGAAGCCTGGCAGATCCAGCGCAACCGCTTGAAGGGAGGTCGGTCATGAGCGACAACGCCCTGGCCCTGACATGGCGGGCTGCCAATGCCGTGGCCACCGCTTCGACGCGCACAATGGCGGCGGGGCAGGCGCACGTGGATGCGTTCGTGCGGGACAAGCTCGGACAGGCCGCGACGGAGGAGGGCTTACGCGTCGTAGCGGCGGCCCAGGCCGAACTGGCGCAGCGGGCCGTGGAACGCTGGCTGGAACTGCTCTACACCGACGCGCAATTCAACGTGCGCGCCGTGGACGGCCAGATCCGCCTGGCCCCGCCGTGGAGCCGCACGCGGCGCGTGAACTACCACTTGACCGAACCGCAGGCGCGTACGCTGCGCTTCATCGTCGTGGATCTGTTGGCCATGCTGCCCGAACGCCGGCGCTTGTTCTGGTATGACGCCACGGCGCGGCGCTGGGTGCTGAACCAGCGCAACTTCCCAACGCTGGACGCGGCCCTGGCCTGGCAGCGCGGGCCCGGGCAGATTACGCCGGCATCGTGGCGGGCTGCACAAGACCAGTATCCCGCGGGCCGGCGTCGTGAGTAGGGCAGCGAGTTGTGAACCCGGTTGGGCGCCTGGCGTGGCGTGCCTACGTGTGCGGGGCTGTGCGCCCACCGGGGCAGCGGGTGGGGTGGAATTGGGCAACATGAGGCGGGGCAATCGCCATCACCCCAGCCGGGCCGCGCAACTTGGTAAAACTGATCTATTGACGCTCGTGCACGACCGACCGTATAATACAGAGCAACAGGGCGGGACGCCGATTGTGGCGTCTCGCCTTTTCTATTGGTCGCCCGGAGCAACGCGGGGCATGGGCGAATAATCGGAAATTACTTGCGGCTTGAATTTTGGTATGCTATCCTGTGTACAGAAGTCGTTCAAACGTTCTAACGGAGGAATCTTGACCACCAAATCAACCAACGTCCGCACGATCCGCCTACCCGTTGCAACGCTGCGGCAAGTGGAGACACTGGCCGCCGAACGCGGCGAAACGCCAACAGCATTGCTGCGTGGCGTGGTCATTGATTGGCTGCAGAAAACCGAAGCCCGCACCCTGAACGATCAGGAGCGGGCTTTTTCACAGAATTGAGGAGGGCAATTTTGCCCTAGAAATGCACTCGCCCGGAGGTTAGGTCCGGGCGGGCGGCAAGGGGCGATGCAATTGAGACGTAGTTTTGTGCGCTTACTTTGGCCGGTAGCCGCACGAAACGTATATTCCAGTGTATATCGGGGCGTGCACACTTGTCAACAGACAATATCACGCCACCGTGATATTACTCCTCTCACGCATCCGCACTTGCCGACCGCCTGATCGCTCTCCGGGACCACAACCGGAAGGCAGTCGCGTCATGGCATCAGCTACAAAAAGTATAGCACACGCTTCGCATAATCATCAAGAGCCCTGTGTATTTGACCAGCTGGCGGCCCACGGCCTGGCCTTCACGAAGGTCATTGCCTGGGACGATTGGAGCCGTGGGGCGGACGCCCGCGGCAAGGCCGCCATCGGCACGGGCTGGCAGCACACGCGCCACACGCCCCAGGCAGCATTGGAGCACTTCGCCCGCGGTGGCAATGTCGGCGTCCACACCGGCCAACAACCGGACGGGCGGTATCTCTACACCTTCGACGCTGACGATGGGCTGACACCCCTGCTCGCAGCCGCGCCCGAACTGCGGGAGTCGTTGGCCGTGTGGCGTGACGAGGGCAGCGGCAAGATCCTCTTTTGGTGCGCCACGCCCCTGCAGAAACAGGTCTACGACCCAGGCGGCGAACACAACAAGCGGGAACTGCTCGTTAGCGGCCATGCGGTGCTGGCAGGCCGGCATCTCTCCGGCCAGGACTACCACACGAACGGCCATGCGCCCCTCGTGTTGACGGCTGACCGCGTGCTGGCCATCTGGCAGGCATGGACGGGGCAGCCCTACAAGGACAAGGCGGGGGAACGGGCAGCAGCTGCGGCTGCGCGCCCGGCCTCCACCCGCCACGCCGATGACGCCGATTACGCCCTGATCGAATCCGCTGTGCGGGCCTTGCGCCCCCAACGGGCTGACAACTACGAAGATTGGCGCAATGTGGGCTTTGCGCTGAAGGCATGGGGCGATCCGGCCGGCCTGGACCTGTTCCATCGCTTCAGCCAGGCATCGCCCAAATACGACGAACGGTCCTGCGACCGGGCCTGGCATGGGTTCCGGGGCAGCGGCATCACCGTGGCGTCACTCATCGCCTGGGCCATCGCGGACGCCGGCGCAGATGTGCTGGCCTGGCCCCAGCGCGACCGCATCCCGGACCCGGCCACCGCCGCGCCTGAAGTCGTCCAACGGTATACCGCCCTGTGCAGCCTCAAGGCCCACGCCGACACGCCGGCCTGCCTGGTGGACCTGAAAGCGGCCATGCGTGACGCCGGACTCACCACCAACGGCGCCAATTCCGCACACAAGGTCTGGCAATGGCTCGCGGCCAAAGCTGTGATCAATGTCAACTACTGCCTGACCCACCTCTCCGCCCGCCGCATTGCCGACGCCACCGCCCTGACCCACCCGACCGTGGGGAAGGCCCTGCTTACGCTCCACACCAGCGGCTGGCTGACGCTCGTTGCCAGTGATGAGGGTGTCACCGTGCACCTGTCCGAATCCTTACCACATACAGCATTGGGGGGTACTGGTAAAGATTCGGACAACAGCCTGGCCCCCACCCTCGGGGACGACCTGTATGCGCCGGTCGTGCGCTACCAGGCCGCGCAACGGCGGCGTGAGGCTGCCGGCCCATTGCTGCCGGCGCTGGGCCCTTCCGCCCGTTACGTCGTGGCGGCGCTGGGCAAGCAACCGCTGACGGTGAAGGAGTTGCTCGCCGCGTCCGGGCTGGGCCGGTCGGCGTGCTATGCGGCGCTGGGCCGGCTCGAAGCGTTGAATCTGCTCGTTGCCGATGGGGAGCGGCTGGCCCTGGTTGGGGATTTTGACGCCAAATTGGACCAGCTCCGCACTCATACTGTGAACTGGGGCAGCTCCCAGCGGCGCGCCGAGTTGCATCTCCGGGAGCGGGCCGGGCATGTGCAGCACCTGCTGAAGCTGCGTCAGTTTGCCGACGAACGGGAGGCAGCCAGGCTGCAGGCTGCACTGGGCCGCTACTGCACGGAAGCGGCCCAGATCCGGGGTTGGCTCCAGGAGGTCGGCCTCAAGCCGGCGCAAGGCGCGCCCTGGGAGTTGATGAAGTATCAGCGACAACGTGAACGTGATCGGCGGGATAGTCGGCCCGAACTGGAACAGTTGGCCCAAGACCTGGCCGGCCTGAAACTCGCCGAGGCGCTGCCACGCGCAATGCTGGCCGGCTGGACGGCGCAAGACGTTTACGCCGCGGTGGGCCGTGGCCGCTAATCCCCGCAAGGGGCCGCAACCGCCCGCAAGCCGGAATGAAGCTGGAATGAAACCGACCCGCGTCAGACGCCGTGCACCCAGCCGCCAGAACTGCCAGGATTTTCCCCAGCCCCAGCTGAACGGGCTGGCGCTCACGCATTGGCGGCTGACCTGGTGGGTCCGCATCCGGCCCGGCCTGGACCTGGCCACCCTGCCTGTGGAGATCTGCGCGGCGCTGGTCACACTCGATACCTATGTCGCACAACATCAGCCCTGACCAGACGCTGGCCGCCACGCTCCGGGCCGCTGCCAACGGCGATCCGGACGCGTGCGCCTGGCTGCGCTGCCTGGCCCCGGATTTACTCACAGAGGATCACCACATGGTTCCCACGCTCGCCGACCTGGACGACACCCATTTGCGCCTGTGCCGCACCGAGGCTGCCCACGATGTCGCGCTGCTGGCGTTGCCGGTCTGCGCCGGCGCCCAGGCCCAGGCGGATCTCGCCGCCACGCGCCGCAAGCTGGCCGCCATCGACGCCGAACTCGCCCGCCGCACCGCGCTGCCTGCTGACAAGCCTGCCTCACCTGTGCTAGAATTGCGGATAGTCATCGCCACACAGGAGAAGGGGGACAATGCGGGGCCGGTCCTTTGGGCACAACGAGAGCGAGTCCAATGCGCCTGATCCCTGGCGCGGGCTGGCTGCGGCGGTCATCATGCGCACGGTCAGCGATTGCCGCAAATTCGGGGCGGGCGGCGCAGGCCTCGAGGCCATGAGCTGGCTGCAGGCGGGCGGCCACGGGCTGCTCGACGTGTTTGGGCTGGCACTTGACGATGTGTTGCCGGTCATTGAAGCCCCACGGAATCTCAACAAGGCCACGTACGGCCG
>WBZT01001619.1_pt1 | contig 16323 bp, 14 predicted proteins | sample 5204241 | NCBI WGS metagenome assembly WBZT01 (sample SAMN12344358, study PRJNA552823) | activated sludge metagenome | biome: Activated sludge suspended growth; feature: Nitrification reactor; material: Wastewater; isolation source: activated sludge from nitrification reactor of wastewater... | reverse complement strand
GACGGTATTTGATCGCGGTGTGCTAGGTAAGCTAGCACGGCCGCGAAACGGCGTCCAGCCACGGGCGGGCGAACGCCGGAAGTTTAACGCAGATTGCTGTCGAGAAAGGCGGTTAGCTGCGATTTGGAAATGGCGCCAACCTTGGTGGCTTCGACGTTACCGTTGTGAAACAACATCAGGGTGGGGATGCCGCGGATGCCATACTTGGGCGGCGTACCCTGATTTTCGTCCACGTTCAGCTTGCAGATCTTGACCCGACCGGTGTACTCCCCGGCGATCTCGTCCAGAATCGGCGCGATCATCCGGCAGGGTCCGCACCACTCGGCCCAGTAGTCCACCAGGACCGGTTGTTCGGCCTTGAGTACTTCGGCCTCGAAGGTTTCGTCGGTGACATGCACAATTTGCTCGCTCACGGAAGGATCTCCGGTTCGGGATGGGAAGGGCGGCGGACCGCTCGCGCGGGTTGGCGGATGCGCGAAGACGGATGGGTTACGGTATGGTCGGGAGGGTCCAGGAAGGACCCACCGCCACGGCGCGGCCGCGAAAATCCACGGCGCACGGCGTTCAACGATGGATATTGTGGCAAAATAATCCATCGAGGCACAAATTTCTTTCGATATTCCGCCAAAATTCAAATGTGGTGCCCCCAAGCCCCGCTTATTCGGGATCATCCTTACACTCATGCAAAAAGATCATTTGACTCATATCCCGTTTTCCTCGCTCGGCCTGAACGATGCGCTACTGGAGAGCTTGGAAGACGCTGGTTTCGTCCATTGCACGCCGATTCAGGCCGCCACCTTGCCGCTGGCGATCCAGGGCCAGGATGTCGCCGGTCAGGCTCAAACCGGTACCGGCAAGACCGCCGCTTTTTTGTTGGCCGCCCTACACCACCTGATGGAAACCCCAGTTCCCGAAGGCGAGGTCGGTCCCTGGACCCTAGTGATTGCCCCTACCCGCGAATTGGCGGTGCAGATCCACCGCGATGCCGAACTGCTGGGTCGTTACACTGGTCTCAAGTTCGCCGTGGTTTACGGTGGGACCGGCTACGACAGCCAGCGCCGTCAACTCGAAAGCGGCGTGGACGTGCTGATTGGTACGCCCGGTCGCCTGATCGACTACTACAAGCAGGGTGCCTACAAGCTGTCCAACATCGAGGTGGTGGTGCTGGACGAGGCCGACCGCATGTTCGATCTGGGTTTCATTGCCGACATCCGCTACCTCTTGCGCAAGATGCCACCCCCCGATCAGCGCATCAACCTGCTGTTCTCCGCCACCCTGAGCAACCGGGTCATGGAATTGGCCTACGAGCACATGAACAACCCGCAGGTGGTGCGGATCGAAACCGAGCACGTGACCGCCGACAAGGTCCGCCAGGCGCTGTATCACGTGTCCGGCCACGACAAGATCCCGCTGCTGCTGGGGGTGCTGCGCCAGCAGGCGCCCAAGCGCACCATGATCTTCGTCAACACCAAGCGGGCGGCCGACCGGGTGACCGGGTACTTGCTCGGCAACGGCTACGAAGCCGGTGTGCTGTCGGGCGATATTCCCCAACATAAGCGCTTGCGCCTGTTGGAGTCGTTCCAGCGCGGCGAGTTGCCGATCCTGGTGGCCACCGACGTGGCGGCGCGCGGCTTGCACATCGCGGATGTGACTCATGTGATCAACTTCGATCTGCCGCAGGAACGAGAGGACTATGTCCATCGCATCGGTCGCACCGCCCGCGTTGGCGCCAGCGGCGACGCCATCAGCTTTGCCTGCGAAGAGTATGTTTACTCGCTGCCGGAGATCGAGGATTTCATCGGCCAGAAAATTTCGGCGCTGCCGGTGACCGAGGATTTGTTGTTGGAGTACAAACCGCCCAAGCGACTGGAGCACCGGCGACCGCCGTCCGGCGGCGATCGCCCGCGCAACCGCACGCCGCACCGGCGACCGGCCCGTACCTGAGCGAACGCTGATGAAGAGATGGGGAATATGACGGAAAGTCAGGTGCTCAGAGGCGGCGTGGCGAGTGGCCATCCGTGTGTCACTGCGGCGGCTTGCGACATCCTGCGGATCGGTGGCAACGCCTTCGACGCGGCGGTGGCGGCCGGTTTCGCCGCCGCCGTGGCCGAGCCGGCACTGACCAGCCTCGGTGGTGGCGGTTTTCTGCTGGCCCGTACCGCACAGGGGCGGGCGACGTTGTTCGATTTCTTTGTGGATACACCGGGGCGGGGTTTACAGCCCAGCCAGTTGGAGCCGCACTTTCTGCCGGTCACGGTGCGCTTTCCCGGTAGCGAGCAGGTCTTCAACGCCGGCATGGGTTCGGCGGCGGTGCCTGGCGTGTTGCGCGGTTATCTGCATGTCCACCGACGTCTGGGTCGCCTACCGCTGCGCGAGGTGCTGGCGCCAGCTGTCGGACTGGCGCGCAACGGGGTCGCGATCAACGCCAAGCAGGCTTATTTTTTGGATCTGCTGGTGCCGATCCTGACCCTGACTGCCGCTGGGCGGGCGCTGTTTCAGCCGGGCGGGCGCTATCTGGGCGAAGGCGATGTGTATCGCAACCCGGAGCTGGCAGCGTTTCTGGAGACTCTGCCATTCGAGGGTGAGCGGGAGTTCTACGAGGGCGAGTTGGCCCATCGCCTCATCTTCGATATGAACGAAAGCGGCGGTTTGCTGACCGCAGCCGATTTGGCGGCTTATCGGGTGATTGAGCGGAAGCCTCTGCCGGTGGATTATCGCGGTTACCGGTTGCTGACCAATCCACCGCCCTCCTTCGGAGGTTCGCTGATCGCACTATCGCTACGCCTGCTGGAAGCGCGTGATGTGGCCAAACTCGGTTTCGGTTCGCCGGCTCACTTGGCGCTGTTGGTGGCGGTGATGGAAGAGGTGGATCGCCGCCGTGCCGAAGGCTATCTCAGTCCGGCCGATCTGAGCGGGCCGGGCTTGAACGAAAGCATGGAACGGGTGCGCACCGCGTCCGGTGGCACTACCCACGTCAGCATCTGCGATGCCGAAGGCAACGCCGCCAGCATGACCACCTCCAACGGCGAGGGATCCGGTTACTGCGTGCCCGGTACCGGGATCATGCTGAACAATATGATGGGTGAGGATGATCTTCATCCGGAGGGCTTTCACGTCAGCCCGCCAGGCATGCGGGTGGCCTCAATGATGGCGCCGTCGTTGTTGTTGGTCGACGATCAAATCCGGTTAGCCTTGGGTAGCGGCGGCAGCAAACGCATTCGCACTGCCATGTTGCAGGTGATCGGCAATGTGGTGGATTTCGCCATGAGCCCGCGTGCCGCGGTCGAGGCGCCGCGCCTGCACTGGGATGGTCAGCACGCGCAGGTGGAGCCGGGCTTCGCCGAGGCGGCGCTGGTGGATCTGGCGGCGCGCTGGCCGCTCAACCGCTGGCCGGTGCAGGATGTGTACTTCGGCGGGGTCCATGCGGTGGCTCCCGACGGTCAGGGAGCCGGTGACCCACGGCGGGGTGGGCATGCGGCGGTGCTTGATCGCACTTAAGAAACTGGCATTCTTGGGAACTGGCATTGGTATCGTGGAGTAACTGCATGGATCTAAAGGAATATTTGTTGATTCTGGCCCGTCGAGACGGTTCCGATATTTATTTGAGCGTGGGTGCGCCGCCTTGCGCCAAGTTTCAAGGGGTATTGCGCGCGCTGGACAAGGAGCCACTGCCTCATGGTCGAGTCAAGGAAATTGCCTATTCGATACTGAACCCAGAGCAAATCAAGGAGTTCGAGAAGACACTGGAACTGAATTTGGCGATCAGCGAGTCTGGGGTGGGACGATTTCGAGTCAATATCTTCAAACAGCGTGGCGAAGTGTCGATGGTGATTCGCAACATCAAGACCGACTTGCCCAACGTCAAGGATTTGGGGTTGCCGCCGGTTTTGACCGAGGTGATCATGTCCAAGCGTGGACTGATCCTGTTCGTTGGCGGCACTGGTTCGGGTAAGTCCACTTCGTTGGCGGCGCTGATCGATCATCGCAACACCCATAGCGGTGGGCATATCATCACCATCGAGGATCCCATCGAATTCATCCACCGCCACAAGCGCTCCATCGTCAACCAGCGCGAGATTGGCGTGGATACGCTCAGCTATGCCGACGCCCTGAAGAACACCTTGCGACAGGCCCCGGACGTCATTCTGATCGGTGAAATCCGCGACCGAGAGACTATGGAGCATGCGTTGGCGTTCGCGGAAACCGGCCATCTGGCGATTTCCACCCTGCATGCCAACAGTGCCAATCAGGCACTGGATCGGATCATCAACTTCTTTCCCGAGGAGCGGCGTCCGCAATTGCTCACCGACCTGTCGGCCAATCTGCGGGCTTTCGTTTCACAGCGATTGATCCCGACGGTGGATGGCAAGCGGGTGGCGGCGATCGAGATTCTGCTGCATTCACCGATGGTGGAGACGCTGATCAAGCGCGGCGAGGTGGCCGGACTCAAGGAGATCATGGAGAAGGCCACCGGGATGGGGATGCAGACTTTCGATCAGGCGCTATTCGAGTTGCATAAGGCCGGCAAGATCAGTTTCGAGGAGGCGATCAAGAATGCCGATTCCGCCAACAACCTGCGGTTACGGATCAACCTCTCTGGTGAGGCGCCGGGCGTCGAGAAGCCGGGCGGCATGGGGTTATCGCTGGAAGCCCTGGCGGAACCCGAGGAGGAAGAGAAGCCTGTGCCAGGAGTAGCGAGTCCACGTACTCCGCCGCGTCCAGGGATCGGCTAGACGTGGCGGCGGTCGATTCCTCGTCCATCCTCAAGGTGCCGATTTGGGTCCGTGGACTCATTTTCGACTGCGACGGTACCTTGGCCGATACCTTGCCTGCCCACTATGCGGCTTGGGAAGAAACCTTCGCCGCGTTGGGCTTGGCGTGTCCGCTGGAATTCCTGATCCGGCACAACGGCAAGCCCACCGCGCTGATCGTTGCGTTGTACAACGTGGAATTCGGTCAGCATGTCGATGTGGAACGATTTACCGCCGACAAGGAGCGGCGGACCTTGACGCGACTGCGGCAGGTGCGGCCCATGGAGCCCGTGGCGGCGCTGGTGCGGCGTTACCATGGCCAGATGCCGATGGCGGTGGTGTCCGGCAGCAACCACCCCAATGTGGAGCAGACGCTACGGGCGATTGGTGTGCGAGAGTTATTTCTGGCGGTGCTGACCGCCGATGATGGCTTGCCGCCGAAACCCGAGCCCGATTTGTTCCTGGAAGCGGCGCGCCGGATCGGCATCGAACCCTGCTATTGCCAGGTGTTTGAAGACGCCGACGCCGGTCTGGAGGCCGCCCGCCGCGCCGGCATGCTGGCGACCGATGTCCGGCCGGTCGTGGGCGGTTATTGACGGATGGATCCGACGAGGTAAACCGCGTGCGACTGCACGTAAAGGTTGCCTCAGTCCGTTATGAACTCCACGGTGCGGGGTTTACGGTACTCATGCCGCGATCCCACTCAACCGCAGCAGTGGTTCGATACGTGGTTCCCGGCCGCGAAACGCGACGAAGCTGGCCAGCGCCGGCCGCGAACCGCCCACCTCCAGAATGTTTTCTCGAAAACGCGCTCCGGTCGCGGCGTCGAAGATCCCGCTCTCCTCGAAGGCGCTGAAGGCGTCGGCCGACAGCACCTCGGCCCATTTGTAGCTGTAATAGCCTGCCGCGTAACCACCGGAGAAAATGTGGGTGAAGGCGTTGGCAAAGCGGTTGTAGGCCGGTGGCAGGATGACAGCTACCTGTTGGCGTACCGCGTCAAGCACTTCCCGCACTCGTCCGCCCCGCGCCGGGTCGTAGTCGTGGTGTAGCCGGAAGTCAAACAGCGCGAATTCCAGTTGCCGCGCCATGAGGATTCCAGCCTGAAAATGCTTGGCCGCCAACATCCGTTGGTACAGCTCTTCCGGCAGAGGCACACCGGTTTGGTAATGTCCGGCCAGCAGATTCAGTGCTTCGCGCGACCAGCACCAGTTTTCCAGAAACTGGCTCGGTAGTTCCACCGCGTCCCATTCCACGCCGTGGATGCCGGTCACCGGCAGGTAGTCGATCATGGTCAGCAGGTGGTGCAGCCCGTGCCCGAACTCGTGGAAGAGGGTCTGAACTTCGTTATGAGTCAGCAGCGCCGGTTCGTCGTCTACCGGCGGCGCGAAGTTGCAGACCAGATAGGCGACCGGTAGCCGCGTGACGCCGCTCAAGACCCGTCGCGGCAGGCAGCCGTCCATCCACGCGCCGCCGCGCTTGTGCGGACGCGCGTACAGGTCCAGGTAGAACCGGCCGCGTTGGGTGCCGGCGCCATCGACGATTTCGTAGGCGCGAACATCGGGATACCAGACTTCGATAGAGTCCAGCGGGTGAATGACGATGCCGAACAGCCGTTCCGCCACCGCGAACAGCCCCGGCAGCACTCGGTTGATGGGGAAGTAGGGGCGCAATTCTTCCTGCGATAACCGATGGCGGTGCTGGCGCAGTTTTTCCGAGTAATAGCCGATATCCCAAGCTTGGAGGTCGTCCATGCCGAAACGGTCGCGGGCGAAGTGCTGCAGTTCGTCCAATTCCTGTTGCGCTTGCGGTTGGGCGCGGCGGGCCAGGTCGTCGAGAAAGGCCAGCACTTGGTCTGGTGAGTCGGCCATCTTCGTGGCCAGCGAATAGTCGCTGTAGTCATGGAAACCCAGCAGTTGGGCTACTTCGTGACGCAGCGCCAGAATGCGCTCCATGACCGTGCCGTTGTCCCATTGGCCGGCGTTCGGTCCCTGGTCGGAGGCGCGGGTGCAGTAGGCGTCGTACAGCGTCCGCCGCAGCTCCCGATCATCGGCGTAATTTAGTACCGGTAGATAGGATGGCAATTCCAGCGTCAGCAGCCAGCCATCGAGACCGCGCTGTCGGGCGGTTTGCCGGGCCAGGGCCTTGGCCGATTCCGGCAGCCCGGCCAGTTGCGCTTCGTCGCTGAGGTGTTGGGTCCAGCCCTGGGTGGCATCCAGCACGTTTTCCGAGAACTTGGCGCTCAATTGCGCTAGTTCCTGCATGATCGCCTTGTAGCGGTCGCGCTGTGCGGGCGGCAAGGCAATGCCGGACAGTCGGAAGTCGCGCAGGGCGTTGTCGATGACCTTGCGCTGCGCCGGATCGAGCTGGGAGTATTCCGATCCATCGGCGATTTGCCGATAGGCCCGATACAAGCCTTCGTGTTGGCCCAATTCGGTGTAGTACGCGCTGAGCTTGGGTAGGCAGGCGTTGTAGGCGGCGCGTAATGCTTCGGAATCTCGGACTGAGTGCAGGTGGTTGACCGGCGACCATGCTTTGTTCAAGCGGTCCTCCAGCTCTTCCAACGGTTGGATCAGATTATCCCAAGTGTAAGTGTTTTGAGCAGCCAGTAATCGTTCGAGCACGACGCGATTGTCGGCCAGGACGCGATCGATGGCGGATTCGATATGCTCGGGCCGGATGGCGGCGTAGCGGGGCAGATCAGCGGTGGTCAACAATGGATTGGTCATCGGGCGAACGCTATCTTTGCATTGAAGAGGTTACTTAAGATAAATCGAATTCCAGATTTTCCCAATCCATGAACGCTGTTTGGACCAGTTGGCATTAAAACCTTTTTCCAAAAAGAAAGTTCCATATTGTTTGTCATCTTTCATGATATGTTGTTTTAACCACTGTCTTAGAAAACTCATTAGCTCAAGGGTAACAGGCGTTCCTTGATGGAATTTGTTTTGAATATCGGAGAGGGTTTCCTTAAGCTGTTCATGGTGTTGCTGATGGGCATCAGTGTCAGGATAATCCAGTATGCGAAACAGGCTTTCCTCGACCGAAAAATGGATGATCGTATATTGTGCCAGTTCATTGAAGATGCCACTGATAATTGAGTGATCAGGTCTTTTCAAGATTGCTTCATTATACAATTGATTGATTAATCCGATAAGGATTTTATGCTGCTCATCAAGCTCCTGAATACCTACGCTGAGCTCTTGTGACCAAGCGATGTACTCTTGTGTAGTGGACATGACGGGATTTTCCATATTTGTGTAATATAATGATAAGTTTGACTTATTTTTTTTGATGGGCCCGATGATCGATGAGATACTCGGATTCTTGAAAAGCCAAGGCATTGTCCAGAGCTGTTCAATGCTTATCTATCTGGATCGTATTTCTAGGTTTCATCTCCTGAGTGGTTGTGACCAACTTATGAACGAACCTCTAGATCCTTTTAAAAAATTAGGGAATTTTAGTCTACCATTAGTAATACCGTGAATTCAAGTAAGGTTTTTCCGGCTTCAGCTAAGATTCAATCGTGATATTAGGTAGCCTATTGCCAGCAGCACCGTTAGTAGCGACAGCGCCGCGCGCCAGTAGAAGTAATTGATCAATCGGCTTTCCTCGCGAAAAGCAGCGATGATGAACGGCCGGCTGGTATCGCCAGGATCGGCTATTAGGTGGACGTCCGGTTGGGTCGCTTGTTGCAACTGTTCCCGCTGGACTTGTCGATAGGCCGCGCGGCGAGCGGCTTCCCATTCGTCGGGATCGATCCGGCCATTGCGGCGGCGGTCGAACAGCGCCATCCGTCGTGGATCGCGTTTCCAGCGCTCCAGCAGTTCCGCGACTTCGCGCCGGGTGTCGGGCGCTTCTCGTAGACCGCCGACGGTGCGGAACAAGCCGATGACGTGCAAGTCCTCGTCGGGCAGGATGCGTAGCTCGGTATAGCGGTACGTGGCACCGATGCCCCAGAGCGCATGGGTACGTGCCCCGCTGGGATTGCCGTACCAGATCTCGCGACGGGTCTTGATGAAGTCAGCGCCTTCGGGGTCGATCACGCATTGGGCGGTGCCGTCGTCGAGCAAGAACAGGTTGTCGCTTTCGCCGGAATCCACCGGCCACCAGCGGTTGCCCGAAGTCCGCTCTTCCACCCGGTAACGGTACCAGGCGCAGGGTAGGTAGCTGAGTGGCGCCAGGATTGGCGGTCCTGGCAACAAACGGGCACGGCCATAGAGTTCCACGTAGCCCTGCGGCGCCGAGCGGATGCGGGCGATGGGTGTGTCGGCCAGCCGCCAGGCTCGCCGCCCGAAATACAGCGCGCCGTACAGACCGAAGATCGTGGCGACCAGCAGCAGCGCCAGCAACGGAGCCGGCGACGACGGTCCGGCGTGACCAGGGTGCCGCAGCAACAGAAAGAAACCGAGCCAGAGGGCGACGAACGCCAGCGTCGCTTTCAGGCTGGGCCGGTACATCGGGTCGTTTCGCGTCGCTCAGCGGAACAGACTGGCGAGATCGACGTCCCGTTTTTCCGGTTCAGAGAATTCCAGCAGCCGGAATGGCCCGAAGTTGAAGAAACGGGCGATCAGCACGTCCGGGAACTGTTCGATGCGGACGTTGTTCAGGTTGACGCTGTCGTTGTAGAACTCCCGGCGATCGGCGATGGCGTTTTCCAGGCCGGTGATGCGACTTTCCAGATGGCGGAAGTTGTCGTTGGCGCGCAGTTCGGGATAGGCTTCGGCCACCGCGAACAACTGGCCCAGGCCAAGCCGTAACTGGCTTTCGGCTGCTCCCAGCGCCGGCACGTCGCCGTGCTGCCGGGCATCAGCCACGCCCTGGCGGGCTCGCATCACCGCTTCCAGGGTATCTTTCTCGTAGCGCATGTACTGCTTGCAGGTTTCGACCAATTTGGGCAATTCATCATGACGCTGTTTGAGCAACACGTCGATATTGGACCAGGACATACCGACGTTGTGTTTGAGGTTGACCAAGCGGTTGTAGATGATGATGCCGTATAGGACCAGCAGCACCAAGGCGACAGCAAGGACAATACTGAACAAGTTCATGATGGCGGTATCGTGCGAATAGTGGAAATTGACCTAAGAAAATAGTCACTATAATTATATATCAGTCTATCTGACGGTGCAGAAAGAAAAACGCACTGGCCGCCGTGGAGAGGCAACCATGCTGTTCTGGTTCAAGGGGATGTTGATTGGGTTCGCCATCGCCGCGCCGGTGGGACCGATCGGGTTGTTGTGCGTGCAACGCACGCTGACGCGCGGCCGTTGGGCGGGGTTGCTGTCCGGTGTTGGGGCAGCCAGCGCCGATGCGGTTTACGGCTGTATCGCCGGTTTCGGACTGGCTTCGTTGGCGCATCTGCTGTTGGCCTGGCAAATGGAGTTGCAAATCATCGGCGGCCTGTTTCTGCTGTATCTGGGCTGGCGGACCTGGCGGACTCCTCCGGTTGGCGAGCAGGCGTGCGTTCGCCCCAACCGCGTCGGACTATTGGGCGATTATCTGTCCACCTTGGCGTTGACGCTGGCCAATCCGGTTACCGTGCTGGCGTTTCTGGCCATTTTTGCCGGGCTGGGTCTGGCCGCCGAGGGACGGGACTTCGCGGCGGCCGGATGGTTGGTGCTGGGGGTATTCGCCGGCTCGCTGCTGTGGTGGCTGTTGTTGGTCGGGGGTGTCGGGTTGCTGCGCGGGCGACTGACCCCGGCGGTGCTGGGTGGCATCAACCGCGTTTCGGGGGCGCTGGTCGCCGGGTTCGGGCTTTGGGCGCTGGCCTCGGCGGTTTGGGGCTAGGGGCGGGAGCGCTGGCGGCGGCGTTGTCCACGCCAATCGTTTGCAGGTGCCGCTCCCGCAAGCGCCGGTAGTTCTGGGCCGAATATTCGAGAAACTCCAACTCGCGCTCGTTCAGCGGTCGGACTTGCTTGACCGGGCTGCCGACATAGAGAAAACCGCTTTCCAGTACTTTGTTCGGCGGTACCACGCTGCCGGCGCCGATGGTCACGCGCGATCGCACCACCGCCTTGTCCATGATGATCGAGCCCATGCCGATCAGGCAGTAATCCTCGATGGTGCAGGCGTGCAGGATGACCTTGTGGCCGACCGTGACATCGTTGCCGATGAGAGTCGGCTGACCGCCTGGACAAAAGCGGCTGTCGTGGGTGACGTGGATCACGCTGCCGTCTTGAATACTGGTGCGCGCGCCGATACGGATGCGCTGAATGTCGCCGCGGATCACGCACATCGGCCAGATCGAGCTGTCTTCTCCGATTTCGACATCGCCGATGACTAGGGCCGTGTCGTCAACGTAGACGGTGGCATGAATTTGCGGGGTGTGTTGTTCGAAAGGACGGATTGCCATGGGATCGGTTCTCATGCAAGGGGCGAATTTTTGGATTGTTTGTTGCCCTTCGACCTTCAGCGCATCGTGACCAGTTCTTCGGCGCTGGTCGGATGGATGGCGACGGTATCGTCGAAATCACGCTTGGTGGTGCCCATGCGGATGGCGACCGCAAAGCCTTGCAGCATCTCGTCGGCATTCTCGCCGATGAGGTGGCAACCCACGATCTTTTCTTTCGAGCCGACGCACACCAGTTTCATCGCGGTCGGTGGCTGGCGCTGGGTAAAGGCGTGGTACATTGGTCGGAAGCGGGTCTGGTAGACCCGTACCGCCGCACCGTGTCGTTGCCGCGCCTCCTCCTCGGTCAACCCGACCGTACCGATGGGCGGATGGCTGAACACCACGCTGGGAATGTTTTCGTAAGATAGGCGCCGCTCCGGTTGCTGGCCGAACAGCCGGTCGGCCAATCGGCGGCCCGCAGCGATCGCCACCGGGGTCAATTGGGCGTGTTCGGTTACATCGCCGATGGCGTAAATGCCGGCGACGTTGGTGTTCTGATAGGGATCGGTCGGGAGGGTACCGTTCGGATTTGCCGTCACTCCCGCCGCCGCCAGATCGAGCGTGTCGGTATTGGGGTCGCGGCCGATGGCCCACAACAGCGTATCCACTTCCAGGGTATCCCCGCGCCCGTCGCAATGCAGGCTGAGTATGCCCTTGGCCAGACGCGCCACCGCGCTGATCTGGGTGCGCGTTAGCACATGGATGCCGTCCTCGCGCAGTCGCTCCATCAGTTGCTCGCGCAGCATGGCGTCGAACGGCCGTAATACCTGGTCCTTGCGTATCAGCAGCGTCACTTCGGCGCCTAGCGCGTGCAGCATCCCGGCCAGCTCCACCGCGATGTAACCACTACCGGCGATGGCGATCCGTCGCGGACAGGCGCTCAGCTCGAAAAAGCCGTCGGAGGTGATGCCGAACTGAGCGCCAGGTACTTGGGGAACCCGTGGTCGGCCGCCGGTGGCGATGACCAGATGGTCGGCGCTATAGCGCTGATCGCCCACCGTCAGGGTGCGGGCGTCGGCGAAACGGCCGAATCCACGGATCAGTTCGACCCCCGCCTCGGCCAGATAGCCCAGGTACCATTCGTTGATGTTGCGCACGAAAGCGTCGCGGGCGGTCTTGAGCTTTTTCCAGTCGAAGCCGAAATAATCCAATCGGAAGCCATAACCGGGCGCATCGTCGAGCGCATGAGCCAGATGGGCGGCGTACCACATGATTTTCTTGGGCACGCAGCCGACATTGACACAGGTGCCGCCAAGCCGGTCGGCTTCGATCAGGGCACAGCGGGCACCGTGGCGAGCGGCCCGTTCCGCCACCGACAGGCCGCCACTACCGCCGCCGATGACGATCAGGTCGTAGTGCTGGGTCATGCATCCTCCGAATAGTGAGCGTAATGATCATGCTGGCGAAAATCCAAGCGTTGGGAGAAACGGCCAGCGGCGGCGGCATCCCGCGCGCGATAGTCGTTACTATAGCGTGTGCCCGGCGGATCTGCCGGGCGGGCCGAACAAGACTGGAGGTGATCGATGCGTGGGTTGGGATGGAGTTTCATTGTGCTTCTGTGGCCATTGTGGGTCGGTGCGGGCGAACTGCACTGGCGGGGACAATGGACCCAGGGCGGTCTGATCGTTGGGCAGGCGCCGCCGGGTACCCGACTGGAACTGGACGAGCAAGCGGTGCCGGTAAGCCCGGAAGGGGCGTTTGTGTTCGGGTTCCATCGCGATGCGCCGCCAGTGGCGCGCCTACGCGTCGTGTTCCCGGACGGGAGCCGGGACGAGCGACAGCTAACGATTTCACCGCGTCAGTACAACATCCAGCGGCTCGACGGCTTGCCGCCGAGTAAGGTCACCCCGCCGCCCGCCGTATTGGCGCGCATCCGCCGGGAGAATGCCCAGGTGGCGGCGGCTCGTCGGGAGGAGATTCCCCGAGCGTATTTCCTCGGTGGTTTCATTTGGCCAGTCACCGGTCGCATCAGTGGGGTGTACGGCAGCCAGCGCATTCTCAACGGCGAGCCCCGCCAGCCGCATTATGGTGTCGATATTGCCAGGCCGGTCGGCACGCCGGTACGTGCGCCGGCCGACGGGATCGTCACGCTGGCCGAACCGAATTTGTACTACAGCGGCGCCACGTTGATCATCGATCATGGCTACCGGCTGAGTTCGACATTGATGCATCTAGACCAGATTGATGTTCGGGTCGGGCAAGTGGTGCGCAAGGGCGATGTGGTTGCCACGGTGGGCAAGAGCGGCCGAGTAACCGGCCCGCATCTGGACTGGCGGATGAATTGGCGCGAGGCGCGGATCGATCCGGCGCTGATCGTGCCGCCGATGCCGCGATAGGGAGCGATGGGTAGAGAACGACCGGCCTTGGAGCTTATCCGAACAAAATGCACCCCTCTCTTGGTGAGGAGAGGGGGCATGGGTGAGACGACCGGTGGTTTTACGCCATCGGCATTTCCGGCAGCGCCTGTAGCTTCCAGATCTCGGCGTTGTATTCCTGCATGGTGCGGTCAGTGGAGAATTTGCCGCTGAACGCGGTGTTGAGAATGCTCATCCTTGCCCACTTTTCCTGATCCTGGTACGCCAGCGAGGCTTGCTGCTGGGCCTCGATGAAGCCGCGCAGGTCGGCGATGGTCAGCCACGGGTCGTGCGGGCTGGTCAGCGAGTGCAGGATCGGGTCGAAGATGCCCTTTTCGAACTGGTTGAAATGGCCGCTTTCCAGCAGGTGCATGATCCGGGCGATGTCGGCATCGGCGTTGATGATGGCGACTGGGTTGTAGTCCCGCCGCCGTTCTTCCACTTGCTGCGCCGTCAGGCCGAACAGGAAGAAATTCTCGTCACCGACTTCCTCGCGAATTTCGATATTGGCGCCGTCCAGGGTGCCGATGGTCACAGCGCCGTTCATCATGAATTTCATGTTGCCGGTGCCCGACGCTTCCTTGCCGGCGGTGGAAATCTGCTCGGACAGATCGGTGCCGGGGCAGATGATCTCCATTGCGGTGACCCGATAGTTGGGCAGGAAAGCCAGCTTCAATTTGTCGCCGACCTCGGGGTCGTTATTGATGACCTTGGCGATGTTGTTGGTCAGCTTGATGATCTGCTTGGCCATGTAGTAGCCGGGCGCCGCCTTGCCGCCGATCAGTACGCAGCGCGGAGTCCAGTTGGCGGTATCGCCGCGCTTGATGCGGTCGTACAGGTGGATGACGTGCAGCAGGTTCAGCAACTGGCGCTTGTACTCGTGCATGCGCTTGACCTGCACGTCGAACATGGCCTTGGGGTTGAAGACCACGCCACAGTCGGCTTCGATCAAGCTGGCCAGACGGACCTTGTTATCCTGCTTGATTTCCCGCCAGCGCGCCCGGAATTTGGGGTCGTCGGCATGCGGCGCCAGTTTGCGCAACTCGTCCAGCTTGGTGATCCAGCCGGGGCCGATGGCTTCGGTGATCAGCGCGCTCATGCCGGGGTTGCAACTGGCCATCCAGCGCCGCTGGGTGACCCCGTTGGTCTTGTTGTTGAACTTCTCCGGCCACAATTCGTAGAAGTCGCGGAACAGCCCTTGCTGGAGCAGCTCCGAATGCAGCGCGGCCACGCCGTTGACCGAGATGCTGCCGACGATGGCCAGATAGGCCATGCGGACTTGTTGTTCGTAGCCTTCCTCGATCAGCGACATCCGGCCCTGACGGTCGATGTCGCCGGGCCAGTGGCTGGCGACTTCGGCCAGGAAGCGGGCGTTGATTTCGTAAATGATGTCCAGCAGCCGGGGCAGCAGTTGCCGGAACAGCCGCACTGGCCAGCGCTCCAGCGCTTCGGGCAGCAGGGTGTGGTTGGTGTAGGCCATGACCTTGCTGGTGATGCTCCAGGCTGCGTCCCAGCCCAGATCGTGCTCGTCCATCAGCAGGCGCATCAGCTCCGCCACCGCGATGGTGGGGTGGGTGTCATTGAGCTGGAAACAGTTCTTCGCGGCGAACTGACTGAAATCCTCGCCATGGACCCGTACCCATTGCCGAATCACGTCCTGCAGGCTGGCGGAGGCCAGGAAATACTGCTGGCGCAGCCGCAACTCCTTGCCGCTCTCGGTGGCGTCGTTGGGGTAGAGCACCATGGTGATGTTTTCCGCCAGGTTCTTGGCGCCCACGGCGTCGGTATAACTGCCGGCGTTGAAATCTTCCAGATCGAATTCGTCGGTGGCGGCCGAGGACCACAGCCGCAGGGTGTTGACCGTACCGTTCTGGTAGCCTGGAATCGGGAAATCGTAGGGTACGGCCAGCACGTCGTGGGTATCCAGCCAGCGCCAGCCCATGTCGCCGTTGGCTTTCATGAAGCCTTCGGTGCGACCGCCGAACTTGATTCGCTGCGTATACTCGGGCCGCTCCAGATCCCATAGGGTGCCGCTGCGCAGCCAATGATCGGGTTCCTCGACCTGATAGCCGTTTTCGATGCGCTGGCGGAACATGCCGTAGGCGTAGCGGAGGCCGTAGCCGATCACCGGCAGCCGCAAGGTGGCGCAGCTATCCATGAAGCAGGCCGCCAGTCGTCCCAGGCCGCCGTTGCCCAGCCCGGCGTCGTTCTCACACTCGGCCAGTTCCTCCAGGGTCAGGCCCATGTCGTACAGCGCCTTGTTGACCGGTTCGGAGACGCCCAGATTGAGCATGGCGTTGCCCAGAGCCCGACCCATCAGGAATTCCAGGGACAGGTAATACGCCCGGCGCACGCCACCGTCCGCCTCGTAGGCATAGCGGGTGTTCTTCCAGCGCTCCCACAGCCGGTCGCGCAGGGTGAGCACCAGGGCTTCGTACATGTAGTAGGTGTATTTGGTATGCCGGTCGCGGCCCAGGGTGTGGCTGAAGTAGTGTCGGAAGTCGGCGGCGATGCTTTTGGCATCCATGCCCAAAGGCGGCAGTTCCGTCAGCCAGGATGCTGGCGTGCTTCTTTCTACGGTTTGGATCGTCATGGCGGTAAAGTCCGTTGCATGTGCTGGTGAGATGGAAAGCACCCGGCGCCGGGCCGGATGGCGTCGAGATGCTTGAGTGGTTTTACTGACGGCAACCCGTGGCTTGCGGTCAGGGCTTCGCTGAACATCATAGAAACGATAGTCGGGCGATTGCCAATTGCAAGGCATTATCGATGCCGTCGGGGGAACATGGGAGGCGCTGGATTTCCGGCCATGGGCAGGCGCGGGCACGGC
>WBZT01001617.1_pt1 | contig 16333 bp, 13 predicted proteins | sample 5204241 | NCBI WGS metagenome assembly WBZT01 (sample SAMN12344358, study PRJNA552823) | activated sludge metagenome | biome: Activated sludge suspended growth; feature: Nitrification reactor; material: Wastewater; isolation source: activated sludge from nitrification reactor of wastewater... | reverse complement strand
TGCCTCCACCAAGTCACTCTCCGGTCACGCACTGGGCGCAGCGGGCGTGAACGAAGCAATCTACAGCCTGCTGATGATGGAACACAACTTCATCGCCGCCTCCGCCAACATTGAAACGCTGGATCCGGGCGCGGAAGGGCTGAACATCGTGCGCAAGCGCATTGATAACGCCAACATCAAGGTGGCGCTATCAAACAGCTTTGGGTTTGGCGGGACGAACGCCTGCCTGGTGTTTGCAAAACTTTAACGCAAGCTGATTAACGGCCAGCCGTTGTCCTTGGCAAACGCCGCCAACTGCGGATCAGCATCCACCGCCACCGGCCGACTGACCAGCTTCATTAACGGCAAATCGTTGTGCGAGTCGCTGTAAAACCAGCTTTCGCCAAAACTTTGCAACGACTTCCCCTGTGACTCCAGCCACTCCATCAAGCGCGTCACCTTGCCCTGCTGGAAGCTGGGCGTGCCAAACACCCGGCCGGTATATTCACCGTTGACCTGCTCCGGCTCGGTGGCAATCAGGTTCTCGATGCCGTATTCCAGCGCAATCGGGCGCGTGACAAAACTGTTGGTAGCGGTAATCACCACCATCAGGTCGCCCGCAGAGCGGTGCTGCTCAATCAGGGCGCGTGCCTTGTCGGTCATCATGGGACGGACCTTGCGCGCCATGTAGCGCTCATGCCAGGCATTCAGTTGGCTGCGTGGATGCGTTGCCAACGGCTTCAACTGGAATTCCAGGAAAGCAAAAATATCCAGCTTGCCGTCCTTGTAATCCTGGTAGAACTGGTCGTTACGCTCGGTGTGCGTTGCACCGTCGAGCACGCCTTCCTCAATCAGGAACTGACCCCACTGGTAATCGCTATCCCCGGCCAGCAGGGTATTGTCCAGGTCAAATAATGCAAGATTCATATCCGTTATCTAGCTAAAAATTCAAAAGCGCGCAGTTTCGCGGATTCCGCCACGAAGTGCAAATCAGACTTCATTGCTTGCCGACAGCACCAGCAAAACACCTGCCAGTACCACAACCAGCGCCAGCCCTTCGTAGAACCCCACACTTTCGCCAGCCAGCCACGCTCCCAGCAACATGGCCACCAGCGGGTTTACAAAAGCGTAGCTGGTCGCCAGCGCCGGGCGCACGGTCTTGAGCAGGTAAAGATAGGCACTATACGCAACAAACGAGCCGAATATCACCAGGAACGCCATTGCCAGGGCAGCCCTGACGCTGGGCAGCGCGGTTGGCAACGCATCGCCATGCAATACACTCGCCACCACCAGCACCGCACCACCACCCAGCATCTGCGCGGCTCCGGCCATTGCCCCGGCGGGCATGGGCAAATGTTTGCTCCACACCGAGCCAAAGGCCCAGCACACTGCTGCCAATAATATGATAGCGGCTCCCAGCGGGCTGGCCTGCATGTTGTTGCCCAGGTTCAGCGGGGCTATCCCGAACATGCCGAGGGCGATTCCGGCCCACTCCCGGCGGGTGGGATGATGACCCCACAACCGGGCAAAAATCGCCGTCCACAGCGGCACGGTGGCAATCGCCAGTGCGGCCGTACCGCTGGCAATCCATTGCTGGGCATATGCCACACCGCCGTTGCCCGCGGCAAGCAGCAAAGTGCCCACTGCTGTTGCTCCCAGCCATTGTTCACCACTCGGGTGTGGCGCACCACGCCAGCGCATCACCGCGTACAGCAAACCGCCAGCCAGTAGGAAGCGCATAGCCGCCATCTGGAACGGCGGGTAGCTTTTAATGGCGAATTTCATGCTGATGAAAGTTGACCCCCAGATGAAATAGAGCGCAATCAGGCAACTCCATATTTTGATTTTTTTATAGTTCCGCATGTTGTTTCCAAAAAATAAAGGCCGCATCAAGCGGCCTTTTTAACCATTTCCCAATGCCGCTAGACTTGGGGATGGGCACGCTCCAGCTTGGAATGCAGCTTGTTCAGCGCGTTGATGTAGGCTTTGGCGGAAGCAATGACAATGTCGGTATCCGCGCCCTGGCCATTGACGATACGTCCACCCTTGGAAAGGCGTACCGTCACCTCACCCTGCGCATCGGTACCGGTCGTGATGTTGTTTACCGAGTACAGCAGTAATTCAGCGCCACTATTCACCATGCTTTCAATTGCCTTGAACGAGGCATCTACCGGCCCGCCGCCATCGGCTTCGGCACGGCGTTCCATACCGCCCTCCATAAAAGTAACGGTGGCATGCGGAATCTCGCCAGTCTGCGAGCACACGTTGAGGTAAACCAGTTTGTAATACTCGCTGGCTTCGTTCATGACTTCATCACTGACCAGTGCCTGCAAGTCCTCGTCATAAATTTCGCGCTTCTTGTCGGCCAAGTCCTTGAAACGCGCAAACGCCGCATTCAACGCTTCCTCGCTTTCCAGCACGATGTCCAATTCCTGCAAACGGGTGCGGAAGGCGTTGCGGCCGGAAAGCTTGCCCAAGGTCAATTTGTTGGTGGACCAGCCCACGTCCTCGGCCCGCATGATTTCGTAGGTCTCGCGGTGCTTGAGCACGCCATCCTGGTGGATGCCGGACTCGTGCGCAAACGCATTGGCGCCCACAATCGCCTTGTTGGGCTGCACCGGGTAGCCGGTAATACTGGAAACCAGGCGGGAAGTCGGCACGATCTGCGTGGTGTCGATGCGCGTGTCACAGGTGAATACGTCACGGCGGGTCTTGACCGCCATCACCACCTCTTCCAGCGATGCATTGCCGGCACGTTCGCCCAGGCCGTTGATGGTACATTCGACCTGGCGCGCGCCGTTCATCACGGCAGCAAGCGAGTTGGCCGAGGCCATGCCAAGATCATTGTGGCAGTGGGTGGACCACACCACTTTGTCGGCATTTGGCACGCGCTCAAGTAATTGCTTGAAACGCTCACCCCACAACAAGGGGATGCTGTAACCCACAGTATCTGGGACATTGATGGTCTTGGCTCCGGCCTGGATCACCGCATCAAAGATACGCACCAGGAAATCCATCTCGGAACGCACCGCATCCTCGGCGGAAAATTCCACGTCATCGGTGTATTCCCGCGCCATGGTGACTGCCTTAACTGCGTTTTCCACCACTTGGTCAGGTGTCATCCGCAGCTTCTTCTCCATATGGATGGGGGAAGTGGCGATGAAAGTATGGATGCGCCCGGATTTGGCCGGCTTGATGGCTTCTCCCGCCGCGCGCACGTCACGCTCGTTGGCACGCGCCAGCGAACATACCGTGGAATTCTGCACCACTTGTGCAATCGCATGAATGGCATCCGCATCACCCGGACTGGCGGCCGCAAACCCGGCTTCGATCACATCCACACCGAGCTTTTCCAGTTGGCGTGCAATGCGAATCTTTTCTTCTTTGGTCATCGCCGCGCCCGGGCTCTGTTCGCCATCGCGCAACGTGGTATCAAAAATTATCAATTTGTCCTGCATGTTCATTTTCCTCTATGCCTTGAAAGGCCATAAATTCATATCGCGCATGGTACGGATTGTACCTTGCTCACTTTGAAACGGATTGTTGGGGGTAAAAGTATTAGCGCGCGACGCGCAGCAGCAGGCCTGCCAGCAGGAGGCCAAAATGCGGAAGGGATAACGTATTAAAGCGATTGAAAAACATAGTGGGCGAAATATAGCGGCTTTCGATTGAACCTGCAACCACTAAAAAGCCGCCAAATCCCCCCAGAAACGCTGCATACCCAGGTTGGCCCCGGCAATTTCCTTGTGCACGGGCTCCCGGATCGCGTACTCCGGACTGGAGGTTTTTCGCAAGATGCGGCCAGACTGGGGCATCCCAGCCGCCGTCAGAACCAGCATCACGTAAGGATGGTTGGGTGTCTCACCCCGCTTGGCCACTACACCCAACTCATAGCTTTTCATCTGGACAAAGCTGCCAGGAGGGTAAAGCCCGATTTCCTTGATGAAATAAGGCGCAAGGGCCGGGTCAATCTCTTTGTCCTTGCTAAGAAAAATACTTTTTAGCGCATGACTGGCAAGCGCGGGTTTGCGGTAATCCTTGCTGGTGACCCTGGCGGTATAGCGATCCGCCAGCCCTATCAATTTTGCAAACGTAGGGATTTCCGCACCTTTTTTGCCCGCAGGGTAACCACTACCATCCTCATTTTCATGGTGGTTCTGCACATAAGACAGCCATGCCTCGTCAGATACCCCGACATTGCGCAGCATTTCCACGCTATGCTCAGGATGCTTGCGGATATGCGCACGCTCTGCGTCAGTCAGCGGGCCTTTCTTGTTATCCAGATGCTCCTGATAGTCCAGCATACCCAGATTGGCGGTCAACGCAGCGGCAATCCCGGTAATGATCTCATCTTTCGTCATGCCCATGGATTTGGCAACCAAGGCGGCAACCACGGCTGTATCGGTATGGTGACGAAAGTTGTAGGGGCCACCCGGTTTCTGGTTAAGGAAAATGCAAGCAATCGCCACATCCGGACTCAACTCCAGTGCCTGATAAACCATTTCCGCAATTTCACGGATTTTTGCTTCGGCATTGCTTAATGCGGACAACCCCGGCAATGCCTTTCTGAGCATCCAGTTAGCCCGATTCAGAATGCGCACAACGGAGGGTTCATTTTTAACGGGTGGGAGCTGCCTTTCAATTTCTTCAACACTGCCAACCTCTGAGTACATTCCTTCCTTGACCATGCGCTCAGCCTGGTTTTCAGTCGCAACCACCTCACCCGCCTTGAGCAACAGTTTGCCATCTGCGCTAAACGCATCCCATGGGATGGGTTGTCCAATGATGATGTCAGAGATGCTGATGCGGCGTTTACCCATTTAATCTATACCTTAGCTCCTGTTGTTTTTTAACCCGCTCTATTCAAGTCGGACTCAATACTGCGCAATGTCTCCCCAGAATCGGGACATAGTGAAATTGGCTGCCTTGACATCTTCCCGATGCACCGCTTCCTTGATGGCAAAAAACGGGGTGGCAGTATCCCGAATCAGCTGCGCCTCCGGTTTTGTTCCGGATTTTGTCAGCACCGTAAATACTTTGGGGTGATTGGGATTATCACCCTTGCGAATCACAACCGCAATTTCATCATTTTTCAGCTTGACCAAAGTACCCGGAGGGTAAAGTCCAATGTTCTTGATGAAATAAGGCGCCAGGGTCGGATCTATTTCCTTGTCCTTACTCAGAAAAATGTCACGCAATGCCGCATTCGGCAAAGCCTGTTTTCGGTAATCCTTCCCCGTTACCCGTGCAGTATAGCGGTCAGCCAATCCTATCAGCTTTGCATATACCGGAATTTCCGTACCCGCCTTGCCATAGGGATAACCGCTCCCATCCTCGTTTTCATGGTGAAACTGCACATAGGAAAGCCATGCGTCATCATGGATTCCGGACTGGCGCAACATATCCACGCTGTGCTGGGGATGTTTGCGGATATGGTCTTTCTCCGCCTGAGTGAGGGGTTCTTTTTTGTTATCCAAGTGCTCCTGATAGTCCAGCATCCCCAGATTGGCCGTCAAGGCTGCTGCAATACATGTCACGATCTCCCTGGAAGGCTTGTTCATGGAACGGGCGATCAAGGCGGCAACAATTGCCGTATCCACGCAGTGCCGGACAACGTAAGGCCCGGCCTCCTGATTCAGAAATATACAAGCGACCGCAACATCTGGGTCGAGGTCCAATGCTTCGTAAACCATGCTTGCTATATCCCGCACCTGCTGCTCAGCGTCCGGTAAAGTGGTAACCAAAGGCAGTGTCTTTCGCAGCAAGCGGCTGGCGCGGCTAATGATGCGCACAGCAGAAGGTGCATCCTTGACGTTCACTGGGGTATCATCGACCCCGGACTCGTCCACATCGGAGTACATACCGGTTTTAACCAGCCGCTCCAGCATGGATTCCGAAGCCACCACCTCGCCTGCCTTTAAAAGCAACCGAGCATCTGCATCAAAAACATTCCATGGGAGGGGCTGCCCAATAATAATATCCCCCGCACCTATGCGCCGCTTAGCCATTCAGCTTGACTCCAGATTTGAACATTTGCAAATTACCCAGCTGCCACTGCGCCCCAGAAGCGGGACATCACCAGATGCCCCCCTGCCTCTTCCTTATGAACCTCTTCCTTGATGGCATATTCTTGATTTTCCGTATCCCTCACCAGCACTTCATGCGTAGGCATTCCTGATTTTGAGATCGTTACCCTGATAACTGCGCCGTTGGGAGGCGCACTTTTTTTCAAAACAACCCCAATTTCCCCATTCTTAAGCCTGACCGTAGTGCCTGGAGGATATTGACCTATCACCTTGATAAAATGTGCGGCCAAAATGGGGGCAGTTTCCTTGCCGTAGTTGATCAGAATGTCGCGCAATGCCGCATTGGGTAAGGTCTGCTTTGCGTATTTTTTGTCAGTCAACCTGGCGCAATATCTATCGGCGAAACCAATTAGCTTGGCCGCCAGAGGTAATTCATCACCCTTTTTTCCATGCGGGTAGCCACTACCATCCTCGCTCTCATGATGACTGAGCACATAGGAAAGCCATTGTTCGTTTGTCACACCCGCCTGGGTGAGGATATTGACGCCATGGATCGGATGCTGATGTACAACGGTCAGCTCCTGCTCGCTCAATGCTGCCCGCTTATTATTCAGGGCATCCTGATACTTCAACATGCCAATATTCTGGGTCAAGGCCGCTGAAATCGTAATATGCACATCTTCGGAAGACTGGCCCATGGCACGCCCGATCAAGGCTGCCAAAATCGCGGTATCTACACAGTGCCGGTATACGTAGGGGGCTGCGTCCTGGTTAAGAAAAATTGTGGCAACGGCCACATCAGGACCCAGTTCCAAAGCATCAAATATCAGCTGGGCAATTGGCTGAATCTTCGCTTCGGCATCCCCCTGCTCAATCAATGCCGGCAGGGCCTGCTGCAACAGTTTATGCGCCAGATTCAAAGCACGAACCACAGATGGCGGCTCACGTTCAGCCTGCCCAATATCCGCCGCCCCTACGCCCTCGTCGAAGTACAGCCCCTGAGTGGCCAGGCGGTGTGCCTGCAACTCACTGGTAATCTCCTCGCCAGCCTTGAGCAGCAACACACCATCTTCATTGAAGATATTCCAGGGGAGTGTTGCCCCCACCACTGCTTTTGAAGCGGTGAGATATCGTTTAGCCATTTTTGATCAATCCCGCATCTGGTCGCCGGAAACAACCCTTTCCGCCATTTTGGAGCGGACACTTGGGATCAGCCAGCTGATATATCCAGATAATCCATAACACACGAAAAGTACAAATAAAACTTCTGGTGGACTATAAGACACCAGCACGAACACTAATACAACTAGCAATATTACGACAAATGGAACACTGCGACGCAAATTGAAATCCTTGCCACTGAAGTAACGTAAATCGCTCACCATGGTCAACCCGGCAAATACAGTAAAACTCCAAGCCAGCCATTTCATCTGTAACCATCCGCCGAGAATATCCGTCCCCTGGATTTCATTGTCATGCATCACCCACACCAACCCTGCCAGCAAGGCTGCGGCAGCCGGGCTGGGCAATCCCTGGAAATAGCGTTTGTCACTTTCATCCAGCTTGGTATTGAATCGAGCCAGCCTCAATGCCGCTCCCGCACAATAAATAAAAGCCGCAATCCAGCCCAGCTTGCCCATAGGTTTCAGCGCCCACACGTACAAGACCAGTGCAGGGGCAACACCAAACGAGACCATGTCGGAAAGAGAGTCGTATTCGGCGCCAAACGCACTCTGGGTATGCGTCATGCGCGCCACCCGGCCATCCAGCCCATCCATCACCATAGCGATAAAAATGGCGACGGCCGCATGTTCAAACCGGCCAGCCATCGCTTGCACAATGGAATAGAAACCTGCAAACAACGCTGCTGTAGTAAACAGGTTGGGCAACAGGTAAATGCCCCGCTCCCGCAACCTGGGATCAAGGAGCGGCTTGGGGCGACGTGGTCTTGGAGTTTGGTTAGCCATAATGCGGCAAGTATAGCAAAACCATGCCAAACAGGCGGTTATGGTAGACTCCGCGCAAATTTAAGTTTCCACCTCATTCCGATGCAATTTTCCGTTACCCACACACAGGATGCAGCCCGCCGCGGAGCCCTCTCGCTAGCGCACGGCATCGTGCAGACCCCTGCTTTCATGCCGGTGGGCACCTATGGCACCGTCAAGGCCATGAGTCCAGCCGAACTGAAAGAAATCAATGCCCATATCGTGCTGGGCAACACCTTCCACCTCTGGCTGCGCCCCGGGCTGGACGTGATTGCTGCCCACGGTGGCCTGCATCGTTTCATGGGCTGGGACGGCCCCATTCTCACCGATTCCGGCGGTTTCCAGGTATGGAGCCTGGGTGACCTGCGTAAAATCAGCGAAGAGGGTGTGAAGTTCCGCTCCCCTATCAATGGTGATGCCTGCTTCCTGACCCCGGAAGAGTCCATGCGGATTCAGCGGATATTGAATTCCGACATTGTCATGATTTTTGACGAATGCACCCCCTACCCGGCCACGCCCAAGCAGGCACAAAGTTCCATGGAATTGTCCTTGCGCTGGGCAAAGCGCTCCAAGGCCGCCCACGCAGGCAATCCCAATGCCTTGTTTGGCATCATCCAGGGCGGCATGTATGAAAACCTGCGCGATATTTCGCTGCATGGGCTGACAGACATCGGGTTTGATGGCTACGCCATCGGCGGGCTGTCGGTCGGAGAACCCAAGGAAGACATGCTGCGCATCCTGGCCCACACCGCGCCACAAATGCCTGCTGACAAACCGCGGTATTTAATGGGAGTCGGCACACCGGAAGACCTGGTAGCCGCCGTATCACTGGGCATAGATATGTTCGATTGCGTCATGCCCACACGCAACGCCCGCAATGGCTGGCTGTTCACGCGCTGGGGCGATGTCAAGATCAAGAACGCCCGTTACAAAGACGATACAGCCCCACTCGATGAAACCTGCGGCTGCTATACCTGCCGCAACTTCACCCGCGCCTACCTGCACCATCTGCACCGTGTCGGAGAAATCCTGGGTGCGCGCCTTAACACCATCCACAATTTGTTCTATTACCAGGAACTCATGGCCGGGATGCGCGGGTCTATAGAGTCAGGAACATTTCCCGACTTCGTATCCACCTTCCACCGGCAACGCAGCACCTTGTGCTAAAATTTTAGGCTGTTGAAATCACAACCCCTGACTAAAGGAAACATCCGTGTTCATCAGTAATGCATACGCTGCCGACGCAGCAGCGGCCTCTGGCTTGGCCAGTTTTCTTCCCCTCATCATTATTTTTGTGCTGTTCTGGTTTCTGCTCATCCGCCCGCAGATGAAACAGGCCAAGGAGCATCGCAACATGCTGGCCGCCCTGCAAAAAGGGGATGAAGTGGCAACTGCAGGTGGCGTTGTAGGCAAGGTTGCCAAGGTCGGCGACAGCTTCGTCAGCCTTGAAATCGCCACCGATACCGTCATCCACGTGCAAAAGAACAGCGTGCAAACCCTGCTGCCCAAAGGCACCATCAAAGGCATTTAACCCGGAGACGCGCCTGTCTATCGGACAAGCGCGATTGAACCCATGAATCGCTACCCGCTCTGGAAATATATTTCTATTGCCATCGTTCTGCTGGTAGGGGCGCTGTACTCCCTGCCCAACCTGTTCGGCGAGTCCCCCGCAGTACAAATCTCATCCGCAAAATCCGCCATCAAGGTGGATAACGCGTTGATGGCGGATGTGGAAGCCGCACTCAAGGCACAGAATATCAGCTATGAAACCCTGATGATGGACAAGTCCAGCATCAAGGTACGCTTCGCCAACCCTGATATCCAGATTCAGGCCAAGGACGTGCTGCAAAAGAAACTGGGAACTAACTACACGGTTGCACTCAACCTGTTGTCGCGCTCCCCCTCCTGGCTTGCCAGCATGGGGGCGCTCCCCATGTATCTGGGGCTGGACTTGCGCGGTGGTGTGCATTTCCTGATGCAAGTGGACATGAAAGCCGCCCTGGAAAAAGCTGTAGAGCGCTATGCCGGTGACATCCGCACCCAGTTGCGCGAAAAGCGGATTGCCTATATCGGTATTTCCAGCGAAGGCCAGACTGTGCAAATCCGCTTTAAAAATGCCGAGGAACGTGACAAGGCAAAAACCGAAGTCAGCAATAACTTCCCCGACTTGACGCTGAAGGACAACGACAGCGCAGAAGGTGACAAGCTGCTGCAGGTTTCCCTTAACCTGCCCCTGCAAAAGCAGATACAGGACTTTGCCCTCAAGCAAAACATCACCACCCTGCACAACCGGGTCAACGAACTGGGTGTGGCTGAACCCATCATCCAACAGCAGGGCGCTGACCGCGTGGTCGTGCAACTGCCGGGTGTGCAGGATACCGCCAAGGCCAAAGAGATTCTGGGCCGTACTGCCACCCTGGAAATCCGCATGGTGGATGAAGAACATGATGCAGCAAGCGCCGTGAATGGCACCGTGCCTTTTGGCTCACTCTTGTTTTATGATCGCCAGGCACGGCCTATTCTGGTGAAAAAACAGGTCATCCTGACCGGCGACTACATTACCGATGCCAGCCCCGGCATAGACCAGCAAACCGGCGGCTCGGTGGTTCACGTCAACCTGGATGGGCGTGGCGCACGTATCTTCAAGCAAGTCACCCGTGAAAACGTGGGCAAGCGCATGGCCATCCTGCTGGTTGAAAAGGGCCAGTCCGAAGTCATTACCGCCCCCGTCATCAACGAGGAAATCGGCGGTGGTCGCGTACAAATTTCCGGCATGGCCAACGTTCAGGAGTCCACCGACATCTCCCTGCTGCTGCGCGCAGGAGCTCTGGCCGCACCAATGGACATTATCGAGGAGCGCACCGTCGGCCCCAGCATGGGTGAAGAAAACATCAAGCGCGGCGTACATTCAACGCTGTGGGGCTTCGCCGCCATTGGTGTGATGATGATCCTGTACTACCTGGTATTCGGCACGGTTTCCGTACTGGCGCTGGGCGTCAACTTGCTGCTGCTGGTTGCGGTGTTGTCCATGCTGCAGGCCACACTCACTTTGCCGGGCCTGGCGGCTATCGCCCTGACACTGGGGATGGCAATTGACGCCAATGTGCTGATCAACGAACGCGTCCGCGAAGAGCTGCGCGTAGGCAACAGCCCGCAGGCGGCCATCACTGCCGGTTATGAGCGCGCCTTTGCCACCATTCTGGACTCCAACGTCACCACGCTCATCGTCGGCATCATGCTGTTCTCGTTCGGCTCGGGCCCTGTACGCGGCTTTGCCATTGTGCACGTACTGGGGATATTGACCTCCATGTTCAGCGCCGTGGTGGTCTCGCGTGCACTGATAAACCTGATCTACGGCCATCGCCGCAAAACCGGCAAACTGCTGATCGGCTAAAGGAAAAATAATGGAACTCTTCAGAATCAAGCGCGACATCCCGTTCATGAGCTACGGCAAGCTCACAACTTCCATTTCCCTGATTACATTCCTGTTCGCCGTGCTTTTCCTGGCCACCAAGGGGCTGAACTTCGGTGTGGATTTCACCGGCGGCACGGTCATGGAAGTCTCCTACCCGCAATCAGCCGACCTGACCAAAATCCGCTCGCTGATGGATGGGGCGGGATTGAAGGAAGCTTCCGTGCAGAACTTCGGCTCCAGCCACGATGTGTTGATCCGCCTGCCCCTGAAACATAACGTCTCCGGCGCAAAACTGTCAGAGCACGTGTTTGAAATCCTGCAAAAAGCGGATGCTACCGTGGAAAAGCGTCGCATCGAGTTTGTCGGCCCGCAAGTTGGGGCGGAACTGTATGAAAATGGCGCAATGGCCATCCTGCTGGTTTCCATCGGCATTGTGCTTTACCTCGCCATGCGCTTTGAATGGAAATTCGGTGTGGCTGCCATCATCGCCAACTTGCATGATGTGGTCATCATCCTGGGCTTTTTCGCCTTCTTCCAGTGGGAATTCAACCTCACCGTTCTGGCCGCCATCCTTGCCGTACTGGGCTATTCCGTGAACGAATCGGTGGTGGTGTTCGACCGGGTGCGCGAAAACTTCCGCAAAATGCGCAAAGCCTCGGTTACCACCATCATTGACAACGCCATCACCAGCACCATGTCGCGCACCATCATCACCCACCTGATGACGCAGACCATGGTGTGTTCCATGCTGTTTTTTGGCGGCGAGGTACTGCACTATTTTGCCCTGGCGCTGACCATCGGCATCCTGTTCGGCATTTATTCCTCGGTGCTGGTGGCCAGCCCGATCGTGCTGTGGCTGGGCATTTCGCGCGAGGACATGGTGAAGCCCGAAAAGAAGCAGGAAGCCGAAGCGCTCCCTTGACAAGCCTTGTGCCTTGCAAGGAAACTTGCACTATCTCCCTAATACGTCAGGCCAACCTTGGATGACATTCCCATATCGGTGTTATTCGGGGCGTTAGTCGCCCTGCTGGCATCGTCGGCATTTTTCTCGGCAGCGGAAACCGGCCTGATGGCGGTTAACCGCTACCGCTTGCGCCACTTGATTAACGAAGGCCACCGTGGTGCCCGGCTGGCAAATGCCCTGTTGGCCAAAACCGACAAATTGCTGGGCGTGATCCTGCTGGGGAGCACATTCTCCATTTCCGCGACCACCACGCTGGCCACCATTATTGCTGTACGCCTGTTTGGGGAAGGAGAGTGGGTACTGACCCTTTCCACATTGGCGATTGCCTTCTCCATTCTTGTATTCAGCGAAATCTCGCCAAAAGTGATTGCGGCGGCATACCCGGAAAAAGTGGCGTTTGCCTCCAGCTATGTGTTGATTGTCCTGCTGAAAATCACCCAGCCCATCACCTGGTTCGTTAACATTTTCGTCCGTGGCATACTTGGCCTGTTGCGGCTCAAACCCAACTTCAGCGAAACCGTCCACGCCGTATCCATGGAAGAACTGCGAACCATCGTTACTGAAGCAGGCGGCTACATCCCCAAAAAACACCAGAGCATTTTGCTCAACCTGTTCGAACTGGAAAAAATCACCGTAGACGATGTCATGACCGCAAGACCACAGGTCGAAATCGTTAATTTTGATGACCCCATTGAATCCATCACTGAACAAATCAGCACCAGCCATCACACACGCTTACCGGTGATTTCCGGGCAGTCCGAAGAAGTAATAGGCGTATTGCATATCCGCAAGGTGCTGCACCAAACCGCCGGCGGGGAAATTACAAAAGAGTCGCTGATGGAAATCATGAGCGCCCCTTACTTTGTGCCTTCCGGAACGCCGCTGTATACACAACTCCAGCAGTTCCAGGAAAACCAGCAACGCCTGGCTCTGGTCGTAGATGAATATGGCCAGTTGCGCGGACTGGTCACCATGGAGGACATCCTGGAGGAAATGGTGGGTGACTTCACATCACAGTCCCCGGCCAACTCCTCTTTATTCCGGGAGCAGGAGGACGGCAGCTGGCTGGTAGATGGCGCAGCCACCTTACGCCAGGCTAACCGCAAGCTCAAACTCAACTTCCCGCTGGATGGGCCGAAAACATTAAACGGGCTAGTACTTGAGCATTTCGAAGACATCCCGGAACCCGGAACCAGCTTCAAAATCGCCGGTCACACTTTGGAGATTATCCAGACACAAGACCGGGTAGTAAAAATAGTTGCAGTTCGTCCCTGAATGAGCAGGGGTTGAATTATTTAAGGATAGGTCCAAAATAAGACCAAGGGCGGCAATTCTATGGCAACAAAAACCGTCGAGAGTGTCGAGAGCCAGACAAGTAATGTGCGGCCCAAGCCGCCGCCGTTGTATCGGGTGATGCTGCTGAATGACGACTTCACCCCCATGGATTTTGTGGTGGAAGTACTGGAAAAGTTTTTCAACAAAAGCCGTGAGCAAGCCACAAAACTGATGTTGCAAGTGCATAATGAAGGTTCTGCTGTTTGTGGAATCTATCCGCTGGATGTGGCGGAAACCAAGGTACGGCAGGTCACCACCTTGGCACGCGACCACCAGCACCCGTTGCAGTGTGTAATAGAAAGAAACTAGGGTTGTTAACACTAGATTGATCGAGGTACCGGACGTGATTGCTCAAGAACTGGAAGTTTCCCTGCACATCGCCTTTATGGAAGCGCGGCAGCAGCGCCACGAACTCATCACCGTGGAACACCTGTTGCTGGCGATGCTGGACAACCCCACCGCATCCCAGGTTTTACGTGCCTGTGGCGCAGACATTGAGTTATTGCGACGAGACCTCACGGATTACATCAACGAGCACACTCACATTGTTTCAGGCACCCAGGAAGTGGACACACAGCCAACCTTGGGTTTCCAGCGCGTCATCCAGCGCGCGATTCTGCATGTGCAATCTTCCGGCAAGAAAGAAGTCTCCGGTGCCAACGTGCTGGTCGCCATTTACGGCGAAAAGGATTCACACGCGGTATTTTTCCTGCACAAGCAGGGCATCACCCGCCTGGATGTGGTCAACTTCATCTCGCACGGCATTTCCAAAGTGGCGGAAAACACCGCAACCGGCAAGCGTAGCAGTGGTGAACAACAGGAAGCCGAGCAGGAACAGGCCACCAATAGCCCGCTGGAGAATTTCACGCTCAACCTCAATACCCAGGTGGCCGCCGGCAAGATAGACCCGCTGATCGGGCGTGACGAAGAGCTGGAGCGGGTGATACAAACCCTGTGCCGTCGTCGCAAGAACAATCCTTTGCTGGTAGGTGAAGCCGGCGTAGGCAAAACCGCCATTGCAGAAGGCTTGGCTAGAAAGATTGTCGAAGGCAATGTACCGGACATCCTATCTGAGGCCACAGTGTATTCACTCGACATGGGCGCCCTGCTGGCAGGCACCAAGTATCGTGGCGATTTTGAACAACGCCTGAAGTCCGTACTGAAGAAATTGTCCGAAAATCCGGACGCCATCCTGTTTATTGACGAAATCCACACCCTGATCGGAGCAGGCGCGGCCAGTGGTGGCACGCTGGATGCCTCCAACCTTCTCAAGCCGGCTCTTTCCAACGGCCAACTCAAGTGCATAGGCGCGACTACTTATCAGGAGTTCCGTGGCATTTTCGAAAAAGACCACGCCCTGTCACGCCGCTTCCAGAAGATAGATGTGGTAGAACCTTCTATCAATGAAACGGTGGAAATCCTCAAGGGTCTTAAATCGAGATTTGAAACCCATCACGGCGTCAAGTACACCGCCTCGGCCCTTTCCACGGCCGCAGAACTGTCTGCCAAATACATCAACGACCGTCACCTGCCCGACAAGGCCATCGACGTAATTGATGAGGCCGGCGCCGCACAGCGCGTGTTGCCCAAGTCGCGCCAGAAGAAAGTGATTGGCAACAAGGAAATCGAGAACATCATTGCCAAGATCGCGCGCATCCCACCCAAGAATATTTCCACGGATGACCGCAACACCCTCAAGACTTTGGACCGTGATCTCAAAGCCGTGGTATTTGGCCAGGATAACGCCATTGATGCGCTGGCCGCCGCCGTCAAGATGTCGCGCAGTGGCCTGGGTAATACACAAAAACCGATAGGCGCCTTCCTTTTCAGCGGCCCAACCGGCGTCGGTAAAACCGAAGTCGCCCGTCAGCTGGCCTATACGCTGGGCATTGAGCTGGTTCGTTTTGACATGTCTGAATACATGGAGCGACATGCGGTTTCCCGCCTCATTGGCGCACCGCCCGGCTATGTCGGTTTTGAGCAGGGTGGCCTGCTCACCGAGGCTATTACCAAGCACCCTTACTCGGTGTTGCTGCTGGATGAAATTGAAAAGGCCCACCCGGACATTTTCAATATCCTGTTACAGGTGATGGATCACGGCACACTGACCGACAACAACGGGCGCAAGGCGGATTTCCGTAATGTCACCATCATCATGACCACCAACGCCGGAGCAGAATCCCTGTCCAAGACCAGCATGGGCTTTACCCCCAGCAAAGCCAGCGGAAGTGAGATGGAGGAAATCAAACGCCTGTTCACACCGGAGTTCCGCAACCGTCTTGATGCCATTGTTTCTTTCAAGGCGCTGGATCACGACATTATCGTACGCGTAGTGGATAAGTTCCTCATGCAGTTGGAAGACCAACTCCACGAGAAAAAGGTGGAAGCCACGTTCACCGTGGCATTGAAGGAATTCCTTGCCAAGAATGGTTTTGACCCGCAAATGGGCGCACGCCCTATGTCTCGCCTCATCCAGGACACCATCCGCAAGGCCTTGGCCGATGAATTGCTGTTTGGCAGGCTGTCGGAAGGTGGTCATGTCACGGTGGATATTGATGCTGATGGCAAAGTGGTTCTGGAGTTCGACGACCTGCCGAAGGTTGAAGCCACCACTTCTGCTGACGTTGTC
>WBZT01001616.1_pt1 | contig 16336 bp, 9 predicted proteins | sample 5204241 | NCBI WGS metagenome assembly WBZT01 (sample SAMN12344358, study PRJNA552823) | activated sludge metagenome | biome: Activated sludge suspended growth; feature: Nitrification reactor; material: Wastewater; isolation source: activated sludge from nitrification reactor of wastewater treatment... | reverse complement strand
CAAATCGACCGTCGTCGTCAGTTCGTGGGCGATCAGATGCGCCACGACTTCGGTATCGGTGTCAGAGGTGAATACGTAACCGAGCGCCCTGAGCTGTCCGCGCAGCGACTCGTGGTTCTCGATGATCCCGTTGTGCACCACCGCCAATCCGGCAGAGATGTGCGGATGCGCATTGCGCTCGCACGGTACGCCATGCGTCGCCCAGCGGGTGTGCGCGATGCCGGTGTCGCCGGCAGCCTGCGAATCTTCGGCTTGCGCCGCGAGCTCGGCAACGCGGCCGACCGAACGCAGGCGATGCAGGCCGCTCGCGTCGATAAACGCGAGACCGGCCGAATCGTAACCACGATATTCGAGCTTCCGCAAACCTTCGAGCAGAACCGGGATGATATTGCGGTCGGCGACCGCGGCGACGATGCCACACATGGTCAGATCACTTCTTGCTTGGCCGTTTCCAGCCGGGAATGGAAATTTGCCGGGCACGCGAGATGGTGAGGGTGTCCGGCGGAGCATCCTTGGTCAAGGTCGTGCCGGCGCCAAGCGTGGCGCCGCGGCCGACCGTGACGGGGGCAACCAACTGCGTATCGGAGCCGATGAATGCATCGTCCTCGATGACCGTTTTGAACTTGTTGGCACCATCGTAATTGCAGGTAATCGTGCCGGCGCCAATATTCACCCTGCTGCCAATAATGGCGTCGCCGACATAGGCGAGATGATTGGCCTTCGATCCGGCAGCCAACCGCGCATTCTTGAGTTCTACGAAGTTGCCGACATGCACGCCGGCTGCAAGGTCGGTGCCCGGACGCAGGCGGGCAAATGGTCCAATTACGCCGTCCGGCCCGACCGTAGCATCTTCGATGTGGCTGAACGCGGCCAGACGTGATCCGGCGCCGACACGGGCGTTCTTGAGCACGCAGGCTGGACCGATCTCGACGGCTTCTTCGAGAACCACCTTTCCTTGGAACACGCAGTTGATGTCAATGAAGACGTCGCGCCCGCAAACGAGTTCGCCCCGCACATCGATGCGTTCCGGATCAGCCAGACGTACGCCCTGTTCGAGCAGACGGTCGGCGATCCGACGTTGCGCGACACGTTCGAGCTGGGCGAGCTGCACCTTGCTATTGACCCCAAGCACTTCCCATTCGCCGCGTGCCTGCGCCGTGCGCACAGGCACGCGCTCGCCCACCGCGAGGGCGACGATGTCGGTCAAATAGTATTCCTGCTGTGCGTTGTCATTCGACAGCTGTCCCAGCCAGGCGGCCAGCCGATCCGTCGGCAGGGCGACGATACCGGTATTGACCTCCCTGATCGCACGCTCGTCTGCTGTTGCATCCTTCTGCTCCACGATGCGTACCACCTCGCCGGCGGCGTTGCGCACGATCCGGCCATAGCCGCCGGGATCCGCCAGCTCGACGGTGAGGACCGCCAGCGCATCCCGCGCGGCATGCACCAGATGCCTGAGCGTATCCACCTGAATCAACGGTACATCGCCATAGAGCACCAGGGTTGTGGCAGCGTTCCCGAGATGCGGCATTGCCTGCAGCACTGCATGCCCGGTCCCGAGTTGCGGCTCCTGCAGAACCCAAATCAGATCCGGCGCGTCGATCGCTGCGCGCACGACCTCGCCACCGTGTCCATAGACCACGCAGATGCTCTGCGGAGCGAGGCTGCGAGCCGTATCGATGACGTGCGCGAGCAAGGCCTTGCCCGCCAACGGGTGGAGAACCTTGGGCAAGTTCGAATGCATGCGCTTGCCTTGCCCGGCGGCGAGAATGACTATATTCATGAACGTGAATTCGTTAGAACCCTGCAGATGAGATCACTCCTGCCGCCTTCCTGCTCCGTCGCGTTCGACGGCCCGGGACCAGAAATGGGCAGCCCCCCCGTTGCCATGGCCAACGCCACTTTTAACTATTATTTCAGATCGGGCGGAGAAAGCGCACAACTATGTCACATATGGCGGATAGTGAACCCGGTTTACGCGCACGATGCGAAAACCGCTGGTTCCATCCTGCCCTGTGTGTCGGCGGATACCCACTTCCCTCGCCGCTGCACACGGGAGGTCGGAAGCGACGGAAAACCGTCATGAATTACATGACCGGCGGTGTCGGCACCGGCCATGTCGGTCAGCGTGGCAGGTCGGAACTGCCCATCAGAAAGGCGTCCACTTCGCGTGCGCACTGCCTGCCTTCGCGTATCGCCCAGACCACCAGCGACTGGCCACGCCGCATGTCGCCGGCGGCAAAGACCTTCGCCACGTTCGTTGCATAGCAACCGGTGCCGTCGGTCGTAGCCCGGACGTTGCCACGCCCATCGAGCTCCACTGCCAACTGTTCCAGCAGCCCCTGCCGAACCGGTGAGACAAAGCCCATCGCCAGCAACACCAGGTCGGCCGGTATCTCGAACTCACTGCCCGGAATCTCGGTCATCTTGCCGTCGCTCCAGGTGACTCGTACCACTTTGAGAGCCTTCACCCTGCCCTCTTCACCAATGAATTTCTTGGTGGAAACGGCAAAGTCGCGTGCGCACCCTTCTTCGTGCGAAGACGAGGTGCGCAACTTCAACGGCCAATACGGCCAAGTGAGACTCTTGTTCTCCTGTTGCGGCGGTTGCGGCATGACCTCGAACTGGGTAACGGACAGCGCTCCATGCCGATTGCTGGTACCTACACAGTCGGAACCGGTGTCACCACCACCGATCACCACCACATTCTTGCCGGTGGCCACGATCTGCGCATCCACCCGGTCGCCGGCGTTTAACCTGTTCTGTTGCGGCAGGAATTCCATGGCGAAATGTACGCCGTCTAGGTCACGACCCGGCACCGGCAGGTCGCGCGGGCATTCTGCACCGCCGGCGAGAATCACCGCATCGAACTCGGCGAGCACCTGCGCGGCCGGCAGCGCATTCTCGCCGCTACCGCCAACCTCTTGATTTACCTGGAAAGTTACCCCCTCGTCCTGCATCTGGGCAATGCGGCGATCCAGGTGCGATTTCTCGAACTTGAAGTCGGGAATCCCGTAGCGCAACAGGCCACCGATCCGGTCGCTCTTCTCGATCACCACCACACTGTGCCCGACCCGCGCCAGTTGTTGTGCCGCCGCCAAGCCGGCGGGCCCGGAGCCGACCACGGCAACCTTCTTGCCAGTCGTGCGCTTTGGCGGCTGCGGCAGGATCCAGCCCTTTTCCCAACCCTTGTCGGCAATCGCATGCTCGATCGACTTGATGCCGACCGGATCTGCGTTGATGTTGAGCGTGCACGCGGCTTCGCACGGCGCCGGGCAGATGCGGCCGGTAAAATCCGGGAAGTTGTTGGTCGAATGCAGCACCGTCAGCGCCTGCTCCCAATTGCCGCGATAGACCAGGTCATTCCAGTCGGGAATGATGTTGTTCACCGGGCAACCGGTATTGCAGAACGGAATGCCGCAATCCATGCAGCGCGCACCCTGCAGGCTCGCCTGTTCGTCGGTGAGCGCCACGACGAACTCGCGGTAATGCTTCAGACGCGACGCGGCGGGCTCACTGACCTCCGCCAGACGCTGGTACTCGATGAATCCCGTAGGCTTACCCATTTCCTATGCTGCCTCCAGTTGCTTCTGCGCCACCGCCAGCTCGACAAGCACCCGACGATATTCGTGCGGCATTATCTTCACGAAGCGCCGGCGATAGCGCTCCCAATCGTTGAGCAAGCGCAATGCTTGGCGGCTCCCGGTGAGCCGATAATGCCTTTCGACCAGGCCCTTGAGCAAGACCTCGTCGATGACGCCGAGATGGCGAACGTCGACCTTGCCGTGGCCCTCGAGGTCGTCTCCGGCGTCGCTCCCCTGGCGAGCCACCAGTTCTTCCTCGACCGGTTCCAGAGACACCTGCGCCATATTGCAGCGCGACTCGAAAGTACCTTCCTCGTCGAGCACGTAAGCCACCCCGCCGGACATTCCAGCGGCAAAGTTGCGGCCGGTCATGCCGAGGACGACGACCGTCCCGCCGGTCATGTATTCACAGCCGTGGTCACCGACCCCTTCGACCACCGCAGTGGCACCCGAATTGCGGACAGCGAAGCGCTCACCGGCCACCCCGGCGAAAAACGCTTCACCCTCGGTGGCCCCATAAAGGACCGTGTTGCCGACGATGATGTTGCCTTGCGTCTCGCCCCGGAAACCCGCATTCGGACGTACGATGATCCTCCCTCCGGAAAGTCCCTTGCCCACGTAGTCGTTGGCTTCGCCAATGAGGTCGAGGGTCACGCCACGTGCCAGGAAAGCGCCAAAGGCCTGCCCGGCGGTGCCGGTGAAACGAATTTCGATGGTACCCTCCGGCAATCCGGCATGTCCGTAGCGCTCTGCCACCTGGCCCGACAGCATCGCCCCGACCGTGCGGTTGATGTTGCGCACCGGCAAGTCGATGCGGACCTTCTCAGCGCTTTCGAGTGCTGGCCTGGCGAGCTCGATGAGCCGATTGTCCAGAGCTCTGCCCAGGCCATGGTCCTGGCTTTCGCATTGGAACACTGGCGTCCCGGACTCGTTTTCCGGACGGTGGAATATGCGGCTGTAGTCCAGTCCCTTCGCCTTCCAGTGTGTGATCCCCTTCTGCATGTCCAGCAGGTCGCAGCGGCCGATCAACTCATTGAAACTGCGAATTCCCATCTGCGCCATCAGCTCGCGCACTTCCTCGGCAACGAAGAAGAAGTAGTTGACCACGTGTTCCGGCTGACCGGAAAACCTCCGACGGAGCACAGGATCCTGTGTGGCCACCCCTACCGGACAGGTGTTGAGGTGACACTTGCGCATCATGATGCAGCCTTCGACGACGAGCGGCGCAGTGGCGAAACCGAATTCGTCGGCGCCGAGCAGCGCACCGATGAGCACGTCGCGACCGGTCTTCATCTGCCCGTCGACCTGCACTCGCACGCGCCCGCGCAGGCGATTGAGGACCAGCGTCTGCTGCGTCTCCGCAAGGCCCAGTTCCCATGGCGAACCGGCGTGCTTGATCGAAGATTGCGGGCTGGCGCCAGTCCCACCGTCGTGGCCGGCAATCACCAGATGATCGGCCTTGGCCTTGGTGACGCCGGCGGCAACCGTCCCGACGCCGATTTCGGAAACCAGCTTGACACTGATCGACGCCTTCGGATTGGTATTCTTCAGATCGTGGATGAGCTGCGCCAGATCCTCGATCGAGTAGATGTCGTGATGCGGGGGTGGCGAAATCAATCCGACGCCGGGAACCGAGTGGCGGAGGAAACCGATGTACTCGGAAACCTTGTGGCCCGGCAGTTGACCGCCTTCACCGGGCTTGGCGCCTTGCGCCATCTTGATCTGAATCTGGTCAGCATTCACCAGATATTCTGCGGTAACCCCGAAACGCCCGGAAGCGACCTGCTTGATCGCCGAGCGCAGGCTATCGCCAGGCTGCAACTGGTAGTCGCGTTCAATGCGCGTCTTGCCAACCACGTCCGAAAGCTTCTCGCCGCCCTTCAACGCCTTGAAGCGCGCCGGGTCTTCGCCGCCCTCTCCGGTATTCGACTTGCCACCAAGGCGATTCATGGCGATTGCCAGGGTGCTGTGCGCTTCGGTCGAAATCGATCCGAGCGACATCGCGCCGGTGGCGAATCGCTTGACGATTTCCTTGGCTGGCTCTACTTCCTCCAGCGGCACCGACGGTCCGGCCGACTTGAGCTCGAACAGCCCGCGCAGCGTCATGTGGCGCCGCGTCTGGTCGTTGATCAGGCGAGCGTACTCCTTGTAGGTTTCGTACCTGCCCGTGCGCGTCGAGTGTTGCAGCTTGGCGATCGCATCCGGCGTCCACATGTGTTCTTCACCGCGCACGCGGTAGGCATACTCCCCGCCGGCGTCGAGCATCGTGGCCAGCACCGGATCGTCGCTGAATGCCTGCCTGTGCAGGCGAATCGCCTCTTCCATGATCTCGAAGACACCGATTCCCTCGACCTGCGTCGAAGTGCCGGTGAAATACTTGTCGACCATCTGCTTTTGCAGACCGACCGCTTCGAATATCTGCGCTCCGGTGTAGGACATGTAGGTCGAAATGCCCATCTTGGACATGACCTTGAGCAGGCCCTTGCCGACCCCCTTGATGAAGTGCTTGATCGCCTTGTCACCCTTTTCCGGATCGCCGCCGGCGATCTGCTGCAAGGATTCCAGTGCCAGATACGGGTGGACGGCTTCCGCTCCATAACCGGCGAGCAGAGCGAAATGGTGCGTCTCGCGCGCTGCACCAGTTTCGACCACCAGACCGACCCTAGTGCGCAGACCCTTCGTCACCAGATGGTGATGCACCGCCGAGGTCGCCAGCAGCGCCGGAATCGCCACATGCCCTGCATCGATGCGGCGATCCGAGACGATCAGGATGCTCGATCCCTTATGCACGTGTTCCTCCGCTTCGGCGCACAGGGACGCCAGGCGCGCCTCAACGCCCTCCTTGCCCCAGGCCAGCGGGTAACAGATGTCGAGTTCTGCCGAGTGGAACTTGTTGCCGGTATAGGTCGCGATCCGCCGCAGTTTCGCGATGTTGTCGAAATCGAGTACCGGCTGTGCCACCTCGAGACGGTATGGCGGGTTGATTTCGTTGATCCCGAGCAGGTTCGGCTTGGGGCCGATGAACGACACCAGGGACATCACCAGTTGCTCGCGGATCGGATCGATGGGCGGATTGGTCACCTGCGCGAAAAGCTGCCGAAAATAGTTGAACAAGGGCTTGCTGCGGCTCGACAGGACGGCCAGCGGGGAATCATTTCCCATCGAGCCGGTTGCCTCCTCGCCCGAGCTCGCCATCGGCTCGAGAATGAACTTGAGATCTTCCTGCGTGTATCCGAAAGCCTGCTGTCGGTCTAGCAGGGAGGCCAAGGGAGCGCTTGCTGCGACGCTCTTCGGAACCGGCAGATCGTCGAGCTTGATGTTGATGCGGCTCAACCAATCGCGATACGGCTTGGTCAGCGACAGCGTCTCCTTGAGCTCGAGATCATCGATGATGCGTCCCTGTTCGAGGTCGATCAGGAACATCTTGCCGGGTTGCAAACGCCACTTCTTGACGATCCGCTCCTCGGGAATCGGCAGCACGCCGGCTTCCGAAGCCATCACCACCAGGTCGTCATCGGTAACCAGGTAGCGGGCGGGACGCAAGCCGTTGCGGTCGAGCGTCGCGCCGATCTGGCGGCCATCGGTGAACGCCACCGCCGCCGGACCGTCCCAGGGTTCGATCATTGCCGCGTGATACTTGTAGAAAGCTCCTCGCCGCTCGTCCATCAGCGTATGCGACTCCCAGGCTTCCGGAATCAGCATCATCATCGCGTGCGCCAGCGAGTAGCCGCCCATCACCAGGAGCTCCAGCGCGTTGTCGAAGGACGCCGAATCGGACTGCCCCGGATAGATCAGCGGCCAGATCTTTTCCAGATCTGCTCCGAGCAGCGGCGACCAGGTGCCCTTCTCGCGCGCGCGCATCCAGTTGTAATTGCCTCGCAGCGTGTTGATCTCGCCATTGTGAGCGATCATCCGGAACGGGTGCGCGAGTTGCCACGTGGGAAAAGTGTTGGTCGAGAAACGCTGGTGTGCGAGCGCCATGGCGGAGACACAGCGTGGATCCTTGAGGTCCTTGTAGTACTCGCCGACCTGCTCGGCGAGCAGCAAACCCTTATAGACGATGGTCCGGGCGGACATCGACGGCTGGTAAAACTCCTTGCTATGCTTCAATCCCAGCGCCCGTATGGCGTTGGCCGCACGCCGGCGAATCACGTACAGCTTGCGCTCGAGAGCATCGGTCACCATCACGTCCGCACCACGCCCGACAAAGATCTGGCGGATCACCGGCTCCATTGCACGCACGGTCGGCGACATCGGCAAAGCGTGATCGACCGGAACGTCGCGCCAGCCGAGAACGACCTGATGCTCCGCGCGTACCGCGCGCTCGATTTCTTCCTGGCAGGCGAGGCGCGAAGCGGATTCCTTGGGCAGAAACACCATGCCTACCCCGTAGTCCCCGGCTGGCGGCAGGACGACCCCCTGCCCGGCCATTTCCTCGCGGAAATAGGCGTCGGGAATTTGGATGAGGATTCCTGCGCCATCACCCATCAGCGGGTCAGCGCCAACCGCTCCGCGATGATCGAGATTCTTCAGGATCAGCAGACCTTGCTCGATGATCGAGTGGCTTCTCTTGCCCCGGATGTGCGCTACAAAACCGACACCGCAGGCGTCGTGCTCGTTGGTCGGGTCGTAAAGCCCCTGCCGTTCAGGTATGGCCGCAGTCATCACACTGGAATCCTCACAAATCAAAGACAGTTCCCGGGCAACCTCGGTCCGAAACCTCGCGGAGGCAGGCACAAAGCCAGCCACCTTGCCGCTCACGGGGACTGGCGACTATACCCTGAATACACCGACCATTCAAGATGCTGCGCCGCACCACGGAAGGGCACGAAAGTGTCGCTTTTGCACCGAAAAAGGGCGCCCGATGCTCTTGCGCGACTTCCTGGAGGTTCCACCGCGCCATCCTGCACGGAGGCAAAATCCGTGCCGACACCAGATCCGCCTGAATTCATCGCCGGCCCGTGTGCGCGGCGCTCGCTTCCCTGCGGGGCCGAAATGGCCCGCTGGCGTGTTCGCCATGGTAAAGTCCGCGGCATGGCTTATGGTAAGCTGACGCGGAAAGCCGCGTGGCGCTCTTCGATACACGCAGGGTCGCGGCGGCGGGCAAGCGGCGGGCGATGCCGAGGGCAAGCGTTTCCGCCGCGGTGGGGAGCATCAGAATCGTCTATTTCGCGGTTTCGCGGGCGGCGGGATTCGCGGCCAGCAACCGAATTTCTTGAACACTGGCACGACAAGTGATGGAGGAGTGAATGCCGCTAACAATCGGAGTCCCGAGAGAGACTGCTGCAGGAGAAAAGAGGGTCGCGACAGTACCGGAGGTCGTCGAGAAGCTGATCAAGCTGGGTTTTTCGGTGGCGCTCGAATCCGGGGCCGGAACTGCTGCCAACTTCAGCGACGAGTCCTACCGCGCTGCCGGCGCGGAAGTGTTCGACACCGCCACGAAACTATGGGCGGCGGCCGACGTCGTTTTCAAGGTGCGTGCCCCGACTGCAGAGGAAGTCGCCCTGATGCACGAGGGCCAGACCTTGATCAGCTTCGTCTGGCCGGCACAGAACGCTGAGTTGATGCAGCAGCTGGCGGCGCGCAAGGTCACCGTGCTTGCCATCGACTCGCTGCCACGCATGCTGAGTCGCGCCCAGAAAATGGACGCGCTGACTTCGATGGCCGGCATTTCCGGCTATCGCGCCGTCGTCGAAGCCGCAGGCGCCTTTGGGCGCTTCTTCAATGGCCAAGTCACCGCAGCGGGCAAGATTCCCCCGGCCAAGGTCTTCGTCGCCGGCGCCGGCGTGGCCGGCCTGGCGGCGATCGGCACTGCCGTGGGTCTGGGCGCCATCGTGCGCGCCAACGACACCCGCGCGGAAGTGGCCGATCAGGTGGTGTCCATGGGTGGCGAGTTCGTGAAGGTCGATTACGAGGAGGAAGGGTCCGGCGGCGGCGGCTACGCCAAGGTGATGAGCGAGGGCTTCCAGCAGGCGCAGCGCGAGATGTACGCGAAGCAGGCCAGAGAGGTGGATATCATCATTACCACCGCTCTGATCCCTGGAAAACCGGCTCCTCGGCTCATCACCGCGGAAATGGTGCAGTCGATGAAGCCGGGCAGTGTAATCGTCGACATGGCTGCGGAACAAGGTGGCAACTGCGAACTGACCGAGCCCGGCCAAGTCGTGGTCAAGCACGGTGTGACCATCATCGGTCACACCGACCTGGTCAGCCGGCTGGCGACGCAATCCTCCACACTCTATTCGACCAACCTGTTCCGCCTGACCGAGGAACTTTGCAAGAACAAGGACGGCGTCATCAACGTCAATATGGAAGACGACGCGATCCGCGGCCTGACCGTGATCAAGGACGGCACGATCACCTGGCCGCCGCCGCCCCTCACGCTACCGGCTCCGCCACCCCCCAAGCCAACTGCAGCGGCCAAGCCGGCCGAGAAGAAGGGCGGACACGGCCACGGCGGCGGTGGTGAGCAGTCCTCTGCGCAGAGCGTGGCCATCACCTTCCTGGTGGGTGCGGCACTGTTCTGGTTCATCGGCGCCAACGCACCGGCGGCGTTCATTGGCCACTTCACCGTGTTCGTGCTGGCCTGCTTCATTGGCTACATGGTGATCTGGAACGTCACGCCGGCATTGCACACGCCGCTGATGAGCGTCACCAACGCGATCTCCAGCATCATTGCCATCGGTGCGCTGGTGCAGGTAGCCCCGCCGCTGACGGAAGGGGGACTCGAACGCCCCGAGACATGGATCGTCAGTCTCGCCGTGGTCAGCATCGCGCTGGTCGCCATCAACATGTTCGGCGGCTTCGCCGTGACCCAGCGCATGCTGGAAATGTTCCGTAAGAACTGAGGAGGCCCGTCATGTCTGTAACGCTCGCAACGGTCTCCTACGTCGGAGCCACCATCCTGTTCATCCTGAGTCTGGGCGGCCTCTCGCACCCGGAAACGTCACGCCGTGGCAACCTGTACGGCATGATCGGAATGACCATCGCCGTGCTGGCCACCGTGTTCGGTCCGCAGGTCACTTCCGCCGGATACGGCTGGATCATTGGCGCCATGGTTGTCGGCGCGTGTATCGGTGTGTTCGCCGCGCGCACGGTGAAGATGACACAGATGCCCGAACTGGTGGCTCTGATGCACAGCCTCGTTGGCCTGGCTGCGGTACTGGTCGGATTCGCGAACTATATCGATCCGGCCGCTGCCGGACAGTTCCAGGGCGCCGAAAAGACCATTCACGAAATCGAGATCTATGTCGGAATCCTGATTGGTGCGGTCACCTTCTCCGGCTCGATCATCGCTTTCGGCAAGCTCTCGGGCAAGATCAGCGGCAAGCCGGTGCTGCTGCCGGCACGCCACTGGATCAACCTCGCTGGACTGCTGATCGTGGTCTACTTTGGGCGCGAGTTCCTGCATGCTCATTCGCTCAGCGAAGGCATGACGCCACTGGTCGTGATGACGGCGGTCTCGCTGCTCTTCGGCATCCATATGGTGATGGCCATCGGCGGCGCCGACATGCCGGTGGTGGTATCCATGCTCAACAGCTACTCCGGGTGGGCGGCCGCGGCCACCGGTTTCATGCTCAACAACGACCTGCTGATCGTCACCGGCGCGTTGGTGGGATCGTCGGGTGCGATCCTTTCCTACATCATGTGCAAGGCGATGAACCGGCACTTCATTTCGGTGATCGCCGGCGGCTTCGGCACCGAAGGCGGCACGCCCGCTGCTTCCAGCGGTACCCAGCCGGCGGGCGAGGTAGTGGCTGTGTCTGCGGCCGAGACAGCCGACCTGCTGCGCGAAGCCAAGAACGTGATCATCGTTCCGGGCTACGGCATGGCGGTGGCACAAGCGCAGCACACCGTCTACGAGATCACCAAGTTCCTGCGCGAAAAGGGCGTGAACGTGCGCTTCGGCATCCATCCCGTGGCGGGGCGAATGCCAGGCCACATGAATGTCCTGCTCGCCGAAGCCAAGGTGCCCTACGACATCGTGCTGGAAATGGACGAACTCAACGATGACTTCCCGAACACCGACGTCGCCATGGTGATCGGCGCCAACGACATCGTCAATCCGGCTGCACAGGACGATCCGGGCAGTCCGATCGCCGGCATGCCGGTCCTTGAAGTGTGGAAGGCAAAAATCTCGATCGTGATGAAACGGAGCATGGCCTCGGGCTACGCCGGTGTGGATAACCCACTCTTCTACAAGGAAAACAATCGCATGCTCTTCGGCGATGCGAAGAAGATGCTGGATGAGGTGCAGGCTGCCTTGAAAGGCTGAGTGCCCCCAACTTGTCGTGGCTGCGATCGACGACGCCCGCAAACGCGGGCGTCTTTCGTTGGCGCAGCCGCTGGCCGCGCTACAAGCGCGGCCAGCAATTCGATCCGGTCAAGAGGGGGACGCCAGATTTCCGGATGGTTACCGACATCTGATAGAATCACATCGATAGTCAGATTCGCGCGTTCGCCAGCTTTCCTATCTCTAGGGGGTCACATGGAGGTCAAAGAAGTTCTGCAGGTCAAGGATTCAGCCTTGTACACCGTGCATCCGGAGTCGCCTCTTTCGGAAGCGGTCATCATGATGGCCGAAAACGATATTGGCTCGGTAATCGTCGTGGAGAACGGCAAGCTGGCGGGAATGCTGACATTCCGCGAAGTGATGGCAATTCTTGCCAAGCGACAGACTGAACGTCGCGTCGGGCCAACGCCGCCAATCGCCGAGATCCTGGTCATCGAGGCAATGGATCGTACGCCCCGCACCGCTGATCCGGACATGGACGTCGACGAGTTGCGCCGCATCATGGTGGATTCCCACACGCGCTATGTTCCCGTGATGGAGGGGGACACCATCGTCGGAATCGTCTCGTTTCACGACGTCGCCAAGGCAGTGCTCGAAGAACGGAACATGGAAAACAAGCTGCTCAAGGCATATATCAAGGACTGGCCTTCGCCTTGAGGGCGAGCGCGTTGCGTGCGCACCGCCAGCGGCGATCAGTCTTCGCCAACCGCAAACAGGCGGCGATGTTCCTTGATCGCATAACGATCGGTCATTCCTGCGATGTAATCCGCCACCCGGCGTAGTTGGTCGCCTTCGTCAGCCGCTCGATATTGCGGCGGTAGCAGGCGCGGATCGGCAGCGAAGGCGGCAAAGAGGTTGCTGACGATCCGTCGTGCCTTGCTTGCCATGCGCAATACTTGATAGTGTTGGTAAAGGTGGGCTCGCAGAAAGCGCTTCATGTGGCGCTGCGCCGCCAGCAAGTCCTCCGAAAAAGTGACCAGTGGCGGTGCCTGACGCGCTTCCGCAAGGTCGCGTGGCGCCTGCCGGGCGATGTTCGCCGCGGTCGTTTCGATCAGGTCGCACACCAACGTATCGATCATGCGCCGAACCGTTTCGTGGATCAAGCGGCGTCCGCTCAATCCGCGATGGATGCCCCGGACATGCGAGATGTGCCGCGCGAACAGGTTTACTTCATCGAGTTGTTCGAGGGTGATGAGCCCCGCCCGTAGTCCGTCGTCGACGTCGTGATTGTTGTAGGCAATTTCGTCGGCCAGATTGCAGATCTGCGCTTCCAACGAGGGTTGCGTTCGGTTGACAAAGCGCTCGCCGAGTTCGCCGAGCTGGCGGGCTTTTTCGAGAGTGCAATGCTTGACGATGCCCTCTCGCGTTTCGAAGCAGAGGTTGAGCCCGGAAAAGGCCGCGTAACGCTCTTCCAGCAGGTCAACCGTGCGCAGGCTCTGGAGATTGTGCTCGAAGCCGCCATGCTCACGCATGCAGTCGTTGAGCGCGTCCTGGCCGGCGTGCCCGAACGGCGTATGACCGAGGTCGTGCGCCAGGGAAATCGCTTCAGCAAGATCCTCGTTAAGCCGTAGAGCTCGCGCAATCGCACGCGCGATCTGCGCCACCTCGAGGCTGTGCGTCAGCCGGGTGCGGAAAAGGTCACCTTCGTGATTGACGAATACCTGGGTCTTGTATTCGAGGCGCCGAAACGCTGTGGAATGTACGATCCGGTCGCGATCGCGCTGGAACTCGCTGCGATGCGAAGGACTGGACTCGGGGTGAAGGCGACCTCGCGAGTTGTTCGCGGCAACCGCATAAGCAGCCAGTTCAGCCATGGCCGCTGCAGTTGGCGATCGCCTTGCGGATCGTGATTGTTGGCGCCGCGTCGCTGAGCACCGCACGCCCGACCTGCCGCAGAAGCACGAGGCGGAGTTTCCCGTCCTGCACCTTCTTGTCATGTTGCATCAATTCGAGGTAGCGGTCGACGCTCAAGTCTGGCCCACGCACCGGCAGGCCAGCACGCTGAAAGATCCGCTCGACGCGCGTGACGTCCTGCCTGTCGATCCAACCCAGCGCCGCCGACAGCTCGGCGGCCATCATCGTGCCAGCGGCAATCGCTTCGCCGTGCAGCCATTCTCCGTAGCCAACTCCCGTCTCGATCGCATGGCCAAAGGTGTGACCGAGGTTGAGCAGAGCCCGTTCACCCGTTTCGCGCTCATCGGCTGCGACCACCTCGGCCTTGTTCCGGCACGCACGGCAGATTGCTTCCGCCAGCTCAGCCGGCTGCCGAGCGACGAGGCGTTCCAGATGTAGTTCGAGCCATTCGAGAAATGGCAGGTCTCTGATCAGGCCGTACTTGATGACTTCCGCGAGACCGGCCCGCAACTCGCGATCCGGAAGCGTGTTCAGGGTATCGGTGTCGGCAAGCACCACCCTCGGCTGATGAAAAGCGCCGATCATGTTCTTGCCCAGCGGGTGATTGATCGCCGTCTTGCCGCCGACCGACGAATCGACCTGCGCGAGCAGGGTCGTTGGCACCTGGATGAAAGGCACGCCACGCTGAAAGCAGGCAGCGGCGAATCCGGTGATATCGCCGACGACGCCTCCTCCGAGAGCAATCAGCGTCGTCGAGCGTTCGCAACGGTGCTCGAGCAGCTTGTCGAAGATCGAATTGAGGGTTCGCCAATCCTTGAACTGCTCGCCATCGGGCAGAACGACCTCGACGACCTCGCTCCCTGCACGACGCAGGGGATCGGCCAGGCGACCCAGATACAGGGGTGCTACGGTCGTATTGCTGACGATGGCGACCTTCCGCTGCTGCAGGTATGGTGTCAGCAGCCCCGCCTGGTCGAGCAGGCAGCGTCCGACGTGGATCGGATACGAGCGATCGCCGAGGGCAACGGTCAGCGTCTCCATGATTCTCCCGCTTCCTTGTTCATCAGATGCAGAACCGACTGCGCAGTAATCCTGCTGCCACTGACGACCAGGTCGGCAATGCTTCGGTACAGGGGATCGCGTTGCGCGTGCAACTCCTTGAGCTTCTGCAACGGGTCACGGACCTGCAGCAGCGGCCGATTCCGGTCGTGACGAGTGCGCTCGCAGAGTGTCGGTAGCGGCACGTCGAGATAGACGACGAAACCGGTGGCCTGCAGATATTGCCGATTCTCCGGTCGCAGGACGGCACCGCCACCGGTCGCCACCACGTGGCGATCAAGGGTTGCGAGTTCCGCGATAACCTGTGCCTCCCGCCTACGGAAGCCGTCCTCGCCTTCGATTTCGAAAATCGTCGGCAGACTGACGCCGGTGCGAGCCTCGATTTCGTGATCCGAGTCGATGAAACGATAGGTCAAGCGTTTGGCCAGAGCTTTTCCGATCGTCGTCTTGCCAGCTCCCATCAGGCCGACCAGATAGACGTTGCGCTTTTCGCTCTTCACGAATCAAGTACAGCTTCCAGCGGACAAGCTGTGGCGCCAGAGCCCGCTACACCACCGGATAGCATTACCGCAACGTCAGCGTCTCGGCGACGATCCTAGGCGTGATGAAGATCAGCAATTCGGTCTTTTCGTCGACGGTGGAGCGGTTCCGGAACAGGAATCCTACATAGGGAAGGTCGCCGAGAAATGGAATACGTGTTGTCTTGTCATCTGTTCTTCGAGTATAAATCCCCCCGATCACCACGGTCCCGCCATTGTCCACCAGGGCCTCGGTCTTGACGTGCTTGGTGTCGATGGCAACTCCCGCTCCGCCGGTGGGAAGCGCGCTCGGAGTGTCCTTGTTGACGTCCAGCTTCATCATGATCCGGCCATCCGGGGTGATCTGCGGAGTGACCTTCAATGACAGATTCGCTTTCCGGAACGCAACACTGGTGGCTCCGGAACTGGTCGCCTGCTGGTAGGGAATCTCGACACCCTGCTCGATGATCGCCTCGACCTGGTTGGCCGTCATCACGCGCGGGCTGGAGATGACCTTGCCTCGCCCATCAGCCTCCAGCGCCGAAATCTCCGTCGCCAGGAACTGCGTCAGCGCCTTGTTGAAGAGCAGCAACGACAAGGTGCCTGGCGTCCCCGATGCCGGTGTGGCCGGAAGATTGACCTGCGTACCGTAGGCGCCGAGCGGCGCGACACTGCCGGCCACCGTGCCGGCGATCAGTTGCCCGCTGATCGCCGTGCTGTCCCCGCCGATGCTGACCGCGCCGCTCGGATACTTCTGGCCCCAATTCAGGCGCACTCCGAGGTCCTTGGCGAAGCTGTCGGTCGCTTCGACGATGCGCGCTTCGATCATCACCTGTCGGGCAGGGATGTCCACCTTGGCAATCATCGCCCGCACGTCGTCGAGTCTGCCGGAAGTATCTCGGACAAACAGAATGTTGGAGCGATCCTCGGTGTTCGCGCTACCGCGCTTGGAAAGGAGAGGCTGTCTCGGGTCAGCGATCAGTGCCTGGATGTCTTTCGCCTTCATGTAGTTGATTTGAAAGCTCTCG
>WBZT01001615.1_pt1 | contig 16336 bp, 8 predicted proteins | sample 5204241 | NCBI WGS metagenome assembly WBZT01 (sample SAMN12344358, study PRJNA552823) | activated sludge metagenome | biome: Activated sludge suspended growth; feature: Nitrification reactor; material: Wastewater; isolation source: activated sludge from nitrification reactor of wastewater treatment... | reverse complement strand
TGCTCCGCCAACTGCCTGTGGTGGAGTTTCAACCATCATTTATACGGTTACCAGCGATTGTGAACCAGTTAAAACCTGTTCAGCAACCTTCACGGTGACGGCCTCACCAAGTGTTGTATTAAATTGTCCTGTAAATACAACAGAAGTTGCTTGTCAATCTCAATCCAGCATTGATACTAAATTCGCTGCATGGAAAAATACTGCAAGCTATTCCGGAGGATGCAACAGTATGCTTACCAATTCCGGTGGAACGGCTCCATTAGCCTGTGGAGGATCTACAACCATTACATTTACTGTAACCAGTGACTGCGAATTACCTAAAACTTGTACTGCAACATTTACGGTTAGTCCGGCACCTGCGGTTGTTTTAAATTGTCCTGCCTCAGTGAATGAAATAGCATGTCAAACACAAGCTACTATTGATTCTAAATTTGCTACTTGGAAAACTACAGCTTCCTTTACTGGTGGCTGCAATGGTATGCTTACCAATTCCGGTGGAACAGCACCATTGGCTTGCGGAGGTTCTACAACCATTACTTATACTGTAACTTCAGATTGTGAACCTGTGAAAACCTGTAATGCAACGTTTACTGTAAATCCGGCACCTGCAGTGATGATGACCTGTCCAACAAATACTACAGAAGGGATTTGTCAGACACAATCTGCAATAGATGCGAAATTTGCAACTTGGAAAAATACAGCAAGCTTTACTGGTGGTTGTAATGGAATGCTTTCCAATTCTGGTGGAACCGCTCCAAATCATTGTGGCGGATCTACTACGATTACATTTACTGTAACTTCAGATTGTGAACCATTAAAAACTTGTACGGCTACATTTACCGTTGATCCAGCACCTGTTGTCATTTTAAATTGCCCATCAGCAGTTACAGAAACAGCTTGTCAAACTCAAGCAGCGATTGATACCAAATTCGCTGCCTGGAAAAACACTGCTGCTTTCACTGGCGGATGTAATGGAATGCTTACCAATTCAGGTGGTACTTCTCCAAATCATTGTGGAGGATCAACAACGATTACATTTACAGTTACATCCGATTGTGATGCACCAAAAACTTGCAATGCAACATTTACGGTTGCACCAGCGCCAGTTTTGAATGTAACCTGCCCAACAAACGTTACAGAACTTTCTTGTCAAACCCAGGCTACCATCAATAGTAAGTATAATAACTGGCTTTCAACTATTTCAGTAAGTGGTGGCTGTAATCCTGTGATTAGCAACAATAGTGGTGGAGCACCTAATGCATGTGGTGGTTCAAGTGTTGTAACCTTTACAGTAAACAGCGATTGTGAACCTGTGAAGACATGTACAGCAACATTTACCGTAAACGCAGCACCCGCTGTAGTGCTTACCTGTCCAATCACACAAACTGAAATTGCCTGTCAAACACAAGCAGTAATAAATTCAAAATTCACAACTTGGTTAGGAACAGTATCCTATTCCGGAGGTTGCAACCCTGTCTCACTTAATAATAATTCAGGTGCACCAAATGCCTGCGGAGGCTCAACTACTGTAACCTTTACGGTGAACAGCGATTGTGAAACTCCAAAAACTTGCAATGCTACTTTTACAGTGAATCCAGCACCGGTTGTTGTGTTAACATGTCCGACACCGCAAACGGAAATTGCTTGCCAAACACAAAGCGCCATTGATACTAAATTCAATACATGGAAGAATACTGTAGTATTCTCCGGAGGATGCAATTCATCCATATCTAATAGTGGCGCTGTAGCACCTTCTGCATGTGGTGGAACTTCAACCATAACCTATACTGTAACCAGTACTTGTGAACCAACAAAAACTTGTACCGCTACATTTACAGTAAATGCAGCACCAGCAGTGGTATTGACCTGCCCTGTTGCACAAACAGAAATTGCTTGTCAAACACAAAGTACCATTGATACTAAATTCAATACCTGGAAAAATACGGTGGCGTATTCCGGTGGTTGTAATTCAATTATAACGAATAGTGGTGCGGTTGCACCCGCAGCTTGTGGTGGAACTTCTACTATAACCTTTACGGTTACAAGTGATTGTGAACCAACAAAAACTTGTACCGCAACTTTTACAGTAACAGCAGCCCCGGCGGTCGTATTAACCTGTCCATTGGCTGTGACTGAAGCTGCTTGTCAGACACAATCTGCCATTGATACAAAATTTGCAGCCTGGAAAAATACAGTAGTATTTTCCGGAGGCTGTAATGCTTCCATATCTAATAGTAATGGTACCGCTCCGCTTGCTTGTGGTGGTTCAACTACACTTACATATACCGTAACCAGCACTTGTGAACCAACAAAAACTTGCTCCGCAACATTTACTGTAACTGCTGCACCAGCCGTTGTTTTAACTTGTCCAACAGCCCAAACAGAAGCTGCTTGTCAAACTCAGGCTAGCATTAATAGTAAATTTAATACCTGGCTGGCTTCAGTGACTGCAACCGGAGGTTGCAATACTGTTGTCACCAATAACAATACAGGAGCTCCACTTGCTTGTGGCGGTTCAACTACTGTAGTATTTTCAGCTGCCAGTAGTTGTGAGCCTACCAAGACCTGCTCCTCTACATTTACGGTGACTACAGCACCAAGTGTTGCACTTACTTGTCCTGTTTTACAAATCGAATCAAGCTGTCAATCCCAGACAGCAATCAACAACAAGTTTAATACTTGGTTAGCAACTGTATCTTCAACTGGTGGTTGTAATACTATTTTAAGCAACAACAATACCGGTGCTCCTCTTGCATGTGGTGGAACGACAACCGTAATATTCACTGCAACAAGTTCCTGTGAATCTCCTAAAACTTGTTCCGGAACATTTACTGTTGCCTCTGCCCCACCAGTTGTTGTAAATTGTCCAGCAAATCTTACAGAGATTGCTTGTCAAACTCAAACTACCATCAATTCCAAGTTTACAACCTGGCTCGGAACCATCAACGTCAGTGGTGGTTGCAATCCAGTAACAACAAACAATAATTCCGGAGCGCCTAACGCATGTGGTGGAATAGCGACTGTAATTTTTACAATAAACAGTGATTGTGAAACAGCTAAGACTTGTACAGCAACATTTACTGTAACAGCTGCACCAGCAGTAGTCCTCAATTGCCCAGCAAATGTTACAGAAGTATCCTGTCAATCACAAAATGTAATTGATTCCAAGTACAATACCTGGCTAGCAACCGTTTCTTCAACAGGTGGATGTAATGTGACTTTAAGTAACAATAGTACTGGAAGTCCTAACGCATGCGGAGCTGTGAACACTATTACTTTTACAGCCAATAGTACCTGTGAAGCTCCTAAAACTTGTACAGCAAGCTTTACAGTTACCACTGCTCCGGCTGTTGTGATAAACTGTCCAGTTGCGGTGACAGAAGTTGCTTGTCAGACGCAATCAACTATTAATACCAAATACAATAACTGGTTGGCAACAGCTGGTTTTACAGGAGGTTGTAATGGTTCATTAAGCAATAACGGTGGATCAGCACCACTGGCTTGTGGTGGATCGAAATCAGTAATCTTCACAGTTAATAGCAGTTGTGAAGCACCAAAAACCTGTACTTCCACCTTTACAGTAAATGCACCTGCCAGTGTAGTATTAAATTGTCCTGCGGCCCAAACTGAGGTTGCCTGTCAAACACAGACTGCAATAGACAATAAGTTTAATACCTGGAAAAATACGGCTAGCTTTTCGGGAGGATGTAATCCCTCATTATCCAATAGTTCTGGTTCAGCTCCTCCTGCCTGTGGTGGATCGACGACTTTGACCTATACAGTAACCAGTGATTGTGAACCTGCAAAAACATGCACTGCCACTTTCACCGTTGCCGCTGCCCCACCTGTTGTTGTTAATTGTCCAATCAATGCTGTAGAAGCTGCGTGTCAAACACAGACTGCCATTGATAACAAATTCAATACATGGAAAAACACGGCAACAAGTTCAGGAGGTTGTAACAGTTTATTGTCTAATAATGCTGGAACAGCCCCATCATTCTGTGGTGGTTCCGTAACCGTAACCTATTCCGTAACCAGTAATTGTGAGCCAACAAAAACCTGTACAGCCAGCTTTACTGTAACTGCAGCGCCTTCGGTAGTTTTAACTTGCCCTGTTCCAAAAACAGAGGCTTCCTGTCAGTCGCAATCTACCATCAACAGTTCTTTCAATACCTGGCTTAGCTCCGTTTCTGTAAGCGGAGGTTGTTCACCCGTTATTACGAATAATAATAGCGGACTACCTAATGCCTGCGGAGATTCTAAGACAGTTATATTTACTGTGACCAGCGATTGTGAGGCAGCTAAGACCTGTACTTCAACCTTCACGGTTACGAATGCACCAACCGTAGTGTTGTCTTGCCCTGCAAATCAAACTGAAGATGCCTGTCAGAATCAAACATCGATTAATAACAAATTTACAACCTGGTTAAACTCTGTTGCTGTAAGTGGCGGTTGTAATACTGCTGTAACAAACAACAATACTGGAGCACCTGGCTTCTGTGGAGGAACAACTGCTGTAACATTTACGGTGACAAGTTCTTGTGAGAGTTCAAAAACCTGCTCTTCTACTTTCACCGTTCTTTCTGCACCTGCTGTATCAATTAATTGCCCTTCGAATGTAACAGAAGCTTCCTGTCAGACTCAAACTACCATTAATTCCAAATTCAACACTTGGTTGGGTACGGTCTCAGCTACCGGTGGTTGCAATCCTGTATTAAGCAACAACAATACCGGTGCACCAGATGCTTGTGGTGGAACTAAAACGGTGACTTTCACAGTGAACAGCGATTGCGATGCACCTAAGACTTGCAATGCCACTTTCACAGTTACAACAGCACCAGCACTTGTGGTAGTTTGCCCAATAGCCAAAACAGAGCTTGCCTGTCAAACACAAGATTCAATTAACTCGAAGTATGCGACCTGGTTGGCAAGTATTTCAAGCTCAGGAGGATGTAATGTCACTATTACGAACAATAGCCCGGCCAACGCACCCAATTCCTGCGGAGAAATTCGTTCTGTTGAATTTACCATTAACAGCAGTTGTGAATCACCAAAAACTTGTGCTTCAACATTTACGGTGAGTACGCCAGATCCAATGAATCTGATCTGTCCTGTCGACAAAACTGTTTCTGCTTGTTTGACACAATCTGAAATCAATGATCAATATTCTACCTGGTTGCAAAGCGTTAATGTAGTTGGAGGTTGTAATCCGATCATAAGCAACAATAGCACTAGTTTGCCAAATCCATGTGGTGGTACAAAATCCATAACATTTACCGCGACAAGCGCCTGTACCGGAAGTACCAGTTGTACTGCAAATTTTGTTGTTACGCCAATGACGAACCCAACCATTGTTTGCCCGGCTGCTAAAACCGTTGACTGTAATGCATCAACCCTGCCTTCAAAAACAGGATTTGCCTCCGGATTAGATGGTTGCAACTCAACACCAATTATCACTTATAGCGATGTTAGTTTACCAGGCTCTTGTAATAGCAACTATCAGATTAACAGAACCTGGGTTGCAACAGACAAATGCGGTAATGTTAGTACCTGTATGCAAGTTATTACGGTTCAAGACACTTTTAAACCAACATTTAACGTACCTGCTAATAGTTCTATCTATCGCAAATACTGGCCAACTGGTACAGAATTACTGGTTAACTATAACTTTAATTATGGCAATGCTTATAACACCTTGGCACCATATTTATACTCTCAGATTACTTCTAAAATAGATACGAGTTCAGTGATCTTTATGAGGGATAGTGGAACTGCAACAGGTGTCAATGCTTTTGCCAATAATCCAATTGCAGGAAAAGCTTTAAAAGTTTTGAATTCTAAATTGACAGGTTACTGGCAATTTAATATTAAAGGCAATTCTCTTCCTGCATTCTACAATTTTGAAGTTTATTTACAAGCTTTAAGATTCAGTAATGGAAGTGCCAAGACCTTGTTGATGGATTATAGCATTGACAGCATCAATTGGAATAATTTCAGTTCAACTGCTTTGGTTAAAACGAAATGGACGGAATGTAAAGGTGCTATACCGGGTGTTTCAAAACCATCCAAATTGTTTATCAGAGTTAGGTACACTGATGCAAACGATTCCATATCCAAAGAATTGTTTATTGATAACTTCCAGATTAAAGCATATCACGATGCGGACGGTTGTGCAATGGATGTAACACCTACTATAACCGGATACCCATACAATGTAAACCACCCATGTGATCCAAATCCGACAGCGACGTATGTCGATTCAACTATATTCTCAGCTTGTGCAACCAAGGTATTCAGAACCTGGACGGTTGCAGATGATTGCGGAAATATTGCTAAGGCGGGAACCAAACAGGAAATAACCATTCTTGATACAACAGGACCAATTATTACTTGCCCGGGTGGAAACTTAATTAGCAAAAAAGCAGACACTTTGAAATGTTACCGAACCATTGACTCAACTTTGGATGCAAAAGCAGTTGATGCCTGTACCATGGATTCAGTGGCTGTTACAAATAATTATAACAACAAGAGTACCTTGAAAGGTGAAAAAATACCTGTAGGAGTTCATTCCATAACCTGGACAGCAACCGATCAGTGTGGAAATACTTCAACATGCAAATATCTGCTCAGTATTTTTGAAACCGAACCACCGATAGCCAAATGCAAAAATGTAACAGCCTACTTAAATGCAAATGGAGAATACAAACTTTCTGTAGATAGTGTAGATGCCGGATCAACGGACAATTGTGCTATCAAGTCCAAGAAGTTAAACCGTGAAAATTACGATTGCGATGATTTTCCATCCAGGTCAGTTATTTTTACAGTAACAGATTCATCCGGATTGTCGGATACTTGTCAAGCGCTAATTACCTTTAAGGATACCGTTGCACCAACCATAGTCTGTAAAAATATTACCATCAATTTGCCACCAAGTGGTATCAAAGTAATTACAGCAGATAGTGTATTGGTAAGTGCCTTTGATGCATGCGGTATTCCATCCGGTAATAAAAAACTTTCTCAGGATACCTTCACTTGTAAGAGTCCGAAAATCAATACAGTTGTTGTAACTGTTACAGACAAATATGGCAACAAATCAACCTGTACCGTTACTGTTACGATCAATAGTGGAGATGGTGATTGTGATGGAATTCTGGATGCTTGTGATGTTTGTCCAAGCACAGATGACAAGGTGGATAATGATGGTGATGGCAAACCGGATTGTAATGTTATTCCAAATTTTGCACAAATCATTGGAGCTTGGAAATGTAGTCAGGTGCCGCAAAGAGTTTATATCTCAGAAATAGTTAATGGAAACTGTACGACTAAATGCGTAAGCTACGCAACGTTTAAAAATACTAGGACCAGTAACCAATACCTTGGAACCTGTATCAAATGCAGTGGCCAACTTAAAAAGGATCCTAATTCGAAAGATCTCAGCTCTGCTGAATCATTAGAATCGAATCCTGATGCTTTGGTACCTAATCCTGATTTTAAAATAGTACCGAATCCTAACTATGGAAGTTTTGAAATTGTATTTGACAATCCTGTTGAAAATGGCGTCGTTGAAATCTACAATTTGTTAGATGAAGCCGTTTGGAAAAAAGTTATTGTTCAAAACACTGACCGAATCAAATTAACTGGAAATGATTTCAAACAAAATGCCAGCGGAATGTATTGGGTTATATTCAAGAACGATCAAACTAAAGTGGTCAAGTCTTTACTGATTACCAAGTAGGTTTAACTTTTAGAAAATAAAAAAGGCGGAATTAAGTTCCGCCTTTTTTATTTTCTATATCTTAGATAAACACATACTGCATCGATATCATCTTTTGTCATGGTTCTTGTAAATTTATGGGTCTCATTTCTGATTTTTAAATTGACTGCATAATTTCTAATCTGAACATCAGAAAACTGGTTTGCTGAATCCGTACTTTTATACACTTTTCCATGACATGAAGCACAATTTACCTGATATATTTTATATCCTTTTTTGAAAAATGATTCAAACTCTTCACGCTGATTTTCGACAATATTTGGAGGATAGTCAAATGCTAATTTGGGTGTATGACATGTTAACTGAAAAAAACCAATTCCACAGGAAAGGGACAACAAAAAAAATCTAATCTTAGTAAACTCCACCAACATAACGTTTATTTATTTTTTTATTACTTGAAGTTGGTAAAGTCGCAGGAACAGTTTCATATCCTATATCTTCTGATAGAGACTCTAAGAAATGGATTATGTTGCGCTTTTCCAAAGCTGTTAAATTCAATTTTTCAGACATCAAAGTTTGGTTTGCCAGATTTAGCCCTCTTCCGTTTCCGCCACCATCATTGTAAAATTCGATCACCTCTTCCAAAGTATGGAATATTCCATTGTGCATATAGGGTTTGGTTTTCGCAACATTTCTTAAGGTTGGTGTTCTAAATGAAAATAAGGCAGTACCATCCATTATTTGGGCGAATCTACCACTATCCCTACTGACCTGTGAAAAACTGGTATCTTGTGGAACGCCTACCACTTCGAATTCATTTGAGATAAATGGAGCCTTAATTCCTCCAAATCCTGGAACATAGTGGCATGTTCCGCATAGGGCCTTACCCATGAAAAGATTAAATCCTTGTACAATTTCGTTGTCCGAGTCCATGTAATCAGACATGATTCGATCAAATGTAGAATAGAATCCTGAATATGTCCCAATATAAAAATTTAATACTGAGGCTATATGCTCAAACCGAATGGTTGATGTTCCCATCGATTTTGTGATGTATTTTAATTCCAAAAAATACTCCTTACAGGACAAAATTTTTTTTAGAATATCCTTTTCGTTGGTATTCAGTTCTTGTGGATTATTAATTACTTCGTGGAATTGATCAAATATGGATTGATGCCTTCCATCCAACATCAATTGAGGAGAAAGATGTACATTCAGTAGTGTTGGTGTATTTCTGGCCAATTTCAGGGACGGGTCAAATTGTTTACTGGTCTGAACTGTTGTATCTGTATAATAATTTAATGGTTTATGACATGAGGCACATGACCTTTTGGTATTTCCAGAAAAAATTGGATCAAAAAAAAATAACTTACCTAAATTATAGACCTTACGCAACAATGTAGAATCCTTAATGCCCCGAAATACTCCAAATCTATCTTGCGATTCATAAAGCGATTTATCAAAAATAGAATTAGCGTCATTGGATAATGCAAATTCATTATAGGAAATTGAACTTGCTTTGTAATTTTTAATCATCTTTTGATTCAATGTAAACAAAGGATCAACAAATTTTTTAATAAAAGCAAATCGGTTAAAATTGGAAAATTCAGCATTTCCCTGCTCACAAAAAATCAGGCATTTTCGGTACAAATCCATGTATTCATCAAGAATTGGTTCCTCCGGAAAAGAGAGATTGTGCGCTGTATAAATTTCTTGTACGGATTTTAGTAAAATAATTAATTCAGGTATCACCCTGCTTGTATCCGGACACTCAAAGGATGTTGTATAAATAGAAGCCAGGTTTAACAAATACATCCGGTTGGCGAGAAAAAAAGTCTCTGATTTGGCTATTTCCTTTCGAATTGAATCACTAAGAAAATATTTAGTACCGCTGATGGACGAAGAGATAAGGCTTTGAACGGAATCCTTTTGGGCATTTTCTTCATCAAGGTAATTTTCAAGCAATGTCAGACCAGCGCCTAATCTAAGGTAGGGTTTTTCAAATTTCTCAAAAGACTCAGATTCCCACTCTTTCGCTAAAGGTCCATTTATTTTCTTATACTCAATTGGGCCATAATATCGCAACCAGAAATCATTTTTTTTCAATTCAATTCTCAACTGTCCTATGTGCCGTTTAAGTGATATGGCCCCTTCGTCTGTCATTTGGGACTGAGCAGACCATTTCTCTAAAAACTTTTGTTGAGCATCTAAAAATTGAGTAATACTCTGTTGATATAAATTCAAATAATCCTGATTACTTCGATTGGAGCATATAAAAATCAGACCTGTCAACAATAAAAAGCATAAGTTCTTCATATCGCAAAAGCTCGAATAGTATTTTATGAAGTTGTATCTACTTCCTTAGGAAAAAAATGATCGCGATAAATTAATTTATCCCATTCCATCAAATTCCAATCCGGAACGTAAGATTCAAATTTAAGTATGGCACAGGTTGGAATATCTCCATGGTACCCATTCAAGATAGCGTAACTAAAATCTTCTATTTTAGGATTATGTCCAAACAGAGCCACGGTATGATAATGAGCTTCTGTATTTTTTATTGCTTCAAGATAATCTTCATGATCACCATAATATAAGTTATCATTGATGCTGATGGTAGGTTTTTCCAAACAGGCTTCTCCAAACATCTGAGCCGTGGAGTACGCTCTAACGGCCGGACTTGATACCATCTTACACGGCATCAGTATCTGACTTGAAAAAATTTTAGCCATAACCGGGGCATCGCGCATTCCCCGTTCATTTAATGGTCTTACTATATCACGGGCGCCTGGATTTTGCCAGCTTGACTTCGCATGTCTGACGACAAATATAAGTTTCAACATACAGCATAAAGATGAATAGCCGTAAATTTAGGGTTTTATTTTAGTGTTTCGCTAGTTTTTAAGCTTCATGAAAATTATCCTGGACCAGATTGAGTTCGATTTACCGGAGTCTATTTTTAGGCTGGTTGAAAATGCTCACCTGACAGGAAAGGTCAAGAAAGCCTTAGAAATAAGTAAATCCAGATGGAATTTCCAAATCAAATTTGACGATGCACTCGTTGAATGCGAAATAAAATATGGTAAAAACTGTGTTACGAAAATACACTGTGCTTGTGGAAGGTCAAATTCAAAACATCCGTGTATTCATGGCTTAATTGCCGCCTATTGGTACTACAAAGAAGTATATCTTCACAAAAAATTAAAAAACACCCCATCGGTAAAGTCAAGTTTTGAGCTGATTACTGATGAATATACCCATATCGAATTAGGAACTTTTATCAATTTTTGCTTCAAATTAGATAAAAACTTAAAAAAATGGGCGGAGTTACTGCTTTCAAAAAATTTTGCCGGTGCTGATTTATTTCATTTCATCTACTACAAATTAGAAGATATTGAAAAATCACTTTCTCTAACATCCCGGAATTCTATATTAAAATCGTACAGAGAACAATGCGAACTCTTACAAGCACTGTATGATCAGTCTGTTATTGAATACACGCACGGAAATATTGAACCTGCTCTTTACAAATGTTTCGCCTCTCTTCTCAAATCAAATCAATGGCTTGTCACCTATGTTAACAACAATCACACCCGACTCCAGACGATTCACACGAACCTTCACAATGCATTTGATCAAATGCTTAGAAGTATAAAAGCAGCCGAATTGATACAAAAAATGTTTGAATTCATTCTAACAGAACTCAAATCAAAACCTTACGCCATCTATCAACATAAACAAAACATCTATTACACTTTATTAAATTCTTATTCAAATCATTCATTTATTAAAAAAAATGACGAAATAATTATTGATAATTTAAAATCCGGGGTACTTCAGAAATTAAATAACAGTGAGAGTTTGTTGTTTGTCATTAGCTATTTTAAAGATAATAACTTTAAAGAATTTTTCAATCACGAGATGATTGGTCAGTTTGATTCTCAAACATGGCTGATTACTCTTCAAAAAATAGAAGATCTCGAATTATTAAGCGGATTCGAGGATCAATTACAATATTTATTTGACAATTTACAAGTTTCTGAACTTCGAAACCGAATTGCAGAGATACTGCTTAAACATTTGATTGCCAGTGGGCATATTAAGCTATGCTCAGAAAAAGCCAGACAATTCGCCATTCAGTTATCAAAAATAAAATATGCAACCATATTTTTTGAATGTGTTGAATTCGATTCATCACAAATAAATGCGTTTATTAATGACTATCATTCAGTACATCCAAAAGAGGATGAATTTGTTCTCGAATTATTGAGTCAAACGAATGAGTCGGAGTTACTTTTATCAGAACTTGAAAAAAATGAATCCTTCACTACCCTTATGAAATATGATTCACATATTTTCAAACATTATTCAAAGAGGTTAATTGCTAAATATTGTAATCTTGCAGAAGAATATTTGAATAATCATGCCGGTCAACAAGCATTTAACACAGTAGAACAAATTAAAAAACACATAGCCAAAGTGGGCTATAAATCTCATGCAGAGGAATTTATGAATGCAGTTCAAAAACTTTATCCAGAAAGAACCAAAATTATTAATTTTATATAGAATCATATGTTTCAAATTTTTCACAACACCAAGTACTATTTATTAATTTTCACTACTTGTTTATTTAGCTGTAATAATGTCTCTAAAAGCAGCGAACCACCGACCTGGTTAAAAACTTTATCGATCTATGAGGTTATGCCAAAAAATTTCAGTGAAAAGCAAAACCTTAATGCAATTAAAGATGAGATTTCACAAATAAGGACGCTTTATGTAAATGCCATAGCACTTACCCCAATATGTTCTAATGATGCTATCAATTCAAGTTTTAACCCGAATGATCCATACGCATCAATCAATTTTTCCGAACTGGATAAGTCCATTGGAAAGGAAGAAGATCTTAAAAATCTGATCGAAACGGTTCATCAAAACAAGATGAAAATATTACTTGAATTTGATATTTCCTATACAGGTCCAAATCACCCATGGAGAACAAAAAAGCCGGATTATTATAAATCTTCTGAGCAAAAAATCAATGATCTATACAATCCTCAATACATTCAACTCAATTTTGATAATCCAAAAGTTAGAAAAGCCGCTTTAAAAGCACTAAATTATTGGAAATCTAAATTCTCGATTGATGGAATAATTTTATTAAACACAGAAGCGCTTCCAAAAGATTTTTGTGAAACATTAAGCAATGAACTCAAAACGAAAGAATTTCTTCTGGGAAGCGGCTCCTATTGTCCTGACATGCTTAAGTCAAATACCTTTGATGTTTGTTTTAATACAAAATTATACGATGAACTGAAAAAAATATCTACCAATGAGGCTAAAGCATCCGCATTCAAGGATCTAATAGAAACGTCCTCAAGTCTACCTTTCAAAGGAACAATTATCAATTATTCCAGGAATGCAAAAGTCAACCTTACGGATTTACCAGAAAATCAGATATTCCCATATTATTATAAATTACCAGCAATTATTTCTATTATGATGAGTGGGATTCCATGGATATTAAATGGTCAAGAAGAACCAATGTTTGAAAAGTTAGACGTTAAAAAACCAAGCTTCTTAACGCGAAACTATCAATACTGTCTTGAGATGTACAGAGGAATACTTATTCATCGAAGAGAAAACGGTGCACTATTTTCATTAGAAAACAACAATCCTGAAATAATTACTGACTCCGAAGAAGTTCTTGCCTTTGAAAGAAAAATTGGTTCTGCTTCTATAGTACTAATGGCAAACCTAACGGATCACTTTGTCACATATAAGATAACCAAATCATACAACCAGTATATAGAATTTTTTACACGTACTGTTGTTAGTTTTGTATCTGATACAGAGTATAAACTGGGACCACATCAGTATTTAGTATTGACGAACAAACATTGATGGAAATTCAATTATGGTGGATTGGCAAGACGGCTTTTAATTATCTGGATGAAGGGATCAATATGTATGTCAACAGATTAAAGCACTATTGCAGGTTTAGTATTCAGGAGTTTAAAGGTAGCAAGGGAATTAAAAATCCAATGCAAATAAAAATCATGGAAGAATCAGAAATAAAAAGTAAGATTCAGAACAATGATTTTATTATTGTTTTGGATGAAAGGGGAACTCAGATGAATTCAATTCAGTTTTCAACTTACATTGAAAAACACATGACGGATGGTATAGGGAAATTGGTGTTTATTATAGGTGGAGCCTATGGATTTAGTGATGAATTCAAACAGATGGCCAAAAGTTCAATATCATTTTCTCCAATGACAATGTCACATCAACTGATCCGTTTGGTTTTTGTAGAACAACTATATAGAGCATTTACCATATTAAAAAAAATACCATACCACAATGAATGAAAATATTCCATTGGTTTCAACTGGAATGCTGATTCTGATTAGCATTATATCATTTTTGGGACTTCAGGACTATCGCATTATTGAAACATTCAGACATTATCCATATGAAGAAGTTAGAAACAAATCGTTCTACCGCTGGTTAACTTGTGGATTTGTTCATGGTGGAGTAATGCACCTTCTTCTTAATCTATTTGTGCTCTGGCAATTTGGATTTGTTGTAGAAAACCTTTATATTTCAAAATTTGGATTGGTTCAAGGTCGTATGACTTATTTAACTGCCTACTTACTCATCCTCATCCTTTCCTGTATTCCAAGTTATATTAAGCAAAGAAATAATTCAAGATACGCATCCATTGGCGCTTCCGGAGCCATTTCTGGTATATTATTTATATATATTCGATATTTTCCTTGGAATACATTACTCATCTATGGCATTGTTCCTATGCCTGCCTTATTAATGGGGGTGTTATATGTTATCTACTCCTGGTGGGCTGCTAAAAATTCAAACGATGGCATCGATCATGATGCACATTATTATGGAGCATTGATCGGCATTTTACTTGCATTTATTATTGATGAAATACCACGTGCTCTTTGATATGAAACCAATTAAACTATTAAGTTTTCTATTACTCCTTTGTTCATGTATCAGTGTTCCAAAGCAGTATCAAATTATCGCACCAGGCATATGGAGAGGGATTTTTATTCTACAGGATACCAGACAGATATTGGTTACAAGGAGTATCGATAAAGTTGTTACCAGAGATGTGAACCCTGAATCGACACAAACCATTATTCCATTTAATTTTGAGGTAATCTATAAAAACGATACAACATTCTATATTGAATTGATCAACGGGAAGGAGCGAATTCGAATGGATTCCATACGAAAAGGAAGAGACCTTAAGACCGGAAATGATACGATGGTGATCAGTCTATTACCCTATGCTGCAGAACTTCGCTGTGTCTATGAAAATAATAAAATCAATGGCGAATATGTTGTACTTGATAAGGTTAATTATTCCATTCCTTTTCAGGCAAGCTATGGACAAAAGTATAGGTTTGAAAAATTACCAGCTACCACAGATAAGAATATTACGGGAGAATGGGATGCTATTTTTGATAAGGATTCCATTGGACAGTTTAATGCGATTGGAGAGTTTCAACAAAATGGAAATATCCTCAGCGGAACATTCAGAACAGAAACAGGCGATTTCAGATACCTTAGTGGAGAAATCAGCGGAAATCAGTTAAAACTTTCTACGTTTGACGGGGCTCATGCATTTCTATTTACCGGCGAAATTAACAACGATGAGATACATGGTCAGTATTACTCTGGAAAACATTTTACCTGTCGTTGGGAAGCGAAGAAGTCTGATCATAATCATCTTATCGACGCGGACTCTGTAGCGAAATTGGTTAGAAATATTCCCTTAAGATTCAATTTGCAAAATACGGAAGGCGATTGGGTAAATTTGGAACAGCCGGAATTTAAAGGAAAGGGGAAAATAATTCAAATAACCGGAACCTGGTGTCCTAATTGTCGGGATGAAACGGAATTCTTGACTCAATATTTATCCGAACATCCAGCTACCTCAATAGAATTTTTTTCTATTGCTTTTGAAAGAGGTTCAGACAGAATGAAGTCACTTGATCGAATTTGGCAATACAAAAAAAATATGAAAATTCCATACCATGTACTGCTGGGTGGCCCTGTGAATAAAGATTCCAGTTCAGCTTTATTTCCTCAACTTGATGGCATAAAGGCTTATCCAACCATGTTGTTTGTGAATGCTCAAAATCAAATTGTTCGGGTTCATACAGGATTTGACGGTCCCGCAACATCAAAATATTCAGATTTTAAAAATTACTTTGAAAAGTCAATCGAAATTATCAGCAAACCCAATGAATAAAATTGCGCTTATTACCGGAGCAACTTCCGGAATTGGAAGAGCGACTTCTTTGAAGTTAGCCCAACATGGTTATTCACTTATTCTTACTGGAAGAAGAAAAGACAAACTGGAAGTAATTTGCAACGAATTGCAAAACAAATATTCAGCGTCTTGTATAAATCTTTGTTTTGATATTCGTGATTATCATCAATGTGAAAATGCAATTCAGAAATTAGAAGCTCCATGGAATTCAATTGATATTCTAATAAATAACGCAGGGCTTGCCTTAGGTTTAGATAGTATCGAAAATGGGCAGATTACGCATTGGGATACTATGATCGATACCAACATTAAGGGACTGT
>WBZT01001614.1_pt1 | contig 16344 bp, 11 predicted proteins | sample 5204241 | NCBI WGS metagenome assembly WBZT01 (sample SAMN12344358, study PRJNA552823) | activated sludge metagenome | biome: Activated sludge suspended growth; feature: Nitrification reactor; material: Wastewater; isolation source: activated sludge from nitrification reactor of wastewater... | reverse complement strand
GGATAACCCTGCCAGGGAGGTCCATCCCACCGCTTGAATTCAAGCGGATATCCGTCCACTGAATGGGGGCAAGTCCAGGCGGCTTTTTTTTGCCCCCTCTAAAGTAAGGCTATCGATATTTGGCTTTACATGGACTCCATCCCTCGTGATGTCTGCAATCATGAGTCGCGGAACTGGCCCTCCGAAAAATCTTGGATCACCTTGCGGTCGTGGTGAGCTTCCACGAACCAAATCGCAAAGTGAATCGAGTCTCTTTGTAGCCCACCCCTTGGGATTCGTCGCCGGGTCGCCGAACAGGTCGAGGAACAGTGCGGGGATCAGTTCGGCGGCCTTCTTCTCGGCCTCGCGGCGCAGCCGCACGATGCCATCGGCACGGGAGAGGAGATCGACGATGCGGCGCTGTTCGGGGAGAGACGGCAACTCAAGATCAAGCTTGCGCAGTTCAGATGATTTGAAAGCTGCCTGACTGACCCATTGCGTCGCATGAGCGGTGAAATAACCGGTTGACCGTAGTCGACGAAGCCAGTATCCAAAGAAAGCTGGCTCAACCCGCGCCTTGTCTACTTTGATACGGGTCATGTGGTTTGAGAAGCCGGCAGTCATCGGCGAGCCAATGATTGCCGATTTCCCTACTAGCTCCGCGCTATTCGTGTTGTTGAAGAGTATGTCGCCCTCTTCCAGCGAGGTCTTACCACGGGGAGCTTCACCGGCTGGCACCTGGTAAACCTCGGATAGATCGAGATTACCGGCATCACTGATGTTGAATGGGCGAAGATGGGGAAGCCCGACTTCAACTAGCTTGGACTTGCTGCACGCGAAACCTGATTCATCCGAAAGGATCAACTCGTTTACCGATACCCGTGTCATGCAACCTGCTCCGCCAAAGCCACCCGCAAAGCCTCCACTTCCTCGGCAATCTCCGCCTCAATAGCTGCCAGTTCATCCAGCAACTCACGCGGGTCCTGGTGCTCGACAGCGGCTTGGGACATAGGCCGGTATTGGCTGGCCGAGAGCTTGAAGTCGTTGGCGCGCAGCGTAGTGGCATCGGCGAACCACCATTTCTCGGTCCACTCGGCCTGGGCATTCCTGGCCTGCCAGCGGATCCAGTTGGCGCCGCTGCCCTGGTAGGCCGTGATCAGCGTGGGCAGGTCGTCATACTCGATGGGCGTGTCGTGGTTGGCGTCCAGCTTGTAGCCGTCGTTGTCGGCATGCAGGAACAGCACCTTGTCGGTGGCCCCACCCTTGCGGAACAGCAGCACGGAGGTCTTCACCCCCGAGTAAGGCTGGAAGACCCCGCCGGGCAGGGAGAGCACGGCTTCCACCCAGTTGTTCTCGATGAGCTGGCGGCGCAGTTCCTTGTGGGCGCCAGTGGAGCCGAACAGCACACCCTCTGGGACGATGACACCGCAGCGGCCTCCCGGTCGCAGGCTATCCAGCATGTATTTGAGGAACAGCAGCTCGGTGGCGGTGGTGGTGCCCACCTTCACATCGTCCACGATGCGGTCCTTGTCCACCCGGCCGGAGAAGGGTGGATTGGCGAGCACCACATGGTAGCCATCCTGGGGCAGGCCCAGCTCGCGCTTGCGCTCGTTGTCCAGGGTGGTGGTCAGCACATTCCTGAGCAGGATGCGGACATTGGGCAGGCCGCGCAGGGTGAGGTTCATGGTGGCCAGCCGCACCATCTTGGGATCGACATCGTTGCCGTAGAAGGTGGCGGTTTGCAGGGCCGAGACCTGGGCGGCGGAGAGCTTGTCGCCCAGGCCGCGCGTCTGCGTCTTGCCGTCGATCTCCACTTCCTGAATCGCGGTGGGCGAGGAGTTGGCCAGGCGCATGTGGTTGTAGGCGGCAACCAGGAAGCCTGCCGTGCCGGCGGCGGGGTCATAGACGGTCTCGCCCACCTTGGGGTCGATCATCTCGACGATGGCGCGGATGATGTGGCGCGGCGTGCGGAACTGGCCCAGTTCGCCCGCCTGCTTAATCTGGCGCAGGACATGCTCGAACAGGTCGCCCTTGGTGTCGGCATCGGACTGGTCCAGGCGCAGCCCGTCCACCAGTGCCACCACCTGGGTCAGCACCGTGGGCTCGTCGATGGTGAGACGGGCGCCGCTCATGAAGTTGTGGGCGGCCTTCTCGCCCAGCTCGGCAAAGAAGGGGAAGACCTCGTCGCGCACAAAGCGGACCAGGGCCTCGCCGGATAGCCCCTTGGCCCAGACCGACCAGCGGAAGCGGTCGCGCGGAATGGTCGGCTTGCCATCGATGGCGTTGAGCGGATTCTTCAGCACCCACTCACCCGCGAACAGTGGCTCGTAGGGCAGTTTGAGCACCTTCGCCTTGAGGGCGTTTTCGGCGTCGATGCCTTCCACCAGGTAGAAGAAGAACAGGAAGGAGAGCTGCTCAGCGTTGCTGACAGGATCGGGGTAGCCGCCGCCGAAGAGGTAGTCGCGTATCTGGTCGATGGACCGCCGCATGTCGGGGGTCAGGGGCATGCTTTTTCCTTGATCTAGTGCCGCGCTGCCGGCTGGTTGTCGTCGGGCGGGCTTGGGGATTCTTCACCGCTGAACACGGCGGCATTAAGCGATTCCAGCAGATTCTCCAAGGGGCCAGCACCGCCGAATACCCGGCGGGCCTCGTTGAGGCCACCCATCTGCGAGAAGGTGTGGAAGTAGGCGAAGTGCTCGGGCATCACTTCGTCCAGGGTGTCTGCGTTGGCGCGAATCTGGCTCCCCAGCAGGCGGAGCCAACGTTCCCGCTCGGGCGTCAGGTCGGTCTGTTCCAGTAGCCACGCCTCGAAGCGGGCGCCCAGTTCGGCGGCCTTCTGCTCGCTGGCCTCGGGGAAGACCATGTTGCCGTTCTCGTCCACCGTGATCCATTCGCGGGTGGTGGGGTCGATGTGGTCGTTGATGTCCAGGGCCAGTAGGCGGCGGGGCTCGTATTTTTTCTTCTTGGCCGGCTCCATGACGATGCCACCCTCGGCAAATTCCGCGTCGTCGCCGTGGTAGTCGGCCACGCCGACGAAATCGAACAGGGTGAAGACTGGCTTGTTGGCGGACTTGCGAGTGCCCCGGCCTCGCATCTGCTGGTAGAGGATGGCGGACTTGGTGAAGCGGGCGAAGACCAGGTTCACCACCTCGGGACAGTCGAAGCCGGTGTCGAGCATGTTCACCGAGACCAGGATTTGCGGGAACGCCTCCTTCTTGAAGCGCTTTATCTTGGTCATGCCGTCCACGGTGTCGTCCGGGCCGAGGCCGGACACGACATAGTCGGCATAGCGCACTTCGGGCGAGAGCTTCTTGTCGGCGAACTCGGTATCCAGCAGTTCGGCCAGGGTGGCGGCGTGGCGCTTGGATACGGCGAAGATGATGGTCTTGCCCAAGAGCGGTTTCCTGAGCACGCCCTTGTGGTCGAGATAGCCGTTCTCAAGCACCTGGCGGAATTCGCGCACCATGGCCCGGTTGCGCTCGGGGATGGTGAAGCGGCGCTCCAGGGCGTTGGGATCGACGATGATGGTGTTGCTGTCCTTGAACAACTGCTCGAACTCGGCGCGAGTGGCGGCATCCATGGCCGTCCAGTCAAGCTCGTCCTTCTTCACCTCGAAGCCACCCTCGGCGGCGGTCTTCACGGTTTTGGCCTTGTAGATTTGATAGGGCACCAGATAGCCGTCGGCGATGGCGTTCTTGAGCTTGTAGGAGAAGGTGGGCTCGTCCACCTCGAAGAAGCGTAGGGTATCGCGCACAAAGAGCTTGTCTTCCTCGTCCGGCGCCACATCGTCCAGGTTGGCGACACAAGGCGTGGCGGTCAGGCCGATTTGCACGCCGTCGAAGTGCTTGAGCACGCCGCTCCACTTGCCGTAGATGCTGCGGTGGCATTCGTCGCTGATGACGAGGTCGAAGTAGCCGGAGGAATACTCGCTGTAGATGTTCACCATGCTTTGCAGCGTGGTGATGGTGATGAGCTTCTCGTCCTGGAAGCGGCGCCCGGCCCGCAGCACATAGGCGGGGTAGTCGGGCAGGTGCTCGGCGAAGGCGTCCTCGGTCTGCTTGGCGAGCGGGATGCGGTCCACCAGGAACAAGACGCGGGTGATAGCGTTGGCCTGGAACAGGCGCTTGATGAGAGCGGCGGCGGTGCGGGTCTTGCCGGTGCCGGTCGCCATCTCCACCAGGAGCTTGCGGCGGCCCTGGCTCATCTCCTTGCAGAGGGTGTCGATGCAGGCCTGCTGATAGTCGCGGCCGGCGATGCGCGAGTCGATGGTTACTTCGAGTGGGTCGCGCCTGACCTGGGCGGTGGCGGCCCGGCGCTCCAGGTCGTCCTGCTTGAAGAAGGTCTTGACCGGCCGGGGATAGGCTTCGCGCTGCCATTCCCAGAAGCGGATTTCCTGGCCATTGGCCAGGAAGATGTAGGGCACATTGAGCTGTTTGGCGTAGTTCCTGGCTTGCTCGGCGGCATCGGCAGGGTTGACGGAGAAGCGCTTGGCTTCGATGACGGCGAGGGAACGGCCGTGGCGGTCGCAGAGAACATAGTCGGCGCGGGTACCGTCCTCCAGCACGACTTCATAGCGGACGCTGTTGCTGTCCTGGGTATTCCAGCCCTGGTCGGCAAGTTGCGCGTCGATGAGGACGCGGGAGAAGGCTTCGTTCTGTCCCATCCCTATTCTTGGCTACGAGTTTTTTTGATTTTGCCTCGCGAAAGGGAATACGCCTAATTTTCCTGGCGAAGGCCCATGAATCCCTCACGGGAAGCATCCTCCGGCAAGCCACGGTGTAGCCAGATCCGAAAAAGGCCGCATCGCGCGGCCATTTTCTTATGGGCTCACATCACCCGCACCGGAGCCTCAGCGAACCTCGCCTTCCCGCCACCCCCCGCCCAGGGCCTTGAACAAATCCACCGCCGCCGCGAGGCGCGACTGGCGGGTGGCGACATGGCCGAGACGGGCAACGTACAGGGTGCGCTGGGCATCCAGCACTTCGAGATAGCCGGAATAACCCGCCTGGTAGCGGATCTCGGCCAGTTTCAATACCTGCTCCTCGGCGGCCACCCGCGCCGCCTGGGCGGCCTCGCCCTCGGCGTGCTCGCGCAGTCCCACCAGGGCGTCGTTGACCTCCTTGAAGGCGGTCTGCACGGTCTTCTGGTAGGCGGCCAGGGCCTGTTTCTGGCGGGCCGTGGCCTGGTCCACGCGGGCTTCGCCGGCGCCGGCGTCGAACACGGGCAGAACCAGGCCCAGGCCCAGGTTCCAGACCCCGGAACCGCTGGAGAACAGGTCGGACAGGTCCTGGCTCTCGCTGCCCAGGCCGCCGGTGAGGGAGATGGTGGGATAGAGGGCGGCCTTGGCCACGCCGATGCGGGCGTTGTTGGCGACCAGTTCCTCTTCCGCCTGGCGCAGGTCCGGCCGGGATTCCAGCAGGCTGGAGGGCAGGCCGGCGGGGGGCGTCGGCGGCAGGGGCAGGTGGCGCAGATCGCCGGCGGTGACGCGCAATTCCGGCGTGCCCACCAGGAGCGCCAACTGGTGTTCGGTCACCGCCCGCAACTGGCGCAGGCTGGTGACCTGGGCGCGGGAGGCGGCCAGGGCGCCTTCCGCCTGGCGCTGGTCGATGGGCGAGGCCAGGCCGGCTTCCACGCGGCTGGTGACGATTCCCAGGCTGGCTTCCCGGCTGGCCAGGGTTTCGCGGGCCACCGTCAGTTCGGCGTCGTAGGCGCGCAGAGCCAGGTAGGTGTTGGCCACCATGCCGGCCAGGGAAAGGCGCACGGTATCCCGGGCGTGGCGGCTGGCCAGGGCCAGGGCCCGGGCGGCTTCCTGGTTGCGGCGCAGGCGGCCCCAGAAGTCCAGCTCGAAGGCGGTGGACAGCCCCAGGCTGTAGCTGTTGCGATAGGCCGGCATGGCGGTGTTGTACACGGCGGTCCTGGTGCTGGAGCGGCTGCGGCTGGCGCCGCCATCCAGGTCCACCGAGGGCAGGAGGGCGGCATCGACCTCGCGCAGAACGGCCTCGGCCTCCTCCACCCGGGCCACGGCGGCCTGGAGGTCGAAGTTGCGACCCAGGGCCTGGTCCACCAGATTGTCCAGGACCGGGTCCTTGAACAGTTTCCACCATTCCGCCTCCACCCTGGCCTGCTCGGGCGCGGCGGCGGCCTCGGTGTAGGCGCCGGGCAGGCTGGAGGCGGGACGCGCGTAGTCGGGGCCCAGGGGCGCGCATCCGGCCAGGGCCAGGGTCAGGGCGGCAAGCGCCCAGGGCGTGCGGGCGATCATGGTCTTTCCTCCGCCACAGGCTGGTCGCCGGGAATCGGCGCCCGGCTCGACTTGCCGCGCGACAGCCACGTGAAGAACAGGGGCACGAAGATGGTGGCGATGAAGGTGGCGGCCAGCATGCCGCCGAACACGCCGGTGCCCATGGAACGGCGCGCGGCGGCGCCGGCGCCGGTGGCCACCACCAGGGGCACCACGCCCAGGATGAAGGCCAGGGAGGTCATGACGATGGGCCGGAAGCGCAGGCGCGCGCCCTCCTTGGCCGCCTCCATCAGGGACATGCCCTGTTCCAGCTTCTGGGTGGCGAATTCCACGATCAGGATGGCGTTCTTGGAGGCCAGTCCGATGAGCACCACCAGGCCGATCTGGAAATAGATGTCGTTGGGCATGCCGCGCAGGAACACGGCGATCAGCGCCCCGGCCAGGGCGAAGGGCACGGCCATGATCACCGCCAGGGGCAGGGACCACTTCTCGAACTGGGCGGCCAGGATCAGGAACACCATGATGATGGCGAACACGAAGGCCTGGGCCGACGAGGAGCCGGTCTGCTTCTGCTGGAAGGCCTGGCCGGTCCAGGCGATCTCGTAGCCGGCCGGCAGGGTCTGGGCGGCCACCTCCTCCACCAGCCTGAGGGCGTCGCCGGAACTCACGCCCGGCACGCTGTCGCCCAGGATCTTGGCGGCGACGAAGCCGTTGAAGCGCTCCACCTGCTCGGGGCCGACGATGTGCTTCACCGTGCTCACCGCGGCCAGGGGAATCATGGCGTTGCTGGTGGCGCTGCGCACGTAGACCTTGCCCAGGTCCTCCGGCTTCAGGCGGTAGGCCGCCTCGGCCTGGAGTTGCACCCGGTAGACCCGGCCCGCCTTGTTGAAGTCGTTCACGTAGAGCGAACCCATGGTGCTTTGCAGGGTCTCGTAGATGCTGGCCAGGGGGATGCCCAGGGAAAGGGCCTTGGCTTCGTCCACTTCCACGTAGAACTGGGGAATGGTGGGCCGGAAGAAGGTGTTGATGCGGGAGAACTCCTTGTGGCTTTGCAACGCGGCCATGAAGTCCCGCACCACTTCGTTCAGCTTCATGGGGTCGCCGTCCACCTTGTTCTGCACGTAGACCTCGAAACCGCCGGCGGTGCCCAGGCCCATGATGGGGGGCGGGTTGAACACCAGGCCCAGGCCGTCCGGCAGCATCATGCCGGCGCCCATGAACTTGGCGGCCAGATCGTCGGCGCTGGATTGGCGCTCGCTCCAGGGCTTGAGGGGGATGAAGATGGTGCCGGCGTTGGGCTTGTTGCCGCCGCCGATGAGGTCGAAGCCGGAGACCACGAAGGTGTGGGCCACCGCGGGATCCCGGGTCATGGCCTGGCGCATCAGCTCGCCGGTGGCGGCGGTGCGCTTCAGGGTGGCGCCGTCCGGCAGCATCAGGGCTGAGATCAGGTAGCCCTGGTCCTCGGAGGGCACGAAGCTGCCCGGCACCAGGCGCAGCAGCCAGGCGCCGGCGCCGATCACCAGACCGAACAGCGCCAGGCCGACGATGCCGTGGCGCAGGGTGAGGCCCACGGTTTTGACGTAGGACCCGGTGAGGGCCGTGAAAAAGCGGTTGAAGGGCCGGAACAGGGGCGATTCCCTGTGGCTCTGCTTGAGCAGCAGGGCGCACAGGGCCGGCGTCAGGGTCAGCGCCACCACGCCGGAGATCACCACGGCGATGGCCACGGTGACCGCGAACTGGCGGTACAGGGTGCCGGCGATGCCGCCCAGGAAGGCCACCGGCACGAACACCGCGCACAGCACCAGGACGATGGCGATCACCGCCCCTTGCACTTCCTTCATGGCCTCCACGGCGGCGTCGAAGGGCTTGAGGCCCTTCTCGGCCATGAGCCGCTCCACGTTCTCCAGCACGACGATGGCGTCGTCCACCACGATGCCGATGGCCAGCACCAGGGCGAACAGGGTCAGGGTGTTGATGGAGAAGCCGAACAGCCACAACCCGGCGAAGGTGCCGATGAGGGACACGGGCACGGCCACCATGGGAATCAGGGTGGCCCGCCAGCTTTGCAGGAATAGGAAGACCACGCCCAGCACCAGCAGGATGGCCACGCCCAGGGTGTGCTCCACCTCGTTGATGGAGGCGCTGACGAAGCGGGTGGTGTCATAGGGGATGACGTAGCCCACGCCCTGAGGGAATTTCTTCTTCAACTCCTCCATCTTGGCGTTGACCCGCTCGGCGGTTTCCAGGGCGTTGGCGCCGGTCTGCAGGAACACGCCCATGGCGATGGTGGGACTGCCGTCCAGGGTGACGCTCTGCTCGTAGCTGTTGGCGCCCAACTCGACGCGGGCCACGTCGCGCAGGCGCAGCACGCCGTCCGGACCGCTGGCGCGGATGACGATGTCGCCGAACTGTTCCGGCGTCAGCAGCCGCCCCTTGGCGGTCACCGTGTAGACCAGCATCTGGTCGGCCGGGGCCGGCTCCTGGCCGATCTTGCCGGCCGCGTTCTGGGCGTTCTGGACGCGGATGGCGGCGGCGATGTCGCTGGTGGTGAGACCGAGCTGGGCCATGCGGTCCGGCTTCAGCCAGATGCGCATGGCGTAGTCCTGGGCGCCGAAGACGATGACGTCGCCCACGCCTTTCAGGCGCTTCAGTTCGTCGACGATGTTGAGGCTGGCGTAGTTGGACAGGAACAGGGTGTCGTAGCGCTTGTCCCGGGTCTCCATGCCGATGACCTGGAGGAAGTCGTTGGAGCGCTTCTGGACGATGACGCCGTTGCGCCGCACTTCTTCCGGCAGGCGCGGTTCCGCCGCCTTCACCCGGTTGTTGACGTTGACCGAGGCCTGGTCCGCGTCGGTGCCCACCTCGAAGGTGGCGGTGATGGTCACCGAACCGTTGGCGGAAGCGGAGGAATTGAAATAGACCATGCCCTCGACGCCGTTCAACTGCTCCTCGATGGGGGCGGCCACGGTGCGCGCCAGGGTCTCGGCGGAAGCGCCGGGATAGGTGGCGGTGATCAGCACCGTGGGCGGCGCGATCTGGGGATACTGGGCGATAGGCAGCACCTGGGACGCCACCAGCCCGGCGATGATGATGATGATGGCGATGACCGAGGCGAAGATCGGCCGATAAATGAAGAAGCGGGACATGGCGCTCTACCTCAGGCCCCGAAGGCCCGGCGGTGTCCTTCCCCCCTTTGAAAAAGGGGGGCCTTGGGGGATTCGAGGCAGGCGGTCTGAGGGCGGACCACCATAAGAACCCCCCCCATCCCCCCTTTTCCAAAGGGGGGAGCCATGCGCGCGACGAAGGTCGAGGAATCGATCATGCTTTCCCCTCAACCCTTGGCCGCCGGCTTGCCCGGACCGCCCATCCCCGCCGGCATCTCGCCGGGCCCGTGGGGCACCACCGGCGCGCCAGGGCGCAGCTTCATCAGGTTGTCCACGATCACCTTGTCGCCCGCCTGCAGGCCGCCCAGGATCACCCAGTCCTTGCCGTACCACTCGCCGGCCTGGACCGGCCGGGGCGCAACCTTGTTGTCGGGTCCCGCCACCATCAACAACCGGCCCTGTTCGCTCTGGATCACCGCTGTCTGGGGCACCAGGAACACGCCGTCGCGCATGCCGGTCAGCAGGCGCACCCGCACGAACTGGCCGGGCAGCAGGCGGCCGTCGCCGTTGTCGAACTCGGCCCGGAATTGCTGGGTACCCAGGGTGGGATCGATCTGGCTGGCCAGATAGTTCAGGCGGCCCTTGCGCGGGAAGACCGAACCGTCCGGCAGCACCAGTTCCACGCCGGTCACCGCCTTGGGATTCAGGCGGCCGCCGGCCAGCTTGGCGGTATCGCTCTCGGCCAGGCTGAAGCGCACCCACATGGGGTTGGTGAGGTGGATGGAAGTCAGCAGGTTGTCGGAACCCTGCACGATGAGGTTGCCCTCGGATTTCTCCGCCCTGCCCGACTGGCCGGAGACCGGCGCGGTCACCGTGGTCCAGGCCAGGTTCAGCTGGGCCTGGCGCAGGGTCGCTTCCGCCGCCTGCACCGAGGCCTGGGCGATGGCATCGGTGGAGATCGCGTCGTCATATTCCTTGCGGCTGATGGCCTGCTTTTCCAGCAAGCCCTTCATCCGGGCGGCTTCCCGCGCGCTCTGGTCGGCCTGGGCCCTGGCGCCGACAAGGGCCGCCTGGGCCTGGGCCAGGGCGATCTCATAGGGTGCCCGGTCGATCTGGAACAGGGGCTGCCCCATCTTAACCGGCGCCCCCTCCTCGTACAGGCGCTTCACCAGCACCCCCCCCACCCGGGCGCGCACCTGGGTTTCCTTGGCGCCCTCGGTCTGGGCCATCACCTCCACGGTAATGGGCACCCGGGTCGGCCTCGCCTCGATCACGGTGACCGGCAGGGCCGGCATCTGCCCGCCCTGGGCGCCGGGGCCACCCGACTCCTGCCTGGCGTCCGAACAGCCCGCCAGGACCACGAGCAGAACCAGAACGCCGGGCAGCAAGCGCCGGGTGGGGACACGTTCGGTAGAGGTTGGCGACACAGGCATGCGATATCTCCGGGCAAGCATTTTGGCGCACATTATATACAAACAAGCATGTATGTGTAATGATTCCGCCCGTCCATGTATGAGGAAGCGGTGCCATGGTCATTCCATATGTTCTTCATTGCAATCCGGCGAAATCCGGTGGTGATTGGGCCGAGGATTGTTCCCGCCGCTGTTCTCGAGCTTTCCCGGACAGGGGCCATGGCGCGTAAGACCAGGGCCGGGGCGGAACTCACCCGCCAGCAGATTCTCGACGCCGCCCGCCAGGTTTTCCACGCGCGCGGCGTGAGCCGCACCACCCTGGAACAAGTGGCCAAGGCCGCCGGGGTAACCCGGGGCGCGGTGTACTGGCACTTCGCCAACAAGACCGAACTGTTCTTCGCCATGCGCGAACAGATCTCCCTGCCCTTGCTGGACAAGGGCCACAGCCTGATCCTGGCGGAGGATCTGGCCGACCCGCTGGACGGCATCGAGCAGACCATCCTGGCCCTGTTCCAGGCCATCCTGGAATGCGACAAGGTGCGGCAGATGTTCGAGATCATGTTCCTGCGCTGCGAGTATGTGGATGACTTCGCCGGCGTGCTGGGGGAACTGAACAAGCCCGGCCTGGAGTTCCTGGACAAGGCCACGATCGCCTACCGGCGCGCCGAATCGAAGGGCACCCTGCGCCATGGCCTCGATCCCGAGGCCATGGCCCTGGACTCCTGGTCCTTCGTGCGGGGCCTGTTCCTCCACCTGCTGGCCAGCCCGGAGGACGGCGCCTGGCCGGCGCGGATGCCGGCCATGATCCGGGCCCACATGGACCTGCGCCGCCAGTCGTGAGGAGGTCGCCATGGCTGCATTGAGACCTCCGTCCCTACCATCTCCCGCCCTGGGGGAAGAGGGCCGACCGCCCTCCCGCCGCGCCATCCTTTCGCTCCCTATAGGCCGAGCCAAGGCCCGTGCCAAGCTAACGCCGCTCGCGCTGAACCAAGCCTTGCGCGCACGTTTGCCGCTGCTGCTCGCCGGCCTCGGCCTCGCGGGCTGCGCGGCGGTCGGCCCGGATTACGCGCCGCCGGCCGCCGACGTGCCGGCGGGCTGGTCCCGCCTCGACACGACAAGCCAGCCCATGGCGCGCGCCGACGCGACCGGCGACATCAGCCAGTGGTGGCTGAAGCTGAAGGATCCGCTGCTGTCCGGGCTGATCGAGGAAGCCCTGGAGGCCAGCCCGGACCTGCGCACCGCCCGGGCGAAATTGCGCGAGGCGCGCGCTCGCCGCGTGGTGGCCGACGCCGGTCGTTATCCGAGCGTGACCGCGTCGGGCAGTGCCAGCCGCGCCCGGTCGAGCGAGACAGTCGGCGGCGGAGACACGCGCGATTTCTTCAGCGCCGCCTTCGACGCGAGCTGGGAACTCGACGTATTCGGCGGCACGCGCCGGAGCATCGAGGCCGCCGAAGCCGATCTCGCCTCGAGCGAGGCGAGCCTGGAGGACACGCGGGTGTCGCTGGCCTCGGAAGTGGCGCTGAACTACGTCGAGGTGCGCAACCGACAGATCCTGATCCGCATTGCCCGGGACAACCTCGCCAGCCAGTCCGAGACCCTGCGGATCACGCAGTGGCGCGCCCAGGCCGGGCTCGTCAGCCACCAGGACGTGGAGCAGGCGAGCGCCAACCGCGAGCAGACCCGGGCCCAGATTCCCGCCATCGAAACCAGCCTGGCCGAGGCGGAACATGGCCTGGACATCCTGCTGGGCAAGACGCCGGGCACGCTGCACGGGCGCCTGGCGGCCGCCGGCGATGTGCCGGCCGTGCCCGATCAACTCGCCGTCGGCATTCCGGCCGACACCCTGCGCCAGCGCCCGGACGTGCGCGCGGCCGAGCGCAGGCTGGCGGCGGAAACCGCCCGCGTGGGCGTGGCCGAAGCGGCGCGCTATCCGTCCTTCAACCTGTCGGGCTCCATCGGCCTCGAAGCGCTGACCTTCGGCGCGCTTGACAACGGCGACGCCGCCACGTCGTCCCTGCTCACCGGCATCACCGCCCCCATCTTCGACGCCGGTCGCCTGCGCGCCCAGGTGGACATCCAGGACGCGGTGCGCGAGCAGGCCCTGGTGGCCTATGAACAAGCGGTCCTTGCCGCCCTGCGGGAGGTGGAGGATGCCCTGGTCGCGCTGGCCCGCAATCGCGAACGCGTCGAGGCGCTGGCGAACGCCGTTGCCTCCGCGCGCAACGCGGCGCTGCTGGCACGGCAGCGCTACAGCGTCGGCCTGATCGATTTCCAGTCGGTGCTCGATAGCGAACGCAATGTGCTGGTGCTGGAGGAAAGCCTCGCCAGCGCCCGCGCCAGCGGCGCCCAGGCGCTCATCCGTTTATACAAGGCGCTGGGAGGCGGCTGGACGCTCGCGGTCAGTCGCCCGGCGGGCAAGGACACACCATGAACGACACCCATACTCCGCAAGCCGGGCAAAACCCCGCCCTCAAGCAACTGCTCGCGACCAGGTCCGGCGGGCTACTCTCCAGCCGCTGGCTGTGGCTGGCCGTGGCGCTGACCGCGGTCGCCGTGGCGGCCTGGTTGATGCCCCGCTCCGGGGAGGACAAGGCCGCGCCACGCTACGTCACCGAGGCAACCACGATCGACACGCTGGTGGTCAAGGTGTCCGCCACCGGCAATCTGCAACCCACCAACACGGTGGATGTGGGCAGCGAGCTCTCCGGCATCGTCGACAAGGTCCATGTGGACGACAACGACGAGGTGAGGAAAGGCCAGGTGCTGGCGCAACTGGATCTGTCCAAGCTGCGGGATGCGGTGGCGAAATCGGGCGCCAGCCTCGCCGCGGCCGAGGCGCAGGTGATGCAGGCCCAGGCCACGGTGGCGGAAGCGCGCGCCACGCTGGCGCGCTTCCAGGAGGTGTCGCGGCTATCCGGCGGCAAGGTGCCGTCGAAGACCGAGATGGACGGCGCCGAGGCCAACCTGAAGCGCGCCGAGGCCAACGTCGCCAGCGCGCGCGCCAGCGTGACCCAGGCCCGGGCCACGCTGCAATCGGACGAGACCAACCTGGGCAAGGCCAGCATCCGCTCGCCCATCCATGGCGTGGTGCTGTCGCGCCAGGTGGATCCCGGTCAGACCGTGGCCGCTTCCTTCCAGGCGCCGGTGCTGTTCAAGCTGGCCGAGGACCTGACCAAGATGGAACTGCAGGTCGACGTCGACGAAGCCGATGTGGGCCAGGTCAAGCCCGGACAGAAAGCCACCTTCAGCGTCGATGCCTGGCCCGGCCGCGAGTACCAGGCCGTCATCACCCGGGTCGGCTATGGCGCCCAGGAATCGGATGGCGTGATCTCCTACCTGACCGTGCTCGAGGTCAACAACGACGATCTCAGCCTGCGCCCCGGCATGACCGGCACCGCCGAGATCACCACGCTCATCCGGGAAAAGGCGCTGCTGGTGCCCAATGCCGCGCTGCGCTTTACCCCGCCCGCCGCCAAAGCCGAAGAGAAGCCGCAAGGCGGCGGCATCATCGGTTCCCTGCTGCCGCGGCCGCCGGGCCCGCGCAAGAAGGCCCGGGTGGAGGCCAACGGCGGCACCCACCGCGTCTGGGTATTGCGGGATGGACTGCCGGTGGCCATCGAGGTCGAGACCGGCGCCAGCAACGGCCGCGTCACCGAGATCACCGGCGGCGAGCTCAAGGCCGGCATGGGGGTGATCACCGAGACCCTGAGCGCTAAGCCATGAGCGATGGGGACGCGCTGATCCGGCTGTCCGGCATCACCAAGACCTATGGTGGCGGGCAGGCGGCATTCCAGGCCCTCAAGGGCATCGACCTCGCCATCGAGGCCGGTGATTTCGTCGCCGTCATGGGCCCGAGCGGCTCCGGCAAGTCGACGGTGATGAACATCCTCGGCTGCCTCGACACCCCCACCAGCGGCAGCTACGAATTCGAGGGCGCCCGGGTCGAGCAACTGACACGCAACGAACGCGCGCTGCTCAGGCGCCACTACCTGGGCTTCGTGTTCCAGGGCTTCAACCTGCTGTCGCGCACCACCGCCCTGGAAAACGTCGAGCTGCCCCTGATCTACCGCGGCGAACCCACGGCACGGCGCCATGCCGCCGCGCGCGACGCGCTCCGGCGGGTGGGCCTCGAAGGCTGGGAGCATCACACCCCGGCCGAGCTCTCCGGCGGCCAGCAGCAGCGCGTGGCCATCGCGCGGGCCATCGTCACCCGCCCCCACGTGCTGCTCGCCGACGAGCCCACCGGCAACCTGGACACCCGCACCAGTCGGGAAATCATGGACCTGATCGGCAACTTCAACCGCGAGCACGGCATCACCGTGCTGATGGTCACCCACGAGCCGGACATGGCGGCCTACGCCAGGCGCGTCGTCCGCTTCGTCGATGGCCGCGTCGACAGCGACCGCCGCGACGGAGAGGCCGCCTGATGCTGTGGAATACCCTGCTGCTGGCGCTGCGCTCCATCCGCCGCAACCTGATGCGCTCCTTCCTCACCACCCTCGGCATCGTCATCGGCGTCGCCGCGGTCATCACCATGGTCACCCTGGGCAAGGGCGCCACCCAATCGGTGTCGGACCAGATCGCCGGCATGGGCAGCAACCTGCTGATGGTGATGCCGGGTCAGCGCTTCGGCCCCGGCGCCGATCCGGGAGCGCCTTTCAAGATCGCCGACGCCGACGCCGTCCGCAACCAGATCAGCGGCGTCAGGCTGGTGGCGCCGGTGGTGAGCAAGTCGGCGACGGCGGTGTACCAGGCCAACAACTGGTCCACCCTGGTCACCGGCACCAGCAACGACTACTTCGCGGCCGGGAACTGGGAAATCGCCGCCGGCCGCGACTTCACGGAAATCGAGGCGCGCGCGGGCAAGGCGGTGTGCGTGATCGGCGAGACCGTGCGCGACAAGCTGTTCGGCCGCCAGAATCCGGTGGGCAGCCAGATCCGCATCAAGCAGTTTTCCTGCGAGGTGATCGGCCTGCTGAAGGCCAAGGGCCAGTCCTCCATGGGCTCCGACCAGGACGACACGGTGGTGATGCCGCTGCGCACCGTGCAGCGCCGGCTCTCCGGTAGCCAGGACGTCAACCGGCTGACGATCTCGGTGCGGGACAGCGCCTCCATCGACGCGGTCAAGGATCAGCTCGGCATGCTGCTGCGCGAGCGGCGCAACATCGCCGAAAACGAGGACGACGACTTCCGTGTCATGGACACCCGGCAGATCACCGAGACCCTGACCGGCACCACCAGGATCCTCACCATGCTGCTCGGCGCGGTGGCCGCGGTAAGCCTGCTGGTGGGCGGCATCGGCATCATGAACATCATGCTGGTGTCGGTCACCGAGCGCACCCGGGAAATCGGCATCCGGCTCGCCATCGGCGCCCTGGAACGGGAAGTGCTGCTGCAGTTCCTGATCGAGGCGGTGATGCTGGCCTGCCTGGGCGGCCTGATCGGCATCGCCATCGCCACCGCGGCTTCCGTCTTCCTCGCCGACCTGATGAGCGTGCCTTATCTGTTCGATCCCGGCATCAACCTCCTGTCCTTCTTCTTTGCCGCCGCCATAGGCGTGATCTTCGGCTACTTCCCGGCGCGGCGCGCGGCCGGGCTCAATCCCATCGAC
>WBZT01001360.1_pt1 | contig 16346 bp, 17 predicted proteins | sample 5204241 | NCBI WGS metagenome assembly WBZT01 (sample SAMN12344358, study PRJNA552823) | activated sludge metagenome | biome: Activated sludge suspended growth; feature: Nitrification reactor; material: Wastewater; isolation source: activated sludge from nitrification reactor of wastewater... | reverse complement strand
GCACGCTGACGTAGTCGCGTCGCGCAATGCTGCGCACGAGCGCGCGCCCCACGTGCACCGAGGTCACCGCTGCGTGTTCGTCCAGCCGCAGATCCCACACGTATGCCGGTCGCACCTGCTCCGGGAGCAGGCTCGCCGCCCCCTCGGACAACCTGGGCGGATGCAGCGGCACCCGGGCATCGGGCAGGTAGATCGTCTGCCCCCGCCGCCTGGCCTCCGCGTCGATCGGCCCACCTGCCGCCACGAACCCCGGCACGTCGGCGATGGCATAGCGCACCCGATAGCCCGCACCCTCGCGGGCCAGAACCATCGCCTGGTCGAGGTCCATCGACCCCACCGGGTCCAGGGTCCAGAAGCCCAGGTCGGTGAGATCGACCTGCGGGATGGGCACCCGCCCGGGCTCGATGGCCGCCTCGACGGCCGCGAGCACCTCGGGCGGGAAGTCACCCGGCACGTGCAGTTCTTCGCGGATCGTCGCGAACCGGCGGGCCAGCGAGCTCGGCTCGACGGCGGCGGTCGGCAGCGGGCCGGGACGATAGCTGACAACGCGGCTGGGCATGCCCACACCCTAGGGCGCGCCCGACCCTGTCACCCGGCACACCAGATCCCACGCGCGCCAAGGCAGCACCTAGAGTTCCCCTCGTGTCGCGCCAGCCCGTCCACTCCCCCGGTGCCGACACCCTCGCCCGGGCCCTCGACCTGATCCGCGCCTCGCGACCCCGGTGCGGGTCGATTCGGGTCATCGCCGTCGACGGCCCGAGCGGCTCGGGCAAGACCACCCTGGCGGCGGACCTCGCCGACGCCCTGGACGCCCCGACGGTCCACATGGACGACCTCTTCCCGGGTTGGGACGGCCTGGCCCCGGCCCCGGCCCTGCTCACCTCGCAGGTCCTCGAGCCGCTCGCGCGAGGTGAGCGGGCGGCATACCGGCGATGGGACTGGGCGACGAGTCGGTGGGCCGAGCGCGTCCCAGTCCCCGCGACCGACCTGCTCATCGTCGAAGGCTGCGGTGCCAGCGTCGGGCCAGCCGCCCCGTATGCCGCCGTCCGCCTCTGGGTCGAAGCGCACCCCGACGTGCGGATGGCCCGCGGGATCGCCCGCGACGGCGAGGCTTTCCGCCCGCACTGGCAGCGGTGGGCCCGTCAGGAGGAGCAGGTGTTCGGCGCCGACCAGACCCGCGAGCGCGCCGATCTGGTCATCGACACAACGGACTAGCGTTGCCTGCTATGGATCCCGCCGACCTGGTCGACGCCGTCTCAGCCGCGGCACATCTGCAGCACGGATGAACCCCTCTCGGCGTCGGCTGGTCGGGTGGGTCGCGCTCGGCGGCGCGCTCGGCACGGCGGCGCGCCTGGCCGTCGATGCCCTCGTCAGGGCGCCCGTCGGCACCTGGGACGCCGGGATCGCAGTCGCCAACGTCACCGGCGCGTTCTTCCTCGGCGTCATCGCGCTCTACCCGTTCCGCCACCGGCACCCGCACGAGGTGCGAGCCTTTGCCGGCACCGGGGTCATGGGGGCCTATACGACCTTCTCGGCGCTGAGCCTCGCGGCCGTCGACGGGTCGCCGCGGCCGGAGGCGGTGTTCGGACTCACCGTGAGCATCGCGGGCGGATTGGTTGCCGCCTGGTTGGGGCTGCGGCTCGGGCTCGCAGCCCGCCACGCCGCTGACGAGCCCGACGGCGGTCCCGGCGCCGAGGACCCGCGCCACTTCGAGGAGGAGTTGTGACCGGCGAGTATGCTGTGTGGTCCCTCCTCGCGGCCGTCGGCGCCGGGTCGATCGGCGCAGTGCTTCGGTGGGCGAGTGTCAGTTGGCTGCACGGGGTGCTCAGCCGACGCAAGGCCGACCCTGACCCGTTCCCCCTCGGCGTGCTCGTGGCCAACACGGTGGCCTCCTTGGTCGCCGGGGTTGCTGTGCCGGTTGCCTCCGTGGTCGGCCCCCAGTGGCGGTTGGTCATCGTTGCCGGGCTCTGCGGTGGACTCTCGACCCTGTCCACCCTCGCCGTTGACACCGTCGCGATGTGGCAGCGCGGACAGCGCGTCGGGGCGATGACCAACCTCGCGGCCAACCTCATCCTCGGCGTGCTCGCTGCCGTGCTCGGAGCGCATGTTTTCGGCCCGGCGCTCGCGGCGGCGTGGGACGGCTGATCCGTCGGTCGGTCGTGCCGACGTGACCTGGCCACGGCCCACAGCGAAGAACGTCAGTGCCCCCGGGCTTCGCCCAGCCCCTTGACCAGGGCACTGAGCCGGGCCGACTCCTGGATTGAGCGGGGCCCATCAGAGCGTTGGATCGCCATGACGGCCAGGGTGTCCGCGTCGTTGAGCTCAAGGGTCGGCCACGGCATACCGTGACCGAACTGGACCTCCATGATCTGCGGCCAGGTCACGGTCCGGGTGAGGAAGAGGTTGCGCACTGTCAGGCCGTCACGGGTCGGCACGGCTTTGATCGTGGCGTAACGGAAGAACAGCGCCGCGAGGACCCAGCCGATCGACGCGAACAGGATCCGGTCGAACACCTTGAAGTCGTGGATCGCGGTCGCCGGGATGAAGATGCCGATGAAGGTGAACAACGCGATCGCGGCCACGGCCAGACCGATGGCCACCGCTCGACCCCGACGAGGCACGAACGGCGCGAACGGGTCTCCAGCAGACGGTTGCCCGTGCTGCGGTGGGCCGGTCTCGGCGGGCTCGGTCATGGGTCAGTCTCCTCCGGAACGCCGGACGGTCACAGTCGGCAGGCTGCGATGTGGGTGACGAGGATGCCCCGAGCACCGAGGTCGTAGAGCTCGTCCATGACCCGGTTGGTGCCCTTGCGCGGCACCATCGCCCGCACGGCCACCCACGCCGGGTCGTGCAGCGGCGACACCGTGGGTGACTCCAGACCCGGGGTGATCTGGCAGGCCGCCTCGACGTGTTCTGCCGGGCAGTCGTAGTCGAGCAGCACGTAGTCGCGCGCCGTCACTACGCCAAGCAACCGCCGCCGCAACACCCCGACCCCGTTGTCCTCGGACACCTGCGCACGGCGGATCAGGACCGCCTCCGAGGTGAGGATCGGCTCGCCGAACACCGCCAGGCCCTGGCTGCGCAACGTGGCCCCGGTCTCGACGACATCGGCGATGACATCGGCCACGCCCAGGGTGATCGCGGTCTCGACCGCCCCGTCCAGCCGCACGACCTGCGCGCTCACACCCGCACCGGCCAGGTGGGCCTGCACCAAACCGGGGTAGCTCGTCGCCACCCGCTTGCCCGCGATCTCGGCGACCGACCCCAGGGAACCGGCGCGGGCGGCATACCGGAAAGTGGACCGCCCGAAGCCGAGGACCATCACTTCGACCGCGTCGCTGCCCGAGTCGAGCAGGAGGTCACGGCCGGTGATGCCCGCGTCGACCGTCCCTGACCCGACGTAGACGGCGATGTCGCGCGGCCGCAGGTAGAACAGCTCGACCTCGTTGTCGGGGTCGGAGACGACGAGTTCCTTGAGGTCGCGTCGCACCTTGTAGCCGGCTTCCCGGAGCATGTCGGCGGCCGGCTCGGCCAGGGAGCCCTTGTTGGGAACGGCGATTCGCAGCATCAGTGGATCCAGCGTTCAGAGGTGGGCATAGACGTCGTCGAGCGTGAGCCCGGTCGCCAGCATGAGGACCTGCACGTGGTAGAGCAGCTGGCTGATCTCCTCCGCGGCCCGCTCCGGCCCCTCGTGCTCGGCCGCCATCCACGCCTCGGCCGCCTCCTCGACGACCTTCTTACCGATCGCGTGGACCCCCGCGTCGAGCGCGGCCACCGTGCCGGAGCCCGCCGGGCGCGTGGCGGCTTTGTCGGCGAGCTCGGCGAACAGCTCCTCGAACGTCTTCACGAGGGACCAGCCTACCCAGGCGCCCGTATGCCGCCCGCCCGCCTTCCAGCGGACGGACGGCATACGTGGATTCCTCGGTGGCGCTGGTCGCCCGCGGGCCCCGGCACCGTCAGCCGTCGAGGGCGTCGAGCTCCTCGTCGAGCAGCAGCCGCGACCGGATGAGGAAACGCACCCCTTCCGGCGCCTCGACCGAGAATCCGGCGCCGCGCCCAGGCACCACGTCGATGGTGAGGTGGGTGTGCTGCCAGTAGGCGAACTGGCTGGCCGACATCCACACGGGCACGGCCCGCTCCAGGCCCACGTCGAGGTCGCCCAGATGCACGTCCGCATCCCCAAGGATGAAGTCGCCGTCCGGGTAACACATCGGTGAGGACCCGTCACAGCACCCCCCGGACTGGTGGAACATCAAGGGGCCGTGCTGTTCGGTGAGCTTGCGCAACAAGGTCACCGCTGCGTCGCTCACCGCCACCCGGGAGTATGCCGCGCGCCGCGGCATACTCTCCGGGCCAGCAACCACGTTCGGGTCCGCCGCCATCGGCTTAGAAGAAGCCGAGGGCGTTGGGCGAGTAGGAGACCAGAAGGTTCTTGGTCTGCTGGTAGTGATCGAGCATCATCTTGTGGTTCTCTCGGCCGATGCCCGACTGCTTGTAGCCACCGAACGCGGCGTGTGCGGGATAGGCGTGGTAGCAGTTCGTCCACACCCGACCGGCCTGGATCGCGCGCCCGGCTCGATAGGCCCGGCCTCCGTCCCGGCTCCACACTCCGGCGCCGAGGCCGTAGAGGGTGTCGTTGGCGATCTTCAACGCATCGGCCTCGTCCTGGAAACGAGTCACCGAGACGACCGGGCCGAAGATCTCCTCCTGGAAGATGCGCATCCCGTTGTGACCTTCGAAGACGGTGGGCTGGACGTAGTACCCGCCGGAGAGGTCGCCACCCAGGTCGGCCCGGCCACCGCCGGCAAGAACTTTCGCCCCCTCCTGCGTGCCGATGTCGATGTAGGACAGGATCTTCTCAAGCTGGTCGTTGCTGGCCTGGGCGCCGATCATCGTGTCGGTGTCCAGCGGGTTGCCCTGGACGATCTTCCCGACCCGCTCGATGGCATCGGTGAGGAAGTTGTCGTAGATCGAGGACTGGATCAGTGCCCGAGACGGGCAGGTGCACACCTCACCCTGGTTGAGCGCGAACATCGTGAAGCCTTCAAGAGCCTTGTCGTAGAAGGCATCCCGCTCATCGGCAACGTCGGCGAAGAAGATGTTCGGGCTCTTGCCGCCGAGTTCGAGCGTGACCGGGATGAGGTTTTGGCTGGCGTACTGCATGATGAGCCGCCCGGTCGTGGTCTCTCCGGTGAACGCGATCTTGGCGATCCGTGCCGAGGAAGCCAGCGGCTTGCCCGCTTCGACTCCGAAGCCGTTGACGACGTTGAGCACCCCGGCGGGCAACAGGTCGCCGACGAGTTCGACGAGCTTGAGGATCGACCAGGGGGTCTGCTCGGCCGGCTTCAGGACGACGGTGTTCCCGGCGGCCAGGGCGGGAGCCAGCTTCCAGACCGCCATGAGGATCGGGAAGTTCCACGGGATGATCTGCCCGACGACCCCGAGTGGCTCGTGGAAGTGATAGGCGACGGTGTCGGCATCGATCTGAGAGATGCCACCCTCCTGTGCCCGGATCGCCCCCGCGAAGTAGCGGAAGTGGTCGATGGCCAAGGGCAGGTCCGCAGCCATCGTCTCGCGGATCGGCTTGCCATTGTCCCAGGTCTCGGCCAGGGCGAGGTCGGCGAGGTTGGCGGCCATGCGGTCGGCGATGGCGTTGAGAATGACGGCCCGCTCGGCGGGTGAGGTCCGTCCCCACGCGGGAGCCGCTCCATGGGCAGCGTCGAGCGCGAGTTCGATGTCCTCGGCGGTGCCCCGGGCAATCTCCGTGAATGGCTTGCCGGTGACCGGAGTGATGTTCTCGAAGTACTGGCCCTTGACGGGCGCCACCCATTGACCGCCGATGTAGTTGTCATACCGGCTAGCGACGGACACGGGGCTGCCGTCGGATCCAGGCGGGGCGAAGATCGTCATGGTGAGTCCTCCCAAGTGTGCCGCGAGTCACCTCGCGAGTGTGATGACCGTCACATGACGGCGCATGAGTGCAGGCTAAGGAGGGGAACGCTGCAACCACGCTGCACGGCGTCAGCGCAAGCCGGTATGCCGCTCCCCCACGTCGCGCCCGGCACCGAACTCGCGCTCCAGGCGAGACGTCTCGGCCAGCGCGATAGGACGCAGCGGTGACCCTGCGGGCAAGGTGAGCGCCTGACGGCGCCATACGTCCAGGTCGTCCGCCCCCCACCTGGACCGGGTCCAACTGACCATGAGGTCGGGCTCGTTCGAGGCGATGAGGGCCGCCCGCAACTGCCCGGCGAGCATCTCTCGGCGGGAGGCAACCGCTGGGGCATCCGAGAGCGGAAGTAGGGGACCCCGATACGCCTGGACTGCCGCACGCACCCGACCGCCCGCAAGGTATGCCGCGACGTCCTGCCAGTCGGTCTGGACGTCACCGTGCCATCGATAGGGCCGCGACCCGAGCGCTTCGGGTCCGAAGATCGAGCGCAGTCGGGTCATCTCGGCGCGCAGTGTCGAGGAGGTGACGGGACCGGCATACCCGAGGATCTCGAGCTGCTCCGCGGTGAGTCCTTCGGGATGGTCCGCGAGGGCCACGGCGATGTCGCTGTGTCGCCGGCTGAGCCGATGGGTCCTGCCGTGGTGGACCGCGACCAACTCGGGCAGCCCGAGGCCACGCAGCAGCAGGGTTCCCGTCAGGGAGGCCGCATCACCGAGGCGTCCCAGCGTTCCGGAGTGGCTCATGTCCTCTCGGTCGTGGGCGCCCCACAACCCACCGGTCGCCTGCAAGCGCGCCAACTCCGACTCGGCCATCCGGGCCGCCGCCCGGATCAAGGCCAGGCTTTGCGGGGTGGCGACCTCGGGTCCTCCGGTGATGTCGACCAGCCCAAGGATCTGCGAGGTGGCCGGATCGTGGATCGGCGCAGCAGCACAGCTCCAGGGCTGGACGAGGCGGTTGAAGTGTTCCTCCGACCGCACGAGCGTGGGGGCGTCGAGGTGCAGCGTCATGCCGGGGGCGTTCGTGCCGGCATGGGTCTCGTCCCACATCGCTCCTTCGACGAAATGGATCCCTTCCGCTCGCCGGAGCACGGCGGGCGGCCCCGCGACCCAGAGCAGCGTGCCGTCCGCGTCCCCAATCGCCATGACGCAGTCGCAATCCACGGCTGCGCGGCCCAGCACGTCGTAGAGCAACGGGAACACCTGGGCCAACGGATGTGCTGCCCGGTAGCTGAGCACTTCCGAGCGGTCCAGGCGGATCGGGGCCAGTTGGCCGTCCGGGTCGACGCCGCTAGCGCTGGAGCGCAGCCATGAGTCGGCGACGACGCTGCGAACGCCCGGGGCGACCTTGGCCGAGGCAAGGAACGCATCGCGATCGTGCGCCGGTCCCGGCCGACCCCGATGTGGTGCGGGCATGTGGACAGTGAACCTTGCCCTGCTGAGAATCCCGACAACTCCGGGCGCTTGTGCGCCAAGCGGGCGCTCGAGACCTCGGTCCGGGCTAGCGGGTGGTGGCGTCCTTGAGAGCTGGGGCGCCTCGTTCCTGCCGGGTCGCCTCGACCCACTGAGTGAAGCCATAGAGGACGAAGATGCCGTAGCCGATGTAGAGCACCGCGGTGGGGACGTAGCCGGTCGCGAAGCCCAGCGGCACCCCGATGAGGTCGACCGCGATCCAGGCCAGCCAAAACTCGTTCCAGCCCCGAGCCATCGCGTAGGTCGCGATGACCGACCCGACGAAGATCCAGGCGTCACACCAGTAGAACCACCACTCCGGCGTCCAGTAGGGGCTCGGCGCGAGGCTCCACAGCGTCACGAAGACCTGGTGGACAATGATCGTGCCGACCAGCCAGCCGACGACAATGGCCAGCCGCTCGCGGAAGGTCGCCCAACGCGGCGTGATGGCCGGGCCGGCGTTGTCGACTCCCCGGGCGCGACGGGACTGGTTCCACCGCCACCAGCCATAGAGGCTCGTGGCGATGAAGAAGATCTGCCGACCCGCCTGACCGAACAGCGGGATCCGCTGGTCGGCGCCGAACAGAGCACCCAGATAGACGAAAAAGAGCATGACGTTCGCGAGGATGCCGACCGGCCAGGCCCAGACCCAGCGTTTCATTCCCAGATAGGCCGACGCCGCGCCGATGAGGATGCCGATGAACTCCAGCCAGTGCATCTCATAGGCACCGACGGTGAAGGTTGCAGCGATGAGCTGCTGGAAGATGTTGCCGTTGTTCATGAGTGGTGTTCGTCCTTGAGTTCGTTCTGACAGGGACGAACTCCGGGGACACCCCGCCGCGCGCGGATTGGCGCCGACACGGCATACCCGTGCCTGCGACGTCGCCACGCGACGAAACGTGCTGCCTACCATCCGGACTTTCACCGTCGGTCCTGGAATCCCACCAGGTCCACCGGCCGCTGGCTACGGTCGGGTCGCGGACTGTCACCGCCGGTTCGGAGTTACACCGACCCCGGAGCACGTGGGACCCAGTCTAGGACCACGACGAGGTATGCCGTGCCGTCAGTGCGGGTGGCGCCGCACCAAGGCGCGCAGCTGCTCCACGGCCGCCGCAGCATCCTCCGGGCCGAAGACCGCCGACCCTGCGACGAAGACGTCCGCCCCCGCCTCGGCGCACGCTTCGATGGTCGAGGCGCTGACGCCCCCGTCGACCTGGATCCACACCTGGCCGCCGTGCCGACGGACCGACTCGCGGACCGCGCGGACCTTGGGCAGCTGGTCGGACATGAACGACTGACCACCGAACCCCGGTTCGACGGTCATGACGAGGACCATGTCCAGCTCGGGCAACAACTCCGCATAGGGCGCCCACGGCGTGGCCGGCTTCAGGGCCATCCCGGCCCGCGACCCAGCCGACCGCAGCGCCCGCGCCAGCCCCCGAGGGTCGGCCGCGGCCTCCACATGGAAGGTGACCGACCCGGCGCCGGCCTCCGCATAGGCCGGCGCCCAACGATCGGGGTCGGCGATCATCAGATGGCAGTCGATCGGCAACGGGCTGACCCGCAGCAACGCCTCGACGACCGGCAGCCCCAGCGTGAGGTTGGGGACGAAGTGGTTGTCCATGACGTCGACGTGGGCCCAGTCGGCGTTGCTCACCGACTCCAGCTCAGCCGCCAGGTTGGCGAAGTCGGCGGACAGGATGCTCGGCGAGATCTGCACGCCCCCACCCTAAGACGGGGTCGGAGCGACCTTGCGCAGCAACGCGAGGAACATGCCGTCGGTGCCGTGCAGGTCCGTCCAGAGCTGCGCGAACCTCCCGCTCGTAGCGCGCGGCAGCGGGTGACCATCCTTGTCCCGCAACGACTCTGCGGCGTCGAGCACTTCGACGTCGGGTCGCTTCTTGATGACGTCGCGCACCGCGAAGACCGTCTCGGACAGGTGCGGACTGCAGGTCACATAGGCGACCACCCCGCCGACGCGGGTCGCGTCGAGGGCGCTGGCCAGCAGCTCCCGTTGGAGCTTGGTGAGCACGGTGAGGTCCTCCGGCGTCCGCCGCCACCGCGCCTCGGGTCGCCGCCGCAGCGCCCCCAGGCCCGTGCACGGGGCGTCGACGAGCACCTTGTCGTATGCCGCCGGCTCCAGCGCCCCGACCTCGCGCCCGTCACCCACCCGCACCTCGATCTGCCCGTCCCGACCCGATGCGATGGCCGGCCGCAGGGAATGCCGCACCAACTCCGCTCGGTGCTCGCTCACCTCGTTGGCGACCAGGGACGCGCCCTGGTCCAGGGCGAGCGCGGCGAGCAGACCGGCCTTGCCTCCCGGCCCGGCGCACAGGTCGAGCCACCGTTGCGGGCCCTCGGGCCTCTCCACCGGGACGGCGGCCAGGGCGAGCGCCACCAACTGGGAGCCCTCGTCCTGCACGGCCGCCCGACCGTCGCGGACCGCGGCGATCGAGCCCGGGTCGCCACCGGGCCAGGTCGCTGCCGTGGCCGCCCACCGGCCGGGCGTGGCGCCGGCCGCCGCGAGGTCGGCCACCGACGAGAGCCCCGGCCGCGCCACGAGCGACAGCGCCGCGGCCGCGTTGTCCGCGGCCAACACCGCCGCGAGGTCGACGTCGACGTTGTCCCGCGCCGACCGGCCGTGCCCGAGCAGCGCCTCACGCAGCGCCTTGACGATCCACGCCGGGTGCGACTCGCGAACCCCAAGGCGGGCCACGGGGTCGAGCGACTCGGGGGCGACGGCCGCCAGCCACTCGTCGGGCGACCGCTCGCTCACTCGGCGCAGCACGGCGTTGACGAATCCGGCCGCGCCAGCCCCGTTGACTTGGCGGGCCAACGCCACGGTCTCCGCCACCGCCGCATGCGAGGGGACCCGCATCCCCAGCAGTTGATGACAGCCCAACCGCAGCGTGTCCAGGACGTTGGCATCGATCACCGCCAGCCCCCGTCCGGCCGCGATCTCGATGATCGGGTCGTAGCGCCCCCGCAACCGCAACGTCCCATAGGTCAACTCCGTGGCGAACCCGGCGTCCCGACCGGACACCCGCTGCGCGCGCAGCACGGCGGGCAGTTCGAGGTTGGCATAGGCCCCGTCCGCGACGGCCCGCAGCACTGTGTATGCCGCCCGCCGCGCCGGGTCCGCGACCCGGGCCCGTTCCGCTGGCCGCTGCCGAGAGCGCTGTTGCCCAGACCCGAACCTGCGACCGGGAGCCGGGTCAGCCATCCTCGCCCAACCGCTCCCCCGGCTCGATCCGCACACCTCGAGCCCAGTCAGCGGCCGCCATCTCCTTCTTCCCGTGGGCACGCACCAGGCCCAGACGCACCGGGGAGGTGGCCGTGCCGGCATACAGGGCGGCCTTGGTGACCAGAAGCTCGCCGGGAGTCAGGAGCGCGGAAACACTCTCGGCGGCCACAGGAGTGACCGGCGCGAGCTTGACCCGCTCGCCGCGGAAGGTCGTCCACGATCCCGGCGCCGGAGTGCACGAACGGATCAGCCGGTCGATGGCCAGGGCCGGCATCGTCCAGTCGACCCGAGCGTCGTCGACCTCGACCTTGGGAGCGTGCGAGATCCCTTCGGCCGGTTGGGTTTTGGCGACGAGGTCCCCCGACTCGATGCCGTCGAGCGTGGCGACGAGCAACCCCGCACCGGCCAGGGCCAGCCGCCCGAGCAGGTCACCGCTCGTGTCGGTCGGGCGAATGGTCTCGGTCATCACCCCGTAGATCGGGCCGGTGTCCAACCCCTCCTCCAGCAGGAAGGTCGTCGCCCCGGTCACCTCGTCCCCCGACCGGATCGCATGCTGCACGGGGGCGGCGCCGCGCCACGCGGGCAGCAGGGAGAAGTGCAGGTTGACCCACCCGAAGCGGGGGATGTCCAGGGCGGTGCGCGGCACGAGGGCGCCGTAGGCAACGACCGGGGCGCAGTCAGGCGCCAAAGCCCGCAACTGCTCCTGGAACTCCGGGTCACGCGGGGTCCGGGGAGTGAGCACCGGTATGCCGTGCTCCTGCGCCCGCACTCGCACCGGCGAGGGCACCAAGGTGCGCCCACGACCAGCCGGAGCATCGGGGCGGGTGATCACCCCGACCACTTCGTGGCTCGACCCGACGAGGGCGTCGAGGCTTGGCAAGGCAACCTCGGGGGTTCCGGCAAAGACAAGGCGCATGGGGCTCACATTCCTTTGCCGAAGGTGGCGTGCGGGCTGATTCGGACGGTCGGGGCCTGGGCACCGGACCACTGCGCCTCACGGATGGCCTTCATGGCGATCTTGCGCTGGGCCGGGTCCATCCGGTCGATGAACAGAATCCCATCCAGGTGGTCGGTCTCGTGTTGGACGGCCCGGGCGAGCACCTCGGAGCCCTCCAGCCGGACGGGCTCGCCGTGCTCGTCCTGACCGGTCGCGACGACCCGCAGGGCGCGGGGGGTGGGGTATTTCAGTCCTGGGAAGGACAGACACCCCTCTTCACCCTCCTGGAGCTCCTCGGATAACACGAGGCTCGGGTTGACCAGATGTCCGAGCACCCCGTCGACGTAGTAGGTGAACACCCGCAACCCCACCCCGATCTGGGGGGCGGCCAGCCCGGCGCCGGGAGCATCCATCATCGTGTCGGCCAGGTCCTTGACCAGTTGGCGCAGCTCAGCGTCGAAGTCGACGACCGGATCCGCGGGGGTCCGCAGAATCGGGTCGCCGAACAGACGAATCTCCTTGACCGACAATGCCGTTCCTTCAAGTGACAGGTGACCTGGGGGCAGGGCCCGAAAGAGCCTCGCCCCCGATGTCAGGGAAACCCCAAGTCTAGTGGGGCGCCTCGCCGGGTCCGGCGGGCGGCGTGGAGTCGGTGACCTGGCGCAGGTCCCGCACCGATGGGGCTGCGAGCGTGGCGAGGCTGAGCGCGGCATACAGCCCAGCAGAGACGAGCAGCACGGTCCGGACGTCGAACGTGATCGCCAACCCGCCGTAGACCAAGGCACCCAACGGCATGGCGACGAACGAACCGAGGGCGTCATAGCTGCTCACTCGGGACAACACCGCCTCCGGGATGTGTTGGTGCAGCGAGGTGTTCCAGGCCACCCCGAACGCCTCGATCCCGGCGCCGGCGACGAAGAAGGCGATGACGAGCAACTCGGTGCGCGGCGCCACGGCGAGCACGGTGAGCGGCACCGATACGAGGGAGACCCCCAGCATCCCAACGAACAGCGGTCGGCGAAGATGGGCGCGCATCAGCACCACGGTGAGCAGGACGGTTCCGGCCGCCTCGGCCGACAGGGCCAGCCCCCACCCCTGTTCGCCGACCGGGGACGCCTTGGCGACCACCGGCCCGAGCACCCCGATTGCGCCGACATGGATGGCATTGAGCACACCGAACACGGCGACGATGAGCCAGACCCAGGAGCGCGCGGTGAACTCCCCCCACCCAACCCGTAGGTCCGCCATCATCGACGAACCCCCCGCCGCGCCGTCCCGGACCCGGCCGGGCAGCCCGACCCGCATGAGCATCGGGATCGCGACGAGGAACATCGCGGAGTCGACGAGCAGCGCCCAGCCCGGACCTGCGCCGACGACGAGGGCTCCCGCCACCGCAGGGCCGACGATGGTGATCGAACTGCGGACGAACGACAGCAGCGCGTTGGCCTGTTGGATTCGGTCGGGGCCGACGAGCAGGGGCACCACGCCCATCCCCGCCGGCATCCCGAACGCTGACACGGCCCCGTTCAGTGCCTCTAACACCACCAGGTGCCAGATCTGCGCGGTGCCGGTGAGCACGAGGTATGCCGCCATCCCCTGGGTAAGGAAGGTCAACGCGTGCGAGGTCTGCATGATGACCGTCCGCGAATATCGGTCGGCCACCACCCCGCCGAGCAGCAGGAAGAGCACCATCGTCGTCATGTGCGCGGCCAAGACCTGCGCCAGGGCCGCAGGGTCGTTGGAGATGTGCAGGACGGCGAAGGCCAGAGCAACCGTCGTCATCGCCGAGCCGATGGTCGTCGTCGTGCGGGCCGCGAAGTACCACGCGAACCGCGGCTCCCGCAGCGCGACGACGGCTTCGGCGAGTTTCATCGTCGTCCCATCGTCCGAGCAGGTGCAGTCCGGTCCGCCCCGCCAGGAAGGGCGATGCTGTCCCTGCAGTATGCCGCCGGCCGCAGGGACCCGCACCCGAGTTTTGTCTGCGCGCTCAGCCAGGGGATCCGGTCCAACCCATCCGCACCCCCACGGCGATGTCCTTGCGCGCACTGCGGGTGGCCCGCACGGCTCGGACCGCAGTGGCGAGCACAGCCGACCGATCACGCGGCACGCGCACGAGGATCTGCACCGTGTCCGGGTCGGCCGCCAGCGGGCCCAATCGGTCGTGCGGGCAGTCCGACGCCTGGAGCGTGGCAACCAGAGCATCGGCTGCCTCCCCCACGGCCGCGCGTGGACCCACGAGCTGCGCGATGGCCACCGTGGGTGGCAACCGAAGCTGACCGCGCTCGGCCAGCTCGCGCCCGGCCAACCAGACTGGGTCCCACCGAGCCAACGCCTCGACGGCCGGCAGGGCGGGGCCGTCAGGAGCTCCGGCGAGGACGACCTGGCCGCCATCGCTGCCGGGACGGGTCAACGCGGCCGCCGCCAGCCAGCGGCGCAGTGTCTCCGGGGCCGCATCGAGCTCTGGCCGGTCCAGCAGGGCCCAGGCGTCGAGCAGGAGGCACGCGGCATACCCACCGTCGGCGACCGGCTCAGCCCCTGGCGTGGCGACGACGAGGGCGGACCCGGCACCCACCGTGGCGAGGACCTGGTCACCCCCGGACGTGAGGACCGCAACCCCGGGGAAGGCCCTTCCGAGCTCTTCCGCGGTCCGCCGCGACCCCACCACTCCGGTGCGCAACACCCGGCCGTGACAGTGGGGACACTCGAAACCTGCCGGGCCGAACGTCCAACCGCACCAACGACATTCGATGCTCGACGCGCCATCGCCCTGACCCATCGGGCCGTGACAGCGACCACAGCGGACGGCTTCGCGGCAGGTTTGACAACGCAGGCTTGGCCGATAGCCTCGGCGCGGCACCTGGACCAGGACCGGCCCCTGCTCCAGCGCTGCTTTGGCCACTCGCCAGGCGGTCGGTGGCAACTGGGCCTGAGCCGCCGGACCATCGCGCCCGGGGTCCAGACCCTCTCCCATGACCCGCACCCGCGGCACTGCGGCACGGACCGAGTCAGGTGTCGGCTGCAGGTCGACGAGTCGGCCTTGGGCGATCCAGTCCTGGATCTGGACCGAGCGAGAAAAGCCGCCGACGAGCACGGCGGCACGTGTGGCCCGGGCTCGCACTGCGAGCACGTCCCGCACATGGGCGTAGGGGGCTCGTGGCTCCTCGTGCAGGTCGTCACCGTCGTCCCACCACGCCACGAGGCCGAGGTTGTGGACCGGCGCGTAGCTCGCCGCCCGGGTGCCCACCACGACGTCGACATGCCCCCGAAGGACCTTGAGCCAAGCGGTGTAGCGGGCCTGTGGCCCCTGATCGGCGGTGAGGATCACGTGCCGCCGCCGCCCCAGCACTTGGGTAAGGGCCGCGTCGACGCGCTGGATGTCGCGGGCGTCGGGGACGACCAGCAGCGCCCCGCGCCCGGCGAGCTGCGCGGCGGAAACGGCATACGCGAGGGCGATCGGCCAGTCCGTCTCGGCGGGGCGCCCGGGGAGAGCGAGCCAGGCTGCAGCGGGCGCTTCGCCGCGGCTCACCCGCCGCAGGAACGCCTCTCCCGCCGGGTATGCCGCCCACGGCCCCACCGTGAGTGCGGCGTCGGGAGTCGGCACAACGCCTGGTGGCTCGATGGCCAGCGCTCGCTCGGCAGCGGCATGGCGTTTGGGGATGGCCAGGCGTAGGACGTCGCCGAGCACCCCGCCCGCCGCATCCGCCACGTCCCGAGCGGTGGCCAACACCTCGGGCGTGAGCACTGGCTCTGGGCTCACCACGCGACGAAGCTCGGCAAGTCGGCCCGAGTGCTCGGGTGCCGATCGGCGTTCGACGATGAACGCGTCGAGGTCTCGCCCGGCGAACCGGACTCGGACCCGCGCCCCGGGCTGCGCGGCCTCATCGAGGTCCGGTGGGACGGCATACTCGAACAGCCGGTCGAGGTGCGCGAGCCCGCTGTCGACGACGACAGCAGCCACCGGCGCGGGGCGGCGTGGCTCGTCGATCGACATGCTCGAAACCCTAGCCGCGGCCGGCGACAGCGCTCCTCGACCACACTCCTCGCGCGGACGGTCAGCCGCGGCCGGTCAGCCGCGGGGCCGACAGGCGCCCGCGAACGAGACCATCCGCGGCAGCAGCGGGACGAGCGCGCACTGGTAGGCGTGGTAGAGGTCGGGTTTGCCCCACCAGATGGCGTCCGAGGGTTCGTTGGTCGGGGACAGCTCATGCCGCCACCCGCCGTGCTCGGCGTCGAGCAGGTAGCGATCGGCATACGCCCACAGCCGGTCGAACCACTCGCGCGGGCCGGGCGCGCCGGTGGCCTCGTGCAGCGCCCACGCGGCCGCGATGCCCTCGCACACCACCCAGTGCAAGCGCTCACGCACGATGGGAACATCCGCGAAGTCGGTGGTGTAGACGAGCCCTTCGGCACCGTCGACGTCCCAACCGCGCCTGATCGCCGCCTCGAACAGGCCGGCGGCGTCGTCGAGCAGGAAGCTCCAGTTCTCGTCGGCCGCCGCTGCACCGAGGGTATGCCGCGCATTGAGGGCTAGACGCGACCACTCCAGGACGTGGCCGATGGTGACGCCATAGGGCCGGAACTGGTCAGCTGGCCGGTCCCGGTTGTAGTCGGGAAGGACGTTCCACTGGGCGTCGAAGTGCTCCGGGAGGCGCCAGTCGTTGGTGCGGGCGAAGTCGTCCACCACGCGGCGCAGGATCCGCAAGGCCCGGTCGGTGTAACGGAGCTCCCCCAGCACCTCGCCCGCGGCAAGCATCGCCTCCACCGTGT
>WBZT01001612.1_pt1 | contig 16362 bp, 12 predicted proteins | sample 5204241 | NCBI WGS metagenome assembly WBZT01 (sample SAMN12344358, study PRJNA552823) | activated sludge metagenome | biome: Activated sludge suspended growth; feature: Nitrification reactor; material: Wastewater; isolation source: activated sludge from nitrification reactor of wastewater... | reverse complement strand
GCGCGCAGCTCGAGGGCGCAGTCTGGGCCATCTGCCAGCAGAACCGGCACGTGTATTGCTGGCCGGTGTCGGCACCGGTCTCGACCTGCCATTACTACCGCAGCAACATGCTTACACCGGGCTGGATCTGAGCGCAGCCATGCTGCGCCGCACTGCGCACAAGGAAGGCCGTCTCGACTTCACCGGCGTCCTGGGTGATGCGCAACGTCTGCCATTCGCCGATGCCTGTTTCGATCAGGTCATCCTTCATCTGATCCTGGCCGTCGTTCCCGATTCGCAAGCCTGCCTGCGGGAAACGGCGCGCGTCCTGACCAGCGGCGGCCAGGTGCTGATCTTCGACAAATTCCTGCAGCCTGGGCAGCGTGCGCCGTTGCGCCGCTTGCTTAACCCGCTGGTCCGGCGCGTCGCTACCCGTCTGGATGTGGTTTTCGAGGATTTGCTGCGTCAAACGCCATCACTGGTTCTGGAAAGCGATCAGCCCGCCCTGGCAGGTGGCTGGTTCCGCCTGATCCGTCTGCGGCGTCGCTAACCAGCGCCTGCCGGCGATCAACTGCGATAGTCGGCGTTGATCGACACGTAGTCGTGCGATAGGTCGCAAGTGTAGATCTTCGCCTGCGCGTTGCCGGTGCCCAGCGCGACACGGATGCCGATTTCGGCTTGCGCCATGATCGCCGCGCCATCTTCTTCACGATAGGCAGCCGCGCGACCACCATTTTCGGCGACCAGCACCTCGCGCCCGGTACTGCTCAGCCAGACGCGTACCTTTTCGATCGTCAGCGGCTCGATGTCGGCGTAGCCGATCGCCGCCAGAATGCGGCCCAGATTGGGATCGGACGCAAAAAAGGCCGTTTTGACCAACGGCGAGTGCGCTATGGCGTAGGCGACACGGCGGCATTCTTCGCGCTGTCGCCCCTGCTCAACATGGATGGTGATGAATTTGCTGGCTCCTTCGCCGTCACGGACGATGGCTTGCGCCAACTCGGCAGCGATGTCGATCAGCGCTGCGCGCAAGGTGGCGTACGCGGGGCTGCCGGTTTCGTCAATTGCCACGTCGGACTGGCCGCTGGCGATGAGAATGAACGAGTCGTTGGTCGAGGTATCGCCATCGACGGTGATGGTATTGAACGACTCGTCAGCCACCTCACGCAACAAAGGCAACAGCAATGGTGCCGCGATACCGGCGTCGGTAGCGACGAAAGCGAGCATCGTCGCCATGTTCGGTCGGATCATCCCGGCACCTTTGGCGATGCCGGTAATGGTCACCGGGCGACCGTCGATGTCGATACGGCGTGAAGCGGCCTTGGCGACGGTGTCGGTGGTCATGATCGCCTGTGCGGCGGCATGCCAGCGATCGGCGCGCAAATCGGCAACGCAGGCGGGCAAGCCGGCGAGCAGTTTGTCGATCGGTAGCGGTTCGAGGATCACGCCGGTGGAAAACGGCAGTACCTGGCGATCGTCGATACCCAGCAAGCCGGCAACCGCTGCGCAGGTCCGCGTTGCCGCTTGCCAACCGGCCTCGCCGGTGCCAGCGTTCGCATTGCCGGTGTTGATTACCAGTGCGCGGATGTCGTCACCCAGTTCGAGGTGACGGCGGCAAACCTGCACTGGCGCAGCGCAGAATCGATTGGCTGTGAATACGCCGGCAACCCGACTGCCGGCACTCAAGGCAATCAAGGTCAGATCGTCGCGATCAACTTTGCGGATCGCCGCTTGGGCAATCCCCAGACTGACGCCGGCGACGGGAAACAACTGCTCGGGAGCAGGCGTGCGGTAGTTGACGGGCATGGTTGTCTCGCGAGAAAAACGGGGCACAAACGATGGTGGCCGCGTACGGGCGCTATTTCAGCTTGCCATGGCATTGCTTGTATTTTTTGCCCGAGCCACAGGGACAAGGATCGTTACGACCCACCTTCGGGGCCGCCGGCATTGGCTTTTGTGCGGCCTCGGTCGTTTCCTGATCGGACTGGACAAGCGCTTCGTCATAGTCGGCGTGGTGGTAACGGACATTCTGTACGTCCGCATGCGGAGCAGACTGCTCGACATCCTGCGAGCGAATCTGTACGGTAACCAACAGGCGTGTGACGTCGAGGCGCACGCTGTCGAGCAGTCGCTCGAACAATTCGAAGGCTTCGCGCTTGTATTCCTGCTTCGGGTTTTTCTGCGCATAACCACGCAAGTGGATACCCTGGCGCAGATGGTCAAGCGCGGCAAGATGTTCTCGCCAGTGCGTGTCCAGGCTCTGCAACATGACATTGCGTTCGAACTGATGGAAAGGTTCAGCGCCGACCAGCTCGATCTTGGCCGCGTAAGTCAAACTGGTCTGATCGACAACCCGTTGCAGGATTTGTTCGTCACGCAAATTTGGCTCCTGCCGCGACCAATCCACGATCGGCAATTCGAGCTGCCATTCGGCCGCCAGCGCCTTTTCAAGACCGGGCAAATCCCACTGTTCTTCGACGCTGTCCGCTGGTACGTACAGGCGGAAGGTCTGCGAAAACACCGCTTCACGCATCGCGGTGATCGTTTCGGAGATATCTTCAGTGGCAAGCAGTTCGTTGCGTTGCGCGTAGATCACCTTGCGCTGGTCGTTGGCCACATCGTCGTATTCGAGCAACTGCTTGCGGATATCGAAGTTGCGCGCTTCGACCTTGCGTTGCGCCGATTCGAGCGAACGCGAGACCAGCGGATGCTCGATCGGCTCACCTTCCGGCATTTTCAGGCGCTCCATGATCGCTTTCAGACGTTCGCCGGCAAAAATACGCAGCAGCGCGTCGTCGAGCGCCAGGTAGAAGCGCGATGAGCCGGGATCGCCCTGACGACCTGAACGGCCGCGCAACTGATTGTCGATGCGCCGCGATTCATGGCGCTCGGAACCAACGATGTGCAAACCGCCAGCGGCGACCACCTGATCATGCAGTTTCTGCCATTCGGCGCGCAGTTCGGCGATGCGCGCATCACGCTCGGCGGCGTCCAGCGTCTCGTCGTCGCGCAAGCGCGTCAGATCCTTGTCGATGCTGCCGCCAAGAACGATGTCGGTACCGCGTCCGGCCATGTTGGTGGCGATGGTGATCACCCCCGGTCGGCCGGCCTGCTGGACGATTTCCGCTTCGCGCGCATGCTGTTTGGCGTTCAGCACCTGGTGCGGCAGCTTTTCGTGGTCGAGCAGCGCCGAGAGCAATTCAGAATTCTCAATTGAAGTGGTACCGACCAGTACCGGTTGTCCGCGTTCGCGGCAGGCGCGGATATCGGCGACGATGGCGTTATGTTTTTCCTGCGCCGTACGGAAGACCTGATCGTTGTTATCGACCCGACGCATCGGCTGGTTGGTCGGAATGACCACCGTTTCCAGCCCGTAGATCTGCTGGAATTCGTAAGCCTCGGTGTCGGCCGTGCCGGTCATGCCGGACAGCTTGCCGTACATGCGGAAGTAATTCTGAAAAGTGATCGACGCCAGCGTCTGGTTCTCATTCTGGATGCGAACGCCTTCCTTGGCTTCGACCGCCTGATGCAGGCCGTCCGACCAGCGTCGCCCGGCCATCAGCCGGCCGGTGAATTCATCGACGATGATCACTTCGCCCTTCTGCACCACATACTGCTGATCCTTGAGGAACAGGTTGTGCGCGCGCAGGGCGGCGTTCAGATGGTGGATGAGGAGGATGTTGGCCGCGTCGTACAGGCTGCCGCCCTCGGGCAGCATGCCAGCGCTGGCCAGCAACTGTTCGGCGTGCTCGTGCCCGTCCTCGGTCATCAGGATCTGATGGCCTTTTTCGTCGACCCAGTAATCGCCAGGGCCGTTTTCCTCCTGGCAGCGGACGAGTTTCGGCGCCACCCGGTCCATCTGCACGTAGAGGTCGGTGTGATCTTCGGCCTGCCCGGAAATGATCAACGGCGTACGCGCCTCGTCAATCAGGATCGAATCCACCTCGTCGACGATGGCGAAACTCAGCCGTCGTTGCACTCGTTCGCTGGCGGCGTAGACCATGTTATCGCGCAGATAATCGAAGCCGAACTCGTTGTTGGTGCCGTAAGTGACATCGGCCGCATAAGCCACCTGTTTATCATCGTGCGCCATTTGCGACAGATTGACACCGACAGTCAGTCCGAGAAAGCGATGCAGGCGGCCCATCCATTCGGCGTCGCGATTGGCCAGGTAATCGTTGACCGTCACCACGTGCACACCCTTGCCGGACAAGGCATTGAGGTACGACGGCAGTGTTGCGACCAGCGTTTTTCCTTCACCGGTGCGCATTTCGGCAATTTTGCCGTCGTGCAGGACCATGCCGCCGATCAACTGCACATCGAAGTGACGCATGCCCAAGGTCCGCTTGCTCGCCTCGCGCACGACCGCAAAGGCTTCCGGCAGGAGAGCATCGAGCGCTTCGCCGTTGGCGACGCGCGCCTTGAACTCCGCGGTCTTGGCACGCAGGGCGTCGTCCGACAAGGGGCTGACCGAGGCTTCCAGCGCATTGATTTTGCGCACGATCTGCGAGTACTGCTTGATCAGCCGATCGTTGCGACTGCCGAAAATCTTCTTGAGGAGGCCGGAAATCATTCTGGAGATGGTAGAGAAGTGGCTTAAATGAAGCAGGCGCCGCAACAACGCGCCGTTTCGGGTCCAGGCAATAATGGACGGCGGTCGACGACCGGAGGGAACACCAAAACGGTGCCTGCCAGCTCGTCCGACAGGCATAGGGCATGGATACTACCGTCAAGACCGCTTTGGTGCAATTCACATCTATCATGTATCTATCAACGCACCCCTCTCGATTGTCGGTTCGGCAATAAAACAGGATTGCGCGAGCAGCCAAGCCGCTTACAATTCAGGTGATGAACCATACTGCCACTGAATTCACCATCGTTGCGCACACCGCCACCGATATCGGCTGTGTGCGCAAAAGCAATCAGGATGCCGTCGCCTACATCGCCCCCAAACTGGCCGCCGAGCGCCAACGGTACGGTGTTTTGGTCATCGTCGCCGACGGCATGGGCGGTCATCAGGGGGGAGAAGTAGCCAGCCGGCTGGCCCTGCAAACGATCGCCGACTGTTATTTCACCACCCCGGCAGACGATCCAAAGGCCTCCCTCGAGGCAGCGGTCGAGGCAGCCAACGACGTCGTCTATCGCGCTTCGCAAGCGCATAAGGAACTGGAAGGAATGGGGACAACGGTGACAGCCATGGCCCTGGTTGATGGAAATGTCATTTTTGCCAACGTTGGCGACAGTCGTCTGTACCGCTGCAGCAATGGCGATTGCCAGCAACTGACGCGTGACGACACGCTGGTCGAGCAACTGATTCGTGCCGGCGCCATCAGCGCCGATCAGGCGCGCCACCACCCGATCCGCAACATTTTGCTGCGCTCTGTCGGCACGCAGGACGAGTTGCGAGTCATTGCACGCTTTGCCGAACCACTGACGGTCGGAGATCACTTCGTCCTCTGCTCGGATGGACTCTACGACAGCATCGACGTCAATGAAATCGGCGAGGCAGTCAGCAATCAGGAACCGGAAGCGGCTTGCCGTGCGCTGATCGAACTCGCCCGCCAGCGTGGCGGTCGCGACAATATCTCGATCGGCGTGATCGCCATCCGTAGCCCGGCAGCGATCATTCGCAGACGCCACCCGGCAGGTCGTTGACCAGTAGAACGTGCTGATTGTCCGGACAAATCGACGCGCTCACCAGCAAACCAACCCGGCCGTCAGATGACTTTGCTCTCCTGCAGCCGGTCGATTTCAGCGTCGTTCAAGCCCGCCGCGCGCAGTATCTCCCGGCTGTGCTCGCCCTGCCGTGGTGCCGGCCGGTGTACCGTGAAGGGATGCTCCCCGATCTTGAACGGCGGCGCCAATTGCTTGACGCCATTCGCTTCAACAACCAGTCCACGGGCGACGACCTGTTCGTTGTGCAGACTTTCTTCCGGGCGCAACACCGGTGATACGCAACAGTCGGCACGCTCGAAAATAGCGCTCCACTCAGCGAAGCTCTTCTGAGCGAAAGCGTGCCGCAATTCGCCGCGGATGCGCTCGCCCTCCTCACCATAAGCAAAAGCGAACGGCGCCAAGTCCGGGCGATCGATCGCCGCACAAAAGGTTTGCCAGAACTTCGGCTCCATCGCGCTGACCGCGAAATGTCGACCATCACTGGTTGCGTAAACCGCATAACTCGGCATGCCACCGGATAAAATGTCCTCTCCCCGCGGCACGGCTCGCCCCAGCCCCTGCACAGCCAGAAACGGAAATAACGTATGCGCGAACACGCCATCAGTCATCGACACATCGACGTAACGCCCTCGGCCGCTGGTGCGTGCGTCGATCACTGCCGCCAGCAGGCCAACGAGCGCGTTCAACGAGCCACCGAGTAGATCACCGAGCTGAAAATTCGGCACGGCCGGCTCGCCACCGGCACAGCCGATCTGATCGAGCAGTCCGCTGTAGCCGAGGTAATTCAGATCGTGGCCGGCGCGATCACGGTAAGGCCCGTCCTGCCCGTAGCCGGTGATCGCGCAATAGACGATACGTGGATTGTGTGCCGAGACGGCCTGATAACCGATCCCCAGTTTATCCACCACTCCAGGGCGAAAACCCTCAAGGATCACATCGGCATCGGCAGCCAGACGCATGAACAGCTCGACGGCTGCCGGCTGCTTGAGGTCGAGCGTCAAACTGCGTTTATTGCGATTGACCAGTTCGAAATAGCTGACCGCGCCATGCACCGCACCGGCGGTACGTGCATAATCACCGGCGCCGGTGTCTTCGATCTTGATCACGTCGGCACCGAGGTCGGCCAAATGCATCGACGCCAGAGGACCCGGCAACAGCCGCGTCAGATCGAGAACGCGGAGTCCGGCAAGAGGTGGTGAGCGCATGAGAGTTGGCTTTCAAAAAATAGCGACTGTGGCAGCCGCAAAACAAGACGCCCGAATGGCGCAATGCAACATTTTACGTCTGCCATCGGCCGCGCGCGAACGGGCTGTGACTGACAGATTCTGTCGGTCAAACTGAAGCGTCCGCCTCGTATCTTTCCCGTCGCTTTCGATTTTTCCGGGATAATGCCGACTGGCCGACCGCAGTGTCGCTGGCCGCCGCCCGGGACAGCCGGCGGTCACATCTGATTCCCCGTCCCGTCGATAATAGGTTTTCAATAATGAATCATCGCTTTTCATGGTTGTTGGTGGCGCTGGTCGCTGGCGTCACCGTACTCGCTTGCGGCAAACAGGAGGCGCCAGCCAAACCGGCGGCAAGCAGCAAAATCGTCATCGGCCTCGACGACAATTTTCCGCCGATGGGCTTTCGTGATCAGAACAATCAACTGGTCGGTTTCGATATCGATCTGGCACGCGAAGCGGCCAAACGACTCGGCGCCGAAGTCGAGTTCAAACCGATCGACTGGAATGCCAAGGAAGCTGAGCTGAATGGCAAACGGGTCGATGCGCTGTGGAACGGGCTGACGATCACCGATAAGCGCAAGGAACAGATCGCTTTCACGACGCCCTATCTGGAGAATCGCCAGATCGTCGTCGTCACCGGCAAATCGCCGATCAAGAGTAAGAGCGAACTGGCCGGCAAGGTAGTCGGCGTGCAGGAAGGCAGCAGCGCCGTCGAAGCAGTGGAGAAGGATCCAGTCGGCAAATCGGTCAAGGAATTGAAGAAATTCGGCGACAACGTCGCCGCGCTGCTCGACGTTTCCGCCGGTCGCCTCGACGCACTGGTCGTCGATGAGGTGGTCGGCCGCTACTATCTGGCCAAGAGACCGGGCGAATATCAGGTGCTTGACGAGCATTTCGGTACCGAGGAGTACGGGGTCGGCGTACGCAAGGACGATAAGGTATTGCTCGGCAAGTTGCAAAACGCGCTGGAGGAGATGAAGAAGGACGGTTCCGCCGGACGCATCTCGACGACTTGGTTCGGCAAAAACATCGTCAAATAAGCCGTGGTACGCGGCATCGTTGACCATCGGGTTGCCATGCCGCGTCAACCGCACAGACGATGAACTATTTGCTCGAGATCCTCGGCCCGCTGTGGGAGGGGACGGCGGTCACGCTGCAGGTTTTTTTGCTGACACTACTGCTCTCGGTGCCCTTGGGCCTTCTGCTGGCCTTGATCCGGTTGTCTCCATGGAAAATCGCCAACCGGCTGGTAAATGGCTACATCTGGCTGATGCGCGGCACGCCGTTGATGCTGCAGATGCTGTTCATTTACTTTGCCTTGCCGTTCGTGCCGCTGATCGGCGTACGTTTGCCGGATTTTCCGGCCGCGATCGTCGCCTTCGTGCTCAATTACGCCGCGTACTTCGCCGAGATTTTCCGCGCCGGCATCCAGTCGATCGAACGCGGGCAATATGAAGCGGCGAAAGTGCTCGGGCTCAGCTATGGCCAGACGATGCGCCGCATCGTTCTGCCGCAGGTGATCAAACGCATCCTGCCGCCAATGAGCAACGAAACGATCACCCTGGTCAAGGATACCTCCCTGATCTATGTACTGGCGATGAACGACCTGCTGCGCGCCGCGCGCGGTCTGGTGCAGCGCGACTTCACCACGCTGCCTTTCGTCGTCGCCGCCGTGTTTTATCTGCTGATGACGCTTCTCCTGACCTGGGGCTTCCATTACCTAGAAAAACGACACGCCGTCTATGACGATTGAAACGAATCGCGACGCTCCGATGATCGCCGCCCGTCGGCTGTGCAAACGTTACGGCCAACTGACGGTGCTGAAGGACGTCTCTCTGACCGTTTCCCGCGGTGAGGTCGTCGCGATCATCGGTCCTTCCGGTTCCGGAAAAAGCACCCTGCTGCGCTGTCTCAACCGGCTGGAAACGATCGACGCCGGCGAGATCGACATCGCCGGGGAAACATTGGTCCGAGCAAGCGAAGCGGGGCCGCGCTACGCGCCGGAAAGCGAAGCACGACGCCTCTGTCGAACCATGGGCATGGTTTTCCAGCAGTTCAATCTTTTCCCGCACCTGACGGTACTGCAGAACATCATCGAGGCGCCGATGACCGTCGCCCGTCTGCCGCTTAACACAGCGGTCGGCAAAGCGGAAGAGTTGCTGCGCAAGGTCGGACTGCTCGACAAGAGCAACGCTTATCCAGCACGTCTATCGGGTGGTCAGAAACAACGCGTCGCCATCGCCCGCGCACTGGCCATGGAACCGGAAATCATGCTTTTCGACGAGCCGACCTCGGCACTGGATCCGGAACTGACCGGTGAAGTGTTACGCAGCATGCGCCAATTGGCTGAAGAGCGGATGACGATGCTGGTGGTCACGCACGAAATGACTTTCGCCCGCGAAGTGTCCACACAGGTGGTATTCATGGACGCCGGTGAGATCGTCGAAGCCGGCGCATCGTTGGATTTGTTCGCCAATCCATGTCACAGACGCACGCGGGCGTTTCTCGAACCACGGCACTGAATCTTGCGGATCGTCGGATGCAAATTTTTCTTTCCTGCACGCTAAAGTCTGCCGCCAGCCAGCCGCTAATAGGATCAACGCGCCATCGGCAAATCTGTCCACCGTCACAAGAAGCGAAAAACGATCCCGATGGCAAACGATTTCCGGCCCCCGGAAAGTACGAGTTGCAAGTCCTCCCTTTTTCCCGGCATTGGTCTGATCAGCCAGCCGGGATTTTTTTGTCCGTCAGAGTCTACATCCGCTCAACGCCGCCTCAGAAGCCAATATTGGCCCAGAGGAAGAAAATGTTGCCGTTGGCCTTTCCACCCGGAACATAGGTTGTGTTCACCGCAACGCGACGATAGTTGAGCGAAGCGACTGGCAGAATGCCGGGAATCGGCAGATAGTGGGCCGTATCCGAGCGGGCAGTGATAAAAACGGTATACCCCAGGCCAGCATGCAGCCCGTCGACATCGCCGACGTTCCAACGATGCGCATAACCGATAATCGGCTCGAAATCGCCGTGTGAATCACGGAAACCCATGGCATAGAGAGAATCTGAATTGCCGCGCTCGTCATAACGTGTACGCCCGTACCCAAGACCCCAGGTGTTTTCGACCAAAGTGTCGATCTTTTCCTTGGAATAAGCAGAACGCAAGTGATGAGTATGAAACGGAACCATCAAATCGTCTTTTCCTTGATACCAGGTATCGGACAAGGTTTTACAGACACCGCCCAAAAACGTCGCCGGATCGTCGCAAGAAGCTCGTACCGGATTAGTCAGCGCCAAGCCAATAGCCGCCGAGAGCAAACGATAGGTAATGGCCGAGGTTAATGGCGACGAGCGAAGGCCGGCAAGAAGTTCCATGGCTTTTCAACTCCAGTCTGAACAAGAGGTGAATCGTAGCGTGAAGTGACAAATGGCGCCAGTGTGCGCAGACAAGCTGGATCCCGCTGGCGAAGGTTTGCCGGGAGCCACCGCCAAGCCAACTGGCAAGCTACAATAGGCATCAGTTGCAGGAGGCTGATAACGGTCAACCTCGCTATCAGATTCAAACGGGGAGCAGAAACACATGGAAACTCGCAAGGTGGCGATTGCCTGTCAGGGTGGCGGCATTCACGGCGCTTTCACGTGTGGTGTTCTCGACCGGCTGCTACAGGCCAAGGAGAGCGAAGAAAGCGGCCAGTTTCCTGCCGACGCACAGCGCCGTTTCGAAATCGTCGGCTTGAGCGGCACCTCGGCCGGAGCGCTGAATGCTTTCATGGTCTGGTATGGTCTATTGAACCATCGCGGTCAGGCCGGCGCTTTCGCCGCCGCACGGCAGGCGCTCAATCTGTTGTGGGATACGTTTCAGGTCAATAAGCTCGGTGAAGCCGGCATCAATACGCTGACGCAGTATTTCTATACCCTGTCGGAATCCGGCGTCAGCGTCAAGCAGACGCATCCGGGAGAATTCAACGATTGGCTGACCAGCACCTTGAACAGTTGGTCGCGTTTTGAAAATCTGCTGGCACCGAAACTCGATTTCGGCGAAGTCCGTCCGGAATTCTATGATTTCATGGCCTTGTTGAAGACCTGTGCCCCGGATTTCCCCAGCCTGCAATCGCGACTGGCCGATGTGGCGCGCCAGCACGTGCCGCCGCGACTGCTGCTCGGCGCAGTGGAAATCCTCAGTGGCGCTTTTGAAGCCTTCGATTCATGGAGCGACCCCGATTTGCCGCTCGCACAGCAAAGGACAATCAGCTACGAAGCCGTCGCCGCTTCGGGCACACTGCCCGACTTGCGCCGCGCGCAACGTATCCCTGGGCTGAAAAATGATGACGGTCAGGACGCGCTGTACTGGGATGGCGTTTTTTCGCAGAACCCACCCGTGCGGGAATTCGTCGCCAACACCTGCTGCGCGGAAACACCCGATGAAATCTGGGTCATCCGCATCAATCCCCAAAAGCGCCGTAACGAACCGGACAAACTGGCGGCCATCGAAGATCGGCGCAACGAATTGTCCGGCAACCTGTCACTGTTCCAGGAGCTGCACTTCATCGAAACGGTGAATCAATGGCTGGCGCGAATCGCGCAATGCGCCACAACCGATACCGGGATATGCGAAGCTTTCGCCGATTACAAACCGGTCATCGTGTACATGCTGACCATGGACCCGGAACACGCCGAGCTTGGCTTGGCATCGAAATTCGATCGCAGCCCGGCTTTCGTGCAAGGGTTGCGCGCGCACGGCGCAGCGCGTGCGGAGATCTTTTTGCCGCTGTGGCAATCGTCTTCACCCAAGCTGCTGAGTTGGCCGAACGGCGACGCGCTGTCCAGATGCGATCGTTGAACAATCGTGCCGCCCATCGGTCTGCCTTCACTCGCCCCCCGTCGTCTGCTTTTTGAGTTCGATCAACGGCACGATGCCGGGGAAATCGAAGCGTGGCCGATTCGGCTCGCAAGCCGTCAGTGGATCGGTTTCGCACATCGTCGCTAACGAACGGCGGGTCAATTGTTGATAGATCTGTGTTCCTTCGCTCTTCCAGGCCATTTCCTGCTCGCTGAGCACGCGCAACACTTTCGCTGGCACACCTGCGGCCAGCGAGTGCGGCGGGATCGCCATCCCCGCTTTGACGAAGGCGCAAGCGGCAACGATCGACGACTCGCCGAGGACAGCGTTGTCCATGATCACGGCGTTCATGCCGACCATCGCATTGCGTCCGACCCGACAGCCATGTAGCACCGCGCCATGGCCGATATGACCATCCTCCTCGATCACTGTGTCGGTACCGGGAAAACCGTGCATCACACAGGTATCCTGCACATTCACGCCCCGTTCGAGAATCAAGCGACCAAAATCACCACGCAGGCTGGCGCACGGACCGACATAGCAGCCAGGGCCAACGATCACGTCACCAATCAACACGGCCGATGGGTGCACATAGGCGCTCGGATCAATGACTGGGACGATACCGTCGATGGCAAAAACACGTACTCGGGTCATGAGAAAACTCCTGCAAAAAAATGGAACCTTGAACCGCTTGCCAACCACAAAACCAGCGTCTCGCGGCGATCTATTTTAGGGAAGCGCTGCAAAAACGGCGGCATGGGATGAAGCATCAGGCGTACGAGCAGCCAGTGAGACATATCATAGGGGTACACGAAGTGGCGAGTACCTTGCAACGCCGCAATTCGCCCGTGCAGCCATAAATTCGGCGCTTCTTTCGGGCAGCCGGCAAGAGGCTCCGAAGAGAGACGACTGCTTCCTGTATGACATTTCTGAAGCTTGTTGCAAATGTGCAGTCCTTGCAAATTTATGTAACCAAGTTTTCACGGCGTCGCACCGGATGGCTTGTGCTGCGTTGATCGATCAACCGGCACGCGACGCCGGATCATTTTGGATCGAAAACCATGACTCCTCCTCTCGTCACTCTCGGTCATCGAGCACACCCATTGGTCACGTTCTTTCTTACCTTGCTGTTTGCGTTGCTAACCGCAGCCTCGGCAAGCGCCGACCCTGCGGGAAGGGTCGGTCGTCTGTCATGGTTGTCCGGTTCAGTCACCTTGCAGAGTCCGGACAACGATGACTCTACCGCCATGCTCAACTGGCCGCTGACCAGCGGTCACCGGCTAGTCACCGGCCCGGACGGTCGCGCGGAAGTGCAGATCGGTTCGACGATGCTGCAACTTGCTTCGCGCAGCGTCGTCGACTTCGTGCAAATCGACGACGAGCGGGTACGGCTGCATCTGCTCGACGGAAGTCTGACCGCACGGCTGTATGCACCGGAAGCGGTTCATGAATTCGAAATCGTGACTCGGGAAGGCAGTTTTCAGCCCCTGACTGCCGGTTTTTTCCGCATCGATGTCGACCATTCGAGCAGTGCGGCGACATCGTATAGCGGTCGCCTGCGCTTCATGGCTTTTGACCAGACGGTCACGGTCGACACCGGCCAACGCGCCCAACTGTGGCACGACGGGCGGACGCAACACCGATTTCTCCTGCCGGATAACGACGAATTCGCCCGTTGGGCTGCCGTGCGCGATCAGCAATACGGCAGCCCCTTGCAAGCGCGCTATGTTTCAGCGGAAATGACTGGTGCCAGCCATCTCGACGCTTTTGGCCGCTGGTACGACAGCCCCGAATACGGCGCCGTTTGGTTTCCGCAAACCATCGCCGCCGGCTGGACACCTTACCGCGATGGCCGTTGGGCCTGGGTATCGCCCTGGGGCTGGACATGGATAGGCATCGAACCCTGGGGATTTGCCCCTTTCCATTACGGCCGCTGGGTGTTCTATCGCAACGCCTGGGGCTGGGTTCCCGGGCAACGCGTGCATCGCCCCATCTTCGCACCAGCTCTGGTCGCCTGGACCAGCACACCGGGCAACATTGCCGCACCGATCGGCTGGTTTCCACTCGCACCGCGTGAAATATATCGGCCAGACTACCGAAGCAGCGAACACTATCTGCGTGCGCTCAATGGACCACATGCACCGCGGAACTTCAATTACCGCGCTTTTCTTGCCAATCCGTCCGCAGCGGCGTCGGTCCGCTACGAATATCACGGACATCAGCGAGCAATGACGATGGTACCGGCTGATACCTTTGCACAACGCCGACCTGTTACTGAGTCGATCATTGCCGAACGCGACCGTCGGACGTGGATCGGACAACCGGTGCAAATCCAGGCACCGGTTGCTGCACCGAATTTTGTCCGGCGGGATGGCGAGCGGCGGGATGGCGAGCGGCGGGATGGCGAGCGGCGGGAAGTCGAACGTCGTCAGGAAGCCGAACGGCGGGAAGTCGAACGTCGTCAGGAAGCCGAACGACGGACTGCGGAGGAACGACGCCAGGAAATCGATCGCCGTCGCAACGTCGAACGCTCGCAGGTGCAAAGCGACCGGCGTCCACTCGAAAACAACACCATTCCGTCAGCGGGAGGCAATCGCGAACTCCGTCAGGAGCGAGCGCCAGAAAACGCTACGCGTCACAGTGGCGAACGCTCGTCGCGCGAGCAGGCTAGCCCGGCCATGGCTCCGAGCCTCAGCCATCCCGCCGCTGCCGGCGGCACCACATCGGCAACACCCGTTCGTAGTGCCATCGACAGTACTCTGCCCAATACCGTGCGCCCCGCCCCAGCGCCGCGCATCGAACCAGTTCGTCCACCTGTCGCTGGCGGGTCAATCGAGCGAACGCCGCCGGACACGGGACGGCCGGCACCACTGTCACGTCCCGAAACTGTCCGGCAACCTGCTAACAATATTGCCGTTGACCGCCCTTCTCCAGAGGCGGGGCGCTCGGCACCCGTGCCGCGCGCTGAGCGAGTCGAAACACGTCCGGCTACCGTTGCACCTGTCACTCTTCCTGTTCCGCAACGCCCGGAACGACCGCCGGTCGAAGTTCGTGCTGCCGAGCGCATGGAACGGCGCGACATTCCTCACGGACGTCCGGAAACAGGTCATGAGCGCGTACAACCCTCTCGCCCGGTGCCTGCCGCACCTCCGATGAGTACGCCGACACCTGTCGAGCGCTCCGTGCGACAGGAGACAGAAGCGCGTGGCGGACGCGACCGGCGCGATGAGCGACGCGGACCGGGATTCGGGGATCGGCCATAGCGGTATCTGGAGTCCCCTGCGCGGGCGGGCTTCCTGCCCGTTGTTGCGTATTGTGCGGCATGCATCGGAAGCGATGACCTGATCCGCCATCGACCGGCTAAGCGAAGATACACTCCGCATCTGGCTGCTTTCAACCCGATCGGAGAAGCGGATGGCGAACAAGCCCAAAACCAAGTTCTGCTGGCAGGACCCGTTCATGCTCGACGCGCAATTAAGTGACGACGAACGTCAAGTGCGCGACGCAGCGGCTGCATTTTGTCAGACACGTCTACAGCCTCGCGTGAAAGACGCTTTCCGTCGGGAGATTGTCGACCGGGACATTTTCCTGGAAATGGGCAGCATGGGCTTGCTCGGCGCAACCTTGCCCGTTGAATACGGCGGTGGCGGCTTGAATCAGGTCAGTTATGGACTGATCGCACGCGAGGTCGAGCGTATCGACTCCGGTTACCGATCGATGATGAGCGTGCAATCGTCGCTGGTCATGCTGCCGATCTATCTGTTTGGCAATGAAGCGCTTCGCCGTCGCTACCTGCCGCGACTGGCACGCGGAGAGTTGATCGGTTGTTTCGGCTTGACAGAACCCAACCACGGCTCGGATCCGGGCAGCATGGCTTGCCGAGCACGCAGCGGTGAGGGCGGCTATCGTCTCTCGGGCAGCAAAACGTGGATTACCAACGCGCCGATTGCCGATGTATTTGTCGTCTGGGCCAAGGATGATGCCGGCTCGATTCGCGGCTTTGTACTTGACAAAGGGCAAGCCGGGCTATCGGCGCCAGTAATTCACGGTAAACTCGGTTTGCGTACCTCTGTGACTGGCGAAATCGTCATGGATGACGTGTTCGTTGCTGCAGAAAACGTCTTTGCCGATATACGCGGCTTGAAAGGGCCATTCGCCTGTCTTGATTCTGCACGCTTCGGTATCGCCTGGGGTGCCTTGGGTGCCGCCGAATCCTGTTGGCACACCGCCCGACAGTACGTCCTCGACCGTCTGCAATTTGGTCGCCCATTGGCTGCCAACCAACTGATTCAAAGAAAATTGGCAGACATGCAAACCGAAATCGCCCTCGCTTTGCAAGGCTGCCTGCGCCTCGGACGGATGAAGGACGAAGGAACAGCTAGCGTTGAAATCACTTCGCTGCTCAAACGCAATTCGTGCGGCAAAGCGCTCGATATTGCCAGGATGGCCCGCGACATGCTTGGCGGTAATGGCATTTCCGATGAGTTCGGCATCATCCGCCACCTTCTCAACCTCGAAGTGGTCAATACCTATGAGGGAACCCATGACGTGCATGCGTTAATCCTCGGGCGCGCGCAGACCGGACTCGCCGCTTTTTGAGTCCAATCGTTCAACCTATTTTCCTCAGCTGAAGTTTAGACACTCGCG
>WBZT01001611.1_pt1 | contig 16363 bp, 17 predicted proteins | sample 5204241 | NCBI WGS metagenome assembly WBZT01 (sample SAMN12344358, study PRJNA552823) | activated sludge metagenome | biome: Activated sludge suspended growth; feature: Nitrification reactor; material: Wastewater; isolation source: activated sludge from nitrification reactor of wastewater... | reverse complement strand
AGTTGTTCGATGTTGGTTTGCAGCATGGTGTGCTCCTGAGTGAATTTGGGAGCACTATAGGGAAGTCGTTTAAGAATTGGAAAGAATACTATTTCATATATTTATTCTATTATTGAATAACCAATGCTTGCTATGTTTGTAACGGCAATCCTCTCCCAACCGTGGGTCGGGAGAGGGCATGGGTGGTTTTAGCTGGCAATGCCTTTTTCGTCGAACAGCCCTTCAAACAAGATGGAGCTCAAGTAGCGTTCACCGGAATCGGGCAGGATTACCACAATGGTCTTGCCTTTGTTTTCCGGCTTTTTGGCCTGGCGCACGGCGGCGGCAACCGCTGCGCCGCAGGAAATGCCGGAGAGGATGCCTTCTTCCAGCGTGAGGCGGCGCGCATATTCCACGGCTTCTTCATTGCTGACTTGTTCGATTTCATCAATCAGGTCGAGGTCCAGGATATCCGGCACAAAGCCTGCGCCTATGCCCTGGATTTTGTGCGGTGAGGGCTTGAGTTCTTCGCCATTGCGTTTTTGCGTGAGCACCGGGCTGGCGGTAGGTTCCACGGCTACGCTCTTGATGGCCTTGCCTTTGGTTTTTTTCAGGTAACGGGTGACACCGGTGATGGTGCCACCGGTGCCGACACCTGCTACAAAAACATCCACCTTGCCTTCGGTGTCGTCCCAGATTTCCGGGCCAGTAGTGGCTTCGTGGATGGCGGGGTTAGCCGGGTTCTTGAATTGTTGCAGCAGCAGGTATTTGCCGGGGTCGGAAGCAGCGATTTCCTCGGCTTTTTCAATCGCGCCTTTCATGCCTTTGGCGCCTTCGGTCAACACCAGTTTTGCGCCAAAGGCCACCAGCAGCTTGCGCCGCTCGATGCTCATGGTTTCCGGCATGGTGAGGGTGATGGGGATGCCGCGTGCCGCCGCTACAAAGGCCAGCGCAATGCCGGTGTTGCCGCTGGTGGGTTCCACAATTTCCTTGCCAGGCCCCAGCAGGCCGCGCTTTTCGGCGTCCCAGATCATGGCGGCGCCGATGCGACACTTGACGGAATAAGCCGGGTTGCGGCCTTCGATCTTGGCCAGGACGGTGGCGGGTGCGCCATCCAGGATGCGGTTGAGTTTGACCAGCGGGGTGTGGCCGATGGACAGGGAATTGTCGGCGTAAATGGACATGCTGAATCTCCGGAATAAATGCGGTTGAATTGCAGCCGTGATTACACCATAACTGGACGGGTTTGCGGTGTTGCCGGGGCAACACCGCAAGATTGCTAGTAACCGTAAATTTGGTCGAATATCCCGCCGTCAGCGAAGTGCTTTTTCTGTGCAGCCTGCCAGCCACCAAACACGTCATCAATCTTTACCAGGTTGATCTTGGGGAATTGGCTTTCATACTTCTTGGCCACGGATTCCAGTGTCGGGCGGTAGTAGTTCTTGGCAGCAATTTCCTGGCCTTCTTCGCTATACAGGTAGTTCAGGTAGGCTTCCGCTACGGCACGGGTGCCGCGTTTGTTGGCGACCTTGTCCACCACGGTGACCGGCGGTTCAGCCAGGATGGAGAGTGAAGGCACCACAATTTCCACCTTGTCCGGCCCCAGCTCCTTTTTAGCCAGGAAGGCTTCGTTTTCCCAGGCTAGCAGCACGTCGCCAATACCGCGTTCAACAAAAGTGGTGGTGGAGCCGCGGGCGCCGGTATCCAGAACGGGCGCATTCTTGAACAGCTTGGTGACAAACTCCTTGGCCTTGGCTTCGTCGTTGTTGTTGTTTTTCAAGGCATAAGCCCAGGCTGCCAGGTAGTTCCAGCGCGCGCCACCTGAAGTCTTGGGGTTGGGGGTGATGACGCTGATACCGGGCTTCACCAGGTCATTCCAGTCCTTGATGCCTTTGGGGTTGCCCTTGCGCACCAGGAACACAATAGTGGAGGTGTAGGGCGAGCTGTTGTGTTGCAGCCGTTTTTGCCAATCTTTCGGTATCAGCTTGGCCTTTTCGTAGAGTTGGTCAACGTCGTAGGCTAGCGCCAGGGTCGCCACGTCGGCTTCCAGCCCATCCACAATGGCACGTGCCTGTTTGCCGGAACCGCCATGCGATTGTTTGACGGTGACGGTGTCGCCGGTTTTGGCTTTCCAGACCTTTGCGAATGCAGCGTTAAAGTCCACATACAACTCGCGGGTCGGGTCATACGAGACGTTGAGCAGGGTGACATCCTTGGCGCTGGCGCTGATTGGGTTGAATAGCGCCAGTGTTGCTATCAGTAACGAGAGCGATAAAGATAAAGTTTTCATGAGAACTCCTTGGAATTAAAAAACGGGTTAGAAGGCCACCTGGAATCGGGCGAGGATGGCATCTTCATCTTCACGATCCTTGGGGTTGGCGCTGCGGATCAGCAGATCCTTGAAGGTGTGTGCTGAGGAACTGGTCAAGGTGTCGCCGCCGCCATCAAAGGTGGTGTGGGCGTAGTTGAGGGAGAATTTCACCTCGGGGTTGACGTACCAGTTCACGCCCGCCGTCCAGGTTTTAGCCGATTTGGCGGATGCCTTGGGATCGGCAAACAGGTAGTGGTTCAGCGTAGCCAATGTACCTGCACCGACCGCGCCGGTGGTCTGGTTTGCCGTTACCCCAGCACCATTGCCCAGATTGCCAAAGGTAAAGACATCATCATCAAGCTCAAGTGCGCTGTAGCGTGCTACCAGTTCCCACGCCCCCCAGCCGCCGCTATTGAGATCAAAGTTGTTTTTGGGTTTGACCCCCTTGAAGGAGGCGTCTTCACCTGTCAGCAGCCAGGATGCGGCAATCTGCCAGGCATCGTTGTTGAGCGTGGTTTTCTTGAGGTTGGTTTGACCAATGCTGACCTCCTGGGACTCGCGTACGTATTCGGCAAGCAGGCCAAGCGGGCCGTAGTAGTAGGTGGCTTGCGGGGAAATCCGGTACCGCTTGCCATCTGCATGCGCCAGCCAGGAAACACCGGGGCCGCCCGTCTGGGTGACACCTTCGCCTATGCCTGACCGCAGGACGCTCCCATCCACATATTTGAAGAAGGTCAGTTGACCCTCGGTTTTGTAACCGGAAGTCAGCTCCGTGGTGGAGCCGTTGACGGTATCCTTGGTGGTGCCGCGCACATCTCCATAAGTTCCGCCCAAGCCGAAACTCAGCCCGGCGAGAGGGTTGTCGCTGTCCTTGAAGGGCGAGGTGAAAAGGCGTGCGGCAAAATCCTTGTCCTTGTTTTTGTCGCTGGCTGTGGTGTTGTCGCCGCCATCCACCACACCGTTGTGGATACCAAAGGCGTAGCTGAATTTACCATCGGCCAGGTCGCCATAAAGGGACAGGCCGACGTCACGATTGGGCAGGATGCTGCTGACATAACTGCGCTCGATGAATTTGATATCTGCTCCGCTTTGCAGGCGCTCCAGGCCAACAAAGGGCTTGTATTTACCGGCGCGCAGCTTGAGTGCCGGGTCAAAGCGTGCATCCAGGTAGGCATCAATCACCTGGGATTTGCCGTCACCAAATTCCGGGGTGAAGCGGAAGTCGTATTTGCCGAATACGGTGCCTTCAATGGTGGGGCGTACACGACGTAGCAGCGTGGTATCGCTGGCCTCCTCGGTGTTATCCAGGTAACCGGCCGTGCTGGCACCGGGGGCCGCTTTTTGTGTCAGGTCCTTGCCGTGGATAAAGTCGCGCGCATCTGCTTGCAACAAGCCGCGCAGCTTGATTTCATGCTGTCCGTCGGCGGATTGCAGGCCAAAGCCCTTTTCGCTGGCCTTGACCACCGGGGTTTCCTTCTTCTTGGCAGCAGCGGCTTCTTCTGCCAGTTCGTTCTTGCGATCCAGCACGCGGATTTTCTGGTCCAGTTCCTGTACCAGAGCGCGCAGTTTTTCCAGTTCCTCACTATCGTTGGCGGTGGCCAGCGTAGGGGCGGAAATCAGTCCGCTGGCAATCAGCAGCGAGGCAATGATTTTGTGATTGGCTTTCATGTGGTTCTCCATTGGGTTATTCAACGGGGCGCACTGTAGCAATCCACAAAAATAATTAAAAAGAATTTGTTTTAATATTTATAGAACTATTTAAAATAAACAGGTCGGGGTATGTGGTTAATAAATACACTTGGCTTGGGGGTGTTCGTCCGATACACTCTCACCCGCTTTTCCAAAATCAGGACAATTCCATGCACCCCAGACAAGACACCAGCACGCTGCTTTCTACGCTCAAGTTCTACCTCAATCCGCACGATGGCCGTTACGAAGACCTGCCCAAGGGGAGTCTGGCGCATAACATCTTCAAGGATCTGACGGCCGGTCTGGTGGTGGCGATGGTGGCGATTCCCTTGGCGATGGGATTTGCCATGGCCAGTGGTCTGCGCCCGGAGCAGGGAATTGTTGGAGGCGCGGTAGCCGGCCTGCTGGGCGCGCTGTTTGGAGGCAGCAAATATCAGGTATATGGTCCGACCGCAGCCTATATCCCGATCATTGCCGGGTTGATGGCAACATATAACCACAGCTTTCTGGTGCTGGCTTCAATCATTGCTGGGGTGATGCTGATGCTGACCGGTTTGTTGCGTCAGGGCAAAGTGGTCACCATGGTGCCACACTCCATTGTGGTGGGCTTTACCATTGGGATTTCTGTGGTGATTGCCTGCTCACAGCTCGGTGAAGTATTTGGTTTCAAAGAAAAAATGGGTTATGACTTGCTCAGCCAGATCAAGCATACAGCGGAATATTTTGACCACATGAACCTGTATGCCCTGGTGGTGGCGCTGGGAACTTTTCTGATCTGCAAGACGTTGATCCGGATTTCCACCTTTATACCTGCACCGGTATTTGGCTTGGGTTTGGGCTGGTTGGCGGCTGCTACGTTCTGGAAAGACAAAGGGCTGGTGTTGATCAAGGATAAATACGGCAGCATTCCTACCGATTTCTGGAATATCACCCCACCTGTATTGCCGGACATGATGAGTGCTGGGGTCTGGTTCGATCTGGTTTATTTTGCTGTGGCGATTTACTTTGTGGCAGCGATTGAAAGCTTGCTGTGCAGCCGGATGGCGGACCGCCTAGCGAACAATCATGGCACACCGTTCAACCCCAACAAGGAGTTGTGGGGGCAAGGCATGGTGAATATTTTTACCCCGCTGATGAACGGTTTTCCACATACCGGTGCGCTGGCACGTACAGCCGTCAACATCAAGCTGGGTGCGATTTCACCGCTGTCTGGTATTGCCAAATTTACCTTTAAGCTGCTGATGGCCGCGTTTCTGGCGTCCTACCTTGAACAAGTGCCAATGGCCTGTATCGGCGGCATCCTGTTGTATGTGGCTTCTGGCATGGTGAAATGGAAAGAAATTGAGGAGGTGCTGGCAATGAAGAGTCGCTTCCATTTCTGGCTCATGATTTACACTGCCGTGATGGTGCCATTGACGGGGTTCCTGACAGCGGTGCTTAGTGCTATTGGCATTTTTGCCGTTGCAGTACTAACCAAGCAGATGCCGTTGCATCACGAAAAAGAAGATGAAGTAGAACCGGAAATTGCCGAGTTCTCTTAAGCTTGCATGAGCAATCGGCCTGTTGGCATTCTGGATTCTGGTGTGGGCGGGCTTTCCGTGTTGCACCATATCCGCGATCTGTTGCCTGCCGAAGACCTGTTGTATGTGGCCGATTCTGCCCATGCCCCTTATGGCACTAAAACCCCGGAGCAAATTCTTGCCCGAGCCCATTTGATTGCCGAGTTTCTACTGGCGCAAGGCGCCAAGGCGCTGGTGGTGGCGTGTAATACCGCTACCGCAGCGGCAGCGGCCCAGTTGCGCCAGCGGTTTGCTGTTCCCATCATCGCCATGGAGCCTGCCGTGAAGCCTGCCGTGGCTGCTACCAAAAGCGGGGTGGTGGGCGTACTGGCTACGGTAGGCACACTCAAGAGCGCCCAATTTGCAGCCTTGCTGGAAAGTTACGGGCAAGGGGTCAGGGTGGTGACACAGGCCGGGGTGGGGCTGGTGGAACTGGTAGAGCAGGGGGCGCTGGATGGCCCGGCAACCCGCCAGTTGCTCATGACTTACCTGCAACCTCTACTGGATGAGGGGGCGGATACCCTAGTGCTGGGCTGTACACATTACCCATTTCTACGTCCGGCAATTGAATCATTGTTGCAAGGCCGCATGGCGATTATTGATACCGGCGCGGCGGTGGCGCGGCATCTGGTTAATCGCATGACAGAGCTCGGGCTGCTGGCGGATCGGAAGGATATGGGGACGGAGCGTTTCTGGACCAGCGTGGGGCCGGAACAACTGCCCCAAAGCCAGCGGGTGATCCAGCAGCTTTGGGGCAGGGGTGTAGTAAAACTTAGTGCTTTTTGACGGATTCGCCAGCCTTCAGGCGATACTTGGTGCCGCAATATGGGCACAGTACCTCGCCGGTTGCCGCAACATCCAGAAAAACGCGCGGGTGGGAGCACCACAGCGCGCTTTCGGCCGTTGGGCAATGCAGCGGCAAATCCTTGGCGCTGACTTCTATCTCACGCGGTTCGCTGGACATATTTTCTACTCCTCAAACCAGGGTCAGCCAGCTGGCGTGCCTGGATGACTTGCCGGTGACCACATCAAAATATAAGGTTTGCAGCTTTTCCGTCAGCGGGCCGCGATGGCCTGCACCAATGGCGCGGTTATCCAGTTCGCGAATAGGTGTCACTTCTGCCGCGGTTCCGGTGAAGAAGGCTTCGTCGGCTGAATAGACTTCATCGCGCGTGATACGTTTTTCGATCACTGGCAGGCCGATTTCGTTGGCCAACTGGATGATGGTGTCGCGGGTGATGCCTTCCAGCGCGCTGGTCAGGTCCGGTGTGTACATCTTGCCGTTGCGGATGATGAAGATGTTTTCGCCGGAGCCTTCCGCCACAAAGCCGTCCACATCCAGCAGCAGCGCTTCGTCGTAGCCGTCGTGCGCGGCTTCCTGGTGCGCCAGGATGGAGTTCATGTAGTTGCCGTTGGCCTTGGCCTTGCACATGGTGATGTTCACATGGTGACGTGCAAAGGATGAAGTTTTTACGCGGATGCCGTTTTCCAGTGCCTCCTTGCCCAGGTAGGCGCCCCATGGCCATGCTGCCACGATCAGGTGCACGGATAGCGTCTTGGCGGCGATGCCCATGGCTTCCGCGCCGTAAAATGCCATCGGGCGTATATAGCCGGATTCCAGGTTGTTTTCACGCACGGCCTTTTTCTGTGCTTCCATCACCGTCTTTTTGTCCCAGGGCATTTTCATGCCCAGGATATGGGCGGAGCGGAACAGGCGGTCGGTGTGTTCTTGCAAGCGGAAAATGGCGGGGCCTTTATCGGTTTTGTAGGCACGAACCCCTTCGAAAACGCCCATGCCATAGTGCAGGGTGTGGGTGAGAACGTGCGTGGTGGCCTCGCGCCAGGGCACCATTTTGCCGTCATACCAAATCAGACCGTCGCGATCAGCCATTGACATCTTGAAAATCTCCGAAAAGTTAAGGCATTGCAGAAAAAATGAATTGTAACCTTTGAAGGGAGGGTTCAGGAAGTCATAAAAATTCTTAACAGGCCGGTATTGGGTGGCTTGTACAGGATTATTTTTGATGCTATCGTTCGGCCAAATGCGTCAATTTGACGCAGATCAAATTTGACCGAGATCAAATTGAGGCTCTGAAACGTAGTTGCAGTAAGCGGACAAAAGGTTTGGCGATGCTGGGCTCGGAATTCAAAGTATTCACGAAACCCAACTGCTCATTGAATGTAGCGGAGCAGAAAAAGGTTTTCGCGGTGATAGCCGGTTTTGCGCTGCTAGTGGCGTTCGGCTTTACCGTGGCGGGCGCTTGGTTAGTGATGCCTTTTGCCGGATTGGAACTGGCTGCCTTGGCGGCAGCTTTCTATTACGTCAACGGCAATGCTGACGATTATGAGTCACTGCAGATAAGTGGTGACCGCCTGGTGATAGAAACCCGGAGTCGTAAACGGATTGAGCGTGTTGAATTCAACCGCTACTGGGTTCGTGTTGTGTTGCAAGTGTTGCCGGGGGGTATACAGCGGTTGCTGCTGTGTTCTACCGGCAAGGAAGTAGGGTTTGGCCGTTATTTGAGTGATGAGCAGCGTAAGGCTCTGGCAAAAGAGCTCAAAGGCATTACAGGATTGTCGTACTAAAAATTTTAAGTCTTGTGAGGAGAGGAAGTATGGCTGGTAAGAGACTGGGTAAGCTGGTAACAGGATTGGGGTTTGCGCTGTGGTCGCTGAGTGCGGCAGCGGAGTATTCCTGGAATTTTCCAAAGCCGGCTACACCGATTGCGGCTGATACGCTGCATGTGCACAACAAATTCATGCTGATTGCAATGGCCATTTTCTTTGTTGTGCTGGCCATCATGATCTACTCCATATTCAACCATCGTAAGAGCAAAGGGTTTAAGCCGGCCACATTTACCGGCCCCAGCACCACTTCCCAGGTGATCTGGACATTGGCGCCGTTTGCCTTGCTTCTCTACATTGACTTTATTCTGATGGGTATCCCTGCTTACCACAGCGTGGTGATGATGGAAGACACCAAGAATGGTGCCGACATGGTGCTTAAGGTGACTGGTATGCAGTGGCGTTGGCAGTACGAATACATGGATGGTGATGCGAAGGGCATCAAATTCGTCAGTAATCTTGCCACGCCGCAGGATCAGATTGACAACAAGGCCCCTAAGGGCGAGCACTACATGCTGGAAGTGGATGAGCCGGTGGTGGTTCCTGTGGGCAAGAAAGTTCGCGTTCTGCTGACCTCAACTGATGTGATCCATACGTGGTGGGTGCCGCAATTTGGCGTTGCTCGTGATGCAATCCCCGGCTTCCTGCGGGAAACCTGGCTGAAAATTGAAGAGCCAGGGACCTATCGCGGCCAATGTAAGGAGTTGTGCGGCAAGGGGCATGGTTTCATGCCGGTGGTGGTGAACGCAGTCTCTGAGGATGAATACAAGAAATGGGCCTCCGACAAGCTGGCTGCATTGGCTGCGGCATCCGCTGGTGCTGAAAAGGAATGGAGCAAGGAAGACCTGATTTCCCACGGTAAGGATGTTTACGAAAAGAACTGCGCTGTTTGCCACCAGGTTACTGGTGCTGGTGTGCCTCCAGCATTCCCGGCACTGACCGGCAGCAAGATTGTCAACGCACCGATTTTTGACAAGGATGGCAAACTGATGCCCGACAGCCACGTTGATCGTGTGTTCAACGGCAAGAATGTGATGCCTGCCTGGAAGGGTGTGCTGAATGATGTGGATATTGCCGCGGTGGTGACATACGAACGTAACGCCTTGGGCAATTCTGTTGGTGACGTGGTGCAGCCTGCGCAAATCAAGGCGCTGCGCTAAGTTTGGATTTTTGAGGAGATAAAGTGATATGAGTACAGCAACTACCGCTCACGGCCACGATCATGAGCATCACCCGACTGGGGCGATGCGCTGGTTGACCACCACCAACCACAAGGACATCGGTACGATGTACCTGACATTTGCCCTGATCATGTTCCTGCTGGGCGGGATCATGATTCTGGCGGTGCGTGCCGAGCTGTTCCAGCCCGGCTTGCAATTAATGAAGCCAGAGTTTTTTAATCAGTTGATTGGCGTGCATGCGCTGGTGATGATTTTTGCCGCGTTGATGCCGGCGGCAACGGGCTTCGCCAACTGGCTGCTGCCCTTACAGATCGGTGCGCCTGACATGGCGCTGCCACGCCTCAATAACTGGGGCTTCTGGCTGTTGCCGCCAGCTGCGATCCTGCTGACAGCGCCATTTACCTTGGCCCTGTTCGGCATTGGTGATGGCGCGGTTGCGACCGGCTGGACCTTGTATGCGCCTCTTTCGGTGCAAGGTGGTCTGGGGGTGGACTTTGCCATTTTCTCCGTGCACTTGCTGGGGATTTCCTCGGTGCTGGGTTCCATCAATATCATCGTGACCATTTTCAACATGCGCGCGCCTGGCATGACGCTGATGAAGATGCCGCTGTTTGCCTGGGGCTGGCTGATTACGGCTTTCCTGCTGATCGCTACGATTCCTGTGCTGGCTGGTGCGGTCACCATGCTGCTGACCGACCGTCACTTTGGCACCCACTTCTTTGATGCGGCCGGTGGTGGCGACCCCATCCTGTTCCAGCATCTGTTCTGGTTCTTCGGTCACCCGGAAGTCTATATTCTGTTGCTGCCGGTATGGGGCTTTATCCCGCATATCCTGGAAGCATTCACCCGCAAGCCGACCTATGGCTACAAGGCCCAGGTCTATGCCTTCTGGGGCATTGGTGCGCTGTCCGTGGTTGTGTGGGCGCACCACTTCTTTACCGTGGGTATGCCGGTTCCGGCCCTGCTGTATTTCATGTACAGCACCATGTCTATCTCCCTGCCGTTGGCAGTGCTGTTCTTCTGCTGGATTGCCACGATGTGGAAGGGTTCCATGTCTTTTGAAACCCCGATGCTGTTTGCAACCGGCTGGATCATCCTGTTCGGTATTGGCGGCTTGACCGGCCTGGTGCTGGCGGATGTGGCAGCGGATGCGCAGTACCACCACTCCTATTTCGTGGTGGCACATTTCCACTACACGCTGTTTGCCGGCGGTATTATGGGTGTCATGGCTGGTGTGTATTACTGGCTGCCCAAGATGACGGGTTATATGTACAGCGAGAAGCTGGGTAAGCTGCATTTCTGGCTGACTGCAATTGCATTCAACATGACTTTCCTGCCCCAGTTCTTCCTGGGTCTGGCCGGTATGCCGCGTCGTATCCCTGACTATGCGCTGCAGTTTGCAGAGTTCAATATGATTTCGACTATATCGGCTTTCGTGCTTGGCCTGTCCCAACTGATTTTTGTGTACAACATCATCAGTTGCGTCAAAGGTAAAGGTGAAAAGGCTGGCGACAAGCCGTGGGAAGGCGCCAAGGGGCTGGAATGGACGCTGTCCTCTCCCCCGCCGTACCATAGCTTTACCGAGCAGCCGGTTGTTAAATAATTAAATAGCCAGGCAGGCATAGCCTGCCTGGCTATCAAAAGCGAGTGTGGACAAAGTTGGATAAATCCAAGTCAAGCGCCCGGTGGGGCTGGATCATCGGCCTGATTGTGCTGGCTTGGTATCTGTTGTCAATGCTGGTGGTATTGCATTGAGCAACAATGCAGTACGGGATGCTGAAAATCGTAAGCTGATTTTCAAGATAATGTTGGGCTTGGCCGCATCAATTACTTTTGCGGTCGCAATGGTGCCTCTGTATAACGTGTTATGTGAGGTGACCGGGTTTAATGGGAAAACTGCGGATAAGGCAAGTGCAGTTACCAAAACCCTCAAGGTTGATGAGTCTCGCTGGGTCAAGGTAGAGTTTACCAGCAGTGTAATGCCAGGATTGCCGTGGCAGTTTGCACCGACTCAAAGCAGCATGAATGTCAGGCCGGGGAAAATGGAAATGGCGACTTATACAGCCAAGAACATTACCAGCCAGGCATCAACAGGGCAGGCAATACCTAGTATCAGCCCTGGCAAGGCGGCACAGTATTTCAAGAAAATTGAATGCTTTTGCTTCCAGAGACAGGAGTTGAAACCGGGGGAAGTTAAGGAAATGCCGTTGACGTTTTATGTGAGTCCAGATTTGCCGGAAGACATAAAAACAATCACGCTTTCCTATGCGTTTTTCAGTGCAGTCAAGCAGTAGGTTAGTTTAAGCAGGTTGCGCCCCATGTGATGGGGTGGAATATAAAGAAACCAAATCTTAGGGAGTTGAGTATGGCCACAAATGCACATCACTATTACGTGCCCAATCCGAGTCCGTATCCTTTTATTCTGTCGACAGGGCTGTTGCTGTTGACCTCCGGTTTTGTGTTCAATATGAACAATTATGCGGCGGGCGGCTGGATGATGTTGCTCGGTTTGCTGTGTGTGCTCTATGTGCTGTTTGGCTGGTTCGGCAGCGTGATTGGCGAAAGCGAAGGCGGTGCCTATACCAAGTGGGAAGATCGCTCCTTCCGTATTGGCATGATCGTGTTCATTTCATCGGAAGTGGCATTCTTCGCAGCGTTCTTCGGTGCGTTGTTCTTTATGCGCAATATTGCGATTCCAGAACTTGCCGGCTTTGATACAGACTTTACGCCCTACAAGGGCTTCACCGATGCATGGCCATCTGCCGGCCCTGGCGGTGTAGTGCTGGGTAAGGCCTATGAGGCCGTCAAGTTTGAACCCATGGCGCCATGGGGGCTGCCCGCAATCAATACCCTAATCCTGTTGACCTCTGGTTTGACAGTGACATGGGCACACTGGGGTTTGATCAAGAACAACCGCAAGCAACTGGTGCTCGGCCTGTTCCTGACCGTGGCGCTGGGTATCTCCTTCCTGGCATGCCAAGCCTATGAGTACCATCATGCCTATACTGAAATGGGTTTGACCCTGGGCACTGGTGCCTATGGTGCGACCTTTTTCATGCTGACCGGTTTTCACGGTTTCCATGTGATGCTGGGCACTATCATGCTGGCGGTAATTCTGCTGCGCAGCATGAAGGGTCATTTCAAGCCCGACCATCACTTTGCGTTTGAGGGTGTGGCGTGGTACTGGCACTTTGTGGACGTAGTCTGGTTGCTGTTGTTTGTCCTGGTGTACTGGCTGTAATCGACAGAAAAACAAAAAAGGCGGCGCGAGTGCGCCGCCTTTTTTATCGCCGCTATCCAAGTTATAGATGGTGACCAATCAGCTTCATCTGGTAACCAATCAATAGCAGGATGAACAGAAGAATGGAGAGCGCAATACGCATGGTCAATGCCTTGACGGTACGCTCTCCCTGCCCCTTGTCCTTAAGCAGGTAAAACAGCGCCGAGAACAAACTGCCAAGAATAAGTACCAAGGCAATAACAACAACCAGTTTTATTAGCATGATGAGGTTCTCCAAAGGATGTGGGGCGATTATGAGTGGCAATGGAATGCTTTGCAATGCTGAAGCCTGGGAGGATGGTTTTGAGAATTAGATTCCGCCCAGGCTTGGTGCCGACCCTTGCGACTATTGTGGCCATGGCTGTGATGGTTAAATTGGGATTCTGGCAGTATGGCAAGGCACAAGCAAAAGCCTCTTTGCAGCATACTTATGACCTGCGTGCAGGTGAGGTTGCGGTGGTGATCCCGGCAACGGTTGGCAATATAGAGGATTGGCGATACCGCAAGGTTAAAGCCACCGGCCATTACCTGCCAGCACACCAGGTACTATTGGATAACCAGGTGGAGGGCGAGCAGGCCGGTTATCATGTGATTACGCCTTTCCAGGCCGAAAGTGGCGCGGTGGTGCTGGTGGATCGCGGCTGGATTCCTGTGGGTGACAGGTCACGCTTACCGGAGATTCAAACACCGGCTGAGGCTTTGACGGTGCATGGCTTTTCATGGATTCCCAGCACCAAGTATTTTGAGTTGATGCCGCCAGACAACTCAAGCTGGCAGCCAGTATGGCAGAATCTCAACCTGGCGCGCTACAACCAAGCTGCTTCGCTCAAGGTGCTGCCGTTTGTCATCCGGCTCGATGCAGACAGCCCGGCAGGTGGTTTTGTACGGAATTGGGTGCCCCCGGCTGACCGCATGGAGCAGCATTTGAGTTATGCCCTGCAATGGTGGGGATTTGCAGCGACCCTCTTTGTTATCTGGGTTTTCGTCAACATCAAGAAAGAAACTTCATGACGCTGGATCAGCAATACAAAGGCAGGCTACAGTTTCTGGGCTTGCTGGTGGCCTTTTTGGTGCCAGTGGTCACCGTGGTACTGATGTACCAATTTAACTGGATGCCCAGTGGCAGCAGTTACGGCACATTGGTTCGCCCGCCGCGTGACTTGAATATCCCGATACTCGAGAATTACGGACAAAAGCTGGTATCAGCCAGCGACTGGCATGATAAATGGCATCTGGTGCAGGTGTCTGCCAATGGCTGTGACCAGGCTTGTCTGGATAACCTGCGGGATATGCGCCAGATTCACGCCTCGCTCGCCAAGGAGATAGGCCGCCTGGAGCGGGTGTGGCTGGTGAACGCCTCCATCACTGAAAACCAGCTTAAAGAGGCGCGGGCCAAATACCCGGACATGCTGATCCTGCTGCAATCCGATGTGCTGGCCAAACAGTTCATAGACACGGGTGTTGGCCGTATGTACCTGGTTGATCCCCTGGGCAAGCTGATGATGCGCTACCCCCATGAGGTCGAAGCCAAGGCGATACGCAAAGACCTGCTCAGGTTGTTGCAATATTCATGGGCGGGGTAATGCAGAAGAATTTCAATCGCTTATTGCTGCTAGCGTTATTGCTGGCATTCTGTGTAGTTGTTCTGGGGGCTTACGTCCGCCTGTCGGATGCCGGCCTGGGATGCCCGGATTGGCCCGGCTGTTACGGCCATATGACGGTTCCTCACCATGAACTGGCGCAACAGGCTTACCCCGACAAGCCGTTGGAGGCACCCAAAGCCTGGAAGGAGATGGTGCACCGCTATTTTGCGGGTACTTTGGGCTTGCTGGTGCTGAGTATTTGTGTGATGTCCTGGCGTAACAGGAAAGCACTCAATCAGTCACCGGCCATCCCCACGTTTTTACTTGGATTGATTGTTTTCCAGGCGGCCCTGGGCATGTGGACAGTGACTTTGCTGCTCAAGCCTGTCATTGTCAGCCTGCACCTGCTAGGCGGCATGACAACACTGGCAACCCTCGTCTGGCTGGCCAGCCGTCAATATGCCAGTGGTGTGCACCTGCCGCGGATGCAAGCATTCGCCATGCTCGGCGTGTTGGTGCTGGCAGCGCAGATTGCACTGGGCGGCTGGACGAGTTCCAACTACGCGGCGCTGGCTTGCCCTGATCTACCCATGTGCCAGGCCGCATGGTGGCCGGATATGGATTTTGCCAATGCCTTCCATTTGCTGCGCGAACTTGGACAGACTGCGGATGGAGGTGAATTGCCGATACAAGCCCTGACGGCGATACACCTCAGCCATCGCATTGGCGCTGTGCTGACATTCCTCTATCTGGGCTGGCTGGGAAGCAAACTGCTAAAAACCGGGCTGGTTGTCTGGGGCAGGGTGCTGCTTGGGTTGTTGCTGGCGCAAGTTACGCTGGGTATCAGCAATGTCATCTGGGGTTTGCCGCTGGCTGTTGCCGTGGCGCACAACGCGGGTGCGGCGCTCTTGCTGGCAACCCTGATGGTGATAAACTCAAAACTATGGAAAAAGGAAGCAACACCGGTATGAATACCGCTACGCAAACCATAAGCTGGCAACAGTTCCGCACCAGTTGCCACAGCTTCTTCCTGTTGTGCAAGCCACGCGTCAGTGCGTTGATTGTTTTTACCGCCATGATAGGCATGTTCCTCGCCACCCCCGGCATGGTGCCGCTGGATATTCTGCTGGCCGCGACGGTGGGCATTGCGCTGACCTCGGGGGCTGCCGCTGCCTTCAACTGCCTCATTGAGCAGAAAATTGACGCGCTGATGGCGCGTACGCGCGCCCGGCCCTTGCCGACCGGTCAGGTCACATCCAATGAAACAGCCGTATTTGCCACCCTTGTGGGTTCGGTGGGGCTGGCGATTCTGTATTTCTTCGTCAATCCGCTCACCATGTGGCTGACTTTCGGTACCTTTGTCGGTTATGCGGTGATTTATACGATTTTCCTGAAACCGGCCAACCCCCTGAATATCGTTATCGGTGGCGCATCCGGTGCCATGCCGCCTATACTGGGTTGGGCAGCGGTGACGAATGTCGTCTCCCCGGAATCGGTTATCCTGTTCCTGATCATTTTTGCCTGGACGCCACCGCACTTCTGGGCGCTGGCCCTTTACCGGCGCGAAGAGTATGCCAAGTCCGGCCTACCCATGCTGCCTGTAACGCATGGCGAGGAGTTTACCCGCCTGCATATCCTGCTCTATACCATTGTGCTGGTAGTGGTGGCGTTCTTCCCCAATGCGGTTTACATGAGCGGCTGGATATACCTGGTTTCCACCGCGATTCTGAACGGATTGTTCCTGTGGTATGCCATCCAGATTTACCGTGAATACAGTGATGAACTGGCCAAGCGCATGTTCCGCTTCTCTATTATTTACCTGATGCTGCTGTTTGCCGCATTGCTGCTCGATCACTATTTCATGATTCCATTATGATGAATCGCATCCTGACAACTCTGCTGTTTGCCATGCTGCTGGCTGGCTGCGGCAAGGATAAAGCGCCCGCGCCTACGGTAGCGTTTGTCGGCTCGGATGTCAGCGATGTGTCCTTGACCAGCGGTTTTGTGCTGCCCGACCATAACGGGCAGCCACGCAAGTTATCGGATTTCAAGGGCAAAGTGGTGGCGCTGTTTTTTGGCTACACACATTGCCCGGATGTGTGCCCAACGACCCTGTATGATCTGTCACAGGCGCTGAAACAAATGGGGGATCAGGC
>WBZT01001610.1_pt1 | contig 16366 bp, 9 predicted proteins | sample 5204241 | NCBI WGS metagenome assembly WBZT01 (sample SAMN12344358, study PRJNA552823) | activated sludge metagenome | biome: Activated sludge suspended growth; feature: Nitrification reactor; material: Wastewater; isolation source: activated sludge from nitrification reactor of wastewater treatment... | reverse complement strand
GAATCAACAAAGTTTGAAGGCGTAAAAATTGTTGAAGATTACAATTCAAAATATATTGTATCATTAGTAGTGCTTGAAAAAGCAAAATATACAAGTTCATCAACAATGAACAGAGTTGCAAATGTAAAAGCAAGAAGCAACGCAAATATATTTGTCAATGGTTCTAACATCACATCCGATATGATTGTAAGAACAATCGAAGCAAAAGATTCTTCCAAAACATCTTTAACGACAATGGAAGAAACTATAAAGGAAAATGCAAATGGTTTTGTTGAAGGAATGGAACTTTTAAATTCTTTTGATACAGATGATGCAAAGCAATTTGTTTACATAGTTTATCGTGAGTTAAAAAGTAAGTAACTGCAAACACGAAACGACACAGCAATGAACGCCCACGCATTTGCAAGCACATTTTATTTTTTCCATCACACAATGCAACCGCACGAAAAAATAAAAAGAGCTTTCAAGCCAACGCATCCAGATTGTAAAACAATTCAGTGCTAACTTGGGCAGAGACCTCTTCGGCCAAAAATAAGGGCAGCTGATAACAGCGGGTTTAAGAAATTGGCGGTAACATGCTTAAATGAACATTTGTCCTTCGTATCAAGTGTAGTGCTGGCAGACAGTTTTGTGCTCCGAAATCGCCAACTTCTTAAACCCGCCAACCGTTACAAGCAACCCTAAAAGACGACAGTGCTAAACATGAACAGACAGAAAAACGACATAAAAGCCAACCGCACATTTAGCACATTTGGTTTTGCCCGACACACAAGCCAACGCTTCGCAAAACCAAAAGAGCTAAATTTTGCCACCGCACCGACAGACAATAAAAAGTAGAACATGAACAAAAAGGACTTATCAGAAGCCGACATAAAAGAGAAGTTTATCACTCTTGCCTTGACAAAGGCGGGTTGGGACGAACACACTCAACTTGGACGTGAAATATTTTTTACTGACGGACGCATTTATGTGAAAGGTAAAATTACAGCAAGAGGAAAACGGAAATTTGCCGACTACATTTTGTTTTACAAACCAAACGTACCTATTGCAATCATTGAGGCTAAAGACAACAACCATTCTGTAAAAGCTGGTATTCAACAGGCATTAGGTTACGCCAACACGTTGGACATTCCTTTTGTGTTTAGTAGCAACGGAGACGGCTTTTATTTCCACGACAAGACCGTTACAAGCGGAAACATTGAAACTGAACTTTCAAATGATGAATTCCCAAGTCCTGAACAACTTTGGGAGAAATACAAAAAATACAAAGGCTTAGAAGAAAAAGAAGTTGAAAGCGTTGTTTCAACCGACTATTTCTTAGACGGCTCTGGTCGTTCCCCAAGATATTACCAACAAATTGCCATTAACAGAACCATTGAAGCAGTTGCTAAAAAGCAAGACAGGATTCTTTTGGTCATGGCAACTGGAACTGGAAAAACATACACAGCATTTCAAATCATTTACAGACTTTGGAAAAGCGGAGCAAAAAAGCGAATCCTGTTTTTAGCCGACAGAACTTCACTCATTGACCAAACAGCAAGAGGTGATTTCAGGCATTTCAAAGATGCCATGACAATCATTAAACACAAAAATATTGACACCGCTTACAATGTGTATTTAGCATTGTATCAAGGCTTGTCAGACAGCAAATCAGATGATGCTTACAAACAATTCAGCCCCGAATTTTTTGATTTAATTGTAGTTGATGAGTGCCACAGAGGAAGTGCAAAAGAAGATAGCAAGTGGCGTGAAATATTAGACTATTTCAAAACAGCAACTCATTTGGGTATGACAGCCACACCAAAGGAAACATCCGAAACTTCAAACATTCATTATTTCGGTGAACCAGTTTACACTTATTCGTTAAGACAAGGTATTGACGATGGTTTTCTTGCTCCTTACAAGGTAATTAAAGTAACTCTTGATATTGATGCGGAAGGTTGGCGACCAACAAAAGGCTTTTTAGATAAAAACGGAAATCCTGTTGAAGATAGAATTTACAACAGAACCGACTTTGATAAAAATATTGTTGTTGATGAACGCAGAGAATTAGTTGCAAAAAAAATAACAGAATTTCTAAAAGGAAATGACCGTTTTGCAAAGACAATTGTTTTCTGCATTGACATTGAGCATGCCGAAGGCATGCGAACTTCATTGGCTAACGCCAATGCCGATTTGGTTGCTCAAAACAATAAGTATGTAATGCAAATTACAGGCGACAATGAAGAAGGAAAAAGAGAGTTGGACAGTTTTATAAATCCAAGTGAACGTTATCCTGTTATTGCAACAACTTCAAAATTAATGACTACTGGTGTTGATGCTCAAACTTGCAAACTTATTGTATTGGATAGTAATATCGGTTCTCCAACAGAGTTTAAACAAATTATTGGCAGAGGAACGAGAATTAATGAAGAATACGGAAAAACGTATTTCACAATAATGGATTTTAGAAATGTTACTAATCTTTTTGCCGACCCTAATTTTGATGGCGACCCTGTAATGATTAGAGATGTTACGGAAGATGATGATATTTCTGGAACAGATGATGAAATAACTGACGAACCAATTGTTGATGTAGTTGATGGCGGTGATGTAGAATTTCCAACACCTGAATATCCAACTGTTACTGGCGGTGGTTTTATTGTAGCTGAACCAAACCCAAGAGAAAAAATTAGAGTTGATGGTGTGTTAGTGAAAGTTTTAAACGAACGAGTGCAATATTTAGGTGCTGACGGAAGAATAATAACCGAAAGTTTGAAAGATTACACCAAGAAAAATGTAATTGAAAAATACGCAACGCTTGAAAAGTTTTTGAATTCATGGAAAAACGCTGACAAGAAAAAAGCAATCGTTGAAGCTTTGGAACAACAAGGGATTTTCTTTGAAGCATTGAAAGAAGAAATCGGAAAAGACTTTGACCCTTTTGATTTGATATGTCATGTTGCTTTTGAAGCAAAGCCATTGACACGAAAGGAAAGAGCAAACAACGTAAAGAAAAGAAACTACTTCACTAAATACGGTGAGAAAGCACAATCTGTAATTAAAAGTTTGCTTGACAAATACGCAGATGATGATTTACTCACTATTGAAAGTTTAGATGTTTTAAAACTTGACCCACTAAACAAACTCGGTTCGCCACTTGAAATAATTAATGCTTTTGGTGGAAAAGAAAATTACATACAAGCATTAAAAGAATTAGAAAACGAACTTTATAAAGCAGCATAAGAAATGGCAAATGTAGCAGCAGTAATAAGCAGTATAAGAAATATAATGAGACAAGACAGAGGTATCTCTGGCGATGCCCAACGATTAGAGCAATTGGGTTGGATGTTGTTTCTTAAAATTATGGACGATAAAGACCAAGAATTAGAAGTTATTAAAGACAATTATGTTTCTGTTATTCCAGAAAAATTTCAATGGAGAAATTGGGCAACCAATTCCGAAGGAATTACTGGCGATGAACTAATAAATTTTATTGATAGCACAGAACTTTCTAATAAAGGGCTTTTCTTATCGTTACGTGAAATAAAAAGTACAACCAATCCAAAACGTGCTTTAATTGTAAAAGAAGTTTTTGATGGCACAAATAACTACATGAAAAGTGGTTATGAAATGAGAAAAGTAATTAACAAACTTAATGAAATTGACTTTACTAAATCAGAAGACAAACACGTTTTCGGCAATATTTATGAAAGCATTTTACAGGAATTGAGGGACGCAGGAAATAAAGGTGAATACTATACACCACGTGCCGTAACTCAATTAATGACAATGATGACCGACCCAAAATTGGGCGAAAAAGTTTTAGACCCAGCAGCAGGTACTGGAGGCTTCTTATCTGCGGCAATTGACCATGTAAGAGATACTTATGTAAAAACAGTAGATGACGAAGCACTTTTACAAAATTCAATTACTGGTTGGGAATTAAAACCAGTTGCTTATGTATTAGGCTTGACAAATTTAGTTCTTCACGAAATTGATGTACCCGACTATCATTACATTGACAGTTTAAAGAAGGAGTACAACAGTATTGGTAAGAAAGACCAGGTTGATGTAATCCTTGCTAATCCGCCATTTGGGGCAAGTATTGCGGACGGTGTAGAAACAAACTTTCCTTCAACTTACAGATGCAAAGAATCAGCTGACTTGTTTGTTATTCTTATGATACAGTTATTAAAACCAAATGGCAGATGTGCAATTGTATTACCTGATGGTTCAATTACTGGTGATGGAATTAAATTTAGAATTAGAGAAAAATTACTAATCGATTGTAATTTACATACTATTATTAGATTACCACAAAGCACTTTCTTTCCAGCAAATGTAAACACAAATTTACTGTTCTTTGAAAAAGGAACGCCTACTAAAGAAATTTGGTACTATGAACACAAACTTCCAGTTGGACAAAAAAGCTATTCCAAACTTAAACAAATAAAATTTGAAGAGTTTGAACCTATTATAAATTGGTGGAATAACAGAACTGAAAACGAAAATTCATGGAAAATAAATATTAATGATTTAAAGGACTTGGATTTAGATGTTAAAAATCCATTTAAACCAATAATCGAAACAATAGATATTAACTCAATAAATAATAAATTCCAGTCTGCAAAGAATAATTTCATTTCAATATTTAAAGATATATCAGACAGATTACTTGCAAATAAAAGTTCAATACTTGATGACTTAATAATTTCTGAAAATAGTTTGTTTAGAAATCTAGAAACAATTAATCATTTAAGAAATATAATAGTAAAAGAAGCAGTACGTGGTAATTTAACTGCAAAATGGCGTTTAGAAAATAATGATTTAATACAAGGTCCAAATTCAGCAAAAGGGCTTTTGAAGCAAATAGAAAAGGAAAAAGAAAAGCTTATTGTTCAAAAAGTAATTAAAAAAGAAAAAGCAATTACAAATGTATCTGAGGACTTATTGTATTTAAAATCTCCAAAGGAATGGGAATATATCAACATTCAAAATCTTTATTACACAATTGGTAACCGTTTCCACCAAGTACAGTCTAAAGAATATCTGCCTGAAGGTAAATACCCTATCATTGACCAAGGCAAGAAAAAAATAGTAGGTTACACTAATGACAAAAACAAAATATTAAAAATACCTTATCCAGTCATAGTTTTTGGTGACCATACAAAAAATATCAAATTCATAGACTTTGATTTTGTAATAGGTGCAGATGGTACTAAAATACTAGTCCCATTTGAGCCAATGCATTCAAAGTATTTTTTCTATGCAATATTATCTCTTGATTTGACAGATAGAGGCTATGCTCGACACTTTAAAATATTAAAAAGTAGAAATATTTCAGTGCCACCACTTTTGGAACAAATTGAGATAGTTGAAACTGTAGATTATTTACTAAACTTATGTGACACTCTTGAAGCGGTAATTTTAGAATTTGAAAGCAATTCAAATCTTTTATTACAATCTATATTAGTTGATGAATTCAAATAAACATATTTCAATAAAATGCCAACGCTAAAGTCATACACATTTGCAAGCCACACAAGCCAGCCCACGAGCCAAAGCTTGCAAAAGAGTATGCCTTTCCAACCGCACAGACACAGCAACACAGCGGACAGACAAACCACGACCGAAAGAAGGGCAGCTTGTAACACGGGTTTGGCAAAAGTGGCGGTTCAGTGCTCCGCAGACACATTTGTGGTTAATCAAAGTTTTGTTCTCCGCATCAACATTTGTGGTGAAAATCGCCACCTTCGCCAAGCCCGAAACCGTTATAAGCTATGGTAAAAAGACACCGACCCCACATAAAACTGGTGGACAAAGAAAAAAGTAACGTTTTGACAATGCAGACAAGACCAAATATTTTTTGTGAAAACTCAACTCACATACCGACACGCAGAGATTTAATTTTTGCCCGACCCGCATTTTTTTGTTTTTCTGCCGACACACAATGCAAGAATGTGGCAAGCCCCAACCGCACAAAGCCGACCCTTCGGCTTCCCACACACTTGCATTTTTATCAACGCTCAAATTATTTACAACAATGAAAATATACAGTCTATTATTATTCGTAATGCTTAACTCTTGTATGACAAGTAAAATAGCAGTTAAGACGGGAATTGAAGAAATAAGCTTTGGTAACGGTGGCGGTTTTACTGGTGAAGTAAAAACTTATAAACTGACTGCTGACTGCAAACTTTCTGAAAAAGAAAAGGAACTTAAAAAAGTTGAATCAAAAAAGACTTTGGAACTCTTTAACCAAGCTAAAGAATTGAAAGACCTAAATTTTAATGAACCTGAAAATATGTATTCATTCATTGAAATCAAAACAAAGGAAAAAACAAACAGAATTGTTTGGGCTTACGGCTCAACAATCGTAGATAAAAAAGTAATTGAACTTTATAACGAACTATTAACAACCACTAAATAAATTCAAAATGGGAAATAGATACCTAAAAACAATCGGAATAGTCGGAGCATTTTTTTACGCTTCGCTTTCATTTGGACAGAAAACTCAACAGCCTGTCCCAAACTTTGCAAATCCGTTTCAAAGTAAAAGTTCAAATGTTAAAGGCAATGTTATTGCTCCAACGAACAATAACGCAACAATGAACATTCAAACACCGAAACTCAAAATAGAAGTCGTAAATGGTTCATTCTCGGTTAACCTTGAAAAAGAAAGATTGACTAAAGAAAATGCAGTTGCTCAAATGTCAAGTTGGTTTGGTTTATCACTAAACCACACATTTCAGCAAGTATCTGAAAGAACTGACGAGTTGGGAATTACACATACCAACTATCAACAGTATTTCAAAGGTTTTTTGGTGGAAGGAAATTTAGTTATGCTTCATACAAAAAATGGCAAACTGACTTCAATTAATGGACAAGTCGCTGAATTTGAAAACGTAGAAACCACACAAACAATAAAAAGCGAAGAAGCTATTACTAATGCTAAAAGTTATTTGAAAGTAACCGAACTAATAAATAATTATCCTGTCGAAACAGTAATAACAAGAATACCAAGTGAAAACGGAATAACCACAAAACTTGCACAAAAAGTAAGAATTGATTCATACAATCCTTTCACTATGTGTCATGTTTATATTGATGCAACAACAGGAAGTGTTTTAAACAAAATCAATTTAATTGCACACGCTGATGTTCCTGGAACAGGACAAACAATGTATAGCGGTAGCCAATCTCTTACTTGTGATAGTTATTCAGGTTCATACAGACTTCGCGAGAATGGAAGAAAAATTGAAACGTATAATGCAACAAATGCAACGAACCTAACAACAAGCGGATTTACTGGTTCAACAGATTTTACAAGCACTTCAACAACATTTACGGGAGTTCCAATGCTCCAATCTTTTACAGTTTCAGCTGTGGCTCAAAGTTGGTGGTATGCAGCATTTGTTGACCAATTACCTGACTTATACATTAAAGTGAAAGATGGTTCTAATCAAACCGTTTACACTTCAAATTATTACAGCGACCAAAACCCAACATTAACATTCAACAACTTGAATGTCTATTTGAACAATCCACCATACACGGTTGAAGTTTGGGATTATGACGCAGGAAGCAGTGATGATTTTGGCGGAAGTTATTCTATTTCAACAAGTGTAGGAACTCAAAACTGGTCTGGAAATGGCAACAGCGGGAATTATGTAATTACAAATTCTGGACACCCTGCTGTTGACGTGCATTGGGGAATGGAAAAAACTTATGATTTTTATTTGAATGCTTTAAATCGTAATAGTTATGACGGAAACGGAAGCGTAATAAAACAATACGTTAATCCACTTCTTTTAAATGGTAGTGCTGGTTATCCAAACAACGCTTCTGCCTTATCAAGTCCATACAATATAATGTCTTATGGTATGGGAGATGGTGTTAATATGAAACCATTGGTTGGCTTAGATGTTGAAGGACACGAATTCACACATTTGGTAGTAGGCAACAATGGAAATGGTGGGCTAACATATCAAGGTGAATCAGGGGCTTTGAATGAATCCTTTGCTGACATTTTTGGAACTTGTGTTGAGTTTTATTCAGGAGTAAATCCTGACTGGAACATTGGTGAGGACGTAATGATTGGACAACCTTATATGCGTTCTATGTCAAATCCGAACGGTGGTCAACAACCTGACACTTATAATGGTCAATATTGGGTAAATCCAAGTTCCTCTCAGGACAATGGCGGTGTTCATACCAATAGCGGTGTTCAGAATTTTTGGTTTTATCTACTTTGTCAAGGAGGCTCAGGAACAAATGATTTAGGTAATTCTTATTCAGTTACAGGAATTGGTATTACGCAAGCAAGACAAATTGCTTACAGAAATCTTATTACTTATTTATCACCTAATGCAACACATTTGGATGCTTACAATGGTTCATTACAAGCTGCTCAAGACCTTTATGGAAATCCTTCTGCACAATACACGGCAGTAAGACAAGCATGGTATGCTGTAGGAATTGGAAACGACCCAAATAATTTTTGCAGTGGAACAACAAACTTGACTGCTCCGAGTGGAACAATTACAGACGGAAGTGGTTCAGCAAACTATAACAATAATGCAAATTGTAAATGGGTAATTGCACCTGCCGGTGCAACACAAATTCAATTAACATTTACAGCATTCGACACCGAAGCTAATTATGATACCGTTTTTGTTTATGATGGACCAGACGAAACATTTCCTGTATTGGCTACTTGGTGGGGAAATACATTACCTCCTGTAATTAATACAACCTCGGGCGTTGGTGCAATGTGTGTTAGATTTACTTCTGATGTTACTCAAACAGCAGGTGGTTGGTCTGCAAATTATCAAGCTTATGGCAATTCACCAAGCTGTGGAGGTGGAACAATTCTATCAACTCCAACAGGTTCATTTAATGACGGTTCAGGCGGTAGTAATTACGGTAATAATCAACAATGTTATTGGTTTATTTCACCTCCTTGTGCAAGTTCGGTAACACTCACGTTTTCTGCGTTTAACACCGAAGCAAATTATGACGGGATTATTGTTTACAATGGTTGGGACAACAGCGCAACTCAATTAGCGGTTTATTCAGGAACTTCAATACCAAGTTCAGTTACTTCAAATACGGGAAAAATGTTGGTTGTTTTCGTTTCAGACTATTCGACTACAATGCAAGGTTTTTCAGCTAATTACACGTCAACAGGTTCTGCCTATTGTTCAGGCACAACAAATCTAAACACTTCTGACTATGCAACTTTTACTGATGGTAGTGGGGGAAGTAATTATTGTAACAATCAAGATTGTAAATGGTTGATACAACCACCACAAGCTACAAGTGTTACCTTAAACTTTACTGCATTTGCTCTTGAAGATGCAGCTTCTGACGGAACAATTTACGATGCAGTTGAAGTATATGACGGGACTACTACTTCGGCAACATTATTAGGACGTTTTACAGGTAGCAATTTACCTCCTGCTATAACTTCTTCAGGTGGTAGTATGTTGGTTCGCTTCATTTCAGATCTTGAAGAAAATAAACAAGGATTTTCGGCTTATTACACTTCGACACAAAATCCATATTGCACAGGAACCACAACAACTCTAACAGCACAGAGTGGGACTTTTGCTGATGGAAGTGCCGCAAATAATTATGCAAATAATACAAGTTGTTCTTGGCTAATTCAACCGACAAATGCGACTGCAATTACTTTATCTTTTTCTGCTTTCAATACCGAGCTAAACTATGACGGAGTAATTGTTTATGACGGAGCAAACAATACAGCACCAGTTTTAGGACAGTTTTCAGGAACTTCTATTCCTAACTCTGTAACCTCGACAGGTGGCAGTATGTATGTTGAGTTTTTAAGCGACCCTGCTGTTAGAGGACAAGGTTGGACAGCAAACTACACTTCGACAATTACGACAGGAATTGATGAAGCATTGTTAAAAGCCAACTTCAATTTTTATCCAAATCCAACAGACGGAATATTTACAGTAAATTCTGGTTTTGAAAATTCAGGGACTTTAGAAATTTATGATGTTTTGGGTAAACAGGTTTTAAAGACGTTTAAAATTAATAAAGGAGCAAATCAAATTGACGCTTCTGAATTAAGCAAAGGGATTTATATGATAAAGTTCAAAATTGGAGACGGTTATCATACAGAAAGATTAGTAATAAATTAAAGGTTGCCAACGCAGAAGCAAGCACATTTAAAAACCGCACGAGCCAACGCTTGACCAAAGTTTTTAAAAGAGCTTGCTTCTCCAACCCGAAAAGAAAAACAAAAAATTTTCCAACGCTTCACAAAAATTAAATCGCAAACACACGAGCCGACAGACAAAAAATGACAGTAAAACCATTGACTTATCTGCATTTCGACACTACAGTAGAAAGAACCACAGCTTATAACAGCACCTACCCAAAAGTGGCGGTTAAGTGGTTAAATCAAGCTATGTGCTTCTATCAAAGTTTGTGCTTGGTTGACAGTGAAGTGCTCCGAAATCGCCACCTTCGGGTAGCTGCAAACCGTTACAGGTAAGCGTAAAACGACACTGCAAACCGACAACGGTAACGATAAAATGGTTATTCTGAAGTCCATTCAAAACTGACGGTGCGGATGCCGAAAAGCAAATTAAGAGTAGGCGTAACTTCTAAACTGTTGTGATTTATGAAAAACAAATCATCTAATCATCAGGCAGACATTAAGAACCCAAACAAGGGAACTAATGGAAGCAACACGACCTTTGACAAAAATCAAGGTAATCGTGGAAAACAGCTTAATCCGAACCAGCAAAAAGGTAAAAGATAAGTTGTGCATTAAGCAAGCGGGCTTCGCCCGCTTGCTTTTATAATTTTAATACAGGTGAAATGCACATTTTAAAAATAATACACGGCTATCCGCCCAATTACAATGCAGGTTCAGAAGTTTACAGTCAATCCATTTGCAACGAACTTTCTAAGCGACACAAAATTTCCGTTTTTACACGGGAAGAAAATCCTTATGCAGCATGTTTCAGAATTCGGGAGCAAAAAGTCAACGACAACTTAACTCTTTACTTCGTAAACAATCCGCAGGGCAAGGACGGTTATCGCCACAAACAAATAGACGACAATTTTGCTGATTTAGTGAAAAAACTAAATCCCGACATTGCTCACATCGGACACGTTAATCACCTTTCAACAGGTTTGATTGACGAACTGAACAAACTCAATATTCCCATTGTTTACACGCTTCACGATTTTTGGTTAATGTGTCCACGTGGACAATTTTTGACACGAAGCATTGGAAACGAAAACAACTTTCAGTTGTGCGAAAAACAAAACGATAAAAAATGTGCGACTGATTGCTACAAAGTGTATTTCAGCGGACGAGAAGAAATCGAAACCACAGAAATTGAAAATTGGAGCATTTGGATTCATCAGCGAATGATTGAAACAAAAGCAATCATCAAAAAAGTTGATTTGTTTATCGCCCCTTCAAATTATTTACGTGATAGATTTATCAATGACTTTGGTGTTCCCGAAAACAAAATCATTTACTTAGATTATGGGTTTCCTACTGAATATCTAACCCAAACCGAAAAATCAAAAGAGAAAAAGAATTACACTTTTGGTTATATCGGAACTCACATCCCAGCAAAAGGAGTAAACATCCTAATTGAAGCATTCAAGCAGATTGAAGAATCTGCAACGCTTAAAATATTTGGCAGAGCAAACGGACAAAGCACAAATGCTTTGAAATCATTAGCCGAAAATTCAAAAAACAAGATTGAGTTTTCGGGAGAATACATCAATCATAATTTGGCGAATGATGTTTTTTCAAATGTTGACTGCATTGTGGTTCCGAGTATATGGGGCGAAAATTCACCCCTTGTTATTCACGAAGCACAATCGTGTAAAGTTCCTGTAATCACAGCCGATTTTGGCGGAATGAAAGAATATGTTCAGCACAATGTAAACGGACTTTTGTTTGAACATCGCAACACAAATTCGTTAGCAGAGCAAATGAAATTTGCTGTTGCAAATCCAGACAAAATGAAAATATTGGGCGAAAAAGGTTATTTGTATTCTGCTGATGGTAACGTTCCAAACATTCAAGACCATTGTAAAGAATTAGAAAACATTTATAGCAAATTCATTTATAAACTTTGGCGTGTTACGCTTGACACAAATCCCGAAGATTGCAATTTGAGTTGCACAATGTGCGAAGAACACAGCCCATTTTCAACCTACATTAAAGAGAAATTAGGCGGTAAACACAGAAGAATGCCCAAAGAATGGTTAGAACCCATTTTTGAGCAAGCGAAAAAAATCGGTGTTACGGAAATGATACCGTCCACAATGGGCGAACCATTAATATACAAGCATTTCGCCCACTTTATTGAGTTGTGTTACAAATACAACATCAAGATGAATTTGACAACTAACGGAACATTTCCGAGAACAACAGAGAAAACCGTTACCGAATGGGCGAAACTAATTGTTCCAATTACAACGGACGTAAAAATAAGTTGGAACGGTGCAACTGCCGAAACTTCGCAAATAGTAATGTTGAAAATAAACTTTGACGAAGCAGTTGCTAACGTGAAAGAGTTTATCCGCATTCGGGATGAACACTTTGCAAAAACAGGTTATTACTGTCGTGTAACCTTTCAACTTACGTTTATGCAAAACAATATGCACGAATTGGCAGACATTGTGAAATTGGCTGCACAACTTGGAGTTGATAGAGTGAAAGGACATCAGCTTTGGGCGCATTTTGATGAAATCAAGCATTTGTCAATGAAAGCAACGCCTGAAAGTATTTTGCAATGGAATGAATATGTAAAACAAGCGAATGAAGCACAGGAAAAATTTTGCAAACCAAATGGTGAAAAAGTGATTTTAGAAAATATTATTCCATTACAGAAAAACGAAAACAAAGAAATTCCCGACAGCTACGAATGTCCGTTTTTAGAAAGGGAACTTTGGGTTTCTGCCACAGGAAAAATTTCGCCTTGCTGTGCTCCAGACGAACAACGTAATACGCTAGGGGATTTTGGGAATATAGAAAATACAAGTATTGAAGATGTGTTACAAAGCGACAACTACCAAAACCTTATAAAGAATTACAAGAAAATAGAATTGTGTAAAACCTGCAATATGCGTAAACCGAAATAAGATGAAACAGTTTCAAGTAATAGAAAAAACAAAAGGCATCTTCCAAAACTTAAAAGGACTTCAAGTTGCCTTGCTTTATGGCTCATTTGGAAGAAACGAAGCAAATCCAAACTCGGATATTGACATTCAAATTTTAGTTGATGAAAATTTTCAAACAAAAAATTTGATTGATGTTCTGAAAAAAGAATTTGAAAGTGATATTCAATACATTAGCGAAATTGGATTAAGAAACAAAGTTGTTGCGTATTTCAATGCACAACCAAAAGTTGAATTTGGTGTTTGCAAAAGCCTTGAAGAAATCAACAGAAACTATTTAGGTTCTGAAATTACCAATGTAAGTAACACTATTCTTTTTGCAAACAATAATTGGAAAGGAAGAATTGGTGAGTATCTGCAAGAAATCGTAGAAAAATACAATGTCGAAAAAACGACAAAAAGGCAAGAAAAATCAGTTTCAGAATTGGTTGATAAATTCGTTTACGAATTTGAAAATTGCTCAAACTTACACCGCAGAAGTGACGGTTTTCAGTTTTATTTTTTCTATAACATTGCATTGCACATTGCTGTTCAACTCAATCATATTTCAAAAGGAGAAATAAAATATAATTTCCTGCCTAAAAATTTTATCGCAAACACACTGACAAAAGAGGAGCAAAAAAATATTTTTGATTTAAAAGGAAGTTTGTTTTTGCCCGAAGCAAATCAGCAAAAAAGAAAATTGTTAGACTTCTTTTACTCTTCTGTTGAAACACTTTTAAGCAAAGAAAAACAAGAAGAATTAAAACAATTTTTAGAATGGATTTACACTAGAGATTTTCTTTGGAATTTTCGGGACATAAGTACAAACAATCCAAAAATTAGAAGCGGTATTGTATATAGAACAGCTACAATGGCTTTGTTTCAAAACGAACCTTTTTTTGAAGTGTTTATTGACGACAAACAAATCAAAACGGTAATTGATTTACGTGCTGATAGGGAAATTATGGATTTACCATACAATGAAAACACTCTTTCTAAATTTAACTATGTTAACACTCCCTTTGACCCTTGGAACCAATCCATTGAATTTCAAGCAACACATCATCACGGAACGAACATTGAAATTGCCTATCGTTTTTTTGCAATAGAATGTAAATCATCTATTAAAGACATATTAGAAGCGATTCTAAATGAACAAAACGCCACAGCCATTCATTGCCACGCAGGAAAAGACCGGACAGGAATTGTAATTTCATTGCTTCATTTGCTTTCAGGTGCTGATTTGAATGTGGTTTATAACGATTATTTAGCAACTGAAATGGATACGAAAAAAGAGTATTTGAATATTGTACTTGACATTATCAACGAAAAAGGCGGAATTATTCCGTATTTGATTGATTGTGGCTTACAGCAAACTCAAGTTAAACAATTAAAAAACAAATTGCTGAATGGAAACTAAAAGCAGACTTAAATCATTTTTCACGGAACATTGGACATATATGGCGGTTAGCACAGCTTGTAAACTCGACTTGTTCGACCATTTACAGGAAGCTAAAACCGAAAATCAATTAGCAACCGAACTTTCACTAAATGAAGAAAAAATATTGTTATTGCTTAATGCATTGCATAATGCTGATTACTTAGATAAAAATGGCGATTATTTCAAGGTCAATGCTTTGTCGGAATTTCTCACAGATAACAATCCTGAGAGTTTAAAATTTGCTTGTTTGAATTGGAGTGGAGAGCATTTGACCGCTTGGCAGAGTTTAGATTTTTCAATAAAGACAGGAAAAAGCTCGTTTGAAGAAATATACAATAAACCATTTTTTGATTTTCTAAACGATAACCCTGAAAAGCTTCACGCTTACCACAAAGCAATGTATGAATACGCAAAAGATGATTACAAAAGATTGCCTGATGTAATTGATTTCAGCAAACACAAATCTGTAATGGACGTTGGCGGTGGTTACGGTGTAGTTTTAGAGAATATCAAGGCAAAAAATCCAAACATTGAGTGTATTCTATTTGACTTGCCCAAAGTTATTGAGAAAGTTACTACTCATCCAGACATAAAGAAAATAAGCGGAAGTTTTTTTGAGAAAATCCCGTATCAATCGGAGGCCATTGTTTTATCAAGAGTATTGCACGATTGGAATGACGAAAAAGCAAACCTCATTTCGAAAAATTGCTTTGAAGCATTGCCAAATAATGGAACATTATATGTAATTGAAAACTGTTCAGATAAAATAAAAATAGATTTATCTTTGCTTTCTCTTAATATGAGTGCAATGTGTGAAAGCTACGAAAGAGCATCAACTCAATACATCTTGCTTTGTGAAAATACAGGTTTTCAATTTCATAGCGAAACCAAATTAAATGAATTACAAACTATTTTAATTTTCAAAAAATGAATTGGAAAGACATACAAGTTTCAGACGAAAACACACATTTTATCATTGACGGAAAACCGATTTTCGACAAGACTTTTATTGAAGTATTGAAATTTCATTCGCCAGGACTTGCACCAGTAAAAGACAATTCAGGTGCTTACCACATTTACTCCAACGGACACGAACTATATTCAAATCGTTACTCACGGACATTTGGTTTTTACTGTCATCGAGCTTCTGTTATTGACGATAACCGTTGGTTTCACATCAATGAAAAAGGCAGCAAAGTATATTCTGTTTCTTACTTTTGGACAGGTAACTATCAAGAAAACATTTGCACTGTTCGCAACACTGACAACCATTATTATCATATTGACCTAAATGGAAATCGCATCTATAAACAGAATTACGTTTACGCAGGAGACTACAAAGACGGAATTGCTTGTGTAAAATCACAAGACGGTTTATACAGACACATAGACAAGAATGGGAATTTCATCAACGACAAATCATTTCTTGACTTGGGAGTTTTCCATAAAAACTTTGCAACAGCGAATGACAATGACGGTTGGTTTCATATAGACAAACAAGGAAACGAAGTTTATAAAAGCCGTTACTTGACAATTGAGCCATTTTATAACGGTTTTGCCTTAGTAACAACATTTGACAACGAAAAAATAATTATAAATGAAAAAGGACAGAAAATATTGACGGTTTGACAACTAAACAGAAAGAACGCCTACCTGTAACAACTAAGGTTTCGTTGCGGTCGCAGACCGAACTATGAAACCACTGTTGCACCGTACCCCGCAAGAGCGGGACCACTTTATGGGGAATGAATACGATTTGAACGATTAATCGGAGCAGTA
>WBZT01001609.1_pt1 | contig 16367 bp, 11 predicted proteins | sample 5204241 | NCBI WGS metagenome assembly WBZT01 (sample SAMN12344358, study PRJNA552823) | activated sludge metagenome | biome: Activated sludge suspended growth; feature: Nitrification reactor; material: Wastewater; isolation source: activated sludge from nitrification reactor of wastewater... | reverse complement strand
GGTAATCTTCAACGCACTGATCATCATGCTGCTGATCCCGCTGGCCCTCAAGGGAGTCCGTTACCGGCCCCTCGGCGCCGCCGTGCTGCTGCGCCGCAACCTGCTGGTCTACGGTCTCGGCGGCCTGCTTGCACCGTTCGTAGGCATCAAGCTGATCGACCTGGTCCTCGCCAGCGCCGGGCTGGCTTGAGAATTGGAGAACCTCATGAAGCATCTCTTGCGTCCCGCCATCAGCCTGTTCTTGCTGCTGTCCCTCGTCACCGGCATTGCCTACCCGCTCGCCGTCACCGGCGTCGCGCAAACGCTGTGGCCCGATGCCGCCGGCGGCAGCGTCCTCGTTCGCAGCGGCGTGCCGGTCGGATCCCGCCTGATCGGCCAGAACTTTGCCGAAGCGAAACATTTCTGGGGCAGGCCGTCGGCAACGTCGCCGCAGCCGTACAACGGTACCGCCTCCGGCGGCTCCAACCTGGGCCCGCTCAATCCGGCGCTGGTCGACGCAGTCCGTAGTCGAATCGCGGCGCTCAGGGCGTCCGACCCCGACAACCACCAAACGATTCCCGCCGATCTGGTCACTGCCTCGGCCAGCGGTCTCGATCCGCACATCAGCCCGGCCGCCGCCCGCTATCAGCTCGAACGCGTCGCCCGGGAGCGCGATCTGCCGCTGGAGCGACTGGACGCGATCATCGATGCGTATACGGAAAATCGGCAGTGGGGTATTTTTGGTGAACCGCGAGTCAATGTGCTCAAACTCAACCTGGCGCTCGACGGCGAGCGCTGAGCTGGCAGAAGGAGATCCAAATGAAACGAAGTCTTTGCTGGGTGTGCGCGGCGTTCGCCTGCGGCACTGCCCAAGCGGCGGGATTTTTCCACGACCGTGATGCACTGGAAGAACTCCGCCTGGCGTACGACAGCAACAACCCGAAGATCAAGGCGGCCTATTTCCGTGGATACGTGGCTGGTGTCGCCGACAGCGTGCACGGCAGTACCTGGTGTCCGTCCGACAAGGTGAGTCCCGAACGGACTTACTGGCTGGTCTCGAAGTATCTGAAGGACCATCCGGCGAACACCGCCAGGCAGGATGCGGCGGAGGCGGTGATGACCGCACTCGGTGCCGCATTCCCCTGCCCGAGCAAGTGAACGGTCGCCGCCCGGATCCGGACCAACTGCTCACTCGCATCAAGGAGGAGGAAGCGCGCGCCGCGCGCGGCAAGCTCAAGATTTTCTTCGGCGCCTCGGCCGGCGTCGGCAAGACTTACGGCATGCTATGGGCGGCGCGTCAGTTGGCGCAGCAGGGGACGGACGTGGTCATCGGCGTCATCGAGACGCACGGCAGGAAAGAGACGCAGGCGCTGGTCGATGGCTTCGAGCGACTGCCCCTCCGGGATATCGTCCATCGTGGCATGCTGCTGCGGGAGTTCGACATCGATGGTGCGCTGGCGCGCCAGCCGGCGTTGATCCTGGTCGACGAACTGGCGCATTCGAACGTCGCCGGTTCGCGCCACCCCAAGCGCTGGCAGGACGTCGAAGAACTTCTCTCGGCGGGAATCGACGTCTACTCGACGGTGAATGTGCAGCACCTCGAGACGCTCAATGACGTCGTCGGACGCATCACCGGCATCCGCGTCGGGGAAACGGTCCCCGACCATGTCTTCGACGCCGCCGACGAAGTCGTCCTGGTCGACCTGCCGCCCGACGAGCTCTTGCAGCGACTCAGGGAAGGCAAGGTCTACCTGCCGCAACAGGCCGAACGCGCGATCCAGAACTTTTTCCGCAAGGGCAACCTGATCGCGCTGCGCGAGCTGGCGCTGCGCCGCACGGCCGATCGCGTCGACAGCCAGATGATCGCCTATCGGCGCGATCGGGCGGTCGCGCCAGTCTGGCAGACGCGCGAATCGCTGCTCGCGTGCATCGGTCCGCAGACCGACGGCGACCGCATCATCCGCAGCGCCGCGCGCATCGCGACCAGACTCGACGTACCCTGGCACGTGATCTACGTCGAAACGCCCGAGCTGCAGCATCTCGGGGACGGCCGGCGGCAACGCATCCTGAAAAATCTGAAGCTGGCGCAGGACATGGGGGCGGAAACTGCCAGCCTTTCCGGCAGCGACGCGGTAGACACGATCATCGCTTACGCGCGCGACCACAACCTGGCGAAGGTCGTCGTCGGGCGCGGCCACCGGAAATTCCGGCTGCCTTGGCTGGGCTCGTTCGCCGACCGCATCGGCCGACTTGCGTCCGACCTCGACGTCATCCAGGTGGCTCGCGAGGACGGCCCTTCCGACCACGGTCGAGAAGGGCCGACCGACAGCTCGCTGCTCGACCGCCTGTCGGCGCCGTGGCGATCGTTCGTGATGAGCGCCGTCCTGTGCACGCTGGCGACACTGGTCGCGATGCCGCTGCATGCGATCTTCGATCTCGCCAACATCGCGATGCTGTTCCTGCTCGCCGTCGTCCTGGCCGCCGTGCGCTACGGCCTTGGCCCGGCGATCGCGGCTTCTTTCCTCAACGTCGCCGCTTTCGACTTCTTCTTCGTGCCGCCGCGCTTTTCCTTCGCGGTGGGTGACGTGCAGTACCTGATGACCTTTGCGGTGATGCTCGCCGTCGGCCTGATCACCGCCAAGCTGACCGCGGGGCTCAAGTTTCAGGCACGCGTCGCCAGGGTCCGCGAGCAGCGCGTGCGGGCGCTCTACGAAATGTCGCGCGACCTTTCGGGCGCGCTGATGCCCGAGCAGATCGCGGAAATCTGCCAGCGCTTCGCGGAAAAGGTCTTTTCCGCGTGTGCCGCCATCGTCGTCGCCGATGACGACAACCAGCTGCGCCACCCCGTCGACGTTCCCGGTGGCGTGCCGCCGATCGACCCCGCGATCTGTCAGTGGGCTTTCGACCACGGCACCGAGGCCGGCTGCGGTACGGACACGCTGGCCGGCAGCCCGCTGTTGTACGTGCCGCTCGCCGCACCGATGCGCACGCGTGGTGTGCTGGCGCTGCAGCCGCAGGATCCACAGCGGCTGATGGCACCCGAGCAACGGCGCTTGCTGGACACCTTCGCGCGCCTCATCGCCATCGCTCTCGAACGCGTGCATTATGTGAGTCTGGCGCAGACGACGACCGTACAGATGGAATCGGAACGCTTGCGCAATTCGCTGCTCTCGGCGATTTCGCATGATCTGCGAACCCCGCTCTCGGCGCTCGTTGGTCTCGCCGATTCGCTGTTTCTGACGCAACCGCCGCCAACGGCACAGCAGGCCGAAATTGCCGGCTCGATGCGCGAGGAAGTGCTGCGCATGAACTCGCAGGTCAACAACCTGCTCGACATGGCGCGTCTGCAGGCCGGCGCCGTCAGGCTAAACCGGCAGTGGCAGCCACTCGAAGAGGTCGTCGGCAGTGCGACCAAGGCGATGGCAAGCGTCCTCGCGCAACATCGGCTGTCGGTGCGCCTCCCCGAGGATCTGCCGCTGCTCGAATTCGATGCCGTGCTGATCGAACGCGTGCTGGTGAATCTGCTCGACAATGCGGCGAAATATACGCCGTCCGGCAGCCTGATCGAGGTCGGCGCGGCGCCCGGTGCGCGTGACCATATCGACGTCTGGGTCGAGGATGATGGCCCAGGCTTGCCGGCAGGACGCGAGGAACAGATCTTCCAGAAATTCGAGCGCGGGCGGAAGGAAAGCACGACTCCCGGCGTCGGTCTCGGGCTGGCGATCTGCCGCGCCATCGTCGAAGCACACGGGGGCAACATCAGCGCCGGCAAGCGGGCGAACGGTGGCGCACGTTTTGTTTTTTCGCTGCCACGTGGAAAACCTCCGCTGGTCGAGGTGGACGACGAAGGCGCGATTGCGGAAGAGATTCACTGGTGAAGGAGGCGAGCCCGATCGTCATCGTCGTCGAAGACGAAGCGAAGATTCGGCGCTTCGTCAGGATGTCGCTGGAGTCCGAGGGCTGCCAGGTATACGAGGCCGATTCGGTCAAGCGCGGCCTGATCGAGACGGCGACCCGCAAACCGGACATGGTCGTGCTCGACCTCGGTTTGCCGGACGGGGACGGAGTGGGCCTCATTCGCGATCTGCGCACCTGGTCGGACATTCCGGTGATCGTCCTTTCCGCGCGTACCTCGGAAATGGACAAGGTGGAAGCACTCGACGCTGGTGCCGACGACTACCTCATCAAGCCCTTTGGCACGGCAGAACTGCTGGCGCGGGTGCGCGCCCAGCTCCGCCGCCGGACACGCGCGCCCGGATCTGCGACCAGCATCCTGGAGTTCGGGAAAATTCGCGTCGATTTCAGTCGCCGCACCGTCGAGCGCGACGGCGAGCCACTGCATCTGACGCCGATTGAGCATCGACTGCTGGCCTATCTCGCGAACAATGCGGACAGCGTTCTCACGCATCGCCAGCTGCTGAAAAATGTGTGGGGGCCGGGACACGTGGAAGATGCCCATTATGTCCGCGTCTACATGGCGCACCTGCGCAAGAAGATCGAGGACGACCCGTCGCAGCCCCGGCACATTCTGACCGAAGCCGGCATCGGCTACCGCTTCGTGATCTGACCGCGCAGCGCCGCAAGCCCGCCCGGACGCGCACCCGATCCCCTCCCGGCAACGACGGATCGGTACCACTCGGTGGCTCGCCCTGCGCGATGCCCGCGTCTCCTCGTGACACCGTCCTGCGACCGAAGAGGCTCGCGCGCACCGGCCGCCGATTTGCCAGGGAGAAGACCACGGCATCGCGGGGTCTTTGATAAATCCGGCGTTTGATGCGAAGATTCGGGGCACGCCAGTTCCTTGCCGAATCTCGGGTACTCGTTCTTCGACCGGCAACGTTCTCGCCTATCGGGCCCACCCGCGTTGACCGTGTCAGAACTCCTGAAAGCATGCGCCTCACCGAATATTCTCCAGTTCCTCGAGTCAACCGGGACCTTCGACCTGACCCAATCGTGTGCCCGGAGAAACTTCCTTGAGTCCTCCCACCATGCTGGTTGCCGACGTCGGTGGCACGCGCGCCCGCTTTGCCCTGCTCGACGAGTCGGGCTCACCCGCTCAGGTACGCATTCTCGCGGTGGCCGACTTTGCGAGTCCGGTCGAGGCGATCCGTGCCTACCTCGCGGACCTTGGCGGTGCGGCCCCGGAAGCAGCAGCGATCGCACTGGCGGCGCCAGTTCATGACGAAGTGATACGGCTGACCAACGGCGCCTGGACCTTCGCCCGCGCGGAGATCAGCGAACAACTCGGCCTGCAGCGCCTGCTCCTGCTCAACGACTTCACCGCGCTCGCACTGGCAGTGCCACACCTCGCTGACGACGAGCTCTACCAGGTGGGCACGGGCCTGCCGGTAGCGTCGGCGACGAAGGGGGTGATCGGCCCCGGCACCGGTCTCGGCGTCTCGGGAGTGTTGTTCGATCGCGGGCGCTGGCTGGCGCTGACCGGCGAAGGCGGTCATTGTTCGCTGGCACCGGCCGACGAACGCGAGTCGGCAATTCTTGCCCATGCCTGGCGCGAATTCGACCATGTTTCCGCCGAACGCCTGCTTTCGGGCAGCGGCCTGCCCTTGCTGCACCGCCTGGTTGCCGCAGTCGACGGTCGTCGCTGCGAGCCGTGGACGACCGCTGAGATCGTCGCACGCGCTGTCGCCGGTACTGACGTTCAGTGCCGGGCGGTGATCGAAACCTTCTGCGCGATGCTCGGCACCGTGGCGGGAAATCTTGCGCTGACGCTGGGCGCCCGCGGCGGTGTCTATATCGGCGGTGGTATCATTCCGCGCTTGGGCGAACTGTTCGAGAGATCGGCTTTTCGTGCGCGTTTCGAGGCCAAGGGGCGCTTTGCTTCCTACTTGGCCACAATTCCGACCTATGTAATGCTTTCTCCCACGCCGGCGCTGCTTGGTGCTGCCCACGCTTTGGCCGAGAGCGGGGATTGTCCATGAACCTTACTGGAGTATCCGCCTGATGTCCGATTCCGCTCAATCCCTTCCCGCAGGCGAGCAACTGCGCTCCGAAATCAACCGCAGAATGGTGTGCACCGTTGGCGCCGAGCCGTCGCGAGCCAGCAAGGCGGATCTGTATCAGGGACTCGCACAGGTGGCGCGCGAGCAGCTCGCGCAGCGCTGGGTCAACACGCAGAACGTGGACCGGCAAAACAAGGCCCGGCGCATCTATTACCTTTCTATGGAGTTCCTCATCGGCCGGGCGATGAACAATGCTTTGTCGGCACTCGACCTGCGCGATCCGGCGGCCACGATGTTCACCGCGCCGGGCCCTTCGCTCGACGAGGTGATGGAATGCGAACCCGATGCGGCGCTCGGCAATGGTGGTCTGGGCCGGCTTGCGGCCTGTTTCCTCGACTCGATGGCGACGCTCGGACTCCCCTCCTGGGGCTACGGCGTGCGCTACGAGTACGGCATGTTCGCGCAGTCGATCCTCAACGGCCAGCAGATCGAGAAACCGGAAGCGTGGCTGCAGGACCGTTCACCGTGGGAATTCCCGCGGGCCAACCGGCACTATACGGTGCGCTTCGGAGGCTACGCCGAACACCACGGCGAGTGGGCAGAGTGGCACGCCGCCGATTCGGTCGAAGCCAAGGCTTTCGACTACGTCATTCCGGGGCACGGCACGGAGCGGGTCAGCACCCTGCGCCTGTGGAAGGCCGCGGCGCCGGCAGAAATCGACCTCGGCGCGTTCAATACCGGCGATTATCAGCGCGCAGCCGAGTTCAAGAACCGCTTCGAGAACATTTCCTGGGTCCTCTATCCGAACGACAGCACTCCGGCTGGGCGCGAGCTGCGCCTGCGGCAGGAGTATTTCTTCGTCTGCGCATCTCTGCAGGACATCCTTTTCCGCCATCAGGCGGAACACGGCACCTTCGCCAATCTGGCCGAGCACGTCGCGATACACCTCAACGACACACACCCCGCAATCGGCGTCGCCGAACTGATGCGCCTGCTGGTAGACGAGCACGACATGAGCTGGGCGGACGCCTGGGATCAGTGCCGGCGCATCTTCTCGTACACCAACCACACGCTGATGCCGGAAGCGCTGGAGACGTGGAAGGTGACGCTGATCCATCGGGTACTGCCACGCCACCTGCTGATCATCTACCGGATCAACCAGGAATTCCTCGACGAGGTGGTCCGCCTTTACCCCGGAGATATCGACCTGATGCGGCGCGTCTCGCTGATCGACGACGGCGGCGGCCACGAAAAGGACAAGCGCGTACGCATGGCCAATCTGTGCATCGTCGGCAGCCACCGGGTCAACGGCGTATCGCAGTTGCATTCGGACCTGATGGTCGAGACCATTTTCGCCGATTTTGCCCGCCTCTACCCCGAGCGCTTCCACAACAAGACCAACGGCGTCACGCCGCGGCGCTGGCTGGCGCAGGCCAATCCGGCCTTGTCCACGCTGCTCGACGAGCGCCTGGGCGGCAAGGACTGGCGTCTGCACCTGGACCGCCTGCAGGATCTCCGGGCAAGCGCCGACGATGCCGGCTTCCGCGATGCCTTCGCTGCCGCCAAGCTGGGCAACAAGCAACGGCTCGCCAACTATGTCCTGCGCGAACTCGGCCTCCAACTCAACCCGGACAGCCTGTTCGACGTGCAGGTCAAGCGCATCCACGAGTACAAGCGGCAGTTGCTCAACGTGCTGCACATCATCACGCGCTACAATGCGATCCTGAATGGCGAGAGCGAGGATTTCGTGCCACGCAGCGTGATCTTCGCCGGCAAGGCAGCCTCTTCGTATCACATGGCCAAACAGGTGATCCGGCTCATCCACGACGTCGCCGCGGTAGTGAATAACGATCCGCGCGCGCGCGACCTGCTGCAGGTCGTTTTCATCCCCAATTACGGTGTTTCGGTCGCCGAACTGATCATGCCGGCGGCCAACCTCTCGGAACAGATTTCCACTGCTGGCACCGAAGCGTCGGGAACCGGCAACATGAAGCTTTCGCTCAACGGCGCGCTGACCATCGGTACCGAAGATGGCGCGAACATCGAGATTCGCGACAACGTCGGCACCGAGAACATCTTCATCTTCGGCAACAACACCGCGCAGGTGAATGCGATCAGGCAGGCCGGCCATCAACCGATGGCTCTGTACCAGAAGGATGCCGCGCTCAAGGAAGCGCTCGACCGGATCGACACCGGCTTTTTCTCGCCGGGCGAGCGTTCGCGCTACCACGACGTTTTCAACAGTCTCCTCCATTACGGCGATCACTATCTGCTGCTCGCCGACTATGCCGATTATGTCGCCACGCAGGCGCGCGTCGACGCGCTCTACCGGACGCCCGACGAATGGCAGCGCAAGGCCATTCTCAACGTCGCGGGCATGGGGCCCTTCTCGGCAGACCGGACGATCGCCGACTACGCCAACGATACCTGGCACATCCGCACACTCCAATCAAGTTAGGAAGTCTCCCATGCTCGACCAACAAGAGATCATCGCCCTTTGCCGGGCGGAACACGGAAACCCGTACGCGGTCCTCGGAATGCACACCGACGCCGACGGCGGACTTTGGGTACGCAGCCTGCAACCAGGAGCAAGCTCGGTCGCCGTCGTCGATGCGAAGACCGCGAAGCAGATTGCCCAGCTGAAGCACATCGAAATCGAAGGAGTCGAGGGGTTCTTCGAGGGAGTCATGCCGCGCCGCCGCAACCAATTCCCCTACCGCCTGCGCATCGTCTGGGCTGACGGCGCGGTGCAGGACACCGACGATCCCTACCGTTTCCCGACGGTACTCGGCGAAATGGACGTCTGGCTGCTCGCCGAAGGCTCGCACCTGCGCCCCTTCGAGCGACTTGGCGCACATCTGTGCGAGATCGACGGCGTTCCCGGCACGGTTTTCGCGGTCTGGGCGCCGGACGCACAGCGGGTCAGCGTCGTCGGCGATTTCAACACCTGGGATGGTCGTCGTCATCCCATGCGCCTGCGCCGCGAATGCGGTGTGTGGGAAATCTTTCTTCCCGGAGTGGGCGCCGGAGCGCACTACAAGTTTGAAATTCGCTCTCGCGACGGTTATCTGCTGCCACTCAAGTCCGACCCCTACGGTTTCCGGGCCGAAATGCGCCCGTCGACCGCGTCGATCGTCTGTGCCCTGCCACCTCCGGTCGAGCCGTCGACGATACCCGCCGGCGATCAACTGGATGCACCGCTGTCGGTCTACGAAGTGCATCTGGCATCGTGGCGGCGCGCCGATGACGGCGGCTTTCCCGACTGGCAGCGGCTGAGCGAGACGCTGATCCCGTACGTCGTCGATCTGGGTTTCACGCATATCGAACTGCTGCCGATTTCGGAACATCCTTTCGACGGATCCTGGGGATATCAGCCACTCGGACTCTATTCGCCAACGGCCCGTCACGGCGACCCGGCCGGATTCCGCGAATTCGTCGCTTCGTGCCATGCCGCCGGACTGCGCGTCATCGCCGACTGGGTACCGGCGCACTTCCCGACCGACGAACACGGTCTCGGACGTTTCGACGGCACGGCGCTCTACGAGCACGCCGACCCGCGCGAAGGAATGCACCAGGACTGGGGCACCCTGATCTACAACTTTGGCCGCCGCGAAGTCAGCAACTACCTGATCGGCAACGCGCTGTTCTGGATCGAGCGCTATGGTATCGACGGGCTGCGGGTCGATGCCGTCGCCTCGATGCTCTACCGCGACTACAGCCGGGAGGACGGGCAGTGGCTGCCGAACATTCATGGCGGCCGCGAGAACCTCGAAGCCGTCGCTTTCCTGCGCCGGATGAACGAGGTGCTCGGCCAGCAACACCCCGGCGCATCCACTTACGCCGAGGAATCGACCGCCTGGCCAATGGTCAGCCGGCCACCCGAGATGGGCGGCCTCGGCTTCCATTACAAGTGGAACATGGGCTGGATGCACGACGTCCTCGACTACATGACGAGAGATCCGGTACATCGCAAGTATCATCACAACCAGCTCAGCTTCGGCATGATGTATGCCTACACCGAGAACTTCATCCTGCCGCTTTCGCACGATGAGGTCGTGCACGGCAAGGGCTCGCTGATCAGCAAGATGGCGGGCGACTACTGGCAGAAGTTCGCCAACCTGCGCGCACTTTATGGCTACATGTGGGCGCATCCAGGCAAGAAGCTGCTGTTCATGGGTGGGGAAATCGGTCAGTGGAACGAGTGGAATCACGATGCGTCGCTCGACTGGGGACTGCTCGACTTCCCGCTGCATGCCGGCGTGCGTGACCTCATCCGGGACCTGAACGGCGTCTACCGCAGCAATCCGGCTCTGCATCAGATCGATTTCGATCCGGCCGGCTTTGAGTGGATCGCCGCCGACGACGCCGAATGTTCGGTCGTCGCCTTCGTCCGCTGGTCTCGCGACCGCTCGCGTGCCGTCCTCTACGTCGGCAACTTCACGCCGGTCGTCCGCCACGGCTATCGCATCGGCGTGCCGCTGCCAGGCGAATATCGCGAACGAATCAATACCGACTCGGAATACTACGGCGGCAGCAACGTCGGCAACGGGCCCGGCCCGGTCTATGCGGAGCAGGTGCCGGCGCACGGTCGCGAATGGTCGGTGAACCTGACCCTGCCGCCGCTCGCCGCGCTGTACTTCGAGTGGGCGACGTGATCGACAGCGTCAGTCTCGAAGCCGGGCGGCCCTGGCCGCTCGGTGCCAGTTGGGACGGTCACGGAGTCAACTTCGCGCTCTTTTCGGCACACGCCGAAGGAGTCGACCTTTGTCTGTTCGACGGCATGCGGATGCGTGCGTTGCCCTTGCGCGAATGCAGCGATCAGGTGTGGCACGGCTACCTTGCCGGTGCCGGGCCGGGAATGCGCTACGCCTATCGCGTACACGGGCCATATGCGCCGGATAAGGGACACCGTTTCAACGCTCATCGCCTGCTGCTCGATCCCTACGCCCGAGAGATTGTCGGCCGCTTTTCCTGGCCGGCGCATGATGATCCCGCGCACAGCCTGACGGCGGCCGTCGTGGACGAACGCTTCGACTGGGGCGACGATACCGCACCGGCGATCCCCTGGAGCGAAACGGTGCTCTACGAGGCGCATGTCAAGGGGATCAGCCGCCAACATCCGGATGTTCCGGAGGTGCTGCGCGGCACCTACGCCGGCCTCGCTGCTCCGGTCATGATCGAACACTTCCGGCGGCTTGGCGTCACCTCGCTCAACCTGCTGCCGGTGCACTTCTTCCTCGACGAGCAGCGCCTGGCGAACGAAGGTCGAGTCAATTACTGGGGCTACAACTCGCTCGCCTTCTTTGCCCCGGAGCCGCGTTATGCTGCGCGCATCGGCGGCCAGTCGGTGATCGCCGAGTTCAAGACGATGGTCCGCTCGCTGCACGCCGCCGGCCTCGAAGTGATTCTCGACGTGGTCTTCAATCACACCGCGGAAACCGACGAATGGGGTCCGACGCTGTCGTTTCGCGGCATCGACAACCTCAGTTACTATCGTCTGCCCGCCGGCAATTTCGCCGCCTACGAGAACTTCAGCGGTTGCGGCAACACGCTCAACGTCGCCCACCCGCGCGTCCTGCAACTGGTGATGGATGCGCTGCGCTATTGGGTCGAGGTGATGCATGTCGACGGTTTCCGTTTCGACCTCGCCGCCGCCTTGACGCGCGACAGCGCGTTTCTCGCCGCGCTCCGGCAGGATCCCGCGTTGCAGCGCACCAAGCTGATCGCCGAGCCCTGGGACATCGGCCCGCAGGGTTATCGCCTGGGCCGCTTTCTGCCCGGCTGGAGCGAATGGAACGACCGCTTTCGCGACGACGTACGCGCCTTCTGGCTGACGCACGAGGCCGGCGCCGGACAGCTCGCGCAGCGGCTCGCCGGGTCGAGCGAAATCTTTCGCATCGCTGGACGCGCTCCCCAGGCGGGCACCAACTTCGTCACCGCACACGACGGGTTTACCCTGCGCGACCTGGTCAGCTATCAAACGAAGCACAACGAGCTCAACGGCGAGGACAACCGCGACGGGCACGGCCACAACTGCTCCTGGAATTGTGGGGAAGAGGGCGAAAGCAGCGATCCGGCCGTGCTCGGACGTCGCCGCCGTCTGCAGCGTGCGCTGTTGACCACGCTGATGATTTCCCAGGGCGTACCCATGCTGCAGGGGGGAGACGAGCTCGGGCGCAGCCAGGCTGGCAACAACAACGCCTACTGCCAGGATAACGCGATGACCTGGCTCGACTGGCGCAATGCCGACCCCGACCTGATCGCGTTCGTCGCCGGTCTGATCGCGCTGCGTCGGCGATTTCCGCAACTGCGCCGGCGAACCTGGCTGAGCGGCGAAACGAACGGCGCCGGGCAGCCCGACGTCGACTGGTGGCATCCGGCGGGAAGACCGATGCGCATCGCCGACTGGCAATCAAAAAAACTTGGCGCGTTCGGCATGCAACTCGCTCCCGAGACGCCGACGACCAGTGATCAAGGCCAAACCTTGCTGTGCCTGATCAACCGCGACGAAATCCCGGTTTCCTTCCTGCTGCCGGCAGGCGTCTGGCAGCAGATATGCGAGAGCGGGGCGCATTCCCCGTTCGCCGCCTGCCGGCGCGAGAAGACCACGCCAGTGGCGGCGCGCAGCGTGCAGATTCTCGCGCGCGAGTGATCGCGTCCGCGGCACGGCTGCTCGGCTGCCGTGCCGCGGGTAAGGAATCGTTCTAGGGCCAGCCACGCATCAGCGCGATGCCGTGCCCGCCCCGGCTGCGCGCCACATCGAGCAATTCGGGCCGCAGACCGCCGAGCGCGTAGACCGGCAGTGGCGAGCATTCGACCAGACGCGCGAATTCCTCCCAACCCATGCCTGCCGCTCCCGGATGGCTGGCAGTCGGCAGGAGCGGGCCGAGAACGACGAAGTCGAGGCCGAGCTCGGCTGCCCGCGCAAGATCGGCAGCACCATGACACGAGGCGGCGACCCGCGCGAACTCCGGCCGTCGCTCGATTTCCCACAGGCGCTGCGAGGACAGATGCAGTCCCTGTGCCGCGACCGCATGCGCGAGCTCCGCGTCGTCATTGATCAGCACCATGGTCTGCGGCCACTCTCCAGCCAGCGCCACGACGGCGCGCGCAAGGGCTCGGCGTTGCTCGGCGGGCAGCGTCTTGTCGCGCACCTGGAACAGGCGCAGCCCCTTCGCGAGCCCCGTCTTCAGCCGCGCCAACTCGGCCGTGACACCATTCTCCGTAGCATTGCTCAGCGCGTACAGCGGCGGCAGCGCGAGGGCTCTCAGGATCGGAGCATTGGCCGGCAGGATCGGGGCCACCGTCGCCGCTGCACCGGCCGTCATCCAGACCAGGGCACTGTGTTCGATCGGCGCAGGCTCGCCATGCCAGGAGTGGACGCGATAGAAGCGCAGACGAACCGTCGCATGCGGATAGCTGAACTGGCAAGTGACCCAGGGCCAGGCATGATCGACGCGGACGCCGAGTTCTTCCTGCAGTTCGCGAACGAGTGCCGCGCGTGCCGTCTCGCCGGGCTCGACCTTGCCGCCCGGAAACTCCCAGTAGCCGGCGCAAGCCTTTCCCGGCGGACGCTGCGCCAGAAGGAATTCGGGAGCTGCCGGGTCGCCACGCAGCATCACCGCCGCTGCGACTTCGGTGACCGGCGTCACCGGTCGGCCGGCGCAACACCGCGCCCCATGTTGGCGCGCTGCCTCCTCCGGGACCTCGGCGCGCCCGCATGACCACCCGCCCAATCGCGGGCAAACTGCCAGGCGACGCGTCCGCTGCGCGAACCGCGCTCGAGCGCCCAGTTGAGCGCGTCGCGCTCGGCACGGCGAATCTCGTCGGCCGGACAGCCAAACGACTTGAGCCAATGGGCAACGATATGCAGGTAAGCGTCCTGATCGAAAGGGTAAAAGGAGATCCACAGGCCGAAGCGTTCCGACAGCGAAATCTTCTCCTCGATCGACTCGCCCGGATGGATTTCCTCCCCGATGCGCTGGCCTTCCAGGTTTTCGGCGAAATACTCGGGCATCAGATGCCGCCGGTTCGAGGTGGCGTAGATCAGCACATTCTCGGGTGGAGCGGCGATCGAACCGTCGAGCGCGACCTTCAGTGCCTTGTAGCGCGCGTCGCCGGAATCGAACGAGAGGTCGTCGCAGAAGACGATGAAGCGCTCCGGACGCCCTTCGATCAGTTCGACGATGTCCGGCAGATCGGTCAGGTCGCCCTTTTCCACTTCGATCACGCGCAGTCCCTGCGCTGCGTATTCGTTGAGCAGCGCCTTGATCAGCGAAGACTTGCCCGAGCCGCGAGCACCGGTGAGCAGCACGTTGTTCGCTGGCTGACCGGCGACGAAGTGACGGGTGTTGGTCTCGATGCGCGCCTTCTGTTCGTCGATGCCCTGCAGATCGCTCAGGCGGATTCCGGGCAGGCGGCCGATCGCCTGCAGGTAGCCGGCGCCGCGCCGGGTACGCCAGCGAAACGCGCAGGCCGCCGCCCAGTCCGGAACCGGCGAGGGTGGAGGCAGCAAGGGCTCGAGGCGGTCGAGCAACTGCTCGGCCCGAAACAGGAAGTGCTCGAGTTGCCGGAGAGATTCGATCATCGGACAGTATACTTCGCGGTTCTGGGAACCCGACACTCTAGCCAAACCATGCGCAAAAGCCAATCGCGCGCCTCGCTCGCGCTCGCCGCCGCACTGCTCACCGCTTGCAGCACCGCTCCGCCAGGCCCCTGTCCGATTTGTCCCACGGCTGCCGGGGTGTCGCCGGCAACGCCGCAGGCAGCCGCCAGACCACTGCAGGCGGCACGCTGGAATGACCTGCCCGGCTGGGGCGAAGACGATCTGGCGGCTGCCTGGCCCGCATTCCTGCAATCGTGTCGCGGACTGGCGAGCCGCCCGCAATGGCCACAATGGAAGGCCGTCTGCGACGAGGCCCGCGGGCTGGCGGAACCTTCGACGGCGGTCGTCCGCCGCTTCTTCGAATCGCGTCTGCAACCCTGGTTGCTGACCAATCCCGACGGAACGACGAGCGGACTGATGACCGGCTACTACGAGCCGCTGTTGCACGGCTCGCGCACGCGCGGCAAGCCGTATCTGCAACCGGTGCTCGGGGTGCCGCCCGATCTCCTGACCATCGACCTGGGCACGCTGCTGCCGGAGCTCAAGAACCAGCGCCTGCGCGGTCGTCTGCAGGGCAACAAGGTGGTGCCATATTACTCGCGTGCGGAAATCACCAGTCGCGAGGCGGAGCACGCCGACCGCGTCCTGCTCTACGTGGACGATCCCGTCGAGCTGTTCTTCCTGCAGGTCCAGGGCTCGGGCCGGGTCCGGCTGGCCGACGGCACCGTCGTGCGCCTGCTGTATGCCGACCAGAACGGCCACCCCTATCAGTCGATCGGGCGCGTGCTCGTCGATCGCGGCGAGCTGACTCTCGAACAGGCGTCGATGGCGGGAATCAAGCAATGGGCGAAAGCCAACCCGAACCGGGTCAGCGAACTGCTGAACAGCAACCCCAGTTATGTCTTCTTCCGCGAGCAGCCGGCGAAGGGCAATGACGGCCCGAACGGTGCGCTGGGCGTGCCGCTGCTGCCGGAGCGCAGCGTCGCCGTCGATCCTGCCTACACACCGCTTGGCGCGCCCGTTTTCCTGTCCACCAGCCAGCCGGATTCCGCCAAACCGCTGCGCCGTCTGGTTCTTGCTCAGGACACCGGCAGCGCGATTCGCGGCGCCGTCCGTGCCGACCTCTTCTGGGGTTTCGGTCCGCAGGCCGGCCACCAGGCCGGACGCATGCGGCAGCAGGGTCAGATGTGGCTCCTCCTGCCACCGGGCCTCGCACCAAAGTAGGAGACCGGCACGGCAATTTGGTGCATGCAATCCCTATAGTGGTGCGCCGATCGCTGTGGGCGCACCGAATTTGTGCAGACAGGTCCCCAAAATGGAGCGTAAGTAATTGTTTTTGTGCATACATACCATTGGCGCGAAACTTGCTTTACGGCTCCCGACGATTTTACGGAGGAGCCATGGAAGCACTCAAGTCTGGTAGCGACGTTCTCTTCATTCTGCTCGGCGGCATCATGGTGCTGGCGATGCATTCGGGCTTTGCCTTTCTCGAACTGGGCACGGTGCGCAAGAAGAGCCAGGTCAACGCATTGGTGAAAATCCTGACCGATTTCTCGGTGTCGACGATCGCCTACTTTTTCGTCGGCTACGGCATCGCCTACGGAATCCACTTTTTCAGCGGTGCCGAATCCTTGCTCCAGAAGAACGGTTTCGAACTGACCCGCTTCTTCTTTCTGCTCACCTTCGCGGCGGCAATCCCGGCGATCGTGTCGGGCGGCATCGCCGAACGCGCGCGTTTCTACCCGCAACTGGCTGCGACCTTCCTCATCGTCGGCTTCATCTATCCCTTCTTCGAGAGCATCGCCTGGAACCAGGCGTTCGGC
>WBZT01001605.1_pt1 | contig 16373 bp, 14 predicted proteins | sample 5204241 | NCBI WGS metagenome assembly WBZT01 (sample SAMN12344358, study PRJNA552823) | activated sludge metagenome | biome: Activated sludge suspended growth; feature: Nitrification reactor; material: Wastewater; isolation source: activated sludge from nitrification reactor of wastewater... | reverse complement strand
CATCTCGGTGGCGCGGACGGGATCACCATCCACCTGCGCGAAGACCGGCGACACATCCAGGACGCCGACGTCGAGAGGCTGCGCGACCTGGCGCAGATCAAGCTCAACCTCGAAATGGCGGCGACCGACGAAATGATCGGCATCGCCTGCCGGATCAAGCCGCAAATGGCGATGCTGGTGCCCGAAGGCCGGCATGAAGTGACCACCGAAGGTGGACTCGACATCGTTTCCCAGGAAGCCAGGCTGGCCGCGTCGGTGGCCCGCCTCGGCGACGCCGGAATCGTCACCAGCGTCTTCATCGACGCCGAACCGGCGCAGGTCGAGGCCGCCGCGCGCATCGGCGCGCGCGTCTGCGAGATCCATACCGGTCCCTACGCACATGCTTTCTACACGCAGGGGCGCGACGCCGAAAGCGGCGCCGTACTTGCCGAGCTCGAAAAGATTCGCGCCGCCGGCGAGGCAACCCGGCAGCTCGGCATGCGTTTCAACGCCGGACACGCGCTCAACTATTTCAACGTGCAGCCGGTTGCGCAACTGCCGGGAATCCGCGAGCTGCACATCGGGCACGCGATCATCAGCCGCGCCATCTTTGTCGGCCTGCGCGAAGCGGTACGCGAAATGAAACGTCTGCTGCGCGAAGCGCAGGCGCGATCGCTGGTGCGACTTTCCCGGTCATGATTGCCGGCATCGGCACCGACATCGTCGCCGTTGCACGCCTGGGCGAGCTCTACGAGCGGCACGGCCAGCGCGCGCTGAGCAAACTCCTGTCGCCCGCAGAGTGTGCCGAGTTCGTCGGCATCCGCGATCCGGCACGTTATCTCGCCAAGCGCTTTGCCGCCAAGGAAGCCTTTGGCAAGGCTCTCGGCATCGGCCTGGTCGCCCCGGCCACGATGCCAAGCATCGGCATTGCGCACGATTCGCTCGGCAAACCATACTTCGAATACGCCGCGGCACTGGCCGCCCATCTCGAACAGCAACGGCTGCTGGCGCACGTCTCGATCAGCGACGAGCGCGACTTCGCCATCGCCTTCGTAGTCATGGAATTGATGGAACCGAAATGAGCCACCAGCTTCCGCTCGGCCCGCTGATGATCGACGTCGCCGGCCTCACCCTGTCCGACGACGAACGCCAACGGCTCTGTCATCCGCTGGTCGGCGGCCTGATCCTCTTCTCGCGCAATTTCCAGTCGCCGCAGCAGCTCGCGCAGCTCACGTCGGAAGTGCATGCGCTGCGCTCGCCGGCGTTGCCGATCGCCATCGATCACGAGGGTGGCCGCGTGCAGCGCTGCCGCGCCGGCTTCACGCGCCTGCCGGCGATGCGGCGACTCGGCGAACTGTGGGACCGTGACCCGGCCGCAGCGCTGCGGACAGCACGGCAGGTGGCCTACGTGCTGGCGGCCGAACTGCGCGCGCACGGCGTCGACCTGTCTTTCACGCCGGTGCTCGACCTCGACTGGGGACGCAGCAGCGTCATCGGCGATCGTTCGCTGCATCACGATCCGGCCGTCGTCGCCGAGCTGGCCGAAGCATTGATCGCCGGCCTGCACGACGCAGGCATGGCCGCCTGCGGCAAGCATTTCCCCGGCCACGGCTGGGTCGAGGCCGACTCGCACGTCGCGCTGCCGGTCGATGAACGCCGGCTCGACGAACTGGCGTCCGATCTCGAACCCTACCGCCGGCTAAGACTCGACGCGGTGATGCCGGCGCACGTCATCTATCGGCAGGTGGACCCGCGCCCTGCGGGTTTCTCGAACTTCTGGATCCGCCTGCTGCGCGACGAAATCGGTTTCGCCGGGGTCATCTTCAGCGACGATCTGTCGATGGCCGGAGCCAGCTTCGCCGGCGGCATCGTCGAGCGCTGCACGGCGGCCTGGGACGCCGGCTGCGACCTGCTCCTGGTATGCAACTCGCCGCAGGCCGTTGGCGAACTGCTTGCCCACTGGCGACCACCGCACGATCCGCAACGGGCTCAGCGCGTCGAGCGTCTGACCCCGACCACCCCGGCGCTCGCCCGGAGCAGCCTGCAGCGGGACACTGGCTACCTGGCCGCAGTGACGGCGACCAACCGCCTCACGGCGTGAGGATGCGCAAACGCCGGCAGTGCGCGCACTGCTGCCCAAGCGGAATCAATTGTTCTTGGCGCCCTGGTCGATCCACTTCTTGATCGTTTCGATCTTGTCCTTCGGGATCGCTTCCTTGCCGTGCGGCATGCGGATCGACGGAGAGACGCGCCCCTCGATCATCATCACCAGGGCGCTGGTGAAGCTCTCCTTCGGCTTGACGGTCGGACCGAACTGCGTACCCTTCATCAGACCGTCGTAGCTGCTGAGATCCTGGCCACTCTTGAGGAAGCCTTCGCCGTCGGGCGGCGTGTGGCACTTCCCGCAATACTGGCTCAGGATGGGCGCGACATCCTCCTTGTAACTGATCTGTTTCTCGCCGCAGCCGACAAAGGCGAGGGTGGCGCACGCGGCAGCGCCGACCGACAGGAAATGGCTTACCTTCATTTTCGACTCCTCGTTCTGGCAACTCTCGTGGATCCCGATGCGGGCCGCCGCGGCAGCTTTTCCCGCGCCGACCTCCCTGTCCTCATTATAGGCGCGTTTACCTTCCCTTCGTCGTGTACTGCCGACGCTTGCAGGGTGAATGCTGCGCGAGTCCTCGCGTCAGGGATCTTCCGGCGCCGGCCGCTCGGGCCGAGCAGTCGGGCCCGGGGATGGCGACGGTCGGATCATCGATCGCAATGACCTGTTCGGTCCGACGCCACAGGTTGCTGATCGCGGTCGTGGTGCTGCCGGCCGACCCGGGCTGCCGATTCGGCTCTCAGCCACATTGCTCTACCTCAAGCACGCCTTCCACTCTAACGGAAGCCCTTGTAGTAGTGCCATGCGGGTCGAACAGGACGAGGCGCAATACCGCTGACGACCACAACCGCGCGTGCGGCTCCGCGTCCAGTCTCACAGACCGAGTTCCTCATCCGTTGCACTGTTTCGATACTTGTCCGCCGGCGGCCACGGTCGTTCCCGCCAGTGCGGCAGAAAAACGAAGGACGACCGGCTGCGTCCCGGCAGCAGGGCACCGTTGGCCACGCCCTTGGCGTAGTCGTAATAGAGCTTGACTACCTCTTCGCGGCTGACCTGTTGCGCAGCGGGATGCACCAGGCAGGCGTCGCGCCATCGGCGTACGCGGGAATACGCCGCATCGTCCGGAAGCGTGAAATTCTCGTAGTATTCGAGAAACCAGAAGCGCATGAAGAGAGGGGTGAAGACGACTTCCGCCCAGCCAAATTTCTCGAAAAGAAACGTGCCCGTCGGTGAGTATTCGGCAAGAAAATCATTCAGCATTCGGAACTGCCGCAACATCTGCTGCTGTTGTGTGGCACGTTGCGCGGTGTCCTGGTTCATCACGAAACGGTAGCCCTGGGCCGCGAAGTCGCGTTCCATCGTGGTGAGCATTCCTTCGACCGCACGCCGGAAGGGGTCCTGCTGCGCAACCCGATCGCCCGGGAAGATCCGATCGAGGTACTCGAGGATGACCAGGCTCTCCTTGAGCACGCGTCCGTCGGCCGTTTCCAGCACGGGCAGAGCCGTCGCCCCCCGTGTCCTGGCCAGCAACCAGGCGGGGCGCGGCATGGTGATGTCGATCACCTGAAAATCGATCGAGTCCCGGCACTCCTTGAGCGTCAGCAGGATTTTCAGGCGTTGGCTGAACGGACAGACCGGAATGTGATAGACGGTCAGCCGGCCATTCGCCGACATCGCAGGAGACCTTCCGATGGTATCGGTGCCAGCGGCGATCGGCTTCAGGGCGCGGCCGGCGGCTGATAGGCGGGCACCTGGTTGTACACTGGCGCTTGTGCCTTCAGATACGCGAAGATGGCCTTGAGGTCGGGCACCGGCAGTCGCGCCAGGCTCTGCCACGGCATCGGCGGCAGGATCGGCCGGGTCGCGCCGACGTGCTGTCCGCTCTGCAGGGCACGGATGAAATCGCGCTCCTTCCAGTTTCCGATCCCGGTTTCCTTGTCTGGCGTGAGATTGGCGGCGTAGCTCGTTCCCCAGGGACCGATGAAGGCGGTTCCGCTTGCCGAACCGGCCCAGTTCCAGTCGGCGTCGAGCTTCGGCGGCGGCCCCAGACGAACCGCTTGTGGGTGGCCGGAAAGGCCCCGCGTCGTGTCTTTCTCGGGACCGGTCGTCCCCATTTTGAACGGCATGTGACAGTCGGCGCAGCTGCCGACAGAAACCAGAAACTCGCCGCGCTTTACCGCCGCACTATCGGCTGCGAAAGCCGGCAACACCAGACCGGCGGAAAGGGTGAGGAAGGAAAGGATGCGACTGACACGAACGGCGCTGCGGACGAATTTCACAGGCTTCTCCTTCAGGGTTCTTGATGAAACGAAACGGCGGCGGATCCCAGCCGGGACCGGATCGAGAAACGCTTCGCGTGTTCAGGAGCAAAGCGATTTGGCCGCCGCAGCGATGTCGGCGATGCTTGGCGCATAGGCCTGCTCAAGCGGGTAGCTCGCAGCAGCAGGCGCATCCGGGCCCCCAAGGCGGAGCACCGGCCCCTTGAGAGCGGCAAAGGCGTTCTCCGCCACCAGGGCAGCGATCTCGGCGCCCAGACCGGCAAGCCGGGCAGCTTCGTGCACGACCACCAGGCGACCGGTCTTGCGCACCGAGGTCAGGATGGCTTCCTCGTCGAGCGGCTTCAGGCTGCGCAGATCGATCACTTCGGCCGCGACGCCGCTTTCGGCGAGCGCATCGGCCGCCGCCAGACAGACGGGAAGCGTCTTTCCGTAGGAAATCAGCGTGACGTCGCTACCCGGCCGTCGCACCGCCGCCCGTCCGAGGGGAACGACGTGGTCGCCCTCGGGAACTTCGCCCGGCTGGTGCAGCAGCGCCAGATCGATGAAGAAAAGTACCGGGTTGTCGTCGCGGATCGCCGCCTTGAGCAGGCCCTTGCAATCGGCGGCCGTCGACGGCATGACCACCTTGAGACCCGGGCTGTGAACGAACCAGGCCTCGATGTTCTGGTTGTGCTGGGCGCCGACTCCCCAGCCACCCCCGGTCATCGCCAGGGCCACCAGCGGGAAGGAGAACTGGCCGCCGGAGAGGTAACGCAGCTTGCCCGCACTATTGACCAGCGCGTCCATCGCGTAGCACAGGAATGGCGCGAAGAGCAGGTCGATCACCGGTCGCAGGCCGGTGGCAGCAGCGCCAGCGGCGGTGCCGGCGATGATTGCTTCGGCGAGCGGCGTGTTGCGTACCCGAGCTCCACCGAATTCGCTCACCAGGTCGTAACGTTTGGTCGCAACGCCTTCGCCGAACATCAGTACCGTCGCATCGCGACGCATTTCCTCGGCGATCGCGACGCCGATGGCTTCATATGGGGTCTGGGTCGGCACGGGCAGGTCCTCAGGCGTACACGTCGCTGGTCAACTCGGCGGCATCAGGATATGGCGAGGCTTCGGCAAACGCCAGCGCTGCGTCGATCCGCTCGCGTGCGTGCTGCGTCTGCGCGGCAGCGGCCTCGGGAGTCAGCCGGCCGCTGGCGAGCAGCCGCTGCCGGCAGAGTTCGATCGGATCGCGAGCGAGCCAGGCGGCCCGCTCGGCCGCATCGACGTAGGCCTGGTCGTCCGGTTCGAAATGGCCACGGCTGCGGTAGGTATAGGTTTCCAGCAGGAAGGGCCTGCCACTGCGCCGCACCCGCTCGGCTGCGTCGACGGCTGCTGCATGCACGGCCATCACGTCGTTGCCATCCACCGTCGCGCTATCGACGCCAAGAGGTGTCGCCCATTCGGCGATGTGGTCGCCCTGCATCGTTTCCCGACGGTGTACGAAGGCCTGCCACTGATTGTTCTCGCACACGTAGAGAACGGGCAGTTCCCACACCGAAGCGAGGTTCAGCGATTCATGAAAGATGCCTTCGCAGGCCGCGCCATCGCCAAAGAAACAGGCGACGATGCCTGGCCTGCCGAGCATCTTCTGCGACAGTGCAACACCGGTAGCCAGGGAGAGTTCGCCGCCGACGATCGTTGAAGTGAGCAGTACTCCAAGTTCGCGTACGGAGATGTGGAGCGAGCCGCTCTTGCCCTTGCAGTAGCCGGTCCGGCGTCCCATCACTTCCGCCAGCAGGCGCCCCGGATCGGCGCCACGAGCCAGCAAATGAGAAGCGCTGCGGTGGTTGGTGAGGATCAGGTCGTCGCCATCGAGGGCGCTGACCACGCCGACGCCGGCCGCCTCCTGGCCGACCGAGGTGCAAGTGCCGGGCAGCCTGCCCGCTGCACTGCTCTCGATGATCCTTTCTTCATAGGTGCGCGCCAGCAACATCTGCTCGAGTAGCGCAAGCTCGTCGATCGTCCGGTCCTTTGGCGTCATGGCGGTTCCCCTTGGTCTGATCGGTCGCAGTGTAGACCAGCGAAGAAAATTCGCAAGAGCGCCCTTCGCCGAGCGCCGCCTGCCGATTGTCCGGCTTTTCCGCACCGCCATGTCGAGAGCGCCAGAAATCTGCCCAAGCTCTTCCTTCCCTGAGCTCTTCAAAGGCCACAGGAAGAACTCGCTGTGCGGCTTGCGGTCAACCGGTCGCGCAAGCTTGCGCACGGGCAGAAGCAGTCGAAAGCCCCGGCACGGACCTGCCTGCAACGAAGGACGACGCGGACATTGCCGACCGGCTTCTCTGAGCCATGATGAGGAGATCAACGATGCCAGCGAACGCGACTATGACGACGCCTGCGGGTAGACGCCGTGGTTCCTGACGACCGCTATCTTCCGGGACTGCGGACAGTCGATCGCGTCTGCATCCTGCGATCCGAGAATGCGGAGTGGTTCAGGGATGGCGAAGGCTACCCTCTTTGCATCTACCCGGAAACTGCCTGAGCTCTGACAGTGGTCCGCTACCGACGACTCCTCGGGGTGCTCTTGTTCCTCGCCTTGCTGCTCGCCGTCGCCGAGTTGTCCGGCCTGCGGCAGCACTTCAGCCTCGCGTACCTGCACTCGAAGCTGGTCGAGAACCTGTGGACCGGTTTGGCTGTATTCGTCCTGCTTTTCACCATCGGCAACCTGATCCAGATCCCCGGGTGGATATTCCTCACCGCGGCGGTCCTCGCCCTCGGGCGCTTCTGGGGTGGCACGGCGACCTATCTGGCGGCGAATGTGGCCTGCGCTTTCACGTTCTTCACGATCCGCAGAATCGGCGGTGATGCCCTGCAGCGTCCCGATGGCCGCCTGGCGACGCGACTGCTCGGTCAGCTCGACGCGCAGCCGGTGCGCAGCATCGTGATCCTGCGCATCCTCTGCCAGACGCTGCCGGCGCTCAATTACGCCCTCGCCCTGTCGGGAGTCGGCTTTCGCAAGTACCTGCTGGGCACAGTCCTTGGCCTGCCTTTGCCAATCCTTGCCTACTGTCTGCTGTTCGATTTCCTCGGAAACCTTTTCATCGGTTCGCGCTGACCGCGCCGGTCGCTTCGGCAGACCGGCGGCAGACTGACAGAACGAGAGAAGGCAAGGCAGCGGCATCCCTTCGCGCCGCTGCCGAAAACAGGCGCCGGGGCGACCCCGCGCCGAATTTCGCTACTTGTGGATTGTCTCGCCCGGCGTGACGATTCCCAGGAAGCTGTCGGCCTTCAGCGCGGCGCCGCCGATCAGACCACCGTCGATGTCCTTCTGCGCCAGCAGACCGGCGGCGTTTTCCGGTTTCATCGAGCCGCCATACTGAATCGAGATCGACTGGGCGACGCTGTCGCCGTAGAGCTTGGCCAGTAGCCCCCGCACGAAGGCGTGCGCCTCCTGCGCCTCGTCGTCGCTGGCGGTGACGCCGGTACCGATCGCCCAGACCGGTTCGTAGGCGATCACCGTGCGCAGCGCCTCGTCACGGGAGAGGCCGGCGTACGCGCCATTGACCTGCGTCGTCAGCACTGCTTCGAGCCGGCCATCCTTGCGTTCGGCGAGCGTCTCGCCAATGCAGATGATCGGGGTCAAGCCAAGCGACTGCACCTTCCTGACTTTCTTGTTGACCGTTTCGTCGGTCTCGCCGAAGTAGGTTCGCTGCTCCGAGTGCCCGATGATGACGAAATCGACGCCGATTTCCTTGAGCATGTCGGCGCTCACCTTGCCGGTGTAGGCTCCCTGATTTTCCCAGTGCACATCCTGGGCGGCCAGTTTCACGTTGCTGCCCTTGACCACTTCGGCCACCTTGGCAAGCGCGAGGTAGGTCGGAGCGATGGCGACGACGACATTCTTGACATCCTTGGCGGCGGCGACCACCTCGGCGGCGAGCTTGACAGAATCGGCAACGGTCTTGTTCATCTTCCAGTTGCCGGCGATTACGATTTTGCGCATGGTATTCCTCAATGGATGGTGTCTTACTATGAAAGTCGTGTCAGCGACTCACGAATATCCCTTCCCCCGGGCCGCGTGAAAAGCCGGGAGCGAGGGAAGCAGTCATGACCTTCGCCATGGGAATTCCCCGGCAAGGCCATGACCGCTTGCATGCTTGGGCGAGCCGGCAGCCCCGGTCGGGGCCGTGCCCGGTCTACTTCTCCGAAAGGGCGGCAACGCCGGGCAGGATTTTGCCCTCCAGGTACTCGAGCGAAGCGCCACCACCAGTCGAGCTGTGGGTGACCTTCTTGTCGGCGCCGTATTTCTTCGCGGCCGTGGCCGTGTCACCACCGCCGATGACGGTCGTTGCGCCGGCGGCAGTCGCCTGGACGACGGCATCCGCCATCGCTCGCGTGCCGCTTTCGAATTTTTCGAATTCGAAGACGCCGGCTGGACCGTTCCAGATGATCGTCCTGGCTTTGAGAATCGCGGCGGTGAACAGTTTGGTCGATTCGGGACCGCAATCGAGCCCCATCCAGCCGTCTGGCACGCCGTCCACGTCGTCGGCGGTGCCGGTGTTGGCGCTGGCGTCGAACTTGTCGCCGATCACGAAATCGACCGGCAGGAGGATCTCCTTGCCTTTCTCCTTCGCCTTCTCCATCAGGCCGGGTACGAGCTTGGCACCCTCCTCGTCGAACAGCGAGTTGCCGATCGGCATCCCCGTAAGGACCTTCTTGAAGGTGAAGGCCATGCCGCCACCGATGATGATCTGGTCGGCCTTGTCGAGCAGGTTGTTGATCAACTGAATCTTGTCGGCGACCTTGGCGCCGCCGAGGATGGCCAACAGCGGCCGTTGTGGTGATTCGAGAACGGCCGAGAAAGCGGCCAGTTCCTTGTTCATCAGGTAGCCGGAGGCACGTTCGGGTAATTGCACGCCGGTCATCGACGAGTGGTCGCGATGCGCGGTGCCGAAGGCATCGTTGATATAGACGTCGGCGAGTCTGGTGAGTGACGCGCGGAAGGCTTTCACGTCTTCCGGGTTTGCCTTGATCTTGCTGACCGTACCGTCGGCAGCGGTGACGGTACCCTTGCCTTCTTCCTCGAGGTGGAAGCGGAGGTTTTCTAGCAGGATGACCTCCCCAGGCTTGATCTTGGCACAGGCAGCCTCGACTTCCGGGCCGACGCAATCGGGCAGGAACTTGACGGGTCGCCCAAGCAGACCTTCGAGCGCAGTGGCCACGCGTGCCAGGCTGTATTGCGGCATGACCTTGCCATCGGGACGACCGAGGTGAGACATCAGGATGACGGCCGCACCCTTATCCAAGGCATACTTGATTGTCGGCAAGGCCGCCTCGATGCGTTTGGTATTGGTGATTGCACCGGTGCTCTTGTCCTGCGGAACGTTGAAATCGACACGAATCAGGGCGCGCTTGCCTTCGAGGGCGAGATCTTCGATAAACAGTTTGGACATGACTTCCTCGATAGTGAGTTGGTGTTGAAAAAAGCTGGAATTAGAATCGCAAATGGCATGGCGTCTCCGTATTGGCGGCAAGGCGGCTCCTTCGCAGAGTTCCCCTGTCGCCACTGCGTTGAGAAAATGAAACTTGAGGGAAGGCGTTTCGACCACGCAGACGAAGTATCCTTGGCGGCGCTCGCCGAGTCAATCATCGGCTGCAGAGGGCACGCATGCGGCTCCCTGGCGACGGTCCGCGCCGGTGTAGACCTCAGTAATAGACTCGGAAAAGGCGCTGAATCTGCTCAAATTCGTGCAGATAGGCTTTTGCCACTTCACGGTTGGTCGCCAGCACCATCAGGTCATGCGAGAACACCGAAGTGTTGTACCAGTTGAAGCTTCCCTCGATGACCGTCGCCTCATCGATGATGCAATACTTGGAATGAATCGGCGAATAAGGTACCGGCAGATCGTCCTGTCCGTATACCAGTCCGACCGGGATGCCGGCTGACCTCAGGCCTTGCGCGGCGGGCAACAGCTGTCGATTGAGCTCGTCGCGCATCGACCGTTCGATCCCTACCCGGCCCTGGCGGGCCAGGTGTCCGTTCAGCAGGATGTGAATATGGACGCCACGGTGCTTCGCGTTGATCAGCGCATCGACAACGCTGTCGCCATGCTCACCGAGCAGGTTTCCGATCAGGAACAGGGTCAGCTTGATCGAGTGTTTCGCCCGGTGAATCTCCGCCAGAATGGCTTGGTGCGGACGGTAGTACTTGCCGTTGAGCAGAGTCTGCCGGCCGTAGGTGTAAAGCAGGTTGAAATGGCTGAGAGGATCGATGCCATATTTCTGATTGACGCCGCCGCGCTCACTTTGAAATACGTTGTCCAGCAGACGACAGACTCCCTTCGAGTGAAAGGTCATCCCTGATTCCCAGTTCGCCCACCAGCGGTCGAAGGTGATGTTGAACGAGCCTAGGATGCAGTCCTCATCGTTGAAGATGATGAACTTGGTATGCATGTCGGGTGCGACCTCGATGAGGTGATGCTGCGGCGTGCAGACCACGCCCAGCAGTTCGATTCCCCCGCGTTTCAGCCGCGCATAGTTCTCGCTGTTGGTCAGCGTCATCTTGCGCCAGTCGACGATGCACTGCACGTAAACGCCGTTTTCGCTCGCGTGCACCAGATGTCGGGTGAAGTCGTTGTCGTCGATGCAATCGACGCTGACCTTGATCGTGCAAAATCGGCTGGGGTGATCGTGCTTGCAGCGAATGACCTTGTCGATGTGGTCGTGAATGAATCGCTTGGGGTGATAGGGATGGTACTGCTGCCCCTTGGTGAACTTGGGGATCAGGTGCAGGGAGTCGAAGTGGTGGTTGTACCAATCGACGTCGCTCTGCAGGCGCCAGGCATCCACTTCATGCGTGCGATAGCCGTTGTCGGTCGCCCATTCCGCGGTGATCCTTCGATACTGCGGATGCTCGTCGCGCAACTGTGACCAATCCATGAAGATGTACTCGAGCTGCGAGGGGATCGAGCGCTCATCCTGGTGCACCACGAAGGCGAACTTGACGCAATTGACCTGCCCAAAGCTGCTGGAAAAAGGGTGGATGTAGAAATCCCGCGTGCGCCGACGATGATGATTCCAGTGGATTTCGTACGGATCGGTGTCGACGATGAAGGTTTCACAGATATTGTTGTCCCGATATACCTTCAGTACGACCTTCACGTTCACCTGAACGCCAAAATGCACGTCGAAAGTGATTTTTCCCCAACGCAGGTAAAACTTTTCGTTGAAATCGTTCGTTCTCAAGAAAGAGCCGCCGAGATTGCCATGCACCGGTACTGCGTATTGCTCTGCTGTTCTCATGTCGAAACTGAATCACCCTGTATCGTTTGCTATGCGCCCGGCTCGAAACTCATCAGGTAGCCAAAGTGGTCCGACACTCGGCCATAATCCTGATCGGTGAATACCGTCCGGCCGGAAGTGACGCGAAGCTTACTCCCCTTCCGGAGGAAGATATAATCGATCCGATGATCATCATCCAGCTCATGCTCCCAGGCAGCAGCCCCGAGTTCGAAGATCTGCTGAAAAACTTTCGGTGAGTTGGCGGAAAGGTACTGGTCCTGGTATTCCTTCGACTCGACGACGAGCTGATAACCCTTTGATCCGGCCTTGATGTTGAAGTCTCCGCAAAGCATGGTGGCTGCGCTCAACTCGTCGTGTTCCGCCGTTGCCCACCGCCGCAGGTTCCTGAACTGCTCGGCGAAGCCATCCTCCCACCAGCTCAGGTGCGACGAGAACACGTTCAGCAGACCAAAGTACGGCACCCGGATTCGTGCCATGACGACCTTGCGGGAATGGATGCAGTAGGGATCCTGACTGGACGAAACGTATTTCGCGCGGTGCTGCAGGATGGGATAGCGGCTCAGGACAGCCACCCCCTCCCGATAACGGTCGAAACCGAGATGCGACCAGTCGGTCACCAGATGATACGGGGAACCGAGGCGCTCGTTGATGATCCTCGCCGTATTCGTCTGCCAGTTGCCGTGACCGTTGTTCCAGAGCTCGGCCACTTCCTGCAGGCAGACGATGTCCACTTCCAGCGCCTCGATCGCCTTGGCAATCTGCGACAACTTGAAATCCTGATCCTCTTCCTGGCAACAGTGCAGGTTGAGGATGAGCACCTTCAGCGGCCAGCGCTGGATCGCATAACCGTTGCCATAGTTGTCGTCCCAAAGCACCTGCTGGCGTGTTTCGCACGAAATCCGGTATTGCACTCGCCAGGCATCATCGACCTTCAACGCCGTGGCCCAGATTTGGCAGCCATACTGGTTGGGATTCCTCGCGTTGCTGAGAAACTCGCTGTCCCAGTAGTTACGTCGGAAACGGCAGGACGTCCGGTGCGTCGTCTTCCAGCCGTCGACGCTCCAGTGAACCGTCACACTCCTCGCCTGCAGTTCCCTTCGTGCCGCGACCACGATGGGAAGGACGCTTTGTCCATCCGCCAGGCCGCGTTCGAAGCGGATGTGCAACAAGGGTCGTTCGTCGGCGACCACGATCCCGCTATCCGCCTGAATGGAATAATTCTGGCCATGGTCGTTGTCCCAGTATTCGTCGCCGCCGACTCGATAGCGTAAAGCGAACTCGACGTTTCCAGGCAATGTTTCGTCCGGGACAAGAGCACACGCCGTCCGGGCAATCCAGTATTCCTTGCTGCCGTCGATCGTGCTGTGGTAGGTCGCCGGCAGGGTGTGCCACACACCGTCTTCACCAGCCCATGCGACATCGATGATCTTGTCGAAAGCAACGTTCTCGACGAGCATCAGGAAAGACAAATCCTGCTGCCCGGTTTTTCTCGTGATCAGGTTTCTTGCATAGAGCAGCTTTATTTTTTCCATTTTCCCCACATCAATGCTTGGTTGCCGGAATTGGATTCTGGCTGGAAATTCGAGCGGCCGGCGATCACCGGCGGATATCGGTACCGGCATCTGGTGAAAACCGGTTTTCCGTACATTCGACGCGCAGTATCGCCCGACCGCCGGAGTGCCGTCAAATGGCCTCGCACGCTTCTTCCTTGACCACCAGCAGGTCTTCCATCACCAGATATTGCAGATCGCAGCCGAAGAACATGTCGAGGGCGTCGGCCGGTGAGCAGATCATCGCTTCGCCGCGACGATTCAGCGAAGTGTTGAGGACAACGCCATTGCCGGTCAGTTTTTCCAGTTCGACCATCAGGTCGTAGTAACGCGGGTGGAACTCGCGACGCAGGACCTGCGCCCGCGAGGTGCCGTCTTCGTGCACGACTTCCGGAACGCGCCCCTTCCAGCCCGGGGCAACCTCAAAAGTGAAGGTCATGAACGGTGCCGGGTGCTCACTCCCGAGCATTTGCGGGCCAACGGTATCCAGCATGCTCGGGCAGAAGGGGCGCCAGCGCTCACGGAACTTGATCTGCGCATTGATTCGATCGGCAACCCCGGGGACGCTCGGGCAACCGAGGATCGAGCGGCCACCGAGCGCCCGCGGACCGAACTCCATTCGTCCCTGAAACCAGGCCACCGGATTCCCGTCGGCGAGCAGCCGGGCAACACGTCGCGGCACATCGTCCAGCCGCCGCCAGCGCGGTCGCGCCGGGTGCCGGGCGCAGGCCGCGATGACCTCCTCGTTGCTGTATGCCGGTCCGAGATAGACGTGCTCCATTTTTTCCACCGGAACTCCGCGCTGCACCGAAACGTAGGCAGCAGCGCCGACGGCCGTGCCGGCGTCACCGGAAGCCGGCTGGACGAAGAGTTCGCGGACTTCCGGGCGAGCGATGATCTTCTGGTTGAGCTTGACGTTCAGCGCGCCGCCACCCGAAAAGGCGAGGCGACCGGTTTCCCGCAGCAGGTCGCCAAGATAATGGTCGATCATTTGCAGCGAGATGTCCTCGAACAGCTTCTGCATGCTCGCCGCGTAATGGATGTATGGGTCGTCAGCGACGTCTCCCGAACGCCGGGGCCCAAGCCAATCGACCAGCTTCGGCGAAAAATAGTATCCCTTGCCGTTCTCCTTGTAACGGCGAAACCCAATGACGTTAGCATATTCGGTATTGACGGTCAGTTCGCCGTTCTCGAATCTCGCCAGGCGCGAGAAATCGTAGCGCCGCGGATCGCCATAGGGCGCCATTCCCATCACCTTGTACTCGCCATCAAGCATTTCGAAGCCCAAGTATTCGGTCAGGGCGCCGTAGAGGCCACCGAGAGAATCGGGATCGTAAAACTCCTTGATCTTGTGAATCGTGCCTTTTTCGCCATAGCCGAAAAAGGTGGTGGCGTACTCGCCCTTCCCATCGATCCCCAGAATCGCCGTTTTTTCCTTGAATCCGGCGCAATGGTAGGCGCTCGCCGCATGTGCGAGATGGTGTTCTACGGCCACGATTTCGACTTTCTTAGGATCGAAACCGAGTTGCAAAAGACACCACTCGATGCGCCTGCGGTAGCGGAAGAATCGTCGATTGCCAGTCAGGAGCGCGTCCAGCGCTCGCTCCGGCGCATACCAGTAGCGCCTGGCGTAGTGCCAGCGCGCCGGCTCGGAAAGCGCGATCGGAGCAAAGGGAATCGCCACTGCATGCACGTCGCCGGGCCTGACGCCGGCAAAATCGAGGCAGAATTTTGCCGCCTCGTAGGGCATGCGGTTCTTGGCGTGCTTGTCGCGGACAAAACGTTCTTCCTCGGCAGCAGCGACGAGTTTGCCGTCGATGTAGAGCGCCGCCGAAGGATCGTGGGTCAGCGCGCCGGACAATCCAAGTAGGGTCAGTGCCAAGGTCGAGGTCTCACAAGATCACCTTACTGGGCGGCAAAGCGAAACGACTGCCGCCCGACGGAAAGTGAAAGTATATCTGCCGCGACCCGTCCCCGGTTCGCTGGACGGAGCGGGAAGCGACGGCTCAATAAGGACGTGCCTCGCCGGGCGGCCGCGTCTTGAAGCGACGATGTACCCAGTAGTACTGCTCCGGCATGCTGCGCACGGCATTCTCTATCCACTCATTCATCCGACGAGTATCGGCCTCGACATCGGCGGTCGGAAAATTCTGCCAAGGCTCGCCGACGCGGACCAAATAGCCTCGGCCACCAGGCAGGACGCGGGTAACGCAGGGGACGACGCTGGCTCCCGCCAGCCGCGCCAGACGAGACAGGCCCGGAACAGTGGCCGCCGGCACGCCGAAAAAGGGGACAAAGATCGAATCCCGTCTCCCGAAGTCCATGTCCGGCAGGTAGTACAGGGGCCGACCGGATTTCATCGCGCGCACGCTGGCACGCACGCTCTCCTGGCGCGAAAGCAGCAACTGATCGCCGAAACGGCGGCGACCACGCAATAGCAGGCGGTCAAAAACCGGGTTCGACTGTACTGCGTAAATGCTCGCGCTGTCGAAGCGCATGGCTATCCCAACGCCGCCGGCATCCAGCCCGACGAAATGCGGAGCGAGCATCAGCACCGGGCGGCCGGCAGCAAGCAACGCTCGCAGGCAATCGTCTCCGTCGACCCGGATCAGTCGGTTCAGTCGCTCCCGGCTCGACCACCAGAGAAGGGTTCGCTCGAGCACGCTGCGCGTCAGCACCTTGAAATGGGCGAGCGCAAGGCTCCGAATGCGCGCCTGATCGAGTTCGGGGAAGCAGAGGCCAAGGTTGACAATAGCGATGTGCCGACGCCGACGGGCAAGACCGTAGATCACGACACCCACCGCATTGCCGAGGAGTGCGAGGACGGGCAGCGGCAGCAGATGCAGGAGCCATGCTGCGGCAATCGACAAGCGACTCAGCATCGGCGGGGACTTCCGAAGTCGGCTACGGCGATGATGGGAGTCGGCCTTGTCGAAATTGTTCATGCGGGAACGTCCCGGCCTCGTGGCGCCGGGCCGAAGCCCAGGGAGCGTCGGAGCGGTATTGTACTTTCCCCGGACGACGGTCACGCATTTTCCTCCACAAGGAAAAAGGCCGGCGCGCAGAAGTCGTGAGGAAACGCTGGACACATCACCGCTAGTGTAATGTCTGGTAAATAGCTATACATCTAGCCTGAGGTGGGCTGGTTGATCATGGCCTCGCGAGCGCGCTGAATCTTGCGCAGAATGTCCG
>WBZT01001602.1_pt1 | contig 16388 bp, 15 predicted proteins | sample 5204241 | NCBI WGS metagenome assembly WBZT01 (sample SAMN12344358, study PRJNA552823) | activated sludge metagenome | biome: Activated sludge suspended growth; feature: Nitrification reactor; material: Wastewater; isolation source: activated sludge from nitrification reactor of wastewater... | reverse complement strand
CGTTGGGGCGGGCAAGCACGGTGAAATAGCGGTCGCTGGATTTGACCGGCCGGGCGAACACGCCGGTAAAGGCTTTCCGGCCGGTCAACCGGGCGCGGCGCGAAAAGCGCGCGCCACCGGCCATGGAATCAGGGCGCCAGCCGGGCGCGGCCCTTGGCGCGACGCGCCTTGATGACCAGGCGACCACCCCGGGTGGCCATGCGAGCGCGAAACCCGTGGGTACGCTTGCGGTGGATGTTGCTGGGCTGGAAAGTCCGCTTCATGTCATGGTTCCTTAAAGATGCTTGCGAGGCAAACCGGTTTGCGGCTTTCACCGCAAACGCGAAACTTACTGATCAAGGGATAAATTTGTCAAGCACTACGCAACCTGCGATCGACGCCGCGCCTGTGGATAAATGGTGGATAAGCCATCTGCAAGTCACTAGACTGAACAGTTCCGCCTAAGGTGCCGCCGGGAGGACTGCCTGTGGACCACGAGTTGTGGAAAGCGTGCTTGAAATGTCTGGAACGCGAATTATCTGAACCCCAGTTGAACACCTGGATTCGACCCCTGCATGCCCGAGAGGACAACAACGGCCTACACTTGCTCGCGCCGAATCGCTTCGTACTCGACTGGGTCAAAAAACATCATCTGACACAGATCAAGACCGTGCTGGAACAGCTGCGACCCGAACAATCGCCGGAAGTGCTGCTGGAAATCGGCAGCGGCGCCGCCCAGGTCGAGCCGGCAGCGACTCAAGATGAGGAAGCCTCTCCGGCCGAGCCGTCCGCCGGGCCGACCATCGACGCCAACGAGCTGCTCAAGAGCGGGGTGCTTAACCCGGATTTCACCTTTACCACTTTCGTCGAGGGTAATTCCAACCAGATTGCCCGAGCCGCCTGCCTGCAAGTTACGCAAAATCCCGGCAAGGCTTATAATCCGTTGTTCATTTACGGCGGCACCGGTCTAGGCAAGACCCACCTCATCCACGCCGTCGGCAACATGCTACGCGCCCGCGACGCCAGCGCCCAGGTAGTCTACCAAAATTGTGAGTATTTCGTGGCCGACATGGTGCGCTCCCTGCAACACAACGCGATCAACGAGTTCAAACGCCGCTATCGGGTATTGGATGCCTTGCTGATCGACGACGTGCAGTTTCTGGCCGGCAAGGAGCGCTCGCAGGAAGAGTTCTTCTACACGTTTAACAGCTTGCTGGAAAGCCGCCAGCAGGTGATCCTGACCTGCGATCGCTATCCCAAGGAAGTCGCCGGCCTGGAAGACCGGCTCAAGTCGCGCTTCGGTTCCGGTCTGACCGTGGCGGTCGAGCCGCCGGAACTGGAAACCCGGGTGGCGATCCTCAAGAGCAAGGCCGAACAGATCCAGCTTGGGCTACCCGACGAAGTCGCCTTCTTCATCGCTCAGCGCATCCGCTCCAACGTCCGCGAGCTGGAAGGCGCGCTGCGACGGGTCTACGCCAATGCCCAATTCACCGGCAGGCCCATTACCCTGGCTTTCGCCAAGGAAGTTTTGAGCGATCTGCTGACGCTGCAAGACAAGCTGGTCACCATCGAAAACATCCAACGGACCGTGGCGGATTACTACAAAATCACCATCAACGAGCTGCTGTCCAACAGCCGGCTGCGTATCCTGTCCCGCCCTCGACAGATCGCGATGGCGCTGACCAAGGAGCTGACCGTGCTCAGCCTGCCGGAGATCGGCGAGGCGTTTGGTGGGCGGGATCACACCACCGTCCTGCACGCCTGCCGGAGAGTGCGGGAGCTCCAGCACAGTGACCCGCAGATCCACGACGATTATACTAATTTGCTATCGACGCTGACTAACTAGAAAATCCCTGTGGATAAGCTCTGTGGATAAGTTGAATAACTTTAAATAACCTGTTTATCGGCTTTTAAATTTAATTTAAATTTACAATAATTTTTTAAAATCAAATAAATAAAAGTTATTTATTTGATTAAATCCATAAAATTAACAATTTTTTCGTGAACTTCCTATAAAAACCAAAAATACCCTGTGGATAACTTTGTGGATAAGTCGGCCGTTTCTGTGGATAAGTCGGTAAAAACTGTGGATAACTTCGTGGATAACTTTTGGCTCGAAAAAAGTTATCCACAGGAAAATCGACTTATCCACATTTCATCCACAGACTTATCCACAGGAAAAATCAATGTATGTGATTTATTTTTAATAATAAAAATAAAGTTATCCACAGAAAATGCCCTCCCTAATAATAATAATCTTTTAAATATATATAAGATCTTCATTTATTGTTGGAGCGCCGCGAAAATCAGGTCATGCGGACAGGCAAAATTTTATTTCACCTGTGGCCAAGTAGGAAATAGGGTCTACCCGCTCGAACACGATGGAGACCGAACGAACAGGCATACCGGAGAATTTCTGATGAAACTGGAAGCCAAGCGCGAGCAACTGCTCAAACCGCTGCAACATGTGATCGGCGCGGTCGAACGTCGGCAGACGCTGCCGATCCTGACCAACGTGCTGGTATCGGCGCGGGAGCGGGAACTGACCCTGACCACCACCGATCTGGAAATGGAACTGTCCGTTCGGGTCGAACTGCAAGTAGAGACGCCGGGCGAGACCACCCTCCCGGCCCGTAGGCTGCACGACATCCTGCGCGCCCTGCCGGACGATGCCAGCGTGACGCTGAGCGTCGAGGGCGACAAGGCCACCGTGCGCTGCGGCCGCAGCCGTTTTACCCTGATCACCCTGCCGGCCGGCGATTTCCCCACTCTGGAGGACTTACCGTTCGAAGGCGATATCCGCCTGCCGCAAGGCATTCTGCGCAGCCTGATCGAGCGTACCCATTTCGCCATGGCCCAACAGGACGTGCGCTACTACCTCAACGGTCTGCTGCTGGAAGTCAGTCCCGGCGTGCTACGGCTGGTCGCCACCGACGGTCACCGGCTGGCGTTCCAGGAACTGCCTACCGAAGTCGACGTGTCGGAGACCCGCCAGGTGATCGTGCCGCGCAAGGGTGTGCTGGAATTGCTGCGCTTGCTGGGCGACAACGAGGTCGAGGCGACGATCCGAATCGGCGCCAACCATATCCGGCTGGTGCTGGGCGATCTCTGCCTGACCTCCAAACTGATCGAAGGCAAGTTCCCCGACTACCAACGCGTGATCCCCAGCGAGGGCGATCGGGTGGTGATCGCCGACCGGCTGGTGCTGCGCGGCGCGCTGGCGCGGGCCGGCATCGTGCTCAGCGACAAGACCCAGGGCGTGCGCCTGCAACTGGAAGACTGGATCCTGCGGGCACAGGCGCAGAATTCCGAGCAGGAAGAGGCCGAGGAGGAAGTCGAGATCAACTACAGCGGCGGCCCGCTGGAGGTCGGTTTTAACGTGACGTATCTGCTCGACGCGCTGGGCGCACTGGGCGGCGAGCTGGCCAAGCTGTCCTTTTCCGACTCCGCCAGCAGTTGTCTGATCGAGGAAGCCGACGGCAGCGGTGGCAAGCATGTCATCATGCCGATGCGGCTCTGATGCAGGGCATCGGGGTCAGTGGCCGGTGAGCGGCGCTCCGGGGGCGGCGCGCTAAGGCCGCCATGCGGGTCGCCACCCTCGACATTACCGGGTTTCGCAACCTGCGGCCGGCTCGGATCGACTGTTCGCCCGGCCTGAACCTGCTGATCGGTCCCAACGCCTCCGGCAAGACCAGTCTGCTGGAGGCGTTGTACGTTCTGGGGCGCGGCCGTTCGTTTCGCGCCCGCCAGCCGCGAGAGTTGATTCAGACCGATGCGCCCTGGTTTCGGGTGGTGGCGATGCTGGACGGCGGCGACGGTCGGCGGCGACCGATCGGTATTGAACGCGGCCCGCGGGAGCTGGCCATCCGCATCGACGGCGCACCGACCCGCTCGCTGGCGGAGTTGGCTCGGCAGGTGCCGGTACTGCTGCTCAATCCCGACAGCCACCGACTGCTGGAAGACGGGCCGCGTCAGCGGCGGCGCTTCATGGACTGGGGTCTGTTTCACGCCGAACCGACCTTCATCGACGCTTGGCGGCGCTACGAGACAGCCCTGCGCCATCGTAACGCCGCCTTGCGGGCCGGAGCTGCCGACCGGGCGGTGGACGCCTGGGATGGCGAGCTGGCGGCGGCGGCCGCGATCCTCGACCGGCTGCGCGATGCCTTCTGTACGGCCCTGGAGGGCGTCTTGGAGCCATTGGCGGCTCGCACCCTGGGCGAGGGAAGGGTCGGCGTCGATTATCGCCGTGGCTGGCCGCTGGAGCCGTCAGAGCGGGATTTCGCGGCATGGTTGCGAGTGGGTCGTGGTTCGGATCGCCAGCAGGGCCATACCCGGTCGGGGCCGCATCGGGCCGATTTCACGCTCCGGGTCGCCGGCCAGCCGCCCGGCGCGGCCCTCTCTCGCGGCCAGCAAAAGCTGCTGACGATCGCGTTGCTGCTGGCTCAGGCGGAGTTGTACCACCGCCACCTCGGCGATGCCTGCATTCTGCTGATCGACGATCTGCCGGCGGAACTGGACCCCGGAAACCGGGCTCGGGTGTCGCGGGCCCTGGCGGAATTGGACACGCAGTTGTTCGTCACCGCCATCGAGCCGGGATTGCTGGATATCGCGCCCTGGCGCACGGCGAAGACCTTCGGTCTGACGGGCGGCGATGTACGCGAAATGATATAATCCCGCGTCTTTTGCGGCATTCGGGAAGCGGGAGTCATGAACCAGTCGTACACCTCATCGAGCATCACGGTCCTGGAAGGGCTGGACGCGGTCCGCAAGCGGCCCGGCATGTACATCGGCGATACCGATGACGGTACCGGTTTGCATCACATGGTGTTCGAGGTGGTGGACAACGCGATCGACGAGGCGCTGGCCGGATATTGCACCGAGATCAGCGTGACGGTTCACGCCGACGAGGCGGTGACGGTAACGGACAACGGCCGCGGCATTCCCACCGACGAGCATTCCAAGGGCCGCTCCGCCGCCGAGGTGATCATGACCGTGCTGCACGCCGGCGGCAAATTCGACGATCGCTCCTACAAGGTTTCCGGCGGCCTGCACGGGGTCGGCGTGTCGGTGGTCAACGCCCTGTCCGACTCGCTGCGTCTGACCATCCGCCGCGACGGCAAGGTCCACCAGCAGGACTACCACCTCGGCACACCGCTGGCGCCGCTGCGGGTGATCGGCGAGACCGACCAGACCGGTACCGAAATCCGCTTCAAGCCCGGCGCCATCTTCAGCAACATTGACTTTCACTACGACGTCCTGGCCAAGCGGCTGCGCGAGCTGTCGTTTTTGAACTCCGGCGTCCGCATTCGACTGCGCGACGAGCGCACCGGCAAGGAAGACAGCTTCGAATATCAGGGGGGCATCAAGGCCTTCGTCGAACACCTGAACCGCAACAAGACACCGCTGCACGACGACGTGTTTTATCTGAACACCACCCGCGACGATATCCAGATCGAACTGGCGATGCAGTGGAACGACTCCTACCAGGAAAACGTGTTCTGCTTCACCAACAACATTCCGCAACGCGATGGCGGCGCTCATCTGGCGGGCCTGCGCGGCGGGTTGACCCGTACCCTGAACCAGTACATGGACGCGGAGGGGATTCTCAAGAAGGCCAAGGTCGAGACCAGCGGTGACGACTCCCGTGAGGGTCTGACTGCGGTGCTGTCGGTCAAGCTGCACGATCCCAAGTTCTCATCGCAGACCAAGGACAAGCTGGTGTCGTCCGAGGTCAAGCCGGCGATCGAGGCGGTGGTGACGGAAAAGTTGCAAGAATTTCTGTTGGAGAATCCTGGCGAGGCCCGGGCCATCACCAGCAAGATCATCGACGCCGCCCGCGCTCGCGAGGCCGCCCGCCGCGCCCGCGAGATGACCCGGCGCAAGGGCGCGCTGGACATCGCCGGCCTGCCGGGGAAATTGGCCGACTGCCAGGAAAAGGACCCGGCGTTGTCGGAGTTGTTTTTGGTCGAGGGCGATTCCGCCGGTGGTTCCGCCAAGCAGGGTCGCGATCGGCGTTTCCAGGCGATCCTGCCGCTGAAGGGCAAGATCCTGAACGTGGAAAAGGCCCGTTTCGACAAGATGCTGGCTTCGGTGGAGGTCGGCACGCTGATCACCGCGCTGGGTTGCGGCATCGGCCGCGAGGAGTTCAATCCAGACAAGCTACGCTATTACCGGGTCATTTTGATGACCGATGCCGATGTCGACGGCTCTCACATCCGTACCTTGTTGCTGACGTTTTTCTATCGGCAGATGCCCGAATTGATCGAGCGCGGGCATATCTACATCGCCCAGCCGCCGCTGTACAAGATCAAGAAGGGCAAGCAGGAGCAGTACGTCAAGGATGAAGGGGAACTCTCGACCAGTTTGCTGCAAACGGCGCTGGACGGCGCGGTGCTGACGGTCGGGTCGGATGTCTCGCCATTGAGCGGCGCCACATTGGAAGAACTGGCCCGCGAGCACATGCGGGTTATGGCGCTGATCCTGCGTTTGTCTCGGCGCTACGACAGCGCACTGCTGGAACAACTGGTTTACCAACCGGCGCTGGACGGCGAACGGCTGCGCGACGGCGATTCCTTGCGGGAATGGGCCGAAAGGCTGGTGGCGCGGCTGAACGACGGGTCGGGGGTCCGTTCGGTTTACGAGGCTGCCATCGAACCGCCGGAAGAGGACGGGACTCACAGTGTGACCATCACCCGCCGCACCCATAGTCTGGCGCGGCGAATCCCGCTGACTGCAGAATTCTTCACTTCCCACGAGTACGCCAGCCTCGCCCGGTTTGGCGCCAGGCTGGGGGGGTTCGACCGAGGCGCGGAAGTGCGGCGCGGCGAGCGCGGCCAGTTAGTACGGAGTTTCAACCAGGCCATGGTTTGGCTGCTGGACGAAGCCAAGCGCGGTCAGCACATCCAGCGCTACAAGGGTCTGGGCGAGATGAACCCGGATCAGTTGTGGGAAACCACCATGAATCCAGACACCCGTCGCCTGTTGCAAGTACGCATCGAGGATGCCATCGCCGCCGACGAGGTATTCACTACTTTGATGGGCGATCAGGTCGAACCGCGACGGGATTTCATCGAACAGAACGCCTTGGACGTGCTCAATCTGGATATCTAGCTGGCGCTGGCGAGTGGCTGGAAGGCCTAGTGGTTTTTCTCGGACCGCCGGTAGCACTGGTTTGCCCGCCCCGCGCGTCAAGCCAGTGCACCGTCCGCGCCATGGGTTCCGGTTGCAGGGTGACGTGATGGATGCCGAATCGTTCGTCGAGCAGGGCGAGGCAGGCATCGAGCACCGTTTCCCATTGGCGCAGATCCCGCACCAGCAGATGAGCGGAAAGCATGACCTTTTCCGGGGCCACGCTCCAGATGTGCAGGTCGTGCACCGAAATCACGCCGGGCAGGCGGGCCAGGGACTGGCCCACATCTTCCAGCGCCAGATCGAACGGCGTGCCTTCCATCAGTCCATGCAGGGCTTCGCGCAGCAGGCGCAGGCTGGAGAGCAGAACCAGCGCGCCGATGCCCAGCGAGAGCAGCGGATCGATGGGTGTCCAGCCGGTGAGGGCGATCACGATGCCGGACAGTAGGGCGGCCACCGAGCCCAGCACATCTCCCAGGACGTGCAGCAACGCCGCACGGGTATTGAGATTCCGCTCCCCGCGGCTGAGCAGCCAGGCTACTAATAGGTTGATCGCCAGCCCGACGGCGGCGGCCAGCGATACGGCCTCGCCGACGACAGCCTGAGGGTCGTGCAGCCGTTGCATCGCGGAGATGGCCAGCCAGGTCACCAGTGCCAGCATGGCGCCGCTATTGACCAAGGCCGCTAGAAATTCGGCGCGACCAAACCCATAGCTGTGTCGGGTCGAGACCGGTCGCCGGGCCAGCCAGGCGGCGGCGGCGGCCAGCGTGAGCGCGCCGGCGTCGTTGACCATGTGGCCCGCATCGGCCACCAGCGCCAGCGATCCCGCCCACCAGCCCACCCCAGCTTCCACCCCGGCATACGCCAGCGTGATGGCGGCCGCGATCCACAGCATGCGACCGGCCGGTTCGCAGTGGTGATGATGGTGAGAATGAGCACGAGCTTGAGTATGCATGGGAGACGTGTGATCCGTGGTCGTTCCGTACCGTTCGCGCTGGGGATCGCGACGGGCGGTCTTGTTTGACAGTTTAGGAATCGTTGATGCCGAACTTGCCAAGAATATGCCTCGCGCTGCTGCTGTTGAACTCGGCGCTGACCTTTCAGAACCGCTGGCCCACTATCGGTGTGCGCTGGGTACCGGAGCTGTCCCTCGAACTGGTGGTCCTGCTGTTGGTGCTGGCGTTGCTCGCCGCTTGGCGGGGCGTGCCGGGGCGCGCGACGCGAAATGTCCTGTTCGGGTGCCTCCTGGTGTTGGTGTTGGGGCGTTATCTGGATGTTACCGTGCCGGCGCTGATGGGGCGATCCATCAATCTGTACTGGGACAGCCAGCATCTGCCTCGGATAGTCGCCATGTTTATGGACAATGTGGCCGGTTGGCAATGGCTGCTGGCGCTGTTGGCGCTGTTGGCGCTGTTATTTGTCCTGGCCGTCGTGCTGCGCTGGGCCTTCAGCACGATCATGGCCACGCTGGCGTGGCCGGTGGGTCGTCGCGGGATCGGCGCACTGGCGCTGGTGCTGATGATGATGTATGGCGCCGGCCGCTTGAGCCCGCGCTTGCCGGTGGAACATTGGTTTGCGCTGCCGGTGACCGGGATGTTGGTCGAGCAAGCCAAGCTGATACTGGACGCCACGGTGTTCAGGGATCATGGTCGGATCGTCGCCCAGTCGCCGCTGCCTGTGTCGGATCTGGGTCGCCTGGGTGGGGGCGATCTGTTCGTGATCTTTTTCGAGTCCTACGGCGCGCTGGTGTTCGACGATCCCCGTTTCGCGATCCCGCTCGCCGGCGATTTTGCCACTTTCGAGCACTCGCTGGAGGTTTCCGGTTGGCGAGTGGTCTCGGCGCGGGTGGAGTCCAGCACCTTTGGCGGATCGTCCTGGCTGGCGCATTCCAGCCTATTGTCCGGGTTGCGCATCGCCGATCAGGGGGACTACCAGGATTTGCTGGCCTCCGACCGGGACACGCTCGCCAGTCGCTTGGTCGCCGTTGGTTATCGCACGATCTCGGTGATGCCCGGCCTCAAGTATGCTTGGCCGGAGGGGCAATTCTATCGCTTCGATCAGATTTACGATGCCGAGCAGTTGCGGTACCCCGGTCCCGCTTACGGCTGGTGGGTCATTCCCGACCAATACAGCCTGTACCACATTCACCAAACCGAAGTGGCGCCCGCGGGTCGGGCACCGCTGTTGGTTTTTTACCCGACCATCAATAGCCATGCGCCATTCGCGCCGTTACCGCCCTACCGGCCGGACTGGAGCGTTTTCGACGTGCCTCCCACCGCCGCCGTGGTCGCGGAGGCGGTGGAACTGAACCATCGGCTGGATGGTCGCGAGCTGGCCTCGGCTTACCTGCAGAGCGTCCGCTATAACTTGGCGGTGCTGGGAGGCTATCTGCGCCGGTACGCGCCGGCGAATGCGCTGCTGTTGGTGCTGGGCGATCATCAGCCGCCGGCGGTGGTTGGGGGTCGGGAGATTCCCTGGCAGGTGCCGGTTCATCTGTTCTCGCGCGATCTGACGCTGATCGAAGCGTTCGAGCAGGCGGGGTTTCGACCGGGCATCACGCCGGGTCCAGCCGCGCTGGGTGGCATCGAGATGCTGGGGTCGTTGCTGCTGCGGACGCTGGATAGCCAGCGGCCGGGCTCGCCGCAACCAACGCCATTCACTGCCGCCACGCCTCGAATTCGGTGATGCTTCATCGGGCGTTCTCCCGGGGGGTGGAGCGACGGGCTCGCCAGAGCCAACGGACGTCCACCGCAAACGACAGCGCCAGCAGCCCCAACGCGGTGGCGGCCAGTGCCGTTGCCCAGGGCGGAATCAGCGGCGGCGCGAGGCACAGCGCCAGCGCGGCGGTCTGGAGCACGCAGACGGTCTGCCGACGCTTGCGCGGTGGCAGTGGCCGGTTTAGCCAAGGTAGGGCGTAGCCCAGCGCGACGAAACCGTAGCGCAGGAGACCCGACAGCAGTACCCAAGCGCCGGCCTTGCCCGATTGGAAGACTAGAACGGCCAGAATCAAAATGAAAAACGCGTCCACTTCCATGTCGAAGCGGGCACCGAAAGGGCTTTGCAGACCATTGCGCCGCGCCAGCCAGCCATCGATGCCATCGAGCGCCAGGGCGAACCCGGCCAGCGCGGCGACGAACCAGCTCTGGGCCGGCGTCATCTCGGGTTGGCCGATCAGACCCGCCGCTAGCGCCGCCATGCCGGCGCGCGACAAGGTGACCTGGTTGGCCGCGCCGAAAATGACGAGCGGCAAATGCTGGGGTAAAAATGGGCTCAGGGCGAGCAGTAGTCCGGCGAACACGGCGAGGCATTGGACGATATAACCGTTGGGGAGACGAAACGCGCCGACGGCGAGCAACGCTAGCCCCGTCACCAATAACAGCGCTGGGACAAGGCTGCGTAGGGTGCTGACCAGCAACGGCTGGAGCGGTGATTCGGTTGTATCGGTCATGACGGGCCATCGCCGCGCCGCGAACAAGCGGTGGCTTTCGAGGCGCGGTTATCCCTGTTCTGGAAGGGCCAGATCTTCGGGCCGGATGGCTGCCAGGCGGTCAATGTTTCGGGTGAGTCCGCTCAGACCGTTCGGCAGGTTCTGGTTCAGAATCCGATCCAACAGCGAATCTTCCAATCTGACTTGTGCCGCCTGAATCGCAAGAACCAAATCGGACAACTCCCCTTGATAACGCCGCCAGTCCGTCGCCAATTGCCGAATTTGCGCCGCTGCCTTGGCGGACGATCGCAGGTCTATTTTCTCCTCCAGGCTTGCGCGCAGCTCCACCACTTCCCGCCCAAAGCGATGGCTCGTGTCACCCAAGCGGCGAACGAAGGGCTCTATCGTATCAGGCACTCTATCGCGCAGCAGATCGCCGGTGCTGATCAAAACGGTCAGCGGAGAGCTCAATTCGTGCAGCAAGGCGGGCACCGTTGTCGGGGCGGTTGCCATAATCGCTTCCTCAATGGGTTACACACATCGAATCTTTCATCCTGGCTATTTAAGGCCAATCCCCATGAAAACGCCATGCTGCTCGAAACGGCGCTACACTAGCCCGTGGCGAAAATGCGATCCCCACCATGGGTTTCAAGTTGGAGCGCTTGCATCCACCCATCTTCCTTTCTTTCAAGCTCATGCAAGTCGATCAAGCCCTCGTGGCGCGTGCCTTCTGGGTAACAATGCCCGGCCACGGCGAAATTCTCGATGAATTCCTGCCGCCTCCCGATTCGGGCGAGGTGCGGGTGCGCACACTCTATACCGGCATCAGTCGCGGTACTGAAAGCCTGGTCTTTCGCGGCGAGGTGCCACCCAGCCAGCATCAAGCCATGCGCGCGCCATTCCAACAAGGCGACTTTCCCGCGCCGGTGAAGTATGGCTACTGCAACGTCGGGGTGGTCGAGGCCGGCCCGGCGGCGTTGCGGGATCGGATCGTATTCTGTCTCTACCCGCATCAGGATCGCTACGTGGTTCCAGCAGCGGCGGTGACGCTGGTGCCGGAGCACGTTCCGCCTGGTCGGGCGGTGCTGGCCGCCAATCTGGAAACGGCGCTCAACGTGCTCTGGGACGCCGCGCCCCGCTTGGGCGATCGGATCACGGTGATCGGTGCCGGCGCGGTCGGCTGTCTGATCGCCCGGCTGGCCGGACGCTTGCCTGGCTGCGTGGTGCAACTGCTGGACGTGGACGCAGGCAAGGCGACGGTCGCGGCATCACTCGGGGTGCGCTTCACCACGCCGGATCAGGCGGCGGCCGAACAGGATGTGGTGATTCACGCCAGCAGCGCGCCTGCCGGACTGGCTGTGGCGTTGCGCCTGGCCGGGTTCGAGGCGACGGTGGTGGAGGCAAGTTGGTTCGGGATGCGTTCGGTCGGCCTGCCGCTGGGCGAGGATTTCCATGCCAAGCGCTTGCGTATCCAGAGTTCCCAGGTTGGCGCGGTGGCTACCGCGCAGCGCGGGCGCTGGGATCATCGGCGGCGCTTGTCCACGGTAATGGATCTATTGGACGATCCGGTGCTGGACTGTCTTATCAGCGGCGAATGCGCGTTCGCCGAGCTGCCGCAAGTGCTGGCGGAATTGAGCCAGAACCCGGCGGGCGTGCTGTGCCAGCGGATCGTTTATGCCGGTGCTGGTTGAGCTGATAGGGAATGCTCAAGCCGCAGGCGTGGCATCAACCCCATACCGCTCCCGATAAGCCCACATCGCCTCCAGGTGCACCGCATACTCGGGTCGCTCCGCCAGATAGGTCACTACGTCGTCCAGGGCGACGATGCTGGTTACGGTGATACCGTGGGCACGTTCCACTTCCTGCACCGCCGACAGCTCGCCCTGCCCACGCTCCCGCCGATCCAGGGCGATCAGTACCCCGGCTGGCGTCGCGCCATGCGCGGCCAGAATGGCCATCGTCTCGCGGATGGCGGTGCCGGCGGTGATGACATCGTCCACGATCAGCACCCGGCCCTTGAGCGGCGCGCCGACGATCGCCCCACCCTCGCCGTGGTCCTTGGCTTCCTTGCGGTTGAAGCACCAGGGAACATCACGGCCGTGTTGTTCGGCCAGGGCCACGGCGACTGTCGCCACCAGTGGAATGCCTTTGTAGGCGGGCCCGAACAGGGTATCGAATTCCAGTCCGGCGGCCATGATCGCGGCGGCGTAACAGCGACCCAAGCGAGCCAGGGCCGCGCCGCTGTCGAACAGTCCGGCGTTGAAGAAGTACGGGCTAACACGCCCGGATTTGAGGGTAAATTCACCGAAGCGCAGCACGCCCCGGCCGATGGCGAAGTCGAGAAATTCCCGTTGATAGTCCCGCATGGTTCGAGATTCCGGTGTGAGAAAGACGAATGCCGGTATCATAGCGCGCTTCATGATCCATCCGACCGCCGGAGACTTGTTCCCGACCATGCGTGTCATCACCTTCAACGCCAACGGCATCCGTTCCGCCGCCAGCAAGGGGTTTTTCGCCTGGCTGGCCGAACAGAACGCCGATGTGGTCTGCATTCAGGAAACCAAGGCCCAGGAGCATCAGTTGTCGCCCGAGGTCTATCGTCCGGTCGGCTACCATTGCCATTATCACGACGCCGAACGCAAAGGCTACAGTGGCGTGGCGTTGTACGCGCGTCGCCAGCCGGACGAGGTGCGAACCGGGCTGGGCTGGCCGGAATGCGACCGCGAGGGCCGCTGGCTGGAAGCTCGCTTCGGTCCGCTCAGCGTGGTGTCGCTGTACCTGCCCTCCGGCTCCGCCAAGCCGGAACGACAGCAGGTGAAATTCGATTTCATGGCCCGACTGGCGGAACCGCTGCGGGCGATGCGCGCCAGTGGTCGTGACTTCATCTTGTGCGGCGACTGGAACATCGCGCATAGGGAAATCGATCTGAAAAACTGGCGTGCCAATCGCGACCATTCCGGCTTTCTGCCCGAGGAACGGGCTTGGCTGGATGAGTTGTTCGGACCGCTGGGCTGGGTGGACGCCTTTAGGGCGGTGAATCCAAATCCCGATCAATACACCTGGTGGTCCAATCGCGGCCGGGCGTGGGATAACAATGTCGGTTGGCGGATCGATTATCAGGTGGTTACGCCCGGTTTGGCGAAGCAGGCGCGTGCCGCCGCCATCTACCGGGAGCAGCGCTTTTCCGATCACGCGCCCCTGACCCTGGATTACGATTATGCCTTCTGATTCCATCCACCGCTCCGCTCGGGACATCCTGCACGTCTTCCTCAGCGGCCGGATGCTGACGGCGCTGTTGATGGGCTTTTCCTCCGGCCTGCCGCTGCTGCTGGCCACCGGTTCGGTGCTGCAAGCCTGGCTGACCGAAGCCGGCGTCGATCTCGGCACCATCGGCCTGTTCGCCTTGGTCGGCCTGCCCTACACCCTGAAATTTTTGTGGGCGCCGCTATTGGATCGTTTTGCACCCATCGCCGGCATGGGCCGGCGGCGCGGTTGGTTGCTACTGATTCAGATCACACTGATCGCGGCAATTGCCGGATTGGGGCTGACCGATCCGACGCGGAGTCTGTCGCTGGTCACGCTGGCGGCGTTCCTGGTCTCGTTCTTCTCTGCCTCGCAGGACATCGTAATCGATGCTTATCGACGCGAGTCGCTGGCCGACGACGAACAGGGCCTGGGTGCCTCGCTCTACGTCAACGGTTACCGGGTGGGTTTGCTGATCTCTTCCGGCGGTGGTTTGATTCTTGCCGACCTCATTCCCTTTTCCGCCGTGTACGGGGTGATGGCGGCGGCGATGCTGCCCGGCCTGATCACCACCCTGCTCTGTGTCGAACCGCAGGTGGCGACCGGGACGCCCCGCACTCTGCGCGAGGCGGTGGTGCAGCCGTTCGTGGAGTATTTCTCACGCCAGGATGCCGGCTTGATTCTGCTGTTCGTGCTGTTTTACAAGGTCGGCGAGATGATGGCCAGCCAGATGACCACGCCTTTTTATCTGGATCTCGGTTTCAGCAAGAGCGAAATTGGCACCGTCGTCAAGTTGTTCGGCTTCTGGGCGACGGTGACCGGTGGTCTGATGGGCGGCGTGCTGATCCTGCGGCTGGGCTTGTACCGCGCGCTATGGACCTTCGGGGTGTTGCAAGCGATCGGGTTGATCGGTTTCGTCATTCTGGCCCGACTGGGGCACAGTTTGCCCGGTCTGGCGCTGGCCATCGCCAGCGAAAATCTGTTCAGTGGCATGGCGACCACCGCCTACGTGGCCTTCATGGCCACTCTCACCAACCGGAAATTCACCGCCACCCAGTACGCGCTGCTCAGCAGCCTGATGGGCATCCCACGGGTGATCGTCAACACCCCGACCGGCTATCTGGCCGAGTGGCTGGGCTGGGAAGGTTTCTACCTGTTCTGCATGGTGGCCACCGTGCCCGGCTTGTGGCTGCTGACCCGATTTCGGGCGTGGATGGAACCGGAACGGGAAGCGATGGTTGCGGAACCGGCGCCGGCGGTGTCGGGAACCGGCAAGGATTGAACATGGCCGTCGCGGTGCTCGAACTGGCCGACGGACGGCGGATTCCCTACCGTGTCACCGTGTCGCCGCGCGGCCATGCCATTCGATTCCGGCTGAGCGCGCTGGGCGGTCTGGTGGTAACCGTCCCGCGCGGCTTCGATCGGTCCCGCTTGGGCGTGATCATCGACGGCAAGCGGGATTGGGTGCTCCATCATCTTGAGCGGTTCGAGGCGGCCAATCCACCGCCGGCTACCCTTACGCCCCCTCGGGAATTCAGACTGCTGGCACTAGCGGAAACCTGGCGAGTCGAGTATCGGACCCTGTCGGTCAAGACGGGCGGCGCCCGCACCGCTGGCCCCGGTCGGATTGTCGTCGCTGATCAGGTGGAGAATGTGGCGGCCTGTCACGCTGCCCTGCACCGCTGGCTGGCTCGCCGGGGGCGGGACACGCTGGCGCCGTGGCTGGAGCGAATGTCCGGCGAAACTGGGCTACGGTATGGCGGCGTTTCCATCAAGGGGCAGCGGAGTCGCTGGGGCAGTTGTTCGGCCAGGGGTGGCATCAACTTGAACTACAAGCTATTGTTTCTGCCGCGCGGGTGGGTGCGCTATGTATTGGTCCACGAGTTGTGTCACACCGTCGAACTGAACCACTCTCCCCGGTTCTGGGATCTGGTCCAGCGCTTCGAACCGCAGGCCCGGGAGATCAGCGCGGCGCTCCGCAATGCGCGGGCATATCTACCGGCCTGGGTGTTGTAACCCATGGCCGCATGATCGAGCGAAGGCGAGCCGCAGTCGCCGGTCGGCTACTGCTTTCTACCCTGTTCGTCCAGCGTCCTGTCGATCCTGGCCACCCAGATCAACACCTCGTCCTGGGTAAGCAGCAGGATTTGCAAATGGTTGCGAAAATCCTGCCAGGACTTCTCGACGAAATCGCTGAGGGCGTCCACGTAAACCACCACCAGTTTCGCGGGGGGATCGGTCAGCCGAGCTTGTTCGGCATACGCCGTACCGTGCCGCAAACACAACAGATAGGTATCCATCGCCTTGCGCGCCGAACTGATGGCGCCAAGGCTCATCAACCCGCTCGCGCGCAGCATGCACTGCCATGCTAGCAAACCCACCGCCTGATTTCGCTCGATGACCTCGTCGATGTTCATGTCAAAAACCCCCACGCCAAATCCTATGATTGTGCATCGCAACACAATTTGGGTAGTCCGTCAAGCCGGTTGAGCTTACCACCCGTCAGTTTGATCTAACCTATTGCCAAGGGTGGACTGAGAGACGAGATAGCAATGGGACCGGTTTGGCGGTTAGCGGCGGAAGTCGCTCAAGGGCTGAGTGAAGCCCATCC
>WBZT01001224.1_pt2 | contig 16389 bp, 13 predicted proteins | sample 5204241 | NCBI WGS metagenome assembly WBZT01 (sample SAMN12344358, study PRJNA552823) | activated sludge metagenome | biome: Activated sludge suspended growth; feature: Nitrification reactor; material: Wastewater; isolation source: activated sludge from nitrification reactor of wastewater... | reverse complement strand
CACGCTTGCGTGGCTTATCTTCCCCGTGCAATCGGCTCGCCGCTGCCAGAGATCAAAACCACAACGCCCTCTTAATCCGTAGGTCCAGAGTTCGAGTCTCTGACGCCCCACCAATAAATCAGAAACCTGGCCTGACTAACGAGGTTAACCCCGGTTTAACATGCCAAACGAAGATTTGGCCACTTTCTGCCTGGCAAAAATGTTAACCCGTTGATTTTTATGCTAGCCAGTTTTCGGAATCGTTTTGTAGTGCCATAATAGTTTGCCTGGGCCCCTCGGGCGCCTTGCTTTTGTTGTACGATCGTGGGCATGTTATCCGACAAACCCGAACGAGCAACCAGGCGACCGGGGAGGGCTACTTCACCTATCGCCTGGTGCGCAGCGAGCGCGTTGGCGGCAAGCTCCGCCAGCTCACCCTGCTGAATCTTGGCCGGCACTTTCCCATCAGGGCGCAGGACTGGCCGATGCTGTGTAGCCGCATCGAGCAACTCCTGCATCCGCAGGAAGTACTCTTGTCCATCGAGTGCCCGGAGCCCATCGAGCGAGCGGCGCAGCGCTACTTCGGGCAGTTGGTGGCGCGTTCGCCCTCGCTGGAGTCGGAGACGGCGGGCGGCGAAGTTCGCCCGCCAGCAGACTTCCAGGAAGTCGATGTCGACTCGCTGCAAATGGTCCAGCCGCGCTCGGTCGGCGTCGAACACGTCGCTCTGCATGCCCTGAGCGAACTGGGTTTGCTGGATACGTTGCAGGACCTGGGCCTCTCCGGGGTCATGCAGGCGTCGCTACTGGGCAACCTGATCGGCCGAATGGGGCAACCGGGTTCCGAGCGGGCGACCTGGAACTGGCTCCAGAAGCACAGCGCGCTGGGTGAGTTGCTCGAGGTTGATTTCTGCGCGCTCTCGCATAGGACTCTGTACCGCGCTTCGGATGGGCTGATGAAGCACCGGGAGGTGATCGAAACGCGCCTGTTCGACACCGTCCGAACGCTGTTTGATCGGCAGGAGACGGGGACCCTGTATGACCTGACCCACACCTATTTTGAAGGCGAAGTGCCGCTCAACCGCAAGGCCAGGCGGGCACGTTCGAAGGAGAAGCGCAGCGACTGTCCCTTGGTGACGCTCGGTTTGGTGCTCGACGGTAGCGGCTTTGTGCGCCGCTCACAGACTTTCGACGGTAACGTCCACGAGGCGGGAACCCTGGCCGGCATGCTGACCCGACTGGCTGCGCCGGCCGGTGCGCTGGTGGTGATGGATGCGGGGATGGCCACCGAAGCCAATGTGCTCTGGTTGGCCGAACACGGTTACCGCTATCTGGTGGTTCGTCGCGGCGGTACGCGTCAGTTCGACGCAACGCGCGCCGTGACCCTCGAGACCGCCAGCGACGATCCTTTGCATCTGCAGAAGGAACTGAGCGCGGACGGTCAGGAGCTTTGCCTGTATGGCCACTCGCCGGGCCGCCAGATCAAGGAAGAGGCGATGCTCGAACTGTCGTGCCGGCGTTTCGAGGCCGGTTTGCAGCAGATCAGCGAGGGCCTGGCCGGGCCGCGCTGCGAGAAACGCCCCGAGCAGTTGCGCGAACGTCTCGGCCGGCTGAAAGAGAAGAGCCGCGGCGCCAGCCAGCACTATACGGTCGATCTGGTCACTGATGAGGCCGACCAGCGCGTCACCGCCCTCTATTGGCAAAAGAAGCCGGTCGACGGCACGAGGGCCACGCATCCCGGCGTCTATTGTCTGCGCACCAACGAGCTGAACTGGGATGAAGAGCGCCTGTGGCGGACGTACACGATGCTGACCGATCTCGAAAGTGTTTTCCGCAGCCTGAAGAGCGAACTCGGCCTGCGACCGATCGATCATCACACCGAGCTTCGTTCGGACGGACCTCTCTTTATCAGTGTGCTCGCGTACCAGTGCGTTCAGTTCCTGCGCACCCAACTCAAGGCGGCGGGGATCAACGACAGTTGGGCGACCCTGCGCGAGAGCCTCGCTCAGCAGGACCGGATCACGGTCACCTTCCGTCAGCGCGACGGGCGCACCCTCAACATCCGTAAGGCGACCGTCGCCGAACCTGACTTGAAAGCCCTCTATCGCGCTCTGGGCATCAGCGCGTCACCCGGAGGAGTCAAGAAACTGATCGCCTGAGCCAGAGATTACGAGCTTGTAGTGCCACTCGATATTTTTTTCTGCCTCAAGTCATTGATTAGGCAATAGGTTTGTCAGAGCATGTTAAACACCGGTTAAGCTGTAAGTATTTGGCGAACCCCTATACAGGATGTGGTCTTGGCAAGCGGCGCTAGCGACAGAGGATTGAGCGGAAGTTCTGGTGCAGCGGATAGAGCCCGATGTCCTTGATGGGCAGGACAGGAATGCGGGTGGAAGACTTCTTGCCACGCCCGGTAGTTTGACCGACCTTGATCCAGTTGGCGGCCGGGTAGGAGGTGCCGCGATGTAGGGGCGTCTCGACGAAGGTTTCGAGAAGTACCGGGCGGTAACCGTAACGGGCCAGCCAATCAGTTGGGCAGCTCCCGCTCGATGACCATCAGGTCGAGGTCCGAACCCTCGTCGGCCGTGCCACGCGCGTAGGACCCGAACAGGATGACGCGGGCGGGTGAGGTAGCGGCAGCTACCAGTCGGGCGGCGGCTGCACGTAGGGCCTCCCTATCGATCATCATTGTTCTTCCTGCGGAAGGTCGCTGCCAGTCCAGCGACTGGCAGGAGTGTACCGAAGGAACGAAGTGCACGAAAGCCAACGGCATCGGCAGAAGTATGTGCGCTTGGCTCAAGTGCGGTCAAGCTCCCCGATTGCGCCTGCGGAAGGCACGCATCAGTCAAGGAGTTCGGGCGCTGTCACCCGCCGCGCGACGCTCGACAGCCCCTCACGTCACCTCACTTTCAAGTGCTGACCCCGTTTGCAAAACACACTCGTGGGCAGCGAGGCGGGGCGATAGGGCGCATGCCGGCGTTGCCACGGTCGCGCCGGCGCGCAACAGGCGCCGGGGATGACTCTGCCCCTGCTGCCGCGGTAGATCGACGAGCGTTCCCAGCCCGGCGAGCAGGGCAGCTTGGGCACCCCGGAAATGCCGGCTATCGCCAATCCGCAAACCATGGGAAAATCCACATCCGCACCGACCGGAGCACTGGTGCAGGGAATCCCTGCCAGAAGACGGTCGTCGCCCTCGCCATGATCTCCGGCAGCGTGCCGGGAATCACGATTCACCCCACTGTCACTGAATGGCCATGCCAAAAACACTCTTTGAAAAAGTCTGGGAATCGCATGTCGTTGCCGAACGACCCGATTCCCCGGCCATCCTGTATATCGACCTCCACCTGGTGCACGAGGTAACCTCGCCGCAGGCCTTCAGCGGTCTCCGGCAGCGTGGTCTCAAGGTGCGCCGTCCGCAGCGTACCGTCGCCACGATGGATCACTCCATTCCGACGACGCCGCTGCACGTGCCGATCGCCGACCCGCTGGCCGCTGCACAGATCCGGCAGATGGAGGCGAATGCCGCCGAGTTCGGCATCACGCTGCATGGCATGGCCAGCGCCCATCGCGGCATCGTGCATGTGATCGGCCCCGAACTCGGTCTGACGCAGCCGGGAATGACCATCGTCTGCGGCGACAGCCACACGGCGACCCACGGAGCGTTTGGCGCGCTGGCCTTCGGCATCGGTACCAGCGAAGTCGAGCACGTTCTCGCCAGCCAATGCCTGCTGCAGACCCGGCCGAAAACGTGTGAAGTCCGCGTCGATGGCCGCTTGCCACCCGGCGTTTCGGCCAAGGATTTGATCCTGGCGCTGATCGCGCAGATCGGCGTCGGCGGCGGTACCGGCCATGTCTTTGAATATACTGGCTCGGCCATCCGCGGATTGACCATGGAGCAGCGCATGACCGTCTGCAACATGTCGATCGAAGCCGGCGCTCGCGCCGGAATGATTGCCCCCGACGAGATCACCTTCGACTATCTCGCCGGGCGCGAACACGCTCCCAGCGGCGCCGAATGGGACCAGGCCGTCGCGCACTGGAAGACACTCGTCAGCGATCCGGGGGCGGTCTACGACCAGACCATCACCCTCGAGGCCTCGACGCTCGAACCGATGATCACCTTCGGCACCAACCCCGGCATGGGCATGGGCATCAGCGGGCGGGTCCCCGACCCCGCCGGTCTCGCTGACGCCAACCAGCAAGCGGCGCTGGACAAGGCCTTGCGCTACATGGGCCTGCAGCCCGGCCAGGCCCTGCTCGGGCAGAAGATCGATGTGGTGTTCATCGGCAGTTGCACCAACTCGCGCATCTCCGACCTGCGCGAGGCGGCTTCACTGCTCGCCGGCCGCAAGGTCGCCGGCAACGTCCGGGTGATGGTCGTCCCGGGTTCGCAGGTGATCAAGCAGCAGGCCGAGTCCGAGGGACTCGATCGAGTGTTCAAGGCGGCCGGCGCCGAATGGCGCGAACCCGGATGCAGCATGTGCATCGCCATGAACGGCGACCAGTTGCAGCCGGGGCAGTACGCCGTCAGCACCAGCAACCGCAATTTCGAAGGCCGCCAGGGGCAGGGCGGGCGCACTTTCCTCGCCTCGCCGCTGACCGCCGCTGCCAGCGCTCTGGCCGGCGCCGTGGCCGATCCGCGCAGCGTCGCAGGAGACCGCTAAGATGGCTCAGTTTACTTCCCTCACCTCCCGGGTCGTCGCGCTGCCGGTCAACGACATCGACACCGACCAGATCATCCCCGCCCGTTTCCTCAAGGCGACCGACAAGCAGGGCATGGGCGACAACCTGTTCGCCGACTGGCGGTATCGCGGCGATGGTTCGCCGAAGCCGGAGTTCGTGCTCAACCAGCCGCCGGCGGCGGGCTGCCAGATCCTGTTGGCGGGAGACAATTTCGGTTGTGGTTCATCGCGCGAGCACGCGCCCTGGGCGCTGACCGGCTTCGGTTTCCGGGCCGTGATCAGTACCTCCTTCGCCGACATTTTCCGCAACAACGCGCTCAAGAATGGCCTGCTGCCGATCATCGTCGATGCGTCGACGCATCAGAAGCTGTTCGCGCTGGCCGCGGCCAACCCCGGCCTCGAACTGACCGTCGACCTGGCATCGCAGACGCTTGCCTTCCCGGGGGGAACAGTGACCTTTCCGATTGACGCGTTCAACAAGAACTGCCTCCTCAACGGTGTGGACGAGCTGGGTTACATCCTGAGCTTCGAAAAGGAAATCGCCGCCTTTGAAGCGCGCCAGTAAGCGATGACAGCCGTTCAGATTTACGACACCACTCTGCGCGACGGAACCCAGAGCGAGGGCTTCTGCCTTTCCGGTCACAGCAAGATCCGCCTGGCCCAGCGGCTGGACGATCTCGGCGTGGCCTTCATCGAAGGCGGCTGGCCCGGCTCCAATCCCGAAGATGCCGAGTTTTTCGAGCGCGCCCGCGACCTCGAGTGGAAGACCGCGCTGATCACGGCCTTTGGGTCCACCTGCCGGGTCAGCGGTGGTCCGGACGAGGATGCCAACATCCAGGCGCTGCTCGCGGCGCAGACACCGGTGTGCACGATCTTCGGCAAGACCTGGAACCTGCATGTCACCGACGTTCTGCTCACCACGCTGGAAGACAATCTGCGCATCATCGAGCAGTCGGTGGCCTACCTGCGCGGCGCCGGCCGTCGCGTCATTTATGACGCCGAACATTTCTTCGACGGGTACCGCGCCGACCCGAGCTACGCCCTGGCCACGCTGCAGGCGGCGATTCGCGGCGGTGCCGAGACGGTGGTCCTCTGCGATACGAACGGCGGGACCATGCCCTGGGAAGTCGAGAGCATCATCGGCGCGATGAAGGAGTCGATGCACCACCCGTTCGGCATCCACACCCACAACGACGGTGAGTGCGCCGTGATCAACGCGCTGACCGCCGTGCGCCTGGGGGCGATGCAGGTGCAGGGCACGATCAATGGCGTCGGCGAGCGCTGCGGCAACGCCAATCTGTGCTCGATCATGGCCAACCTCGAACTCAAGATGGACCGCCGCTGCCTGCCGGAAGGCCGCTTGCACAAACTCTACGAGTTGTCGCACGTGGTCGACGAGGTGGCCAACGTCACCCCCAACGACCACCTGCCTTACGTCGGCAAAAGCGCCTTCGCGCACAAGGGGGGCGTCCATGTCGCCGCCATGCGCCGCTCGGAGCAGTCCTACCAGCATGTGGCTCCGGAGCGCGTCGGCAACCGCATGCGCGTGGTGGTCTCGGCGCTTTCGGGGCGCGCCAACATCCTCAGCAAGGCCGAGGAACACGGTCTCGATATCGGCAGCGTGGCGGACGTGGTCGGCGTACTCAACGACGTCAAGGAACTCGAAGCGCGCGGTTTCTCGTTCGAGGCCGCCGAGGCATCGGTGGCCATGATGCTCAAGCGGCAGCAGCCGGATTACACGGCGCCGTTCGAGCTGGTCGATTTCCTGGTCAATGTCGAGCATCGCCAGGGACGCGGCATTTTCTCCGAGGCCATGGTCAAGGTGAAGGTGAAGGGCGAGGTGCTGCACACCGCCGCCGAGGGCAACGGCCCGGTGAACGCGCTGGATATCGCCCTGCGCAAGGCGCTGACCGGGCACTACCCGGAAATCGCCACCTTCCATCTGGCCGATTACAAGGTCCGTATCCTGGAGGGTCGGGACGGCACGGATGCGATCACCCGCGTGTTGATCGATACCCGCAGCCCGACCCAGCTCTGGAGTACCGTCGGCGCCAGCGCCAACATCATCGAAGCCTCGTGGCAGGCGCTGGTCGATGCTGTCGAGTACGGCCTGTCGGTCGCGCACTGATGGCGCCTGGTTTACATCAAGGGTGTACCCGCGCAGCCGCGCTGCGCGCCTGTGGAATGGAACAATCATGAAAGCAAATATCGTCTTGCTCCCCGGCGACGGCATCGGCCCGGAAGTCGTCTGCGAAGCAGTTCGCGTGCTCGATGCGATTGCCGGCAAGTACCGGCATGAATGGGCCTATCAGGAATGCCTGATGGGGGGCTGTTCGATCGATCGTTGCGGTTCGTCATTGACCGACGAAACACTTGCCATCTGCCAGGCGGCCGATGCCGTGCTGCTGGGCGCCGTCGGCGGACCCAAATGGGATGATCCGAACGCCAGCGATCGCCCCGAGCGCGGCCTCCTCGCCTTGCGCAAGGGGCTCGGCGTATTCGCCAACCTGCGGCCGGTCAAGGTTCACCCGGCGCTGATCGATTCATCGCCGCTCAAGCCGGAAAAGCTCCGCGGGGTGGATATTCTGGTCATCCGCGAGTTGACCGGCGGCCTGTATTTTGGCTGGCCCAAGGGTCGCGACGTCAAGGATGGCCGCGAGCGCGCGGTCGATACGCTCGAGTATTACGATTACGAAATCCGTCGGGTGGTCGACCTTGCCTTCGCACTGGCCAAAGGTCGCCAGCGCAAGGTCACTTCGGTGGACAAGGCCAACGTACTCGAATCCTCGCGCCTATGGCGACAGATTGCCACCGAGATCGGCGCGGCGAATCCGGATGTTGCTCTCGAGCATGTCCTGGTGGATACCGCTGCCATGCGCCTGATCACCGGTCCCGCGGCGATGGATGTGGTGGTGACCGAGAACATGTTCGGCGACATCCTGACCGACGAAGCCTCGGTGCTCGCGGGTTCGATGGGGATGCTGCCGTCGGCCAGCCTCGGCCAGGGCTGCGTCGGCCTGTATGAGCCGATCCACGGTTCGGCCCCCGACATCGCCGGCCAGGGCATCGCCAACCCTATCGGAATGATTCTTTCCACGGCCCTGCTGCTGCGTCACTCGCTCGGCCTGGAAGCGGAAGCCGCGGCGGTCGAGCTGGCCGTAGACGCCACCATCACCGCCGGTGCCCGCACCGCCGACCTTGGCGGCAAGCTGAGCACGACACAGATGGCGGAAGAGATCATCAAGCGATTGTAGGCTCGTGCCACGCCGGTGTTCTGACCATCAAAGTCGTTGGCGCGACACTTGCACGCCAAGGGCAACGGCGGTTGCGCTGCTCGAGTTGACGACGCCACGACGGGCGAGCCCCTGCACCGGCAACAACGGCGAGTTCGGCTTGCTGCTGGCGGCCGATCGTCACGTGTATTGAGCCGAGGGACCGTTGCCGATGACTGCCGCAGTCGAGCGCGAACGGGTGGCGCAGGTTCCGCTGCTCATCGTCCGCCCGAACGGCAACTCCGGACGGCTGCCGACGGCGCTCTGGCTGCACGGTTTTGGCGCCAGCAAGGAGGTGCATCTGCCCGAGCTGCAACGGCTGGCCGAAGCGGGGCTGCTGGCCGTTGGCATCGATGCCGTCGCGCACGGCGAGCGCTGTCACGTCGATCTCGAGCGGCAGTTCACCGGTTTGCCACACGACAACGCGCACCTGTTCGGTGAGATCGTCAGGCAGACGGCGGCCGAGTTGCCGCTGCTCATCGACAGCCTGGTCGAACGCGGCCTCAGCGACCCGCAGCGAATCGCCGTCGCCGGCGTTTCGATGGGCGGCTGCATCGTCTATGGCGCGATTCCGCTCGATCGGCGAATTCGTGCGGCCGTGGCGCTGCTGGCCTCACCCGAATGGGCACTGCCGCCAGGCGTTGCCGTCGAGCGCTTCTATCCCACCGCGCTGCTCTCGATCACCGCCGCGCAGGACACGATCGTACCGCCCGCCGCGGCGCAGGCTTTGCACGAGCGGCTCACACCGCTTTATCGTGTGCAAGAGGATCGTCTGCACTATCACGAGATAGCCGGTGTGTCGCATTTCATGCCGGCAGCCGATTGGGCGAGCGCCGTCGCTCAGGCGAGCGCCTGGCTGACTCGTTTCCTGCACTGAAAAGAGTCAGAAAGAAGATAGGGGCAGGCGCGATTCATTCAACTGCCATAGCGGCCTCGCCGCCGACGTTGTTGCCCAGGGCGATCCCGAATTGACGTGGCTTTCCCGGAGCGGTGATACTGACGCTGGCGACAAGCGTCGTCGTTGGGGTGCGCTGTTCGTGGGTCTGGTTGGCGCTCGACTTCGTCGGCACGCCCGATTCCTTTGACCATTCTCCGGGGAGGCTGGACCATGAATTCACCAAGCGATTCGCCCCACATCGCGGCAACGGAAGCGGCGCTTGCGCGAGCGCACGCTCTGGCCACTGCCTTTCTGGCCTCGCTGTCGGATCGCCCGGTCAGTCAGGTGCCCTCGCCCGAGGAAATGGCGGCGGCGCTCGACGAAGCGCTTCCGAAAAGTGGGGGTGATGCGGCCGCCGTCGTCGATGAGTGGTTCACCCGAGCCGAACGCGGCATCACCGCCTCGCCCGGTCCGCGCTTCTTCGGCTTCGTGACCGGCGGCGTAACGCCCGCCGCACTTGCCGGCGACTGGCTCGCTTCGGCGATCGACCAGAACGCCGGGCTATGGGCGAGCAGCCCGGCGGCGGCGCAGACCGAGCTGGTCGTGCTGCGCTGGCTCAAGGAACTCTTCGGCCTGCCCACCGCATGGGCCGGCGCCCTGACCAGCGGCGCCACCATGGCCAATCTCGTCGGCCTGGCGGCGGCACGGCAGTGGGCCGGCCGGCGGCTCGGCTTCGACGCCGCCGGCGAGGGTCTGGCCGGCCATCCGCCGATCATCGTCGTTTCGAGCACCGAGATTCACCTCAGCGCCGTCAAGTGCCTCGGCACGCTCGGCTTCGGCCGCAATCAGGTGCGCCGGGTGCGTGCTCCGGGAGGGGTGGTGGACCTCGGCGGGCTGGCCAGCGTGCTGCGCGAGATCGATGGCCCGGTGATCGTCGTCGGCAACGCCGGCGAAGTGAACAGCGGCCACTTCGACGATCTCGCCGCGCTCGCCGACCTGCGCGACGCCCACCCCGGCGGCGCCTGGCTGCATGTCGACGGCGCCTTCGGCCTCTTCGCCGCCGTTTCGCCCCGGCTCGCGCACCTGACCCGCGGCATCGAGCGCGCCGACTCGCTGGCCGCCGACGCGCACAAGTGGCTGAACGTGCCCTACGACAGCGGCTTCGCCTTCGTGCGCGACGCGGCTATCCTGCGCGAGGCCTTCGCTGCTGGCGGCGCCTATGTCCTCGGCAGCGCCGGCTGGGACCCTTTCACGCACGTCCCGGAGATGTCGCGCCGCTTTCGCGGCCTCGCCGCCTGGTGTGCGCTCAAGGCCTGGGGCAGGGTCGGGTATCGCGCGCTGGTGGAGCGCTGTGTGGACCACGCCGCCGTCTTCGCACGCTGGGTCGAGGTGACGCCCGGCGTCGAGCTGATGAATCCGGCGCCGCTCAACATCGTCTGCTTTCGCCTGCTTCGCGCCGGCCTCGACGCCGCCGCCACCGACGAACTCAACCGCGCCGCGATACGCGCCCTCCAGCAGGGCGGCCGCGCCTTCGTCACCGGCACGATCTGGAATGGCCACGCCGCGATGCGCGCCGCGTTCGACAACTGGCAGACGACGCTCGACGACGTGGCGTTGCTGCAGGACGCAGTCGCGGAGGTCGGCAGGTCGCTCCGGGTGTGAGCGGCTTGCCGCTTTGCCCGACACAGCAGAGTGCCTCGGATGGCGGGGGCAGGGCGGGCGGCGTGCTGGGCCAGAGGTGAGCCAGGCCGGGCTTATGGCCATCGGCGCTCCCGCGGGAGCGTACCGCAAGCCTCGGCAGGCAGTTTGAGCGCGAGCGTCAGGCGGGTCGGGGATCGATCGGGAACTTGATGAGGATCGACCTTTGGCGACGAGGCTTCATTGACCAACCGCCTGCGAAGCAGACAGTGAGACGCTCCGGGTGTATGCTGTTGATGGCCACGGGGCAGTGCTGCTCGTAAGGTTTTTTTGAGTGCCGCATGGAAATCCTCGCCGTGCGCGGGAAGCCCTTCTGGAGAGCGGCTTCCCGCGTGACCAAACGTTACCATGAACGTCGCGCCAGCGACTCACGAACCTCACCTCGCACGCTGGCGGGAGAGGGGTCGGGGGTGAGGGGAACGGTCATGGCTTTCATTCTTCGGGGTGTCTGACACAGCCATGACCGTCAGGCCCAGGTAACGCCACATCGATGTGAGAAGTCAGACATGAAGCTTCTAGACTGGATTGAAGTCCGCGGCGGGCAACACAAGCGCATCGAACTCTATCAGGGTGACCTGACGGCCCTGTCGGCCAACGAGGGATTCGACCTCCTCGTCGTCTCCGCTTTTCCGGGGGACTACACACCGACGAGCGGTTCCCTGATTGGAAGCCTCGAGCGAAAGGGCTTGTCGGTACAGGCGTTGGCAGAGAGCAAGGAAATTGACCTCAGAGCAAGCTTCTCCTGCTGGTTGTCCAGGGAATTCACCCCTGAGGACTCGGGTCTGCGCTTCCGACGAATCCTGTGTTTTGAACCACTCGTCCGAGGCCGACCCCCCGAACTTGTCGGCGACATCTTTCGCGCCCTCACTCCCATCCTGGCGGAGACGCCGGACCTGAAGACCGTGGCTTTGCCGGTGGTTGCCGCGGGCGACCAGGGCTATTCCGTGGCCGCGATGCTCGTTCCGCTCCTCGAGGCTGCGTTGCATTGGCTGGAAAATGGACTGCCTCTGAATTGCCTCAAGATCGTCACTCACTCGGAGGCTCAAGCGGCGGAAGCTCTGCACGTCTTCTCGGGAAAGAAGGCGGAATACCGGGTGTCGGTACCGAGGTCGGGAACACCGGGAATCGAGTACGACGTGTTCATCAGTTATTCGCGGGCCAATGCGCATGAGAGCGAGGCCATGGAGCAGGCACTTCGCGAGTCTCGACCGGGGATCAGGATATTCGTCGACCGCCAGGAGATCGATATCGGATCACCCTGGCAGCCCGAGATCTTCGAGAATCTCGACCGATGCCGCAAGGTGGTGGCACTGCTGTCTCCCGACTATCTGGGCTCGAAGGTCTGCAAGGAAGAGTTCAACATCGCCTGGATCAGAAGTCGGGAAACCGACACGGATGTGATTTTTCCTGTCTATCTCTACACCACGGCCCTGCCGACGTACATGAAATATCGCAACTACTTCGACTGCCGCGAGGGTGACCAGGAGAAGATCGCTGAAGCGTCGAAGAAGCTGCTGGCGGCTCTTGATCGGACCTGACCCGCTGCTTGCTCGGCAGGTGCTGCGGAGGACGTGGTGGGCATTGCGCGGGCGCCTGCTGAGAGGGCTCGTGCCAAACGGTCATGGCCTTTTGGTCAGGCACCCCGGATAATGAAAGGCCAGCGAAGTCGCGCAGCCCATTCCCCATAGCGCTGTCGGTTGCCTGTCTCATCGGCGACAAGCGCTGATTACCCATCGATCCATCCCTATCTGATGACCCCCTCATGAACATGAATCCAAGCAAACACTTTGACGATAGCGCCGCGACCTGGGATTCCGATCCGACCAAAGTGACCCGCGCGCTCGCCGTTGCCGAGGAAATCCGCCGGCGAGTGCCGCTAGGCGCCCAGATGACTGGGCTGGAGTACGGCTGCGGGACGGGACTGCTGGGTTTTGCCCTGCAACCGTACCTCGGTCAGATCACCCTGGCTGACAGCTCTCCGGGAATGCTCGCCACCTTGGAGGCCAAGATCGCAGCGTCGCGCGCAAACAACCTGCGCTCGACGAAACTGGACCTCGTCGCTGATCCGCTGCCCCCGGAGCGGTACGACTTCATCTGTTCGCTGATGACCTTTCACCACATTGACGACACCTCCCGGCTGCTGCGTGATCTGTTCACCCTGATGTCGGCGTCTGGCTACCTCTGTGTCGCAGATCTGGATGCCGAGGATGGCTCATTTCATGGGCCCGGGTTCACCGGGCACAACGGATTTGACCGCCGCGCACTGGAACGTACGGCGAAGGATGCCGGGTTTCGCAACATCGAGTTCTCGACCGTTTTCCGGATTGACAAACCGGAAAGCCCCGGCCAGACCGAATTCCCTGTTTTTCTGATGGTAGCCGAGAAGTAATGGGCTGCCCCGTCGCCGTATAGGCACCACCTCATGCCGACGCGTGCCGCTTTCCGCTGCGAGCAGGTGGCGATCAACGGCCTGGCCTATAACGTCCGCCACTGGGGGCCGGACGATGCGCCGCTGCTGCTGATGCTACATGGCTGGATGGATTCATCGGCCAGCTTCCAGTTCACCGTCGACGCGCTCAAGCACTCGTGGCATGTGGTCGCGCCAGACTGGCGTGGCTATGGGCAAAGCGAGTGGCTGCACCGCCGCTACTGGTTCGCTGATTACTACGCCGACCTCGACGCGCTGCTCGAGCGCTATAGTCCTGCTGCACCGGCGCGCATCGTCGGTCACAGCATGGGCGGCGCGGTGGCCAGCATCTACGGCGGCGCCCGCCCGGAACGGCTGGCCGGTCTGCTGATGGTCGATTTTCTTGGTCTGTTGCCGAACGAAGCGCCCGAAGCGCCCGGCCGCATCCGCGAATGGCTGGAGCACACGCGCCGAACGCCGAAAATGCGCCCTTACGCCAGCCGCGAGGAGCTTGCCGTGCGGCTGCTGCAGTTCAATCCACGGCTGCTGCCCGACCGCGCGACGTTTCTGGCGACGCACTGCGCAACCCAACTGCCCGACGGCCAGTGGGTCGTCGCCGGCGATCCCTGGCACAAGGTCCCGTCGCCTCACCTGTACCGGATCGAGGAAGTCATGGCCTGCTGGCGCGCGGTGACGGCGCCGGTCATGCTGGTGACGGCCGACGAAGGCTACGTGATGCAACGCTTCGGAGAACATCCCGAGGAGCTGCAAACAAGGATGGAGTGCTTCGCCCACGGCAGCATCGCCGCCCTGGACGACTGCGGGCACAACGTGCAGCACGATCGGCCGGAAAAGCTGGCCGAGCTGATCGAGTCGTTCTTTACTGTGAAAGTCGCGCCAGCGACCCACGAACCTCCGATCGCCCGCTTGCAGGAGAGGGGTCGGGGGGCGAGACAAGGAATTCGCGGAGCATAGCTCCGTGCTCAGCGAGCGATTCTGGCGTGCAAGCCGGAATGCGCCCGGCAAGCGAGGGAAGCGCTCATCGCTTTCATTCTCCGGGGTGCCTCACCCAGCCAGGACCGTTTGTACCTCCGACGTCCATGCAGCGAAGGTTGAAGTAGCACCCGCCAGGTCACTTCGCCGGCAGCACGCGCGCCAGCCGCACCGGGCGTTCGGCCTGCTCGCTGTTGAGCCACAGGCGACCGTCCATCGCCGAGCCATCGGCGTTCACGGTAGCGCGCAGATTGCCGCCATCGATCTGTTCCTCGCCGGGACTGCTGACAATTTCAAGGGCCACATCGATGACGGTGCGGCCGTCCGGCGCGACGTGGGTTGTCCCCTGGCCGCGGTAGGCGATGGCGTTCAGCTCACTGGCCGAGCGCTCGCGCCAGAAGCGACGATAGTCCTGCCAGTCCGAACGAGCGCTGATGTCTACCGGTCGGCTGCCGAGCGCCAGATCGTTGCCCGATTGGCGTAGCGCGAGCGTCACCCGTTCATCCGGCGCCAGGGTCGCCAGCCAGTCGCCCGTCAGCCCCGCAGCGGACGATCCGGGCGTCGGCGGCGAGCTCGGCGGACTAAGGGCGTACCAGCCGACAGCAAGCGCCGCGAGCACCACGACAGCCAGCGCTCCGGCGAGCCAGGAGCGGCGTGCAACGCCGGCGGCCGGCGCTGGCCGGCTGGCATGCGAGGTTGCCGGAGTGTCCGCCGGGACAACGCCCAGCGCGATCAGGTCAGCGATCAGACGCTCGACGTCGTGCTGCCAGTCGTAGGCGCGCAGCGGGCGCCAGGTGAAGTCGCCGAGGCGGTCAAAAGGTGCCGGCAGCGCGGCGGCCGCCGGTGGTGCGGGCACGCCGTCGCAGAGCAGCGGCACGAGATGGGCACCGGCAGCCAGGGCGGCGGCGACTTCACGGCGGACCGGGTCATCCGGATGGGCGATGCGCAGTTCTCCTGCCTGGTCGGTGGCCGCCAGCAGTTGTGGTGTCAGCAACAGCAGGAGCACCGGCCGGCCGGCAATCGTGCGCGCTATTTCTTCGCGCCAGAGGACTCCTGCGCGCAGGTCGTCCTTGTCGAGGAACACCTGCTCGTCGCCGAACCTGGCGCCGAGGTCGCGCGCCAGAGCGGTGGCTTTGTCCCGGCCGTCGGATGTACGGTAGCTGATGAACAGCCGCGGCACGTCAGCGCTAGTCCGTGCGCTGGCTCAGTGGCGCTGACCGCGCACGGTTGGTGGCACAGCGGTGCTGACTATTCGTCCCGCGCGGCGTGGCGCTTCTTGCCCCGATGCCCCTTCTTTCCGGCCCCGCCCCTGGTAGTGGCTTTGCCAGCCGTGGCGGTCGGGGTGGCCTCATGGGCCGCCGGGTCTACACCGCGCGCACCCGCGGCCGCGGCGCTGCGACCGCCCGCCACCGCTGCGATATAGGCATTGCTCACCCAGCCCTCGACCTCGGCGTCGGCGACGACCTCGACCAGACTCCAGCGATCACGCTCTTCGAGCACGAACACTTCGGTGCCTTTCCGTAGCGCCGGAGCGACGGGTGCGAAGCTGGCGTCTGGCCCCTTGCGGATGTTCAGGCTGGACGCGGTCACCACGCGGCGCTCGGGGGAATCGTTTTCGCGCCCAAGGACCCGACTTTTCACTGCTGCAAGCGGGAAGGCCGGACCGGGATCAATCTTGCGTTTCGGTGCGATGTCTTCATGGCCGAGTACATCCTGCAGGCCGTAATGTTCGACCAGCAGGTCGGCCAGTTCGATCGCCCGTTCGATCTGCGTTTCGCTGTAGGCGTGCCACGGCGAGATCGGGCCGCCATTGCGGTGCGCCGCGAGCTGCACGTCGTCCTCCGGATAGACCTTGCCGAACCATGCCTGGTACTGGTTGCCGACGCGTTTGAGCAGCCCGGCGTTGTCCATTTCGACGCCGATCGAGTGCGCATTGAGCCCGACCAGTCCGGCCCACTGGCTGACCCCGGCGTGCCAGGTGACGATGTTGAAAGGCGCCAACTGGACGATGCGTCCGTCGCGGCCGAGTACGACATGCGCCGAGGCGTTGCCTTGCGCCTTGCGGGTGCATAGCGTCTGGACCGAGGTTTCGAGCGAACGCCCGGCGGTGTAATGCAGGACAAGATAGCTGGGTTTCATGACGCCGCCGCGATTGGGGGTGTCTTGATGGCTGACCTGGTCGCCGACCAGTTTGTGCTTCTCGATTCTCAGAGTCATGGTTCGTCCTCACTGGGTTGGAGTGGTCTGGAAGACGACGCATCGCTGATGCGCCGCGGAACGTACGCCGGTGCAGCGGTTCATCGTATCATCAACTTGCTTCGACCATCGATTTCGCTCGTCGGCACACGGGCAAGCCCTGCGCGAGGTAAAGGGCAGTGCTGCGAGGTCAGCGGTGCGACTTCCTCGGTGGACAATGGGGCGCCTCGTGCACCCCTGGAGTGAATTTTCCCGGACAAACTCCCGGAAACCCTGCTGGGGGCGAGA